>VFQP010000380.1_pt1 | contig 93214 bp, 158 predicted proteins | sample 3512351 | NCBI WGS metagenome assembly VFQP01 (sample SAMN10412372, study PRJNA504923) | tailings metagenome | isolation source: Relicate 1 Philex TSF1 revegetated site | place: Philippines: Tuba, Benguet | collected 2017-08-29
ACACACACACACACACACACACACACACACACACACACACACACACACACACACATGCACATGCACACAAGCATCATGCACACATGCACACACATCATGCACATACACCACATCCCCCACCCACCCCACCTCACCAAGGCAACCCAATATGACTTGTGGAACCTGTTCTCCGGCTTTGGTGAAATCTGTGAGCTACACGTCCTCACAAAACCAGATGGGGGCTCCCGTGGGTGTGCCTTCCTCACCTTTGCACATCAGCAATCTGCACAACAGTCAATACAGATGCTTGACATGCACCCCATGGGGAGCAAGCAGTTGCGGGTGAAATATGCAGATCAACGAGCACAGCGATGAGGGCGATGAGAGGGAAGGAGATGAGAGGGAGCTCGAAAAGTGGATGAGGGGGAAAGAGGGGTGTGTGGTTGTGCATGGGCACACCAAGGTGCTTTCTGTGTAAACAGGGATGTGTGTTGGTGGTGTGTTGGTGTTGGTGTGTCAAGGTGTTTTGGGTTTTAGTTTGGGATGACAGGAATCATTGTTGTACTTTCAAGAACAATGTCGTGTCAAGTGCATGTGTGTGTGTATGTGAGAGTGTGTTTGTGGCTGTGGGTGCCTCATTGTTGATGCGTACTGATTCCTTGTGGTGTATGATGATGATGACGACGCGAGTGCACTTCAAGCGCAAGCAAGTAACAATTGAGAGCAGGCAGGTTACATGGAACTACACGGTTTGGAAAAAACAAAAAGAGGGAAAATCAGAAAAGAAAACGTCAAAAAAGAAGAGAAAAGAAGGAGAAGCAGAGAAAAGAAGGGAACGTCAAAAAAGAAGGGAAAAATCAAGGGGAAAACATACTGCGACCAACAACAACAGCAACAAACCACATCCCGGGTTACACCCATTCCCGGGGTGTTTGCAGCGTCTGCACAAGTGCTTCTTCTGGTGTACCTGGGTCAGGCTGTACATCATACTGCCATGCAATTAATGGCGGGGCGCTCACCATGATGCTCTCTATACGACCACCATCCAACCCAAAACGCACACCCCTGTTGTGTGATAATTGAGTGTTGTTTTATCATTGCTGTTGTTTTTTACCATTGGGTGGTGCAATCGTGATGGGGGCAGTGTGTTTTGATGATGTTTGAAGGATGGTTTTTGTTGTGCAATACAACATGTGCACCTTCGTACCATCAACCCACACCCCCAAACACACTGATACACACACATACATTGACAATAAACGCATACAAAACACACACATTCATACAATATACCCCCACCCCCACCCACACACATACAGCATACACCCACCCACGCATACAACCTGTCATACAGCAATACAATATACACTCCCACCCCCCCAATACACAAACCTGTCATATAGCAAATTAAACTCCAAGTATCGCCCCCTACGCAGCAGCTGCCACTGCCTCTGTTGCTGTGTGTAGGACAGGTCCCTCCTTCTGTGTACTATAGGGGCCCAGCTGTCAATCATCTGACGCCCCACAGCCTCTACAAACTGTGTGTTGGGGGTGTGGGGGGCGGTAATTGAAGGGTTTTATGGTGGTACAAGGTATGGTGGTACAAGGTATGGTGGCACAAGGTTTTCATGCTGGTACGATGTTTCTATACAGGTGGTGCACAGGCAGTATGGGGATGGAGCACCCACCCACACCCACACGCACCTGTCGCACATCATACTCCTCCTCCCCCTCCACCAAGTCGTCAAAAAACAGCCCCCCCACGCCCCGATGCTCCTTGCGAGCAGGTATGTAGAAATACCGATCACACCATGCCTTGAATGTTTGGTAAGAGGTGTGTGGGGTGCAGTAAGAGTCGCATACATGCTTCCAGAATGTGTGAAAGTCAACAGCATCTTGGTCAAAGAGGTATGCTGGGGTGAGGTCACACCCTCCACCATACCAACAGCACCCATCCACCTGGGTGTGTGTGGGGGGGGTGTCATAAGCACGGTGGGGGAGAAAATGCACATACATATACATACATATATGTATGTACACATGCATGTATTCATTTGTACATCACGTGTATCACATGGAAACACACATGTACACACAGGGCATGTCCACAACACCACCACATGCGTACCTCAAACACATGCATACAGCAACACATGCAACATCACACACATACCTCAAACACGCGCACGTCTCCTCTCAAGGTGGGCACCATGGGGTGTTTGGGGTGCAGCACAAGGGACATTGCTGCTGCTGAGTATGGTTGACCACCACTGGCATCGACCTGAATACACATGAGGGAATACACATGAGGGAATACACATGAGGGAATACACATGAGGGGACAGATGAAAACAGAGGGTATGAAAGGAGAGAGGGGAGAGACGAGGGGAATAATGGAATTCAGGGAGGACAGGCAGAGTACATCAACATCCACCACATACACACTCATGCATCACTCTTACATCACTCATGCATCAATGATCCTCTATTTGCACACACACACACACACCTACACCACACACCTGTCTACCCCTGCTGCTCATTGCCTTGGCACGCTCTGCTGATAGCACACCATTGACCACCGTTATGTTGACCGCACCCTGCATGAGAAATCATGGTCAAAGCATGAGAAATCATGGTCAAAGCATGATGAAACGCACACACACACACACACACACACACACACACACACACACACACACACACACGGATCCTTTCCCCCCCAAACCGTTACCTTTTCAATGAGGTCCCCACCCTCCAGTACACATGTTATACCATATCCTGCATTGGCATCCTCTGATCCCCGTTGCCAGTGATCCTGCCTGAAAACCTTGCCACTCCCATCCAGCTGCTCAATCGCCTGGTGTTTTGTGTCGGATGTGATTGTGTGTCGGGTGTGATTGTGTGTCGGGTGTTTTTTTTTTCGGGGGGGGGATGCTGGTGTGCGCACACACTGTACATGGTTATTGTGAAATGTGGGTGTTGATTGGCTGGGCACACACCTGCAGTGTGTCTTGGTGGGTGGACAACAGGTACTGCTCAAAGGTGGGGGCATCTACTGCAGTGGACGATGATGACGCATGCACTGTGCAATGGACCACCAACCTTGTGTGTGGTGTTAGTTTCTTGCTATGTGGGAAACGCGTATGAAATGCACATTGCGTTTGTGTAGAGTGCAACATGCGCTGGGTTGGGGAGCACCGTGAGGAAGACAACGGATGGTACATTTGACCAACAACAAGCATATTTACAGTCTCACTACACGCAGCAATGCGACCAACTACTCTACAACCAACTGCAATGACGATGATGAACGAAATACGCAATTTGAGGCGAAACAAATCACTCAAACAATCAGTCAAAAACAACCAGATAACGTCAACTTTCCTTGGCAACCAAACGACAACACCCATCAGCACCCTGTTTATGCAATGTGAACGTGACCTTGCGGCTCCCCTCAAACCACACAGCATCTTGTGAGCAGCACGTGGCTTGCAGCAGTTGTGGCTGTCCTTCTTTCTCAAACACCTCTTGATACAAGCACCGTTGCAACCTCAACTCTGCGTGTCTGTGTAGTATTTTCATGGTATATTTTGTACTGTGTTTTGTTGTTCATGTGTACGCCAGTGATGTGCATGTTTCCTCGCACAACCACACCTTGCCATACACTCACATGCATGGATATCACCGCACCACCACCACCTCAGAAAACCAATACACACAACCCCCACAGACCCAATACCCCCCCCTTCACATACCCTGGCTCCACCTGCACCACCTCCCCATCAAATGCAGCACCATAGTCCTGCTTGAGCCCCTGTAAACGTTTGACTGCCATCCCAAACGGGTCCCTGGTCAACCATGAAGTGAAGCGCAGGAGGGTTTTCAGTATGGGGGAGGCACCCTGACCCACATGCTCTGCCATGATGGAGAGGAGATGGCTTTCGTTGCGTATAAAGGCGTGGAAGACCTTGTGTGTGGCTGCAACAAGACATGCAGTCTGTTTTGTGGGGGGTGGGATGTGGGGTGTGGGGTGTGTTTTGGGGGTTGTAGCCAAAGGGAGTGAAACGTGCATACTCGAACAACATTCAACAGGGAGCCATGATGTGCAATACACTACCACCACAAGCATCATACAACCTGCAGGTGGGTCTCTGCACGACTGTCCACTGCAAGCCCCCTATAACGCTCGTGGAGTGTTGTGTATGCTCTTTGTATTTGTGACTGGATGAGCTCCTCATGGCCCTGCAGTGCTGGCTCCTGCCTGTACAAAAGGGAGGGAGTGGTGTGTCCACAACCCTCGTGACCATCATCCACCCACACCAGCGTACTTGCATCGGGCTTGGATGGCCTTGTGCCACCATTGCAGATTTTGATTCTCGAGCCATTCACGTGCACCTGGTGCTCGAGTATCTAACCAATGCGCAGAAGAGGTGGATGGCTCGTCAGGCTTTGGAGGCAGCGAACTGATGCTGCATCGTGCTTGCTGTTGCCTTGAGAAAGAGGGCAACCATCGCCTCAAACAATGCTGTGTAGCCAACATCATGTATCAGATTATATGATATGACACATATCAGTTTACCCATGTTGACACAACATAACCATTACCTCACCACACCACCCCCAACCCCCCTACATCTTTGACGCCCAAGCCGAGGCAGGATAATCGTCCGTTCCCCCAACAAAGGCCAGCTGTAGAGCGTTGCCATAGTGCACGGGTTCCTGGTGGCGCATAGGCATACCAAAGCCCCACATAACAGCAGGACCCATAGCACCTCGGTCTGGCAGGTTAGTCACCGCCGTTTCCATGGCACACATGATCAGTGGCCATGTTGTGCTCGCCTCCACACGCGCATTGGCTGTATGCATCACCATTGTGTTGCTCGAGTCATACACAGCGACATCCACCTGCAACTGATGGTGCTCTGCCTTGACAACTTGCAAGAGGGTGGTGGGGTTATCCTGGTGTACATTGTGGGTTTATGGTCAACCACCATGGTGTTTTGACCCCCAACATTACACACACGCACCGTGCCATGCAGCCTGCTGTGCTCATCTGCAAGCGCAACCGAGTACCAGGTGTTTGGCCGGTGTTCGAAAAGCTCTTCATACCGCCACATGCCTCGACATTTATGTGTCTCAAACACAAAATTGTCATACACAGACCCAGGGGGCACCAACATTGCTGCAAACTGGGCCCTGCGATGGCCGGTCATGGTTTAAAAGTCCATCACCAGGGTAAGAAGTGGTCCATAAGTGTATGGACATCACCAGGGTGCTGGGGAGGGCATGTATGGCATGTACTGGTAAGATGCCGCAAGCATCAAACTGGAAACCTAATGTGGGTATGGGGTGTGTGGTGTGGTCAGTGACATACAAGTACTTGTGCATGCCCCACCAAATGTACCGTGCCCATGTGTATAGAAATGAGGACCTGCAGACCCCGGTGATCCGCGCTCGCACACCAATTGCGCAGTGCATCTGTAGTGCTCTGCAAATCATCGTCAACAGCATGCGACACACATATGTCATTTTGGTTGGGCGTGTTTCTTTTGGGGTCCCACATGCAGTGGACAATGTTTCGCGAGAGGACGAGACCACGTGGGGTGGGCATGTCTGCAACAACAGTCACGTTGCGCAACTGCTCTGGCTGTATCTGGGTTGTATATGGGTGTGTGGGGTGGTGGGGGTGTAAGAGAGAGAGAGAGAGATGGTGTATTGATGCTGTGGTTGACACTGTAGTAACATCGCCCCCCCAAACGGTACCTCAGATGCAGCAGCGCCGAGGTCAAAGAGGATGCTGATCGATTGCGGAAAAATGCAACCAGTAGCAGCAGGAACGAGGGGGAGTCCAGGTGCATGTAACCTGAAATTGCTGATAAACTCCAGACCTTGGTGAAATGCAGTAAACCAATGGCAGTGTGCTTCCATTGGGTTGAAACGCGGTTGGGATGTGTGTGATGGGGATGGTGTATGTATGACCGGTGTGTTGGTGTTTGAAACACAAAATACACATACCATAATAAAGTGCTGGTCATTGAGATGCAAGCGTGCACCGTGTGGGTGGTGGGGAAGGGCCTCGGCATACTGATTGATCGAGTTCCAGCACGACCTCAACAAACGTATGACGCCCAACCATACTTTTTTCACGAGTGCACTGTGACGTATATCATCCCTGTAGTGTGTTGTGGAAGCGGGATGCGGTTCGACCCCGGCAATCTTACGCATCAGTCAACCTACAGTGCAAGATGCTGGAAGATGCGTGAGTGGACGCATATGGGGAGCACCTCCAGACCCACACGTGGTGGGTCATCGCCCTGCATATTTATTTACGAGTAAACACGTCAGTGCATCGCGCATGGGGTTTATTGTTACCAACCACACAGCACGCATAGCGTGCCAACACACAAATCTTAGCGGACCACCAGCAGCACGTCCATCCCACTACTAGGATCAGGTGCTAGTGAAACAAAATTGTCAGAGATTAATGGCAACACCTCGTCGTCAAACTCGCCGTCTGGCAAAAAGTATGCCCGCACACCTGCGTCCTCATCCTCACCCACCCACAATTCCACACCACTGCGACCAAGAACCAAGGCACCAGTTGGTTTATCGTATATGGCAAAATCAGCCATAATACCCTCTTCCTTGATGACATCCAGCAGCAAATCGACACGTGGCTGTGTATAACGTGTGATGTACAAAGCATATGTTCCTTGAAACAACTGTATACACATGCTCATCATACCGCAGCCATCAGTTGGCCTTGTGCACTCACCAACGCAATGGTGCACCATTGCACCACCTCTTCCTCCACACCACCCTCTGCTTCCTCCCTCTCCACACCACCCTCTTCCACTGCGCAGCCCCAGCACAAGCCCCATGGTATGGTTACATACGGACCAGGAAGGTGTAAGGGCAACCCTCTGCTAGTGAGTGTGGCCACCAGTCGTCCCACGTGGCCCCCTAGCAGGGATATGAAATCCATCACAAGTATCTTGGGCGTGGTGGTGACGACCACAGGGTCGTGGGGGAGCCAGGGTGGGGGGAGGGCAATGGCGGGGGTCCACCATGTACGCATAGCTTCATGGAACTGATGGTTGTGTAGGGGGGACATTTTGAGAGGGAGCAACACTAGTGATCTTGCATCACAATCAACTCGGCATACCTGCATCATGTGTATGTAGACCACTGCTTGACCACCCTTCAACCCATGTTGGGCAACCCAGGGGCCCTCTCGGGGCTCCATGGACCCCTCTTCCACCTCCCAAGCATACACACCTGATTACATGTTTGTGTGTGTGTACAACACAGTGTACAACACTGCGTATATGTACAACACTGCGTATATGTACAACACTGCGTAAATACACAGCATTCAACGACCCCACACACAAATACCTGTCCTATGTGCATCCATAATGACATCGTATGTGTCGGTTGGCAGCGTCCAGTTGTTTGCTCGTACAACACATTGTGGGGTTGTATATCCTTCCACATTTACTACAACCTGCAGCATATCTGGCGCCTGCTTGCACATCTGTGTATAGACAATTGTTTCAATTGCTATCATGCTATTGTGGTCAATGCTGCTGGTCAACGCTGTTGGTCAAAGCTCATGGTGCATACAATATCCAAGAAGCATAGACAAGAGCATACTACTTTCAAATACAACTGCTAAAGCAACAATTGCGTCTACACAGAAACATCAAGCAGTAGCACCAACAGCAGCATACCTTTACAAAATCACCATCACCATCATCATGTTTCAATTCAAAGTGCACCCACACACTTTGGCTCTGCACGTGCACACTGCGGGGTGATAGCACTGCACCATGCAAACACAAACGCCAATTGCTTGTCTTCTGCATGATGGTGGAAAATGCATGCGTCCATTGACAGTGTGGTGCCAGATCACTTGTTCGCTGTTGCGGTAGTAATGATTGTATGTGTGTGTGTCATGGGTGAGTGATGGGCGGGATGTTGTTTGTCAGATCATGTGTATCAGCCCGGCAGCATTCAAGTGTCATACCAGTATTCTGTGTTGTATCCTCCATGCTTCCTCATCCTCAGCATGCATGTGCATGTGTGGGAGCGCAGGTGCATACTCTGTGATGCATATACGTGCGTGCTGTCTAGCACAAGCCTGTGCCCATGATCTACAGACGCATGCACATCGTGCCACATCACGACTGTGTTGGTGATGGTGGTGCTGATGAGCCTTTTTACCCGTTGTTGTGTACACCCGCAACACAACACATGCCTGTGAAGATGGTTGACTATGCTCGTTAGCTCGTCCAACCCCAACCACGTCACGGGGGGACCCTCACGCTCTTCGTTGTCCATTTTTGATTACGATCACGTTGCAAGATGTAACAAACAGAATATAAACAAGAACAAAAACTGGTTTTGTCTGCTGTGTTCTTCATTTCGTGTCGCTGGCCATACTCTCACAAGCCATACCTCACACCCACCTCCCCAACCAGGCAGCACGATGCACTACCCCACCCCTGATGAACCCAAACAGCAGACATCACCCAGCGCACCCACTCCAGCACCAACAGGCCCTGCCACCAACACACCCACGCCTGCAGGACTGCTGCCACGTGCAGTGCAGGCAGTGGAGCACGGAACTGGGGTGCAATACGTCAAGACATTGCTTCAGGGACAGCACCAGGCTGGAAAAACTGCAGCACAGGGTGCAAAAGAGGCCGGCAAGCGACACAATGAGGGAGGAGAGGATACAATACAGGGGGCATAGATGCACTCGTGTGTTGACAAATTGTGTTGACAAGTGTACAATGGGTGTTTTGGCACGTCTGCATCACTATTCGCATGAATTTACCAAGGCTAGTACACGTGTATCACTGTGGGCAATTATGCAGTTATGGTAGTAATGCAAAAGCACTGCTGCAACCTACTCACACACACGCTGAGGTGCACTCAGCGGCGGGGCACCTCAGGGAACACAGAGCCTACACGATCCCCAGCAATACGAAAGCAACTGTGTGTGACATGATGTGTGTATACAACGTGATGTACATGTGCGTTCAACACTGTGCTGTTGCTCCACAGTGTGTTGTGCACTTCATTGTGTTCCGATCACAATACACATGTCCATTGCATCACACCATTCATTCCCATTCTCACACACACACACATACTTGATTTGCAGGTCCATACCATCAATACACACACGCAAGTGCTCCTGTCCACCGCCTCCCAAAAAGCACAATGTATACACTGTGTGTGGTCGTTTGTGCATGTGGTAATGTCGTGCATCTGGTCTTGTGATGGGGCGACTGGGCACACCCCTGCAGGGGTACACCCATCATCTCACCAACCACGTAACACATGAATTGCAACCATGCGCAGCAACATACATGCACATACACCACCACCACACCAATTACACACATGATGTACAGCAACATACATGCAAATTCAAATTCGGGTGAGGTGCCAACAAAAAAAGTGGACACATCCTTGTGCTGCCCTTCTGATGATGAAAAGTTGACAGTCACCACACGTGTGTCATCATCACTGTGATCATCGATTTGACCACGACGACCAACAACACCCTGTGACCATTATTGTGATCATCACGGTGAGTGTATGTGCGGGATGTGTAGATGAACAACATACATGCATACACCACACATGCATACACCACACATGCATACATTATCTACTCAATATTGCAAGAGCCCCACCCACACAATGCAGATCTCCACACACACACAACACAGATCCTCCCCTCCCCACACACTCACACCTTGTAATCCACGAGCCCCTGCTTCTCGAACAGTGCCATGGTAATCCAATTATGAAACCCAGTCAATTTACCCCTATGACTCTCCCCCACAAACACATGCTCAAAACCAGAAGAATCCGCAACCTCCTCACGCCTGTAATTGCTAAACCAAATATGCCACAGGTGCTTTTTAAAGTCAAGTTCACTGCCTTGAAACGCACCACAGGCTTTGAGCTGAGGGTGCGTGGGGTGGGGTGGAGTGTATGGTGTGTCTTTATGTATGGTAATGTGTATGATACTGTATATGGCATTACATGCAATGCATCAATGCCAAAAGTTGTTTTGTGTAGAGATGCAATGATGACATAGACACCAACCAACACACACCTGTGCGTAGGTATGTTGCATGGGACGTGTCTCCGTGACTGCATCAATGAATTCATCCATCTCACGCTTCTCCTCAGTGGTCACATATTCCATGGTCCCCGTTTCCCATTCGTAGTTGTCAAGCAGCACACGATATGCACGGTATGTACGGCGCTCCCAGACTGTATGGTGCAGTGCGGGGGGAAACGTTGGTGGTTGCCACACACACATAGGACCCTCCCAATCCAACACATACCGCTCTCGTTGATGTACTTGATGAGTGGGTCACTGGCATGGTCGCTCTTGTCGGAAAAATTCTTGCCCGCCTGTGGAGTGTGGGTGTGGGCGTTAGCATACACATCCTCTTCAAGATTGACCTGATTTTTTACTAGTGGCTGAATAACCTGGAGGTTGATTTCATAGTCACGTCGAGGTACGAGACGGTTGTCATCCAACTCCCAGAGCTGCTGACACACGCTGGGAAGATTGGGAACACTCATTGGTGAAAGGGTGGGTGGGTCACGAGGGGGATCACGAGGTCACGAGTGGGATTGCTACTGAATATGCATATGCGTACGATAAAGAGTGTGGATATTGGGATCGAAAAACAGACACAACATTGAGCCATATTTATATACCAAGTTATAAGCTGTGTTTGACCAGGACTCGGTATCATTCACCCACCTCATTATACATCCACTCTTCACTGTGCCATGGGTAAACGCAAGGACACACACGAGCTGCCCAATGGAATAAAGGTGCAGCTCGTGGAAAGGCATGCCAATCAACAACCGGCTGCTGCCCCACCATACGCCCTTCGCTTCACCACGGGCTTTCAACCAGTTGAAAATGACGAGAGCAAATGCACATGGCAGGTGCTCGCAAAGCCTGGGGCACGGGGTGCCAGACAGCAGACCATTGTCGCCAACACGGTGTGTGATATTGTGATGTGTGACTGCAACCATACAACCGGATACTGTATTTCCCTCTTAAACCAGGAGCACGTGGATTTTGTGGGCACCATTGCTGCACCAGTACGTGCACCAGTGCAGCGGTATGGACCTTGTTGCCGTCTGTGCACTTGCATGGGGTGGGCATCCCACTTCCCACAACCCACACAGGATGTATATTGGCGTCTTTGACAAGCAGCATGGCACATTGACAGTCACACCAACCCCACCACAAGGCATCATCACCATGGCACCAGCATATCACAACCCACACCTAGACACACTACGCACCGTCAGCGCTATTGGGTATGTGTAAGTGTAGAGTGTGTGTGTGTGGTGGGTGTGTCATGTGTGTCATGTGTCATGTGTGTGTCATGTGTGCATGTGTGAAGGTACATACAGAGCACGCATACATTACAAAAATGACTACATACGCAGACCCCAACATCGTCAATGAAAGCACACATACACACCCACCCACCCATACTCACCCCACTGCACCCACACCCACACCCACCCACCCAAACACACCCTCAGAGCGGATGCCCTCAGCAGTGTCAAAGAACAGAGAGCCCGCACAAACGCCCAACTGAGTCGCGTCACAGCCGCCACCACCCATGGCCACGCCACCGTCGCCTCCCTCCTCACTGAACAAGCAGACCAAGCACAGCGTGCACAGCGTACCCGGGCAGACCTGGAGCTGGCTGCAGAAGCCAACCGACTGCTGCCACCGTGCAACAAAGATGCAACAGTGCTTGGGGAAGCGTATGTGTGGGAAGAGGTGGTACCCAGGGGGGCCTGGTCAGGGGTACTCACCACCCGACTGATGTCTGCTGCAAAAAATGCAGTGGTGCGGAGTGCGCTGCAGGAGGAGGGGAATGTTCCGGGCTTTGTGGTGGAGCAGCTAGAGGGGTTGGGGCGGGTTGGGGATGTGGGGGTGCGTACCCACAAGACCAAGGTGGGTGATTTTGTGGGTGGTGGGGAGGGGTTGTTGTTGTGGGTGTGGTGGGGTGCCAACATGGATGTTGTTTACACAACAAACTAGACATAGACTTGTACATTGTTTTTCTTGTGCATTACATTACACATTCTTACACACCAGTACATGTAGACAAACACACAATAAACACACCATAAACACACCACAATCACACAGTTGTTGGCGTTGGTTGGTGTATTGTTGAAATTGGCAGGCAAGGGTGGACGTCTGTCAGTCAAAGTCAATGGTGTTCCTATGACAGACATAGCAGACGTTGCACAAGCACTGGACATTGAGGAGCCTGTATGTGTTTTGTGATGTGTGGTGTGTTATGTGATGTGATGTGTGCTGTGTTTTGGTGCATTGTTGGTGGGTGTCGGAATGTCGATATACTGGCAACCCCACATATACTATACATACACTGCATACACTAAAGCCCCACATGTACTTGAAACCCCACCATCTATATCCCCACAGGTGCTCAAGCACATGGTTCCCCTGTTTTACACACAAGACACACAAGGTGTATGGCACATGTCCAAACCCCAAAGGGACCTGTTGCACTCTTACCTGCTGGTGTTGGTGATGCTGTTTTGTGAGGGACGGCTGCATGCAGAGGGGTTTGCTTCCTTACGACTGGTGTGTGTGTGTGGGGGGGGGGGGGCGGGGCGGGGTGGGGTTGGGTGGGGTGTGTGTGCATGTGGTGTTTGTTGGTACAGCTTTGACGTACGTGTACATGCAAATACATACATACATACACATGCCTATACATACCTTCACATACCTTCACATGTATGCACATACATACCCTATGCCCATACCTATACACACCCTCACACCCAAAAACACCCCTGCAGGCACTAGGATATGACACAAAGGAGCTCATCAAACGCTTTCGACTTATTGGCGCCACTGTGAAGAAAGCACCTGGGAAAGACCAAGGCCACATTGTATGTGTGTTGTTGTTTTGGGTGCTGGTGTGCTGTCAGGGTGTGCTGTGGATGGTGTTGCGTGGAGTATATGCCTTGTTACTGTACTCCCTCCCATCTCCCTCCCATCTCCTACCAGGCGCTGTTGCTGACGGATGGGAGGACGCTGCAACAATCACTGCCACCAGTACAACAGCGAGCCATTCAACGTCGATGATGGGTGCACCCATCAATATCATCGTGTTTTGTATTGTAACTGTCTTTTCATTTGTTGTGTGAGTTGTTTCATTTCTCCCTGGTATTCTCTCAGCTTCTTCTCAACCATGATGTGATTGTAAACACACAATAGAAAACGGCTATGGCAACAAACGCAACATTTGAGCCAGCAACTGCAGATCCCTCACCATCAACACCCGATGATCTGTGCACGTCCACTCTCTGCACGATCATATTCCGTTCATCGTGGTGGGCATGGGCATTCTTCGCAATTCTCGTCATAGCAAGTTGGCAAGCAGCACAAGCCACAGCAACACGTGTCAATCGAGCACAGCACACTGTATCCACGCGCACGTGTGCAGACCCCCAACACCTCACCCCTTATGACCGCACCGCCTGATCAGCTGCAGCACAACAGCAAAACTTCAGTGTGCATTGTGGTGCTGTGTGGGCTGCCAGGCAGCGGGAAGACAACCATGTGCAAGGCGATCACTGATCATGGGTGCGAAACGACAGGTGCGTGGTTGGAATGATTGTATGGCAGTATGCAGCATGAGTAGAAAATACACACTGTTTGTGTGGTACATACAACCTGCCACATTGTGTGGTACGTACAACCTGCACCAAGGTGAGCACACACACACAGGTGTACGAGTGCGTCATGTTGAATTTGACGCATACCTCACACAGCAACACAGCCACCAAAACCCAGCCACACAGGAAACCCACAGCACCCACAGCACCCACAGCAATACTGGTGGTGGTATACAGTTTTCACCAGCCATGTGGCAGGTTGCACGTCAACAGGCACTCAGTGCTGTAGGTGAAGCTGCATACACTGGTGGTCATGCTGGTGGGGATGGTGATGGTGGTGATGATGGTCACCATGCTTCGCTGCACAGCATGATACAGCAGGGTGGGGATGCAATGACACAGCAATGTGGGGATGTAGTGACACAGCAGGGTGGGGATGCAGTGCCCACCTTGATACTGGTGGATGATAATAATTATTACCGCAGCATGCGTCGTGGTGTCTACCGCATTGCACGACAAGGTGTGTGTGAGTGTGAGTGAGTGTGTATGTTTGTGTGTGTGTGTGTTGGGAGGGGGGGCACCTGCATGTGCATGTATGCATGTGTTTACAGTACCACATGATGTTGCCACAACACATACACGCATTACACCCTATTTGCACACAGTGGGTGCTGCATATATGCAATTGTACACACCAATCACCCTGGTATGCTCACTGTGTGCCCGCTGCTTTTATGTATAATGAGTGCATGATGATGTATGATAGTGATTGTTGTGAGGCAGCTATGTGATAGTAAGAGACACAGCCTGTAGCACAAGCAGTACATACACGTGACACACCACCCACCAACCCACCTGCTACTACACTCACTTCTACACCCACCCAACCCCCCACCTACCCACTACTTCACCCTCAAAACTCAGGATGCTGCGTTGCGCAACAACGCACACCGCCCACTACACCAACGTGTACCAGACAGTGTTATTCATCGCATGGCACATGTCATGCAACCACCTGACCCAGCAGCACACCCCTGGGAACACCCAACAATATACTGGGACCAGGGGGGCGGTGTAGGAGGTGTGGTGGGAAAAGGGGAAGATGCAGTGTACACAGTGGAAATACCTGGCAGCACAGCAGCGTCTACACCACATGAACCAATAACCTCAGGCACAACAACAGCAGCATGCACGCAGACTGTACACTGGGTATGGGGTGCCATCCAGCACGCATGGGGCCCCCCCGTGCCACCAGCAACCACTCCCACTGCCAGTGCCACTGCAGATGCAGACAGGGCGATTACAGCAAGCAATGCACTGCACCAGCTGGACGTGTCGTTGAGAGGGATGATGCGGGCAGCAGTGCACGCACTGCGGGCAACGGGATGTGATGCGTCGGTGGTGGCGACAGTGGCGCAGGAGCTCAGTGATAGCAGACGGGCGCTGTTGGCTGCAGCACGTGGGCAGGGTGAAGATGTGGTGGATGATGTGGAGGGAGAGTTTGCTGCCTTGTGTGGTGCAATGATTGCTCGAGAGTGATTGTTGTGTTTTTCTGTTGTGTTTTTCATAGAGTTGTGCTTCTTTTTCGTGTGTTTGTTTTGTATCATCTGTATTGATTTATCGGTATTTGATGTATACAATACTTGGCAACATCACTGCTAGCCATCCACAGTTGTGTTTCGTCAACGATGGTTGTTGATCCGACCAACGCAGTCATAGGATTGCTGTGGTTGTATTGGGTACTCGCCACTGGTGCTGCAGCAACTGCGTTGTTGCCACGAGGATGGTGTGACGGATTTAGGTGCGTTGATGGACAGTGGCAGCAAATCATGGTGGACATGCCACATGATCAACATTCATCATTCATCAACACCCACTTCCAGGAACGCAGTCACATTGTCAGCATGCAGAGGCAAACTATGGGACAACAGGCCATCAGCAGCATTAGGCTTTCTCACAGTATGTGTACGCTTGCTCACATCCCACGCACATCCCACAGCCCACACACCCTCACACACACACAGCATTGGAGTGTCCCACAGCAATGGTTTTGGCATTTTTATGCACTGGGAGCAGCAGTTAATAGTGTCATGTTGTATGCACTCTACGTACGCAGGGAACATGTGACACGTCTATAGACCCGTGAGGTCTATATCCCTGCAACTATGTTAACTGTTAATCATACCCACACACTGTCACCACACAGGCAGGACAGGTGTCCCCCCCCGCCCCCCCAGCCACCAACCCCACCCTCCACCCACCATGCAACCCTACTCCGCTCCTCATAGCAGTACTATTACAAATACATCTGGTGCGTCGGCTGGTGGAAACAGTCATGGTGATGAAGTATCCCAAGGACGCCAAGATGCATGGTGTAGCATATGTATTTGGCATGAGGTAGGTGTGTGTGTGTTGTGTACAGGACTTGGTGTGTCGTGTACACATGGTGTGCATTGTATGGGCATTGTACACTGTGCATATATACAAATGCAATTGTATGCACTGCACATATACAAATGCAGTAGCATACACATCAACACTCATGCGTACACTCCACCCACATCCACAGTTACTACGCAGTGTTGTCATTATCAGCACAGCCCCCTTGTATACAAACCAACACCATACACCACCTAGCATACACACTCTTACGCACCACTGCTGCTGCTGGTGATGATGGTCACGGGGGTGTGTCGAAACCAACCACAGCTGCTATGGGTGATTCCTGTGGTGTCCTCCCTGTCGGTGGTGTCCTCCCTGTCGATGGTGTCCTCCCTGTGTGGTGTAGTGTACCTGTGTGGTGTAGTGTACCTGTGTGGTGTAGTAGTATTGGGTATACACAGGCATTGTGGGTGACATCATCATGGTGGCAGTGGCTGGTAGGTGAATGAATGCCTTGTTGTGTGTGTGTATGTATGTATGGGATTCAATATAAACACACATGAAATGTGGTGTACAGATGCTCAGACACGTATGTACACAATGCATATGCATGTATACGTACAATAAGTATGCATGTCATGTATAGATGTATCTGTGTATTGTGTACAGCATCATCGCATACAGTCTCATCCATTTACATTCGTATCACCCACACCATCCATTTACATTCGTATCGCCCACACCATCCATTTACATTCGTATCACCCACAACCACCACCACGACCACCCACACCACCACCACACAGGGGTGTGCACTCTTCCTCACAGGCAACACCCTGCAGTGTCATGCACATTATACACTGGGCCGCTTACAGAAACACATGCAACGTGTACGAAAACCAACCACTGCCACCGAGACACCCAAGAAAACAACAACACCCAAAGCAACAACAACACCCAAAGAAACAACAACAATCAAGGGGTCATCTCGTGTGTATGGTGTGCCCCAAGGAGGGGGTTTTACATATGTATCCTGCCCACACTACCTGGGTGAGATTGTGATATACACAGGGCTTGCTGTGGGGTTTGGTTGGGAGCAGCCGCTGCTGTGGGTGGTGCTTGCATGGGTGGTATGTGGGGTTGGGAGGGGGAGGTTGTATGTTGGGGTGTGGGAAAGGGGGGGGGTATGGCAGTGAACAGATGTGTGGATCATTCAACACAAACACCATTATCAAAAGAAGCAGTGTGTGCTACACACAGCTATATGTATACACACATGTACACACATGTACACACACACACACACACACACATCCGCAAACACACCCAGGTTGTGAATCTTGTGTTGGCAGCAGGAAGAACACATGCGTATTACATAAACACGTTTCCAGCATACCCACCACAACGAAGGGCACTGCTGCCTGGTGTATGGTGATGATGATGATGATGAGGAGGAGGAGGAGTACATGAACATGGGTGATGATGAAGAAGATGGTGGTGGTGGTGGTAATGGTGGTCTCGCTGATGTTGCTGTGTATGGGAGTGTGTATGGGAGTGTGAAAGATTGGTATTGCAATGAGCGATGTCGCTGTTATTGTTATCTGCAGCAATAATAATTATTTCCCTTTGAGTGTACCAAACAGTATTCATTACACGAGCTCATTTATTATCAACCACTGATATCAACCACTCAAACATAGTAATTATTGGTATCACTTCACATTATTGGTATCACATCACGTTGAATGCCACTCAACACAAAATAATGTCAACTCATCATCATCATGGTCAAACAATACCCAACCCTTGCGCCCACCACCCCTTCCAACCTCTCAAAACACCCGGGGCCCCTCAAAACACCCGGGGCTCCCCCTGTCGCACCACCACCAGTGTGTCCCCCCTGCTATCCTGTGCCACCCTGTACTGCGCATCCACATACACATTATCAAACCACCCCTTGCCAAATGGGGGAAGCTTCCATGTGCGTTGTTCCGGAAGCAGCAGGCGAGCCGAGGTAAATTCAAATTCCACACGGAGGGGCCCCTGTCGCTGTATGGAGGAGTCCACCACAAAGGCACCCTCTGGTGGGAATGTGATGACATTTTGCAGGGTGTTTGTGGTGGTGTTGATGACCTTTCGTGGAGGGAAAAAGGGGGGTTGTGAGAGGTGGAGTGCAGGGAGGGTGTGGTGAGGCAGCATGCAGGTGTGGATAATGCAGGGATTATGCATGTGTGACAGCATGATCGGCAAATATCAAGCATGAGAATGACCAAGGCATGGGTACAACCAACGCATTAGGTACCTGAAAGACATCCCCGGCTTGTGTGCCAAACCACGATGCATTCTGCAAGATAAACAAGGTTTCCTGGTGCGCATCGGGAGGTGATGATGATGTGCATTGGGTGGTGACATAGGACAACACAAACACATCCACACCACATGACACACACACCTTTTCAGTGGTCCATAGCAACTCCCACGTGGCGCTGAGGCTGTCATCAGTGATTGGGGATGCAGCACCGATTCGCTTCAATTCAGCTACAGCAGCATCCACAGCGGTTTTTGTGCTAGGTTTATTTGACAATCCACGTTGTGTAGAGTCTATTGTTGCAAGAAGATCCTGCAAACAAACTGGTGGGCTCGTTGTGGAAGAGGAACATCGTGTGACCACCATCGTGTGATGGCCTCCACGCATGCATCTTGGCGTTGTTGTGTTGAAGAATGATGAGGCCCTACCAGTGTGCAGTGGCATCATGGTATTGGGATCACAAGTGTGCAGGTTTTTGTTTGTGTTGAAAATACCCTCTCTCTGCAACCCTAAACTTTTCAACGACCATTAATCACAGTACATTCCTTCCCAACACATCGTATCAATCCATCATTGCTTGATAATCAATAAAAGAAACCAGCAGCAGGTGCAAGAGCGTTGCATCGGTCAGTACACAAACGCCTGGTATGCTGTGTGTGTGTTTTCGACAGCATACACGCGTGTATAATGTCGTATGAATGTAGTGAAAACCATGATGGTGCATGGGAGCAATACAACGTGCGCATAATGCACACGAGCACTTGGCACATGCCGATGGGTCGCACCCCCCTTGAGCAGCATGCATGGTGTACACGGGCATGCAAGTGGCATGCATAGTGCTACAAAGCACTACACCACACCACCACGCGCAAAATACATCGATACATGCACGTAATGCCCCACATCATCTCTTTTTGATCATCGCCCTCGTAGGGTTTGCTACCGACGCTTGCACACACACCATGCTTGGCACGCTCAAGCGTCGCTGCTGCAATGGTAGCACCATCCAGCAGCTCCTACGCATGACAGGGACCGGAGGGTGGACACGCACCCTCACCACAGACAGTGACCTGAAGAGCGTGCTTGCAGAAAAGGTATGTGTGTATATGTGATGTTGTCTCATGGTTGTTTTATGCTACACTGTTGCACATCCCCCTCTTCTATAAAAACAGATCCCAGCAACCCAAGCAGAACTCAAAGACCTGAAAACCACCTACGGCAAGTCCCCCCTTGGCACCACCACGGTAGAAATGGCCATTGGTGGCATGCGAGGCATTCCGGGATTGCTCTGGGAAACCAGCCTTTTAGACCCGGAAGAGGGCATCCGGTTTCGTGGCTATTCCATACCAGAGTGTCAAAAAGTGCTGCCAGGGGCGGTGGAGGGTGGGGAGCCCCTGCCTGAGGCAATGTTTTGGTTGTTGTTGACAGGGGAGGTGCCCACCAAGGCACAGGTTGATTCTCTCAGTGCAGAACTCAAGGTGTGTATGAGGGTGGGTGTGAGGGTGGATGTGAAAAGGAGTGGGTGTGTGTGAGAGGGTGTGAGAGGGTGTAAGGGTGAGTACGTGTGAGGGCGTATCTGGTAAGGTGCATTGTACAACAATCAAGACAATAGATATGCATACATGGAAACATGTCCTTTTCATACCAACATACACACACATATAAACATGCAAACAACTCCTACTCATGGCAACTCCCATACCCCCCCCTCCCTTCATCATCAGGCTCGTTCCAAGCTCCCCCCCCATGTGCTTCAAGTCCTCAACGCCCTCCCCCCCGACACCCACCCAATGACACAGCTCTGTGCTGCTGTACTTGCACTGCAGCCTGCATCTAAATTTGCAGCTGCATATCAGTCGGGTATTCACAAGTCGAAGTATTGGGAGCCATTTTATGAGGACACGTTGGACTTGGTGGCCAAGTTGCCAGAGGTATGGTATTAGTTTATTATTATTATTACTCTGTTATCATTACTCTATTATTATTACTCTATTATAGAGGAAGGGAGGTCCATGGAGGGGGGTCCATGGAGGGGTGTGAGGGGGAGTGTGAGTGGGTACCTTGTGTATATACCTTGTATATATACCTTGCATGTACTTGTGGGCATTTGATTATTATAGAGGAAAGCATGACATGAAAACATGGAAACATACACAATGTACAATCAACTGCATTTATTTCCATCACCCCCTCCCGTTGTCTTTCACACACACCTCCCCTTTTCTTTCACCCCCCCTCCCCTTTTCTTTCATCCCCCCTCCCCTTTTTTCTCATCTCCCCTCCCCTTTTCTTTCACCCCCCCACCCTTACCCCCACCCCACCCTATACCACCAGGTGGCTGCAATTGTCTACCGCAACACCTACCACAAGGGGTCCCTCATCCCCTCCGACCCCTCACTCGACTGGGCAGCCAACCTCTCCCACATGATGGGGTACGACTCAGAGGGAGCAAAGGAGATGATGCGGCTGTACCAAACCATTCATACTGATCATGAGGGGGGGAATGTATCTGGTGCGTGGGTGGGCGTGATTGTTGGGTGTGTTTGGAGTGTGTGTGTTTGGAGGGTGTGTACTCCCCCTCCCAACCACCATCAAATCACATTCATACCCCCATACCCCACCCCCTCCCCACCCCCTCCACCCACCCCAAACACAGCCCATGCAACCCACCTGGTAGCAAGTGCCCTCAGTGACCCCTACCTCTCCTACACCGCTGGCATGGCTGGCCTCGCAGGCCCCCTGCATGGCCTCGCCAATCAAGAGGTGCTCCGCTGGATGACGTCTATACAAAAACAACTCGGGGACAACCCCAGTAAAGAACAGCTCAAGGAGTATATATGGGCGACACTGAAGAGTGGGAAAGTGGTGCCTGGCTTTGGGCATGCTGTGTTGAGGAAGACCGATCCTCGGTATACGTGTCAGCGACAGTTTGCGCTGAAGCACATGCCAGAGTACCCGCTGTTTGTGTTGTGTAGTAACTTGTATGAGGTATGGTGTGTGGGGGGGTGGTGTGTGGGGGGGGGGGATGGGGTTGTAGTATTGGAAATGCATGGGGTGTACATGAGTTTGCCCACATTATACACCCACATCCCAATGTACACACATGCTCTCATGCATCATGCATGTATGTGTATACCATGTGTCTGTTCATACCCACCCATACTCATACCCCCACCCCCACAAAAACAAACCCACCCTCTAGGTGGTTCCGGAAATCCTCTTGGAAACTGGCAAAGTCAAAAACCCCTGGCCTAATGTTGACAGCCACAGTGGTGTGCTCCTGCAATACTATGGTATCAAGGAAGACACGTATTACACGGTGCTGTTTGGTGTGTCTCGTGCGCTGGGTGTGCTTGCCCAGGGGATATGGAGCAGGGCACTTGGGCTGCCTATTGAACGGCCCAAGAGCCTGACTATGGAGGCTATTCGAGCACGCGTGGCAAGCACAGCATGATGATATGTGATGGTCATGGCAAGCACAGCATGAGGATATGATGGTGATGAAGGGGAGAGGGTGCCATGATGTGATTGGTGTAAGGATGGACATTTGCTGGTGGTGCTGTTTGTGTTTTGTTGTGTACAGTTGTTGCCCATCATTGGTATGTCTGTACAATGTACATGTGCACCTGGGTACACATTGATGTGAGTTGTGTGCACATGGTACACATGTGTGTGTGTGTGTGCACGTGGTAACAATGAGATAGACGCGACAAAATGTGGGCAAAATAGACAATGTGCTGCGTCAGGCAATATACAAGTACATACACACATCATTGCCGAGCATTATCATCACTACTAATTATAATCATTGCCAATAAGAATCAAATAATAACACTGCACATTGTCAAAAATAAATAAATACACTATCGACCACCAATGTCCTGCAATGCCTGCGCGCCAAATCGCTCCCCCAGCCATGCACACAATGCTTCCAACTGCACTTGGTCAACATGGTCGGAAAATGCATCGACCATGTCAGAGTCAACATCCAGCACAGCAACAACGGTGTGGGTTGGGGCATGGATGATGGGCACCACTATCTCTGATTGTGTGCTGTGGTGATGGTGTGAGTGGTGTGATTGGGTTGAGGACACTGGGCATGCTGTGGTGCGCATTTTGTACATGTCAAAACGCAGTCACTAGATGAAAAACGCATCCACATGCACACTCGCACTCTCTCCAAACACGATCCACACAACCCACACACACAACATACACAACACCTCCCCTCCCTCACATACGAGGATGCACAGGCAATGTGGCCAGGAAAGGCGTGTACATCTGGCACCAGTTGTGTGGTGGCAGTACGAGCAGCAGCACCGCACACGCCCTTGCTGTATGGAATGAATATGCAACCATGGCCACCTTGATATGGTCCTATAGCCAGCTGATTTGGTGCAATGGTGCGGTAAAAACCTTGGGGGTGGGAGCAACATGTGGACGATGTGAGATGCGCAGTGCAAATGGTGCTGCCGTACCGGTCCAATGAAAGTGATCAAATGCATGGTGGAGCTCACAGGCAACGGTTGCCATTGCTGCTACCCAATCTAAACCCTGCGTATCTGAGCCATTATCTTCACCACAAAGCGCCTTGATGTGCGTGATGACGTCTTCATATCGTTGCACCCGATCTGCATCAGGTGCTGAAGCCTGCAAAGGTTGTTCAAACATTATTTTGTGACAAGCATGCACGATATTTTCGTTTGTCTATTGATCTGTACTGCGCGTGCGTGCAAGTGTGTGGTTTTTACATGTGAAGCTGGGCTTGCAATTTGATTGGATATATATCCCACACCGGGAACGAAATTCGCTTGTCAGACTAATATTCATATTTCATACCAGTTGGTGCCCAGTTAGTGCCATAACCAGTCAGTGCCATAAATTCATGTCCAGTTGATGGCCTAGTTGATCAACTGCCACCAACTGGGCATCAACTGGGCACCAACTGGGCACCAACTGGGCACCAACTGGGCACCAACTGGGCACCAACTGGGCAAATTATGCCTGATTTTTGACTGAGGACGAGCTCAGTTGGTCCCAACTGGGCACCAACTGGCACCGTGCCCATACACCCCCAGTTGGCGGGCCCTGCACTGCACTTTCGCTGCCCTGCGCTTTTGCTGCCCACGCATGCTATTCCACACCTGGTTTGTTACCTGCACCAAGTCTACACAAGCATACACGTAAACACACTATGCTCGCACAACAGGAGTAAAAACACATAAATATGCCAAAAAGAAAGCTAAACATATAGAACCCCATATTGCTTCTCAACATGCTTTACTTGCGCGGATAACAATTTAATTGCTCCTTAGCCGTCAACTCCTCCTTCAAGAAGCTCTTTTCGCCCACAGTTTCCTGGGGAACAATGATGGAAAGGTGATAATGCACAGGGCAGGGTTCCTTCCCTCCTCTGCCCCAATACAACGCCACCAAATGCACCCAACAAAACCCACACACAACCCCCCACATACCTTGATGCAATTTTTTCAGCAACACGTCGGCACTTGAATCGTTTGCACAAGAGGCGATGTTGGCGTCAAGGGCGTCCCCTGCCACCCCTGTCCCCTATGCCCTTGCTGCTCCTCTTCCTCAAACTGTGCCCTAGTGCTGGCACTTAGCTCTATGACATCCTGTGTGTCAATGCAAATGACACAACATGTTTGGAGAGACACAATCCTTGTTGTTGAAGAGCTGCACAAGTGGTCACGGTGTTGCACAATTGGTATATTTTATAAATAATTATAATGCACTGTTTTGTCCTTGTTCCACTTAATCTCTGTAACATTCAACACACTTGCACATGAACTACCAATCACCACGTAAACAAGCCAAGTATGGAAGCAAGATGAGAAATCACCACATTTGATCACCAAACCTTGCATGCTCGACATGGAATTGGTTGATTTGACAGAGGATGTGGATCAACCTGCTATTGAAGGACTGCAGGAGCAACTGGCGAGCATAGAGTGCCAACTTGAGCAGGTAGCATCCGCCATTTGTCAACCACGCATCACAACATCCCTGCTCGCACCCACCTCACCTCAACAAGGTGGAGCACAAAATCCAGCGCTTGTACACACAACAGCAGTCTCTACAGCAGCAGCGTGAGTTGCTCCTCCAGCGTATCCACCTCGAGGAGCGTGCACCCAAGGCAAATTGGTTGGGCACGTTTGCATGGGATGCAGGTGCTACACGAGTGCTGCACAACACCTTTGGCCTGGACACATTCCGTCCCTTGCAGCGTGAGGTGATCAATGCGTCTATGCAGGGGAGGGATGTGTTGTGCCTCATGCCGAGTGGTGGTGGCAAGGTACAGGGTCTTGGTGGTGGTTGTGTGCACTTTTCTAAGGCGCATACATGAAGATTGCCTGTTTCTGCATATCTTGCACACAATGCACATACAAAATCAACAGCTCTGTATCAACACACCACCATGTACTTCCATATATATATATATACCTCCATGTACACATCTCCATGGTACACCTCCCTGTATACACCTCCATATGCTCACCATCCACCTCCTCCCACCACGACCAGAGCATGTGCTATCAGCTCCCCGCACTGCTCCACGAATCAGGCATAACCCTCGTCATCTCCCCTCTGCTTTCTCTCATACACGATCAAGTGCTAGCACTCAGGGCACTGGGGGTGGCTGCAGAGGCATTGACTGGGGTGCAAGAAAAGGGTGATACAAATAGGGTGATGAAGCTTCTCGATGATGTTGCTGCAGGGGGACAAGGGGGGGGGGGACAAGGGGGGGGGGGGATCAAGCTGCTGTACGGTGTGTGCTTCTTGTATTGGTGGTTGATGTGGGATGCATGTGGTTGTGTTGTTGTGCGGTGTGTGATGTGTGCGTTATACTCTGTTGCATGCTCAGATACACATGCATGTCACAATTGTTGACCATCATCATGATTGTTGACCATCATCATGATTGTTGACCATCATCATGATTGTTGACCATCATACTTGTTGACCATCATACTTGTTGACCACACAGCGACACCTGAGAAATTGGTCAATGCGCGACGGCTGATGGCAAAATTGGAGAGGTTACACAAGGTGTGTGTACAATATGTGATTTTTTTTTGTCTGTTTTATGTGTGTGCATGTGTTGCATGACCCACTGCACGTCACATTTGTATGCATGGCCCACTGCTCTCTCTCTCTCTCTCTCTCTCTCTCTCTCTCTCTCTCTCTCTCTCTCTAACACACATACACACACACATCTCACACATCACACATATCATAGGCAAAGCGGTTGGCACGTATAGCAGTGGATGAGGCACACTGCTGCTCACAATGGGGGAATGACTTCCGGTATGGTGTGTGTGTGTGTGTATAGGAGTGTATGTGTTTGTATAGGAGTGTGTTTGTATACTAGTGTGTGTGTTTGTATAGTAGTGTTTGTGTGTGTATACTAGTGTTTGTATTTGTATGAATGTGTATACATGTATACTTGTATGCGTGGATGCTGCACAATATGTATCATGCACTCATCCCACTCATACACCCCACCTCAGCCCTGATTACAAAAAGCTGGGTATTTGTAAAACTTCATTTCCAGATGTACCTATACTTGCACTCACTGCCACTGCCACAAACAAGGTATCGGTGTATTGTGTGTGTGTGTTTTATTGTATGTTGTAATTGAGTGTATATGTGCACCTAAACCCTGTATATATTGTTGAGTATTGTACATGCTGTCATACCACCTGTCCTGCACCCCCTCAGCTGTTGTCCTCCTTTCCCTGGAGGGAGTGTTCACTTGTTTCCCTCTCGGCGCAGGTGTGTGAAGATTTGAAAACCATCCTTCGCATCCCTCATGCAGAGGTGTTCAAGGCAAGTATTGACAGACCCAACCTCCTGTATGAAGTACGACCAAAACCTGCAGATGAAGGGACACACATGGATGAAATGGCAAGGTGGATACACAGGAATTTTGGTGGTCAACGGGATGGTCAACAGCAAAGTGGAATCGTTTATTGTTTGACTAGAAAGGATTGTGAGACAGTGGCACAGGTAGATGTGCTTTCGGTGTGTGTGTGTGCTTTGGGTGTGTGGGGGGGGAGACTGGGTGGGTGGGTGTATCATATGTGTATACCAAATGTGTATATCATATGTGAATATTATATGTGTATCATACGTGCATGTTGGTAATCACATGTCCTCAGTATCCACCCCAACCTCCATCCACCCACACGCATGACCGCAACACACATTATTCACACACAGCAACTCAGTGATAGGGGACTTGCATGTTGTCATTATCATGCAGACATGACACCACAAGTGAAGCAAGAGGTGCATGATGCATGGAGTCAGGGGGCTGTGCAGGTTATTGTAGCCACCATTGCATTTGGAATGGTGGGCATTTGGAATGGGTGGGGGTGCTTGTGTGTGTAAGTGAAAGAGACATATGCACACACACTCCCTACATCATGCACACACATAGGCACACACACATAGTCACACACACATAGTCACACACACTCCCTCCATCATGCACAGGGTATAAACAAAGCAGGTGTACGGTTTGTCATTCATCACAGCTTGTCAAAAAGCCTCGAAAACTACTATCAGGTTGTGTACATGTGTATTGTATGTGCATTGTATGTGTATTGTATATACATGTGTATTGTGTGTGTATTGTGTTGTGCATGCATTGTTTGTATGTCTGTATAATGTGGTTGTTGTATGGTACACAACATGCATGCATACGTAACTTTGTAGCAGTACACAATACACAACCCCTTCCTTACTTTTCCCCCAACGCCCCCACCACAGGAATCAGGTCGTGCTGGTCGTGATGGGGCACCTGCACATTGCTTACTGTATTACAGGTTTAGTGATGTGCTCAAACAAGCAGCCATTACTAATATGGAACCATCATGGGAACGAAATTTGGTGTGTGTATTGTGTGCGTGTGGGTGTATTGTGTTTGTTGCATGTATATTGTGTGTATATTGTGTGTGTATATCCTGTGTGTATATTGTGTGTATATTGTGTGCATGTGTGTGTACATGCACCCCTTTTTGCTTTCCCCCCATACCCTCCCTCCCCCCTTCTCCCCCCGTCCCCACCACCCCCCCACTCCCCCAGGTGGGCGTGCTGCGCTATGCTGCAGCAGTGGGCACTTGCCGCCGCTCCATGCTCTGTCAACACTTTGATGAACCACCACCACGCTGCAACAACATGTGTGATAGCTGCAGAAGGGCATCAGTGACTGAAACCATTCAGAGGAATGGAGGTGAAGCAAGGGCTACAGTAGGGGGTACAGGGGGTACAGGGGGAAAGGGTACAGGGGCATTAGGGGGAAATGCAGTACATGGAAACGCAATAGGGGAAGAGCAGGATGTGTCGACTGCTGCACGAGCTGTGTTGCAGGTGCTCAAGGAGTGGCCAGGGCAGGAAAAACGAGCAACGTTGATACAACTGTTGGACAAGTGGAAGCCTGAAAAGGTATGGGTGGTGATGAGCGTGTGTGGATGATATGCATACAACATGCATGTGGTGTTTGTATACTGTTTGCACACATGCGTGCATCACAAGATGATCAGTGCGCACCGTGTCCCGCTACCCACCACCAAGAAGTGTGCCCATACTCCCCACTCATGCTCCCCCCCCCACTGCATCCATTTGGTACCCCCAGGGAGGCGCCCCTCGTGGCAAGTCCACCACTGCTGCCACATCCACCACTGGAAGTAATCAGTACAACCCACTCTCCAAGCAAGATGCAGAACACCTGCTGGGCCGTTTGTTACAATTTGGCTGCTTAGAGTTGTCATTTGGGTATACTGCCTATAGCACCACTGCATACCTCACGTTGGGGGCCAAGGCACAGGCGGTGCTCCAAGGTCATGTGAAGATCATGGTGCGCTTCCCACCGAGAGAGGTGGGGTGCATGGAGCCTGCTGCGGGGAGTGGTGGTGGTGGTGGTGGTGGGGAGGGGCAGCAACAGGGTGGCACCAACAAACGGCGCAGGGTGCACATGTTGTCTGATGATGATGAGGAGGAGGTGTCATGAGTTTTTGTGCGCTATTCGTATACCCACATGCACACCCACACTACCTTGCCACGCTCACCCGAGAGCTGTGCACAAGGGTGTTTGATAATTATGATGTTTTTGGTTTATACTGCAACAACACACACAAATTTTTGTAAACTGTTCCCAATACACAAACCCACCACCACGCCCAGTCACACGAAAAGGCTGTAGATCGCATTCCTGATCTTGCTCACGGCATAGTCACAGCATGTTGTGTACAACCGTCAGCTTTCGTCCTTGTGCAGTGTTGCCACGCACTCGGCATCAACGAATGGCTATCCGTGCCACTGCAGGTGCGATTGTTGCACAGATGTGGTGATAGAGATGCATTTGCTGGCTCTACAACCTGTACACAACCGATGTACAACCTGCAACATGCACAGAGCCCAAAGTGGAGTCGGACGCCGAAACAGAGAGCAAAAACTTGGAAATCATGCGCAAGTTTTCAGAGCAATACGCCAAAAGGTTGGTGTTTGGTGTGGTTTGGCATTGCCTAGCACCATATGTTTGCTGGGGAAGTGGGCCACAGTGGGTTTGGGGTGTAGGGGGTGTATAGGTGCCAACATTTGTGCACACCCAACACACAGGACGGGCACCATGTTTTGCGTGGACAAGTCAGTGACTGCAGTGGTGATCAAGGGCTTGGCAGAACACAAAGACGAGCTGGGCGCACCACTGTGCCCCTGCCGGCATTACGACGACAAGCAAGCAGAGGCCAACGAGGGGTTTTGGAACTGTCCCTGTGTACCAATGCGAGAACGCAAGGTTGGCTTGTTGTTGTTGGGGGACATATTTGTTTCCCCCTTTTGACAATCAACATGGCTGTTTACACCAAGCTCACTTTGACTCTCATTAAAATTATGTTTCTAATGCACACTTTTCAAATCCACACAGGAATGCCATTGCATGCTGTTTTTGACACCCGATAACGATTTTGCTGGGTCTGAACAAACCATTACTATGGAGGAGCTCAAGGCTGGCACTGAGGGGATGTAGTCTGATTTGTGTGTGTGTATATTTATGTGTGTGAGACACATGCAGGGTATTGCACACGCAGGGTATTGCACATGCAGCAGGCGTACTTGCATACATACATAGTACTGTGTTGCTGTTGCTGCCAACACACAACACCCTATCAACAAGGACATGCGAGCGCATATAGATCTACATTGTTTTTTGTTGCTTCAGCCCTCTCATCATAAGGAATGGAGGGGTATGATTTTTGGAGAGGGCTTTGTATGCTCCTGTTGATTGTTGATTGGGAGGCGTATGTGTGCGTGTGTCGTATGTATGCACACAAAGGAAGATACAACACCCGCACACCACCCGTCTGTTGTGGATGGCGCGTTTTTTTGGCTTTTTTCATTTGCTGCTGTAAGTGTATCAGATATAGGAAGGTATCAGATACACACATGTATGGACAGCACCCCGGCAAGAGGGAAGGGGGGCATAGGAAAAGGGACAAGCTTCATCATGAGGTATCAACAACGACGATGTGGGCTACCTAATGAAAACAAACAACAACAAAAAACACGTTGTGCATGCATCATCATGCAAAACAAAAACCTCAATCAACCTCCCCCCTCACCATTCCCCTCACAACGGCAGCTGCACGTGCCCTGCCTCCCCCCCGAACGCCCACATCCACTCTGTGTCGTTTTGCAAATCCCCACCCCACCACCACACCCACTCCCGCGCCCGCAGCACATTGTACAAGTGCCTGATGTTGGTACAGTTGACATCCACCTCGACACACTGTCCTGCTTTTGCCTGTGTGTGATGCTGCTCCCCCCTGCGCTGCTCCCCTTGCCGTGGTGCACCACCTTCCCCCTCTTCCATCCCACTCGTCCCTGCGTCCCCAGTCATCTCCTCATCATCCTGAACCCCGAATGGTGCATATTCAGGCAACACCCACCCAAAGTGAATATCAAAATGCCCAACAGCATCTGCCAGCACCATTGTTTTGGGGTGATCATATCGTCCTGTGTATGATTCGATGCTGCGCCCCTTGCATGTGAGGTGGGGGAGGGGGACGGTGTGTAATGGGGAGGTGGGGGTGGTGCGGGAGGGGAGTTGTGAGAGGGACATGTTGTGTGCCTTGAGCCACTCGCCCATTGGCCTGTGCATTGGATGGAAGAGAAATTGGATGGTCGTTTGAAAACAGTATGTACACGACAAGGGTGTGTGCACAACAACTGTTCAAGCAGCACATACCGTTCACAGTTGTGGCTCCAGCGTCGTACTTGCAAGTAGGCAGCACCTGCAGCACATCCTCCTGGCTGGATCAGATCTAGTATGCTGGAAGAGGGGGGCAGCACTAGAAACTCATCGCTATCTGTTGTTGTGTGCATACATTGGTGGGAGGACAAGCGTGCATATCGGTGGGATGCCAAGGCATGCACACCCTCGTGGACACCATAGTGGCACTCAATAGACACCAGCACCCGACCAACAAAACAAAACAAACAAAACAACAACCGTTCCCACCTGCATAAAACAAATACGTGTTGGTCCCCAAGTATGCGAGTGCTGCATGGTTGTATATAAGTATCTGGTCGTATATGAGATGTTTGAATTGGTTGTCGTTAAAGGCAGGGAGGGGCATCAGGGCATCTTCCGGGGTCCAGCGCATAAAGGCAAGATGACCTTTTGAGGAGGAGTTACGCGTGTGCAAGTGTGTAGGTGCGCACAACTCTACCTCATGATCAATATTCATGGCCATTCTCTCCAGCACATGTGATACCACCAACCAGGACCACACAACAACAGTACCACACACGCACCTGCTTGTATGTCTGCTTGCAGCCCTGCCCACTGCAACAAGGCACTGCTGTATGTCCCCCTATCATACACCAAGCTCCCTGCAAACCCAATGGACGTATAATACCGGGTATGTGCCTGCAGCATGTAGGCCACCACTGCTGTCGGCTCGTAATAGTGGGGGTGCTGTGGGGGGGTTGTAATAGTGAGGGTGCGGTGTATGGGTGCATTTGTTGTTTGAAAACCCAACATGTAGCAGATCCACAGTGTGATGTGTGTGTGCATGTGTGTGTGTGTGTGCGCATGCAGTCAAAGGGCATCAAAAGGTGTGGGTCAACACTGCATGCACACCTGTATTCGGACAAAGCGGGGCACGTCTGGGTGGGGGTTAACTGGCCACACCCCGACGGCAGACTCCACAGCACCACTCAGCAGCTGTCGCTTGTGTGAGGTCCTTCGTGTGTGAGTCTTGCGTGCCACTCTTGACGATGCAACATGCTGCTGCTGTTTATCATGTTGCTGCTGTTTATCATGCTGCTGCTGTCTATCATGGTGATCCCCAGTGCTCTGGCCAACATCGTGTTGACCGACATGTTGACCAACATCGTGTGGATCATCATGATGTGGATCATCGTGTTGTTCTCCCCCCACATATGCGCTTGAATGATGGGGCAGCAGTGTTTGCAATGGGAGCAAATTGCACTGATACCATCCATCCACGCATATAAATAATTCTGTACCAGCCTCCACAGCTGCATGCAATCCTGCCTGCGTCATTCCCTGTGTCACTCCCTGCTTGTGGCTCTCCTCATGGTTGCTGCTTTCATGCAGACCATCATTCTTCATCAAACCAGGTGCAGCAAGGCCGCTGAGGTTGCCAGCAAGGTGATAGGGGAGGGGAAAGACATCCCAGTAGTGGATGTACATCTCATACATGTTGAGTGACCTGTTGTATGGTCCTGGCTTCATGCGTTCTGCACTGCAACTGCTAAACTGCAACATGTGCAATGGCCAGCTGTGTCCTGTCAATACCCCATGCACTGCTTCCCTGTGTGTGGGTGCTGCTGCCGTGTATGATGATGATGATGGGCTAGTTTGTGCAGCCAATAATGTACCGAACAACAAATGCCGGGGCATGTGTGAGCTCCATCATCCATCGTGGGTTGAGATGGTAGGGAAATATCTGTGCGTGGATAGTACGGGAAGATCTTGTGTCTGTGAGACAATGTTATATTCATGGTATGTGACAGGCATGACACACCAGCAGTACATACAACCCCCACCTGATCAGCTGTCAAGTGAAGCAAGTAGGGCTGTTCAGGGTCTGAAAAAAATGCGCGTGCTCGCAATCCCAGTGGCTGCCCTTCCCCTTGCAGCAGGAGCTGTATGCCGGTGGAGGATTGCATTGCAGGGAGCCTTGCGGGGACACACACTATACATACACACGCACCTTGACAAACACGTGCGCTGTGAGGGTCTTGTCTCGTCCATCCTGTAGCTTGACAGGACCACTTATATCGAGAGCATGAATGTCGAAATCGTGCTGCGTGTACATGCCAGTGTATGCCCGTGCAGAAACGAGGAGGTGTGGCACGAGGATCGATGCGAGCATGACACGAGTACACGATGCCACTCTACGTGCCCCATGATGACTGCCCATTGAATTGATGTATTGTAATCAACGTGCTAGGAAGCGTAAACTGGCCTTTGCTGCAATTTCTTGGTCGCCATTGGTTCGAACATAGAAGCAAGATGAGTCTAGCCAGTTGTCGTCAACAAAATGTTTTTCGTGGGTCCAGTATGGGTGATTTCATGCGTGTGATTTTGTTATTGATTGATCTTGTGTTCTTTGTGAAATGTGATTGTATTTCGTACAGCACCCTAGGCTAGCTCAGTGCACTACGTACGTGTATATATAGCACCACATAAGCACAAGGGCAGGCCAAAGGCACGCAAATGTGGATGATGGCGGCAGCAACAACAAGGTAGCATGAACACAAAAATGATCCATAATAAGCTGCATGTAAAAACATGATTGTAAACAACATTGATAACATTGAAAGTGGAACCTGCCTATATTGTTGGATGTACCAAGCCTATCACCCTGACACTGCTTGACACTGCACATTGCGGGGCCAGTCGCAAATCTGCAGGTCGTTTCGGAACAAGAGCTGCTCCCCGGTGGTAGCCTTGGTGCATGTTTTGTACCACGCCCCAGCTGCATCACACCAGAAATACGAGGCACACCCCGAGGCCACATCTGCATACATGCCAGCAGGACGCCCGGTGCAAAAGCATGCGGGAACGGTTGGGTTGCATGGTGATGGACTGAACGGCCGAGGGGACACCCTGGGAGAGGGGGGCCTTGGGGATGGCGATGCACGGCGAGGGGATGGTGATGGTGGTGGAGGTGGCGGTGGTGGAGGGGTAGGAGAAGGAGGAGGTGGAGGGGGGGGGAGCCTGGGAGAAGGAGGTGGTGGCGGGGGGGGAAGGACTGGAGATGGTGGAGGTGGTGGTCGAGGGGGAAGGGTTGGAGATGGAGGAGGTGGTGGAGGAGGAAGGGTCGGAGAAGGAGGAGCTGGTGGAGGGTCAGTAAGGGTGGGAGATGGTGGAGGGTCAGTAAGTGTGGGCGAAAGAGATGTGGGATCTGTGAGGATGCGAGAAGCAATGAGAGGAGGCTTTTCAAATTGAGAGCTTGCACATCCATTGCCCACGTACCATTGGACGGACTTGTGTCTCCAGTGTTGGCATTGAAGGGTTGAATGATGATGTCTGCACATTGCCTGTTGTTGATGGGGGACCATGATGAGCACGGATTTAGCATCCTATAGTACCCAACAGCACGAGCCACCACACTGTAGAATTCTTAATATACCAGAATTGCTCCATGCTGATGCTGGTGGGACAGCCGTCAAGTACCAGGTTGGCATACTTGGTGGGTGTGCCATTGGGTGTGCAGGTGTTACCTGTTTGGTATCGAAACTGCAGCACACACTTCCATGTCACACCATCACACCACAGGTCGGGGGGCAGCTGAAATGTAGTGGTGTTGGACAGTGGCGCAGTGCCATTGCCGTGATACCTGTGGGGGTGGAATGGTCTTGTGATGTTGTGCTACCATTGTCGCATATACCCAGCCTGTATACTACCCACCATGCGGGAAGGCCAGCTTGCTCTCCCACAGTGGATGCTTGTACCAGCACATTCTGTTCCAAGCAGGCTGGTGTTAAAGAGGATGCTTCATCGCCACTAAAGCGACAGATGCGCACAATGGAGCGCCCCATGTGAAAGGCAGTGAAACTGCCGAGAACATCCATGGTGCCGCCTTGGATGTATGTACCTGAGGGTTGTAATGTATGCATGTACCATGCAGGGCATCCATAGTGCAACACCCTCCACATACCGCCTGGAGTGCCCATACCCGCAGTCCACCACAATCCTCCAACTTCTTGTTGTGGATCACCGCAGATGCCGTTGGGTGGGGTGTCGATGGCTGAGGACACCGACTGTGGCTCATAATTGCAGTTGTTTGCTGCCCAACTGCACAAGGGGGGCCTGCGCTGGCCCCATGCTAGGGTCACCCGGGATTCAGGTGTGAGGAGAAACATGTGTGCGTGTGCCGCCAATGGCAGGATGATTGTCAGGAGTATTATTGAATGCATGGCGTTGGAGTTGAGATGATGTCCACACGCCTGTGTATCCAAACGCCTTGCGACAAGAGTTGGTCGGAATCGCGATGAACAAAGACGGTCAGAGCAAGACGGTTGTCGTAAATGTTGCGAGTGCTTTTTCAATGCTTTGCAACAATGTCGAGCGCACGTCGAGGGTTGTTGGGGTTTTATAGGATGCGTTTCCTACAATAGAGGTGTCGATGATGCCCTGGGCTGAGGGCTGATGCAGCTGCAACGGGCACTTGTACGAGCACTTGTGCTTTATCGTACAAGTGATCGTTGCGTGTGTGTAGTTTGATTTTGTTTGAAGAGAAAAAGGAACGCAGTTCGTCGTTTCATGCAACGTTTCAAGAAATGGTTTAGTCAAACACACACACACACTCACACACACACACACACACACACACACACACCCCACCCCACACACTGTAATTGATCAACCATGCACGTTGGTAAGGTACCGTACATTGCATGCCTTTTGTCTCAATTCCGTTTCATTACACGTCTACCAACAACGTGTCCATCACAAACACCACTGCTCTCACAGACACCGCCGCGCCAATATCATGAATATTGGCACGGCATACCGCACACGTGACACACAGGCACCCTTGCGCACCAGGCGCTCCCCCAACTGTGTCTGCAGGGTAGCCAACGCAGCGTTGGCTTCCTTGGCATCAGCTTCCTGGTGTGCTTGAAATGCACTCCATGTCTTGAAATAGCTGATGATGTGGTCCAAGGATGCTTCTGAGGGCACACTCGTTGTCCACCGCTGCACATTGTCAAACCCATGCTTTGGCTCCATGCCTGTACATGGGCAACATTGGTGTTTTGACAAGAAAATTTTTCAAGTTTTTGATACATGGCATACACATGGTGGTATCTGGTACCACACTACTTTATATATGCTACCGTACATGCTACCTGCATAATGGTTGGCAACCAGGGCTCGGCGTGGGGACCAGTACTCCTTCAATGTGCCCATATACCACTCCTGCAGCACATCATTGGCATCTGGGTTGTCATGAAATTGAGGTATATCATAGCCCCATACGGCCAATGTCCCGTTGGGGCGCAAGATTCGTGCTGCTTCCGTGTAAAACGCATCCAAATCAAACCTGTGATGGTGTCGTTGTGGTGTTGATTTACAGTGAGCCTTTATTTCCCCAACTCATACCCACCCACCAATGCAGTGCTTGTGCGCAGGTGACAACATCAGCACAGACATCTTGCAATCCTGTCGACTCTGCAAGTCCATGCTGAAACACAACATTGCTTGGCAATGTGTTGCTGCTGTCCACCGCTGCTGCCAACTGCTGGGTATTGGCGTCAAGGGCCACCACACGGTCCACATGGGGTGCAAGGCCCAGCGCAGCTTGACCCGTGCCAGTGGCAATGTCAACAGCCAAGGTGCGCCCTGCTGCAGGGTTGTACTCTAAAATGGCGGTGAATAAGCTATCTGGATACGTTGGTCGAAACTTGGCATAGTCTCGTGCTTGTTTGTCGAACAAATGGGCAAAGGACATGATGGATTTAGTTTGTAGTGTTTTGCGTGACGGGTATGTTGAAGTTTATTGATGTGGTTGATGGCGTGTTTTTGGACTGGGAGGTTTGTCATTAAGGTTCTGAGTGGTTTCTGAGGACAGTGGAACTTGGGCGGTAAGTGCCAAGGGGTTGCCGCCCGGTATGCTACACATACTCATCATCACCATCATCAGCAGTAGCAGTCTGTGTCAAAATGAAACTGCTGCCTGTGGATGCTGCATAGGACACATATGTATGCAGGATACAGATGTACATAGGACACACAGACATGGTTACAACTAGGTTGACCAGTAATATTTCCTCATCATCTTTCATCAACAACCTATTTGTTGGAATGCATTGCTCAACACGCAACATCTCACACCAACAACCACTTCTCAGAAACGGCTGTGTGCGATACCCTGCATCCCATCGCACACATTCCACCTTTGCACGCAAAACAAAACGCCAAACTCCAGTGAGGGCTATGAGTGATGTTGGCAGTGTACTGAGCAAGGTATACACGACGCTGTTCAACATGAGGGTTGATGACTGTAGCACATGATCAACGTCCAACCAACCATGATCAACATCCCATGATCAACAACAGACGCTTTTTGTCGAGATTGGCATGGGCGCAGATGGCCACGGGCAAGATGTTACGGTGTGTGTTGGGTGTGTGATGGGAACAACATGTATTGGTGGACTTGCCGGGGAACAGCAACCCCCCCCCTTCCAACAGAAAGCTGCTCGACGTGCATGTCGCAATGCCATCGAATTCAACAGCCTTCCATCCATTGGGGATTTGATTCCAGGTGGGAAAAACAATATGAAACTCCATGTCAAAATTGGCAGCCCACATCCGGTATGGGTTGGCAGCATGTGTTGTATCATTGTACCACTGCGTCGCACAGCACAACCTGTGCACAAACGTATTTGCAGGAACAAATAGACACGTCACAGCTGGCATCTGTGTTTCCATATGGAGCCGTACATTTCGAGGTATGCACCTGCATGATCAACGTATAACAACAACGAGTGCACTTCGCCACATCACGAGGTGCGTCGCTCCCACAGGTGGAACACGGTGGCTTGTCATGCAGTAGTGGCATTGCCCTGCCAGAGCTTGGGGACACAAGTGATGAGATGGTTGTTGTTGTTGCGTGCGTGTCTGTGGGCTACTAGAGGTGGTGTATGTGCACGACGTTACATGTTGGTTTTCATACACTTTGTTTATGATTCATTAATTGAGTGTGTTGTTGTTCTGCAGCATTCTGGAGCAATACACAATATAAATTACATAGAACAATACCCAGTTAGTCTTAAACTAGCACAAAATCAGCAATGCTACATAGAACATCTTTATTGCCACGTTATTCTCCAACACGATGACCTCTGATAAGACATTCAAAAACTTTAGAGTGGTTGACATTGGTGGCCATCGTGACAAGGTCGTACCTAGTGATGGTTTTTTGTGTATAGCCAGTGCAAACACCATCACATGCTCTCTCCACCCCACAGGTCTACACACTTGGTTGGAATTGCACTGGAGAGCGTTTGGCAACAGGATCATGGGATGGCACTGTCCGTGTGTGCCAGGTGGACAGCGCAGGGGTATGTTGTTGGCCACGGTAATGATCACCACGTTGTTCCTGTCATACAACAGCCACCATTTGATACACAGAAAACACGCGGCAATGATGAGCTGGCAAGCTTTAGGGACACAAGCCACTATTGCGAGCAGCTTGCATGGCACAGCACCAGAGAAACGGTGCTTGCTACTGCAGTGAGCGACAAGATGCTGCGGTATGTATGATGATGATGTGGCATCATCATGGTCGTACACATGCGGTGGTGCACAACAACAGTCAATATCCAACACAGCACATGGGATACACGTGCACGCCGGGTGGCATCCCGCTATCGGTTGACGGGGGTGGGGCAGACGATGGCATGGCACCCCAATGGCAACCTTGTTGCAGTTGGCAGCAGCAACGAAACACTCACTATTTTTGACGTGCGGGGAGGGGAACTACACAAACCCCTGCACGTGGTGGAAAAGATTGTAGAGGTATGTGGGTTGTTGATCACTGCGCGTGTTTACGATGTGTTTACAATCCCCCCAAAATTTTGCCCCCCACCATCTTGCTCCTAACAATGCAACAGTCTGCCAGTGATATGGAATTCACACCAGATGGTCGCTACCTCGTCCTGGGTGGCTCGTCTGTCTTGCATCTTTTCCAAACCGACCCATGGGGTGCATGTGGTCGAATCCCTGCACACAATGGCTCAATATGGGCGGTGGCAATGGACCCCAAGGGCCTCTACATGGCCACGGGTTCAGGGGATGGCCTCACATGCTTGTGGGATCGCGAGTCGTTGGTGTGTGTGCGGGTGTTTGGTTCCAAGGACACGCCCAACATGTCGGTTGCGTTTTCCCATGATGGGCAGTACCTGGCAATCGCATCCAACGAGGATAGCACCGTGCAGATCCGCAGCACCACAGATGGTGTGTTGTTGTTTTTTTGGGGGGGTACAGGTTGTTGTAGGCGGTGTGTACATACACCACCACCAACCAACCACACAGGGACGGTGGCGTACCAGCTGATGTCGCCCAAGCCAGTGGATAGCGTCAAGTGGAACCCCAAGCACATGATGCTGGCGTTTACGGGAGACTATTATCGTGAACGTGATGGGTTGACATCATTGTGGTGTGCAGCATGACACGCTGTGTGATGTGCTCCTGATGTGGCGACATGAAAAGAGTTTGTGGATTATTTTGCTTGTTCTGCAACGCATTTTGCACTTGTTGCCACTTATTGCCTTTCGCACTTGTTGACAAACACAGTACACACGGTTTTTCATCCTGTTAAAGCAAACTGCTTGCATGCCCATCCTCGCACTCGCACTGTGCCTACCTACAAATGCACTAAGCCGCTTCTATCCAACATGCAGTGTTGTCGATATTTCAGGCTACACACACACAGCAGCAGCAGTAGAGTCTGATCATCCAGCCTCTGGTCAATCGCTCAGCCCCACCCCAACTTGCTTTACAACCAATGCGAAACATCACCACATGATGTCATCATCACCACCACTGACCACCATCAGCAATCCTGTTTCACCCCCCCCCGCCCCCCATTTGTTATATCTTATAATATAAGTTTCTTATTGCAGCATCTCATACACGCACATCGTTCCCACTCCAACACGCACCAATAACACCACCAACACCACGCCCATCACACAGCGCCGTTCAACCCACCCCAAACTCACCCAATTCTGGCGCATTATAGAATGTCCCACCTGCTCTCCTCCTCCATTGTTCACACGCGCCCCATTGTTTACCCACACTTGTCACGACGCACGTTGAAATGCCCAAGCATCGTGGTATCTGCACTGCAACCCATGCACATTGGCTCGACGACTAGCGATTCTACCAACGTCCTGCCGTTTGACAGACATGCACAGGCTGTCTATACACGACAAATGTCTTCTCTGACCGAGGGAGTGGACGATGTGGTACGTGGGTGATAGGTAGGGTACACTGAGGAGGATAGGGCACCAGCATGTCCGTGACCGCATACGCTTCCACAGGCGTATGAGCTCGTCGGTGGACCCCTTGTTCGCTTTTGCAACCCCCCAGCAGATGGACGCACCCCCCCCACAGCAGTCCTTGTCCACGGCATTCTCGGACAGCGACGCAACATGATGACCTTTGCCAAGCGCCTCCTACAGGAGTTTCCCTCGTGGCAGGTGTTGCTGGTCGATTTGCGATGCCATGGGGAGTCTGCAGCGAGTGGGGTGGCTCCTTCAGGTGGGCCCCATGGTGTGGAGTCGGCAGCATCAGATGTGTTGAAGCTGCTTGGTCGGTTGAAGCTGTTTCCCGAGGTGCTGATTGGACACAGCTTTGGGGGCAAAGTGGTCATGTCCATGGCGGAGCAGTTTGGACGCGTAGGGCGCACCTTGCCCAAGCCAGTACAGGTGTGGGGGTGTGGGGGTGTTTGCGTGTGCGAAAGTGTTGATGATGGTTTGTGGTGGTACAAACAGGGATGTGTTTCCGTTGACCCCAACAGGTTTGGGTGTTGGATGCCTTGCCAGGGGAGGTGCGTGCACATGCCACAGGATCTGAGCACCCCGCCAACATCATCCGCCTCTTGCAATCCCTTCCGCTGCCCATCGCTGACCGCACCACGCTTGTGCAGCAGCTCTGCATCCGTGGCGTGTCGGCGGACATTGCACATTGGCTGGCAACCAACTTGAAGCCAACTGCATCCAGCCAGGGGGGGCTTGAATGGGCATTTGATCTTTCGGGCATTGCAGAAATGTACGAGTCCTATGAGACCACACACCTGTGGGAGCTCATTTGCTCCCCGCAGCAGGGGTTGAAAATAGACTTTGTGCGTGCAGAGCGCTCTTCGTTTCGGTGGGGTGGCGAAGATGAGGCCCTGATCAAGCAACATGGGCATGGGGTGCACTTGCTGCGTGACTCTGGGCATTGGGTGCACACAGACAACCTGGAGGGGCTCGTGCAGATCTTGAGGCCCTCATTTTTGCATGCATGAGTCGTTGAAGAGAGATGTGTTGTTGTGAGAGTGTTGTGAGAGCGTTGTGAAGAGCGTTGTTGTGAAGAGCGTTGTTGTGAAGAGCGTTGACACGATGAGAGTGTTGCTATGATAAATGTTGTTTCTTGGGTATGTGTTGTTTGTATTTGCAGCTGCAATGCGCGCTCCTGTTGTATGATGATGACTATTGACGATGTGCTTGTTCCTGACGTGTGTGAGGCGCAATATGATGAAGAAGAGTTGTAAAACATTTGTTGTTTGCAATATCCCTATCACAAATAAACCACACGCATGTCACAGTCACATCACAACAACAGCAGCAAGCAAGCAGCAAACCCATCCTCCCCGTCCTCCCACCCTCTCCAATCCCAGGCTGATTCGACCCTCAACGACTGGGTAGATCCACAATTACAGCAGCTGGGAAGCAAGTGTATTACAGCATATACTGCGTTGGAAGATTGTTTGGCTGAACACAACAGGGATTGGACACGTTGTCAAGAGGCTGTACAGCAGCTCAAGGCTTGCCAGCAACCTACTGCTGCTGATACATAAGAAACAATCCTGCAACAGACAACAACAGCATCAGGAAGAGCAACAACAGCATCATTGAGTAGGACCCGCCATCACCACGCCATCACTGTCCCTCCACAACCCCCACCGCATATGTCCTTCAACACTGTGCGCCTCTACCGCCACCTGCTCAAGACCGCCAAACAGTTTCCGAGTGTGAAAAAGGATGGTATAGTGCAAGACATACGACACGAGTTTCGTGTCAACAAGGACCTGGCAGACCCTGACAAGCTGCAGCATGCTCGCAAAATTGCAGTGGATGGACTACGGCACATGGAGATGTACACCAAGCTCGACCCAAAGTCGCAGGAGTGGGAGGTGCATTTGCTGGGTGCGTGTGTGACATGATGAGTCGGGCGCTGATGCATGGTGTTGCCAAGGAAGTTGTGTGTTGTTTATTCTTTTTGTTGACACCCATGATTGATGATTATTGATGATTGTGCGTCGCGTAACAAATACAACGCACGCTATACTTCCACATAACAACGATAGCGTTGATGGTAATACATCGCACACACATGGAGCCGCTTATCAGCAAGGGTGTGACCTTTGTACTACATGACATGCGTTTCGAGGTCTCTATAGAGGTCTCGCGTGCCGGAATACTCTGTAGCTGGTCCATTGCGCACCCACCAGAATTGCTGAGACACCATCTTGGCCAGTGGCACAGCCTGTTGTGCACATAAAAGTCAGACCCTTGCCTCACGGATGTTATCACCACATATGTTGTGCAAAACAACGCAGTTTTGGTTGCAAACACTTGGTCAACAATCAGCGACTATGCATTGTGATGAGTGCGCCCAGAGTCTGATGGGAGCTCTCTCACCCTGCTGCCACAGTGTACTTGGCAAACAGGTTGTCTGGGTTGCTCATCGCTTTAAACTCGAGCGCATTGTTGGAGGGGTCGTGGAAAAACATCGTCCACTGCTCCCCAGGTTGTCCTGTGCGTTTTGTTAGTTGACATACATTTTTTCATCATGTATATGCGGTTGCCATATGCAGTGGTGCCCATATGCACACACGTGTATATTCTTTTTGTATTGGGCAATTTTGACGTGGACCATCACCACAAGCATGCCCACATGATGATGCGTGTCCATGGCTCAGTACACCACATGATTCTGTAACCACATGATGCTCTACACTGGTGGAGGTGTACCGATCCGCTCTACACCAATAGCTACAACACCTACCTTGAAACCGCAAGTGTGGCTCGATGACAAACGTGACCCCTGCAGCTTTGACTCGGGCTGCCAGTGCATGAAACTGGTCCACTTGCAGTGCTGCACCAAAATGTGGGACAGGCACAGGATCACCATCCACAGGATTGCTGTGGGATGCTGCATTGTATCCATCCACGAGATGTGCAGTAATCTGGGCGTTGATGGATGGGGCTACAAGCTTGTATCGTTTTTGGCATGTGTCAAATGGTTGTGTCACATGGCTGTCATGTGTCACATGGTCCACTACACTACTGATGTACATACCTGGTGGCCGAAAAAGTTGAAGTCAATCCACCGTGCACTACATCGCCCCTCTGAGCAACCTAGTACGCTGTTAAAAGAGGCAGTTGCTGGTCCAACATCAAGCAAGGAGATAAAAGGCGTACTTTATGTCGTACTTTGTGTAGAATTGTCGTGTGAGGTCAATATCATGGACAGGAAAGGCAAGATGAAATCGAGTCATCATCTTGAATGCTGGTTTTGATGTGGTGTGGTGATGTTTTAGTAACCTCTACTGTGTGCTTGGCAGTGTTCTTGTCATCATGATGGTGATGAGCAAATTGATGTAGTGTATTGTGACGTTTTTGTTTATAAGAGTATAAAGCTGCCCATCTCAACAGCATACTTACCTCTACACCACCTCAAATCACACTTGATAGCAACATCATAAGCAATCCATAGCAATGGATGATCAACGAACAGTAGCGCGAGTATATTGTGGAGCAGTACAAGATGCAATCACTGATGGCAGCACCCTGCTTGCCCACGCTGCCTTGCACAATCTCATTACGCTGCTCAAAATTCAACACACATCACCAACACCCAATACGTCTACTTTATCCACGGAAGAATTGCAAACTCTTGCCCATCTGCAGCAGGCGAGCGTCAACCTGCAACAGCTCCAAACACCACAAAGCATCATCTGGACACATCACTTTACCACGCTTGCTGATGTATTGCTGACTGGTATGTGATGTCCTTGCAGTTGTGTATGAGATGAGCATTGAAGCACTTGTGTGGAGCCCATCAATCAACCGTCATCCCATCCCAGCCGCTGCTGTGGGGAGCCTTGCCCACCTCGGCACAACAACAACTACCCTCCTGGATGCCATATTTAGAGCAGCACCAGCCCATAGAGCCTTACTCACACTCGTCAACTACCTCAGTACTGTCCAGCCGCACAGCATGCATTTCGTGGCCCCTGGTGAGCAGAGCAATGACGACGAGGAGGATGTGGAGGGTAGTGGTGGTGGTGTGGCAATGGTGGGGGGGACGATGGCGGCTCGACTGTTGGTGCAGCGGTATGGGTGGGTGGGGTATGTGATGGAGGCTGTGGAGTATATTGATGGGCACGATTCGGCAGCGTTTGTGCCACACGCACATACACATGCATACATAGATACACACACACATTCTATGTGAATATACATACATAGGTTTTTCACGCCCATGAGTACCGGGTTGAAGGAGATAACAACAGCTGTGTGTGACAGTGCTGCTGCTGCTGATGGTCCTCGTCATGGTGGTGGTGATGTTGTTGATGGTGATGTTGGTGGCGGTGGTGGTCACACAGGGGTAGTGGATGTACAGGCAATTGCAGCAGCCCTGGCATGTATACCTGAGCGGTATGTGTATATGTATGTATACATGTGTGTATACATGTGTATACATATGTGTATACATATGTGTATACATGTGTATACATATGTGCACATGGTATCTCATACACCTCACACCACACATATACACACATATACACACATATACACACATGCATACACATATTAATATACACAAATAGTCATACACATCATCTTTCCAGGACGGCTGCGTTGTATATAAAACAACTGCAACCCACACGCCTTGCCCATAGCTGCTTTTCACACCTTTTCAACGCGGCAGCTACACAGTACAATACACATCCCCATGCAGCAACACCACACACCCATGCAGCAACCACACACGCCCACGTTGAGCTGGTAGCACGTACATTGGATAGGTTTACTACACGTGGTCACGGTGCTGCTGCTGTTGCTGCTGTGTGGGAATGGTGGGTACATGGTGGGCAAGGTGGTGCTGCAGTGGGTGGTGGGCATGGTGGTGCTGGTGTGAGTGAGCATGTGGGACAAGATACTGCTGGTGTCAACATTATGCAGCGTGGTGTACTAGTTGGGTGGGTATTGAGGGGGGTTGGCAGCCAAGGTGGCTTGGAGCGTGTTGTATGGTTGCTGTTGAGGTGTCTTGATGGTGCTCAAGACAAGGTAGGGGGGATGATGTGTGTGGTGATGTGTGTGGTGATGTGTGTGCAAGTATGGAGAGTGTTTGAGACTATTTACTGCTCATGCAGTGTCATCATCATGCATCCTCTTCAACAGCAACTTACACCATCATCATGCGTCCTCTTCAACAACAATATACACCATCATCATGCATCCTCTTCGACAACAATATACATTATCATCATCATACATCATTACCAGTACGTCTACATGACCATTACTCTCAACACCCAACATGACCATCACTCTTAACACCCAACATGACCATTACTCTATGCTAATTCAGGGCAGGTTGGCTGCACAAGATGCTGTACATATGCTGCAGGTGGCACTGCAACCGCTAGCCAATGACCCCAGTGCACGGTGTGGATATGGGTGGTGTGTGTGAAGTAGGGACATGGGTATTGTATGGGATTGGGATATGGGTATGAGATAGTAGCTGTACATGACTTTTGCAATATATACATGATGCTTTCTGTTGCACACATAGTCAACAATATATGCACACATGGTCCACAACATATGCACACATGGTCAACAACATATGCACACATAGTCAACAAGATATGCACAACAAAATATGCAACAACACAGTGTCATTATCACAAAATACACACAGGCATGTCATTGTGCAGCGTGTGATGATTCACAAGGGTCTTCCACCTTTTGCTGCCGCTGCGTTGACTGGAGCGTTGACCCCCGTGTTGACCAATGAAAACCCTGAAAGTGTGACCCACAGTGAATACAAGGAAGGTACAAGTTGGCTGCAACACGCTGCTGTTGCTATTGCACAGGTACCTTGCTGCGTGTGTTTTGTACTCTACACAGATACTGTTCGTATGCACAACCCCGTGCTTTGTTGCACGTGTGTTGTACTTTCTTTGTACATACTCCCCCTACACACTCTTTCTGTATATACAACCCCTCCTCCCCCTCCCCCTCCACACCCTCCTCCTCCACACTCTCCCCCTCCACACCCTCCTCCTCCGCACTCCCCCCCTCCACACCCTCCCCCTCCACACCCTCAGGCATGGGCATCCAGCAATTTCATACTAGGGAGCAGTTCACCCAAACAAGCATGTCTGACATGGTGCCTCCTTCAAGCACTGCACCACCTGGGGGGACAAAGGGTGGGATCAATGGAAACAGGGGTGGGAGCAATGAACAACAGCAACACCAACATTTCCTCCTCAGAGTGCACCACCCATGCACCTGACACTCCCACCACTACTCCTGCCACTTGTGCCACTACTCCTGCCACTTCTTGTCAAGAGCAACAGGGGCCCTTGTTTGTACCAAGTGGGCCCCTGTTGTCTGCTCTGCTCCAGGGCGTGTCGCTGCGACTGGAGAGCCCCCTGTTGCCTGTGAGAAGACAGGGCATGCGTGTAGGAAGGTATGTGCAAGGGGGGGTGCTATGGGTGATGATGCATCATGATAGGCTTGTATCGGGTATGAAGCATGTGTTTGTATGCACTGTTTGTATGCACTATTTGTATGCTCATGTGTATGCACAAGTGTATGCATATGCGCATCTTCTCCCCCACAGGGTATTGTCGTTGCTCTTGGATGCCAAGGGCCCCCCTCTATTTAACGACCAGGGGCCCCTTGACTGGCTCCCAGAGGAATTGTGGGGGGCCAGTTGTGCCGCAGCACTGGGGGCCCCTCCTGCTGATGGTGGTGGGGGCCCTTGCGCCAGCACGCACCCCACCCCACCCCACCACCCCACCAACACAAGCACACCCCGTCAAAGCATGCATGCAGCTACACACAAGCACCGTCGTCCAGATGGTGGCGGTGCGCAAAATGTGCACAATGCAAAAAGGGGGGCCTTGGGGTCTACAGGGCCCCCTCTGGGTCCCCCCACGCAGGGCACCCTGCTTGGTGTTGGTGATGAGGACAGCAGCAGTGTGCCAGGGGGGTTGAGGCAGGGTGATGATGAGGATGAGGGGGTAGACGAAGGTGGTGACGTGGGTGACGTTGTGCAGCGAGTGATGCGTGCCGCGTATGGTGCTATGCAAGGGCGGGACGGTGGTGGTGTGCATGCAAGTGGTGTTCTTGATGCTGCGGACGATGATAGTACAGCTCAACACAAAACACAGCAGCAGCACGTGCAGTATGTAGACAGCATACATGATGGTCAACATAATGGTCAACATGATGATGATGTCATAAGCATTATGGATAGTGATGATGATACAGAGTCGAGCGTCATGGAGGGGTTTGACCTTGAGGAACATCTTGACTTGTTCACTGGTGCGTTGACTGCCATGTTGACCATGTGTTGACTCCCCCTTTTCTTCCTCAATCTCAACCTTTCAACCTCTCAATGTCTCCTTTCAATCCTCTCTATACCTCTCCTTTCAACCTTTGAATATCTCCTTTCTACCTTACAGTCTCTTCTCTCAGCCTTTCAATTTCTCCTTTCAACCTTTCCTTACAACCTCTCAATCTCTCCTTCACATAGATATAGCATTGGATGACAGTGGGTTGCCTGTGCAGCTCAAGGATGTTGCTGCTGACTTGAGGAAAAATGATGAGCCACTGGTGGTTATTGCTGCATTAAAGTACGTGTTGTTTGTGTTGTTGTTTGTGTTGTTGTTTGTGTTGTTGTTTGTGTTGTTGTTTGTGTCTGTATAGTGTTGGTGAGTAAATGTGTATGTATGCGTGGTTGTAGGTTCTGTATGCATATGTGTATGAAAAGCACACACCACAATATATCAACTGCAAATACACAACAGTACACACCTCTCAATTGTCACACAAAACAACCCCCCCAACCACACACCAGGCGTGTAGAGCCCCTCATCCACAACAGTCCTGACGAGCTGTCCCTACTGGCCCCTGAGCTGTTACGAGCACTGGTGGGTGTGCGCACACCACAGTGGGCCGATGATGAAGCCAACACAGCCGCTGATATGCCGACACACCAACGCTTTCGGTATGTTGTACGTGTGTGTGTGTGGGGGGGGTGCTGTACGTGAGTGCGTAGTATACATGTGTGTGGTGGACATGTGCTGTGTGCGTACTTGATATATGTGATTCATGTGTGCTGTACGTTGTTATTACACATGCTGTGACACACATACGTCCCACTGAGGTATCCCACACATAGATTCCTCCCATACATTATTCCCTATTCCTCATGCCCCCTCTTGTCACCTCTTCACATATACACTATTCCCCTTGCCATCCCTTCCATCCCCACACCTCCTCCCATACAAACACACACACACAAACACACCCTTCCATACACACACACAAAAACACACATACCTACAGTGCAAGTGTAGCCCTCCTATCAGCACAACCAGAAGCAGTGGGCATTGAAGCAGCCACCCAAATCTACTCCCCCCATGTTGACCATGGTCAACGCATGATGCTGCTGGAAGCAATGGCGATTGCTGCCACTGACATGCACACCCATGCGCACCAACTGATTGGTGGTGGTGGTAGGGTGGGGTGCAATGCAGGGGGTGGTATGCTGAGTGCTCGTGGTGGTGGTGGTGGTGGTGATCATAATGGTGTCGTGAGAGCTGCGCATGGTGGTGGTGGAGATACTACTACTACTACGAATAGTAATACTACTACTATGAATAAAAGCGCACCAAGCAAAACGCTGGGAACTGTCAGGTGGCGTGCATCGAGGGCACTTGACCTACAACAGCAGCGACGTGAGCATGCCGCTGCATTGGGTGTGGGGGCAGTCACTGGTATGAGGCGTGCCCGGTGCACTGCTGCTGTATTGCAGTGGACGTATGCCTTGCTGAGCAAAGCAGCAGAGGTATGCTGGTTGGTGTTGTTGTGTTGTTGTTGTGTTGTTGGTATGTGTTGTTATGTGTCATGTTGTGTGTAATGATGTTGTGTGTCATGAGTAAGCATACTGGGTGGCAGTGTTCATATGTGACAATGTGACACAATGGATCTGTGAACATGTGTTGGTGTTACACACACCACACCATACATCCATTGGCATTTCTCATAACACCCACCCCTCCCCCCAAACACACCCATCCCTTTCCTTCCAAACACCCCCCCTCCCTTCCCCCAAACACACACTCCAACCCACACCCCAAACACACACAGCCTCGTCATGGCATTGACATGCTCGGTCGTGATTTCCTTCTCCTCACGCACCTCCTCTCCACCCTGGGCACCTTTGTGACAGCAGTGGCCCCTGCATCAGAGACAGCCCTGGTAGCAGGGGCCCTCCTTGAGCTCTTGGCGGACCCTGCAGTAGAAAATCATCCACAACCCTCTGTGAGGAGGGCAGCATTGGCGGCAGCAGCACGGGTGCTGCAGGCGCTTCCGCCTGCGTGGGTTGCGGGGGTGATACAAGGACAGGGGGTGGGGGGTGGGGCGGGTGGGGGGGTGGAGGGGAGGCTGGTGGAGCTGCTCGAGTGGGTGCGACAATGGACAGGTGTGTGTAGTTGTGGGAATGTGTTTGTACATGTGTACATATGCACACGTGTGTATGTATATACATCAAGTATCCCACCCCACTGCAACACATGTATATCACATGTACACTACTAGGTACCATACAAGCACGCGACCCAGACGCCACCTGTCGCCAGCTGGCAGTTGCATGCAGCGTATTGCAAGCAGACCTGGCACAACGTACATCTGCTATGCTGGCTACCCAACCTGCATGTGCATCGTTGGGGGGTCCTGTGGTGGATGTGCAAGCATCAGTGGTTGCTGCTTCAAGTGGGTTGTCTCGGTTGGTGCTGCCCGGGGGGGGGTCCCTTGGGGGTTAGGCTCTTGGGGCTGGGGCGGGTATGCGATGACAACGATGATAATGATGATGATGATGATTATGATGATGATGGTTGATGATGGATGAGCATGTTTTTGTACGTCTGTGTATTCTCTCACAGTTGTGTTGTATATTGCTGTTTTGTATTGTGTGCGTGTTGACCATGTTTGACTTGCAACAACAGTACTGTTACATTTATTCATATTCATGCTTGACCGACAACATTCATTCATGCATTACCATGTAACCACTTGCATCACTCATCATCATCATCAGCAGCAGCACCATTAGCAGCAACCCAAGCAAGCAAGTTCAACAGGCACAGCATGACACACAGCAAATGAAACACAAGAGAAACACACAGTACACCTATGGTTGTGGGTACACAGCGTATGGCTGTGCATGTACAGGTTTTGTGGCTGTGCGTGTATATGTTTTATGCGTGTATATGTTTTGTGCGTGTATATGTTTTGTGCGTGTATATGTTTATGGAAACAGGTGGTTCAGGACAGCAGCAGGGTCCCCATGATGTGCCTGCAGCAACTCTACAGCAGCAGCACGTGATAGGCCACTAAACTCAACCACCTGTGTGTGCATTGTGTGTGCATTGTAATAGAGTGATGTCATGACAATGTGCAATCGTACAATGTGTGCATCATAATACAGTGACATGACAATGTGTGATGGTACTGAGTGTGCAATGGTACAATATGCAATGGTAACGAGTGCAATGGTATTGTGTGCGAATCACAGTGTGCTTGAGAGGGCACATATGGGATGTGTGATCCATACACACCATCACACCACCCCCAACCCCTTCCCCCCAAGTACACACCAACCCCAACCCCTTCCCACCATATACACACCATCACAATTGCTTCTTCTGCTGGTTGTCTCCTCCGCATTCCCATACCCAGTCTTTCCCGCACCATCATCTCCTCCTCCTCCTCCTCCTCCTCCTCTTCTTCTTCCCACTCATCAGCCTCCATGTCCATAGGAGCCACACCCACATCCTCCAGTTGGCGTTGTTGTTGTGCCGCTCGTTGTGGTGGGGGCCGTACTGGGGGCTGGGGGGGGGCCTGGGGGGGTCGTACAGGGGGCCCTGGTAGGTCATCATCTGCTTGAGCCCTGCCCAATAATGCCTGTGTTGCATGAGACCATGATAAGACACATGTTGTTTTGATTGTTTTTGGTGTTGTTCTAGATGTTGGTTTTGGTGTTGGTTTTTTATGATTGATTGTAGTTGATGTTCTTCTACATGTTGATCTTGACACACATGCAGCATGCTCAACCACATCCTCCCACCCCCCCCCCACCCCCCCACTCCCGCCCCCCCACCCCCCTCTCTCACACCTGATACAGCCCTGACACAGTCAACCCCTCCACACCCAAATCACGCTCCACCTCCTCCGCCAATGCTGCCCTCCAAACATCATCCCCTTGCAGCCCCCCCTCCCCCTGTCCCCCTTGCCCATCATCCCCCGCCCCACCTTGCCCCCCCGCATCACCCCCATCTCCTCCACGCCCCCCACCACGGCCCCCCACCGGTACAAACTCCCGGGCGGATCGAACGGCCCGCATGAGCTGTGCACGGCGGTACAATAATGCAGTGCTGGGTTGTTGGCTGGTGGTGCTTCTGGGTCGGGTGGCGGAGGGGGTGTCGAGGGGGGTGGGGGTGTATTCGGGGGGGCCCTCGGGGCCCCACTCGTTGACCAGGTCCCCCAGACCAATCATGGAGGCAAACCTGTGATGATCATATGAAGAGGAGGATAGTGTGTTGGGAGACAACTGTATGTCTGTGTTTTGATAGTGTGTGTGTGTGTTTTGATGGTGTGTGTTGGATATCGTGCACCTGCTGACATGGTGCAAACCATCATGCATATTCATGCTGATTTTCATTACATCACACACAACACACTCATACACACCATACACCACACACACACACACCTGTCCCGACTGTGTTGTAATGAAAACCATCGTTGGTGATACTCCAACAAACTCATGAGGAGGGGCACCAACAGGGGACCCCCCACCGATTGTTGAAGCTGCTGTTGTTGCTGATGATGGTGTTGATGGTGCTCAGTAAGGTATGCGAGGAGGGTACGTTGAAATTCGAGCTGGGCTGTTGCTGATCGAACGAGCAACGAGGGGTGCGCTGTGTGTTGTATGAAGAGAGGGGGTTTGCGGTGTGGGTATGTGGTGTGGGCATGTGGTGTGGGTATGTGGTGTGGGTATGTGGTGTGGGCATGTGGTGTGGGTATGTGGTGTGGGCATGTGGTGTGGGCATGTGGTGTGGGTATGTGGTGTGGGCATGTGGTGTGGGTATGGGGTGTGTATGTGGTAGGTACAAAGCTCCATGTCAAGTGAAAACAACATGATTTCCTCAACACCCATACAATACATCCACAATGAGCACAATTGAACTGACAACATCACCATGTCTACCCAACAAACACACCCATACACACACAACCACCACCACCAACAACAACAAAAGGCCACCCAACATACATGCATCACGTCCTCCCTCACCCAACACAGGCATCAGGAGCCCAGTGGTTAAGTCCTTGTAGGGCACGAGCAGGTCGGGGTGCTTTGACACAAAGGGTGCGAGACGTGTGCGAGCAAATGTGAGGGCTGCTGCTGGACCACCTGTGTGTGTGTGTGTGTGAGTGAGTGTGTGTGTAGGTGGGTGGGTGGGTGTGAATACAAGGGTGCTTTGTGGCGTGTGAGTGTACAAGGGTGCTTTGTGGTGTGTTTTGTTGGTCGTGTATGGTGGTTGTGTATACATGAGTATCATGCGACTACACTGTTTGCACACAGCATATACACACACAGCATACACACACACACCACACACACCACACGGCATACATACAACACAACACAACAGACACACCCACAATATACACACCCAAACACTATACACACCCACAACACGCCACACCTTGCCCCAGTAGTCTATGAAACTCAACATTCCCCCATGCATAATACAAGTGTGGATTGAGTGAAGCCACCAGAGCCTGCTGAGCATCAAGCGTCACCTGAGCATAAATCCTCTGTTGCTGTTCTTTATCATCATCATGTTGTTGTGGTGGTGGTTGTTGCTGTTGTTGTGGTGGTGGTGGTGGTTGTGTATCATCATCATGTTGTTTCTCAACATCTATGCTGTCATTGTGATTGTCAATAGCAGGAGGAGTAGGAGACATATTGAAGATGTCCTGTTGTGCTTGCTGCATTACCTTGGCCATCTGTGTGTGCATGATTGTGTGTATATGTGTTTAAGTGATGGGTATGTGTGTATGGTTGTGTGCATGTGTGTGTGCAAGTGGTACATGTGTGTGTAGGTGGTACATGTGTGTGTAGGTGGTACATGTGTGTGTGTAGGTGGTACATGTGTGTGTGTAGGTGATGTATGGGTACAGGTGGTGTGTATGAAAAGCTATATGATGTACATACATTTCCATGTGCCTGCCATACGAAACCATGTCAGTAACAACAGCGAATGCAACTACACACACACACACACACACACACACACGCACCCACAATCAACCCCCCCCCACCCCCCCCCCACCAATCACGCACCATAGCAAGTGCATCATCTGCCTTGCCCTCCTTCAACAATGCAATTACATCATCCGTGATGACTCGTGCACTTTTTACATCCTGCACATGACCATGCTTGTCACTCCCATGCCCACCACATCCAACCCCACCACTTTCATTCCCATCCCCACCATCCCCACCGTCCACATGAGTCCCCGCCCCCTCTGGTGTGCTTGTACCAGATGTGTCGCATGCTTGTTGTTGTGATACAAGGTGCTGTGAGAGGGTCTCTATGAGGGCGCCATGTTGGGGCTGTGGGGGGGGATGCAGGGATGTTGTGTTGAGGCTGTGTGATTGTGCTGTGTGTAGCAGGTGCCCACATGGTGGTGTATTGGGTGTGTGGTAGCATCTGTGTGCATGTGACTTGCATGTGTCCCTTTCCCCCATCATCTCTAACGTTCTAATATGTGCACACACACCATGCTCACGCCACGTACAATATGCTCACACCACCATACCCCTTCCCCCCCCAAAAAAACATACCAGGCGTGCAGCAGCATATGCGAGCAACGTCGTATGCAACAGCGACACATCCAACCGCAAGGTCTGCAGCCCCAGCAACAGCGCCTTGCGTGCGTCGCCCTTGGTGCATTTCAACAAGCTCACAGCATCCTGACGACCATACGCCAGCACCTGCGCAAGGGCCTGAATGGTCACCTCAGGGGCCGAGCAAGGGGCCCCCTCGGGGGGCTCCAGGGGGGGGTCCCGGTGGGGCAGCAAGAGGGCGTGCATGGTGGTGTGGATGGTGGGGTCGCGAAATTCGGGGGGACCGTCGGAGGGGGGGCCTGTTGTGCCTGTTTCGGCACGGTAGTTGCGGGCAAGCAGGAGCAGGTAGCGGAGGATGCTGTGAGGGAAGTGTACATGTGGTTTGGGAGGTGCGTATCAACATAAACCACCTACTGTATGCCACTGACTGTGTGGTGTCCTCATAATGATTGATCAATATACACCCACCACACCCATACCTCTCCAAGCGAGTGCCAAGCTCATCGTGCCGGTTGCGCAACATCAACACCACCGAGCTCGCAAGTCGCTGTCGTCGCTGTATGCTCCAGTGCTCATCGTCCATAGCTTGTTGATGAGCATCATCCCCTCGAGCACCACACAGCAACAAGGGCAAGGCAGCTTGAAACTGTTGGTAGGTCTCGGGATGGGCACCCAATGCAAGGGGAGCAAGCTCGTTCCTCAACCACTCTAGAGCCTTGGGGAGCATTGATTGTGTTCCTGGACGCAATATTTCAATCCATGATTGCAGTTTGAGTTGAAAGAGGAGCGTGGGGTGATCATCGAGCAGGGCTGCATCAATGCTTTGCACAAGTTGCTGAGCATGGTCAATCTTGCCCTGTTCTATTGCATGCTGTATAGACTGCAGTGTTGCCTCCTTTGTGTTTCCATTGGCTGTGTCGGGATCCTGTCGACACTGCTGGAGGAAGACAAGATGTTCATGCACCAATGTGTCTAGGGTGCTTGTGCACACTGTCCATTGCTGCTGTTGTGTCGTCACCATGATGATGATGATGTTGTGTGATGTACTATTGTGATATGCTAATGTTGATAGATGAAGGAGGAAAAGGTGGGGAGTGTTTACACACATCCTCGTGTTTTTACACACATCATCATCATCATCATCCTCAAAGTCATCATCATAGCTATGCCACCTCTTGCAGTCGCTGCCTGCATTCCTCTATTGCCTTGAGTGCCTCTGGCAGGGGGATTGCATCCTCATCAGGTGGGTCGTCAGGACCTGTGTGTGTGTGTCAGGACATGTGATGATCACAACCCTCCAGGTACCCCACATGTCCTTACACACGTAGGGCAAACCACTGCCATTACCCCCCATGGAATACACATACTTGCTTTTGCTTCTGGAAGCTTCTCCATCAATCCTACAAGCTCTTGTGTCCTGGCAAACAGGCGCTCTGCACGATCGTGCGCCCATCTCCCCCCATCACGGCGGGCCCCCATGAGCACCCCCTTCAAATCATGCAACACCTCCTCCACCTGCCGCTGCTGATTCGCCGTGCAATTGGCCAATGCTGAGTGGGGATGGATGGGTGTGATTGACCATCAGTCATAATGATATGTACTTTACCTCTTCATCAACATCTCATCCATCACCATCACGATCACCATTACCATCACCATCGCATCCATCATGAGCCACCACAACCCACCCACATACTTTGTTCCCTATGTGCCTGAAAATCCTGTACCACAGCCAATGCATCAGGCACACGTCCCTCATAATCCCACAACATGGTGGATCCCGCACCCCCCAGCTGTTGATACCTATACTGCATTGCCACCACCAATCGCTGAAGTACTGCTTGTGCTGCATGTGCTATGGTTGTGGGGGCATGACGTGGTGCACCTGGTTGTTGTTGCGGGTGGTGCTGCATGGCATGTGGTTGGGCATTTGGTTGAGCATGTGGTTGGGGATGTGCGCCATGGGACACATGGTGCGCGGTTGGTTGTTGTTGCTGAAGTTGTTGTACACGTGCAGCAAGTGCTTGTATCTGTTGTGCCTGACTAGGTATACCATACCCACCACCACCACCACCACCACTATTTTGTGTCTTGGGGTTGTTTATTCTACCACCACCACCATGATGATGATGGTGATGATGATGGTCAGTGTGTCGCTGCTGTTGCTGCTTTGCTTGTTGTTGTTGTTGCTGTTGCTGCAGGTGTTGCATCTGTTGCTGTACTTGTTGTTGTTGCTGTACTTGTTGTTGTTGCTGTACTTGTTGTTGTTGCTGTACTTGTTGTTGTTGTTGTTGTTGTTGTTGTTGTTGTTGTGCAGCTATCAAGACCTGCATGAGTGCCTGTTGCTGTGCTTGTTGTTGCAACTGTTGTGCATGATGCACTTGTTGTGCTTGTTGTGCGTGTCGTGCTGCAGGTGCTTGTGCAGCTAATGCAGCTAGGAGCTCTACCTGCTGCTGGTGCAAGTCACTGGCAGCGGTACCTCCCACCTGTCCACCCATACCCATACCACCACTCGTCTGCATCTGTTGTATAGCCTGCATCCCACTCACATTCCCACTCACATTCCCACTCACATTCCCCACCCCACCCACACCCCCACGTGTGCTCATTGCAGCAGCATTGGCTTGGGCAAGTAACAGTTGTAGCTGTGCAGCTTGTGCATTACCACCCCCCCCACCATCAGTAGTCAATCCCCCACTTGTGTTGACCATGTTGACCATGGTGGTTGGGTGTGTGGGTGTCACAGGTATTTGTGGTGGCAGCAGTTGCGGTGTGGGTGGAATGTCAATAGACATGGCGGGGGACATGGAGGACCCTCTCCTGGTCAACATACCGGTCAACATGCTGGTGGAATCGGTCGCATTGGAAGTGGTTATGTGATGTTGGGTGGTGGTTGTATTATTGATGGTGTTATTAGTGGTGGTATTGGTGGCATTGATGCTGGTATTGCTGGTATTACCCATGCCAGGAATATACCCTCCCCTGCTCACCAGCTGCTCTATAGATAGCTGTCGTTGAAGTTGCTGTGCCAGTGTTAACTCATCCCCCCCCATCATCATGGTTCCATGCACACCACCAGAAGCACCACCACCAGGAGCACTCCTTGGGATACTGTTGTTGTTATTCATTGCTTGCAAGAGTTGTGCGTGTAAGAGTGCTGCACTTACTGCTGCTGCTGGTGCTGGTGGTACTGCTGGTGGTGCTGCTGCTGCTGATAATGTTTGTGGCAAGCCTCTATGTATGTTTGTGTTTCCCACTACACCAGCTGCTGCGGTTGGTGTTGATGTCGTTGATGTAGAGGCTAGTGGGGTGGGGTGGGTGTTTGTGTTGGTACGTATGGAGGGGAGTGTTGACTGCAGGTACGGGTTTTCAATTGGTGCCGCTGCTGCTGATGGTGATGTACGCATAGCAGCCTGTGTGTGTGAGAGTGGAGCGGAGCGTCATGAAACATCATGTATCATCATGGTGTATCATCATGGTGTGTGAGAGACACACTGTGCATGGGGGCTATGTACAGGGGGCAATGTGCAAGAGGCAAGTTGGGGTACCTGACATCAAATACAATACAACAACCAAAACACCACACATGCACCCAATCAATCACGCACCAGCAACAGTGCAACTGCAGACCCACCCCCACCCCCACCCTTGACACCACCCACCTCCACCTCCCCTGCTGTTTCTCCCCCTGTTGTTTTCTCCCCCTGCCCTATTATCCCCTCCTCCCCCTTGTTCCCCTCCACCACCGCACCCTCTGGCGCATGATCCATCCCAAACACCTGTCTATACAACCCCCCCGGGGTCAGTTGCAGCTGCGTAAACCGCATCACACGCACACGAGGGTCGGGGGACAACACCGAAAAGCCCACATCTCGACTGAGGAGGACCACGCGGGCCGTTGGTTGGGTGGCGAGGGTGGTTGCGAGGAGGCTGGCAGTGGTGCGGATGTATTGGTCATGCAGTCCGGTGAGAAGTGAAGGGTCACCACCAGTCAGTTGAGAGAGCACAAGTTGCTTTATCTGTTGTTGTTGTTGTGAAAATGGTGATATTTTGTGTTATGTGTGTGGGTTGTTGTGTGTGTTATTGTGTGTGCCATTGTATGTGCATGTGTCTGTTTTCGCCTTGATGTAGCACGTACCCAACAACAATCCCCCACCACACATCAACCCTACAACACACACCCCCCACACCCCACACACAAAAACACACCGGTAGAAAGTCATGCAGTGTTTGCAGCACAAACACACGTTTGAGGGTTGCCTCATCCTCACCCTGTCCTCGTACAATGGCTGCAAGCTTTTTCAGAGTGAATGTAGCACGACGCTGCAACAGTGGACGAGATGCCTGTGGGGGGTGGGAGGGGGGTTGTACTTACGTGTGTGTGTGTGTGTGGTTGTACATGTGTGTGTGTGTGTGGTTGTACATGTGTGTGTGTGTGTGGTTGTACATGTGTGTGTGTGTGGTTGTACATGTGTGTGTGTGTGTGTGTGTGTGTGTGGTTGTACGTGTGTGTGTGTGTGTGTGTGGTTGTACATGTGTGTGGCTGTACATGTGTGTGGCGTGGTCAGCGTGCATTTCACATACATCATTTTTCTGCCGGTCCAACTCCGACAACACAATATACGGCACATACACCACCAGCCGCAGCAATGCACGCTGCATCACTGTTGTTTGCCTCAACAGCTGGTCCAGTAGGGTATCAAAGTGATCTAGGAGTACATTTGTGTCAAGTGTGAGCACCACCTGATGGGGGTCTGTGTGAGCAAGGGGTGAGGGTGGGGTGGGGTGGTGTTCTTTGGGGGGGTGAATGGAATGTGTGGTGAGGGAATGAGTGGGGAAGGACAAGGGATGTGGGTATACAGTACAGGACACACCTGTACATATCATCCACACACACACATCCACAAATCCACATGTTAACATACCCCCTCACACAAAAATACACACACATATAGAGACACACACACACATACATACATATATACATACAAAGGTACAATACAAAAACACACACATACACATACAAGAACACATCCACACATCCGTTCATCCACACATCCACACAAATACACCCACACTCTCTCACACACAAATACCCACACACACAAATACCCACACACACAAATACCCACACACACAAATACCCACCACATTCACACACCCACACACATACATCCTTGTACATCCATGGCTGCTGTGAGGTCACCATGACCAGCTGACAGTGACTCCCCATCCATTGCCACCACACCAAACACATCAGCCTGTGTGTATTGGTGAAATACAATATGGTATGTGTGTATTGGTGAAATACAATATGGTATGTTTCAGGGGTATGTAGGTGTTGCAACACACAGCAATATGGTATTGTACAAAAGAGGGATTGTGTGCACAGGGGTACAGGGCATATGAGTTGACAGTGAACCATATAAAAACACAGTCAACACATACAAACACAATCAGCACATATAAACACAGTCAGCACAGTATATGTACACATCAACAGCATACCTGTGCATATGTAGCATCATCACGCAGAGCACACCACTCCGCCTCCAAGCCCTGCATCACCACATCCCCATCCCCATCCTCCTGATGGGGCAGCGGTGGCATGGCATACAACAGCTGCACGTCTTGTACATACAGGTAGGATGCACTGGCACTGTGGTGGATGGGGCTGGTTGGCGAGAGGGTGCCACCTTGAAGGGCACGATGGATGGCATCGTAGGATGTCTTTGTCCATGCCGAGGCCGCCTGGCGTGTGTGTTGAGGGAAACGTGTGTGTTGAGGGACATGTGTGTGTTGAGGGGGATGTTGTGGCATATTGCAATACCTTCTTGTCCTTGTCAACACATATATACCAATGCACACACATGTTTATACATCTATGCCATTTACACACCATCAAATCACCTACCGATTGCTGCATGAGCCACAGCTGTCGTGTGTCTTCCATTGATGCCGCACCCACATTGTCAAACAACATGTGCAACACAGCAGCACGTGCAGCAGGAGGGCCCTTGAGGTTGATGTTGGTGAGGGGTCGGTAGGTGACAATGGTGTTGCCAGTCTCACCCTGTGTGTTGTGAGGTGTGTGTGTGTATGTGTGCATGCATGTGTGTTGTGCATCATGCAGGGCTTCGTCTGCCCTGTGCACTCTCAGCGCATTGAATACACAAAACAATACCTGTGTGGCCTCCAATCCTGGCTGCTGCACACTGCGTATGCGCTGTAGTACATCAGCGGCCTGTGTGTGTGGCACACCGGTTGTGACACTGATTGTGTGTCTGAGCAAACAGAAAATCACGACAGACCTGGGATGGATTCACCCAGACGTGGCTGCAATCTGCATCCATTGCTAGCACGTTGGACAGTTAATTTTAAGAGCACGGGAACAACAAACGAGATGCGAAGTTCTTGATGGAATCACATCTTCATCAGATCCAGGCTAGCGACTTGTAATTGTGGTGAGTATTGCAAAAACCAAATTGCAACTTGCGTTTACATTCTTTGTTCGTCTTGTGCATTGATCATGTTTGTCTTATCAACACAAAAACCGGCTGGACACAACACCCCATACACCCAAACTATTGCGTCTTGCGCTTGGCCTTTGCACCCCTCTTCTTCCTCCCCAATTTGACCAACGCATTCCACCCAAGACCTGCGAGCAGCCCCCCCATGAGTGGCGCAACCCAAAACACCAACACGTGCTCCACAAGCTCATGTCCCTTGAAGTGGAAAAACCATCCAAAACTCTGTGTCAATATTGATGTGTGTTGGTGGTGAGTGCATGCTTGTTTGGACCAGCAAGGCATGGTGAGGAAAAAACAACAACGTACAATGGCGGGGTTCATCGAGGGTCCGGTCAGCTCTGCACCCGCCACCACCAAAACCAGCGTCGCCCCCAACAACGTCCACGTGGCAATGTACGGGTTGACATCCAACGACCACAACACAATCAGGTTGAGCACCAAAGCAAGCGCCAACTCACACACCAGCCCCTGCCAGAGCAACACCCCGGGACGCACACCCAGGCCAAACCCGGAAAAGGAGCGCTGCAGGTCTTTTGGGACGAGCACAATGGCCAGGGTGGCACCAAGCACGCCTCCAAGCACTTGGGCGACCTGGTGTTGTGGTGTGGGTGGGGGATTGGGTGGGAGGACATGATGTGGGGGAACCCTGCGAGGAGAGTCCAAGAACATCTATATACATGATTAATATACATGCTCATCCTCAACACCCACATACCATTCGCCATGCATGCTGGGACAAGGAACCAATGCCGGCAGTGTACATTGCAATGTTGTGCGAGGGGTTGTACAGTGCCCCCCGAAAGACAGTGGTGCACACGGGGGTGTGCAGAAGCACACCCAGCACGATCACAATGAGGTTGGCAGCCAGCAGTGGGATGTGGATGGCATCGGCAAGCACAAGGGCAGCTTCGTTAAACAGGGAGGCAAGGAGGACAAACGATGCAGTCGCAATGGCATCCCCAAGTGCAAGTAACCAAAGTGATTGTTGCTTGGTCTTTTTGGTGGTAGTTTTGGTGCGCAGTGGAGTCTTTCGTGCTGGTGCTGGTGCCTTGCCTGGCGTGGTCACAGCACCAGACCTAGTGGAGACCATGGTATCGATGTTCTGGCGGTGCTGTTATGATCGTTGATGTGTTTGATATGACGTGTGTATCATGACGATGGTATCATGACGATGGTGTGCAAGTCATGTATAAGTAATCGTTGATGGATGTTTTTGATGGATGATGACGACTTGTCTGGGTGCTGAATGGTGCTTAGAATCGGCTGCTATGATGGCTACTTGTTAGGTCGCACAAAATAATATCGTTCATCAGAACAAATAACATCATCATACCAAAAACATTTTTCATCACGGACACTGCGCCCTCACTTGTGTTGTACAAGTCACTGCGCCCCAGTCGTTTGCACATTGCTGTCAAACACACCATGGTGAGTGGCCTACTCTTGGTGCAAATGGCTCCATGGCTGAGGCACACCAACCTGCTTGGGAGCAGATGGCAACCACACAGCTATGTCATCGTCTGGGGGCACAAGAGTAGCCATGTACAAATATAGACCTCCCGTTGCAGGTTCTCATAATTCTCGCGTGCAGCTTGCGCGCAGCTTGCTGCAACACCAACACTGCTTCATAACACAACTCATCAACACACCTAAGACTTCCACACCCACGATGCTGTTATAACTCGCAGCAACATCCACGCACAACACTACCATTCTTTTCCACAATGCACCTTCTGCACATGTCCCTGAGCGCTCACAGCGCCCACAGCGCCCACAAATACCCTGCAACGCCCAACTCCACGCGCCGGCATGAATGTCGTTTGGCGACTGCAGCCACACGCAACGCCTGCCAGTCACAATGGGACATTGTGGGTTTTGGACAAGCCATGGTTGATTTTTCTTGCGCAGTGGATGACTCTTTGTTGTCCCAGCACCACCTGGCTCGTGGGGAACGACGTGTCATCTCACTCGGGCAACGGCAGGCACTGTTGGAAAGCCTGGACGCTGCAGATTATGAGGTATGGTGGTGATGATGATGATCATATGGTGTTCCTAACCAAAGCACCCACCCCAAGCACCACCATCAAGCGCCCCTTGTCATGCCCCTCCCCCCCCCCAACTCGCAGATTACCCCCGGGGGCTCGCTTGCCAACTCGCTTGTTGCCTACTCCATGCTCAATGATGCATTACTTCGTTGCATGCCCCTTGCGTTTACACCTGCACCTGTACCAACACCATCAACCCCCCCTGCGGTGGCCATTGCGGGCCCCCTAGGCAGCGATGCCATGGGACAATATTTTACCCAGCAAATGCGCTCTCATGGCGTGCACGTGCTCAGTGAGCCACCGCAACACAGCAGCACAGGCACCGTGGCAGTCTTGACAACCCCCGATGCACAGCGTTCGTTCATGTCCTACTTGGGATCGGATGAGCCCCTGGCATCCCATGCCCCCGCCTTGCAGCAGCACCTCCCTCAGACAGAATTATTGTTGATTGAGGGCTATTTGTGGGAGGCAGTGGATGGCATGCAGGCCATACGCAACGCAGCGATGGAGGCTCGTGCGGCAGGCACCCGAGTGGCATTGACATGTGGTGATGCTGGCATTGTCACCCGGCATGCATCAGCCATTGTATCATTATTGCAAGAGGGACTTGTGGACGTGCTGTTTGCCAACAAGCAAGAGGCATTGGCATTGTTGGAATGTGGGGGGGTGAGTGACGTGTGCCAAGTGTCAGGGAGGATCCGATCCGTACCAGCAGATGCCTGTGCAACAGCACTGTGCACCCATCTCTGCCCACTGGTGCTGGTGACTGATGGTGCCAATGGGGCTGCCATTGCACAGCGTGCTGAACATTCGCATGTTCCGGAATTGCACATTGTACCTCCATGCTGGCAAAAGGATCCCCCCGCAGATACCAACGGGGCGGGGGACGCCTTTGCGGGTGCGTTTTTGTTTGGGTGGCTCGGTGGTATTGGCGTGCGTCGTGCAGGGCGACTGGCTGCACGTGCTGCAGGGGCTGTGATCACTCGGCCCGGGGCGGCGCTGACACAGCATGAGGCCAAGCGTGTGGTGCTCGAGTCGTTTGGGTTGTGTGTGTTGGAAACAGATGACCGACAGTTGGCAGCAGCTGCTGGTGGGGAAGCTGCACTTGGGTTGGGATGGTAGTGGTATTTCATGATGGCATGTTTTTGCCTTGATATTCATATTGACAATGTGTTTTATTTTGGTGATATTCGTTATACTGCTTCTGTTGTTGTTGTTGTTGTTGTTGTAACATTGCCCTTCCTATGTATATTTTGGTGAGCGTGCACTGAAAGAGGGGATTCACGAGAAGTGGTCAAGCGGTGAAAGAAGGAAGATTCTATACTTCACCATGAACCCAGATCTTGACAAATGGGCAGCCGGTATTGTGCTTTCCGTGACTGGATATGACAGGGAAGATCGCATGCGCATTGAACACGAGATCACCTCGGGAGGAGGAAGGTCTGGAAGAGGTATTGGCAACAAGAAGTTTCCCCCCACTCCTAAATGGATGGCCACCCATCAAATCAGGTACTCCCCTGAACTGAGCAAGCGATGCACACACTTGCTGGTACATCAAAGCATAGTATCAAGACCATCCACCAAGCTATCGCGAGCATGGGAATGCTCTGAGCGCTGGCATGTGTGCATCGTCTACGACGCATGGCTGCATGCCTGTGTGCGTGCTGGCACTCGTGTACTCGAAAAACCATATCAAGTGCACAAAGTACGTGTGTATGAATACCAGAGTGTGCAAATGTCTGCCACCATTTCCTCTCTGTCACAGTATGCCCTTGCCGACAGCACCAATCACCAATCACATGCACCTCAACCACCCAACCATCATCACGGCATGGCACACCCTTCCCAATGCAGCACCACTGCAGCGCATACTCAAAGACATGCTGATCTACACAGCAGCAGACAGTATGATATACGCAACAGACCTCAGGGTATACACCACCTTGCAGAGCAGCCTGCAACACAAAGTGGTGGATCACATAGGCAGAGGGGCCCCGGACAGCTGTTGTGTTCAACTACAGTGGGCACTGTTGCTGTTGGTGCTACAGTTGCTGTTGGTGCTGCAGCTGCTGCATCATCACGAGCACCACCACCACTTACAATGGCATACATACCATCAAGAACAACAGCAGCAGCAAGGGGAGCAACAGCAGCAGCAGGAGCTCAATCATGTGTAATGGGAGCACCAGCAGCAGCAAAAAAAGTATACGCACAACAACCAGCATGTGCAAAACCACCACAACAACACCCACCATTGTTGCCATGCCATACCACGGCAATACCAACCACCAGTACCAGTACAGTCATGGGACCACCTCACACTGACCAAGGGATCAACCAGCCCCTTGGTGATTCACAGCTGCCTCTCATGGCAATGCAGGTCCTTGCACAACCACATTCATCTGTGTTGCGGACCATGCTGGCAGCATGCAGTGTGCATGGTGGGGATGTGGGGGAAAGCATTGGTGGTGTACAAACAGATGGTGATATACAGCAACCAGTTGGGGATACACAGCAACGTGTGGGAGATACAATGAAAAGAAAGGAGCATGTGCAGCAAGCTGTTGGGGATACCAGGGGCACTTGTGGCCATCCTCATGTTGGTGTGCCCCATGATGATGATGCCTTGAAACAGCCACAAGCAGCAGCACAACAGGCAAAACAACCACAACAACAGTTACAACAGGCAAATCAACCACAACAGGCACAGCCGGCACAACAACCACAACAGCAACACAAGCAGCATTGTGCCACAGTGCAAAGGGGCCTGCTACTTGCACAACAATTACTCAACCAACACCAACAGCACCAGGATGTGCAACAGCAGCAGGAGCAGCAAGGACAGCAGGACGTGTCCCATGGAGAAAGGGGAATGCAGTATGTGCATGTAGCAGACCTGCAGCCACGTGTGCTTGCAATGTCACAAGCACTTGATACCACCACACCAATACGACCACAGAACACAACACCACAGCCACACAACACAACACCACAGCCACACAATACAACACCACAGCAGCCATGTGTAAGGGATGCATGGTGCCCTCCATCTACTACCACCACCACCAACAACAAAAACAACACCATCAACACCACTGCAACACCACCAGTGGTGTGCAGTGGGGCAGGCAGCACCCAAGGGGTGGGTATGCTCCCATGGGCACATTATGAAAAGAAAGGGGGGGATGATGCTCCAGGTGTTCTTTCACAGCAACAGCAGCAAAGAACTGATGCTGATGAGGGTGCTGACAATAATGACGGTCGAAATCCAAACATCAACAGGTACAACAACAGCAGCAATCACAGGGAGGAGGAGGAGGGGGCGTTGTTGTTTGCCAAGGTGATAGCATTGCTGGACACCAACCTAGACACACATGATCATACACAGTAGGTGATGTGTTTGTGTTTGCGCTTGTGTTTTTGCGTTTTTGCATGTGCATGTGCACATGTGTTTGTATATGTGCATGTGTTTGTATTTGTGTTTTCCCTACCTTGTTTTTCCTCCCCTTTCCATTCCCTCACATGGTTTCCCCCTTAAACACATAGAGTGTGTGAGGTACTGCATGCTCATGGTGGGCAGGTTGTATACAGCATGCAGGAATCAACACAGGGGGTGACTCATGTGGTGTGTCATCCCAATGCTGCTGGGAGATATGTGGCCATGGGTATGTTGGGGGGTTGTATATTGGTGGGGTGTGTGATGGGGTATATGTGCTGGGACATATGTGGGCATGATGGTGTGTAATGCCATGTAGAGACGTGTATGTGCATTGATGTACACCCAGTACCCACGTACACCCTCACACACACATACACCCTCACACGCACATACAACCTCATACACCCTCCCCATCGCACCCTGCCTACACCCTCATACACACACACATATCCCCCCACACACAGGGTTGCACGTGGTAAGCCCCTCATGGGTGACCTCCAGTGCCCGTCATCATCACCTACAACGATGCACGTCTGTCTCACTCGACATTGCCAAACACCTCGCAACCCACATTGATCACAATCATGCACATGGTAGGTCACGTGGCAACCCACATCACCAGCATGGCAATACCCACAAAATACAAGAAAACACAAGAACAAGGGGGGATGCTCATGCAGATGCAACCCACTGGTGGCATTGTGCTGATGCACGTGTGCAGTATGTGCAACAGTATGTCCAATTGGGTGTGCAACAGGGTGTGCAACAGGGTGTGCATGCACACACACAACCGCTACAACAACAACAAAAAGTACCAGAACAAATGCAACAAGAGCCACAGCAGCAGCAGCAAAACACAAAAAAAAAACATCGTCACTGGCCAGCTGTGTTGCTGTCGGGTATTGCATGGTGGGTACACCAGGATCCTGCTACCCATGCATGTCCAGAGTCTATTGGCTGGCAGCAGTGTGTCGCTGAACAAAGCACACAGCATGAGGAGCGCATATACCAGGGGGTGGTGCATGGTGATTTGGGGTTGAGTGCTGTTCATGGTGGTCAACGCGATGGTGAACGTGATATTCAACATGGCAATGCTGTGCCCCCATCAAGGGTGCTGTGTGCTGCACAGGGTGTGGTGTTGCATGACAGTGAAGAAGAAGAAGAGGTGGTGGACGAAGAAGATGAAGTGGAGAATGACAACAACAACAACGAAAACAACAACCTTGGCAGAGGTGTTGAGCGTGCGATGCAGTGTGCTGTGGTCCATGGGGCATATGCACAGCTGAGTGCCAGTCAACAGGAACAACTTGGTGGGAATGCTGGTACATGGATGCATCATGTCATTCTCGAGGTACACTTATGACCTATGTGTCTACTTGTTCTCAACCGATGCAAACCAACAGAGTACCACTCATATGCATGTTGTTCCAGTACCACCACACCCAATACCTACCCACCAATCACAGGCTGCCAGCATCACGCTGCTTCTCCCACACGATGCCCAGGGCATCCTGGGTCATCATGTACATACCATCCACCCACCTCACCAGCGACTCACTGCACTGCAGCTGTTGCAAGAAATACACCATGTATACACCCAAGACACTCCCGTTGACCTTCAGTTGCAAGCCATGCAGGTGTTCCCTGGGGAGCTGACTGATGTTGCACAGGCGTTTGCCTTGTTGTCTCCAGTGCCGCGGTGGTGGCTACTTGGGTCTCATGTGGGGCTGCGGGATGTGGTGTGCTGCAGTCGGGGGCTAAGTGGGTGTGTGTATGAGGTCAGACTGGAGCCACGGACGTGAGAGTTGGGGGGGGGGATTGAACTGATGTTGTTGTGATGCTGCTGATGTGTAGTATTGACATATCAGCTATGTTGTATTTCATTGTGTGCATAATCAATGTAGTATCTGATACATGTACCATAATAATATTACACACTCGAGCTGCAAAATATACACCAACCAACACACTACTACTACAACTTGCTTGTAGGGGGCCTTGTTGCCCCCCCCATTGTGTTGGCCAACCCAACATGACGGCTCCCCGACTCAATCCCCCGTGACGCCTTGCTCACCGCACTCCGTGGCAGCAACGGTGTGCGATACATCCAATTTCCCCCATCCACCACCATCGTGTCCCCCGTCACAAACGATGCCGCGCTCGAACACAAAAACACACATGCCATTGCAATGTCCCATTTGGTACCCCACCTGCCCAATGGGATCATTGCACGTGCTGCTTGCGTGCGTGCTGCTTCATCCGCAGCTGGTAGCAATTTGGCGGTCCCTGCAGTGTCCTGGATGGGCCCCGGTGCGACCCCGTTGACTCGAATACCAAATTCGCCCCATTCCAATGCCAAACTGCGTGTGAGGGAATCGATGGCGGCCTTGGCTGCAGAAGCATGGGCTTGGTACCATGTGGCGCCGTAATGGAGGGTCGCCGAGATGTTGATGACAGATGGGCCATGGGCGGCGCAGAGGTGGGGGAATGCGGCACGCGACATGACAAAGGTGCCGATGGTGTCGATTTCCATGACGGTTTTAAAGCCGTTGGGGGTCATTTCTTCTGCAACTGCGAGGAAATTGCCAGCAGCGCAATTGATGAGGATGTGGAGCGACTGAAACTGCTTGATGCATGCGGCAACGGCTGCTGTGCAGTCTTCAGGTTTGCGGACGTCACACTGGTAGTGTGTGGGGGTTGGTGGTGGTTGTCTGCCTGCACACAACAAATGCGTGTGATCACCAACTACCTGTGCATAGGATGCTCGTACACCCCTGTTGCGCATCATGCTGCAACTCTCTTTCAGTACCTCCTCACGTCTGCCCAGAATAAAGACGGATGCACCATGCAAACCTGGTAATGGTCAATGGATTGATGTTGTCTCTCGTAGTGTGGTTTCGTAGTGTGTTTTCCTCTGTGTATAAAGCACTACATACCAAGCTGCGTTGCAATCTCCAGGCCAATACCGGAGCCGCCACCCGTGATCAAAGCAACCTTGTCTTTGAGGATGGCTGGCTTGAATGGAGATGACTGTGCCATTATGTTGGTGGTGCTTTGTGTTTTTTCTTTTGTAAACGTATCTATCTAGTGTTTATGTGAATGCCAAGAAAATATATCAAAGCCAGTAAAAAGAAACATTCTCAAAATTGCCACATGTGCACCACACAGCACGCATATCGTCTACTCCATCTACCCAACACACTCGCATCCACTGGTTTCACAGCAGGGCAAAAGGGCTCCACCGCACACAACCCCCCTGATGCATGTGTCACTTGCTTGATTTGCTGCATGAGCTCTATGCTGGGGCTGTTGGGGTTGATGCCCAGCGCCATGCCCCGGGCTACACGAAATGCCCCCGGGAGGGTGTCAAAGCGTGGGCGCAGCATGGCGTACAAGTCATTGTTGGGTGTCTCAAGTAGATGGAGTGTGATAGGTGGTACACAAAAACATAAAGTGTGGTGGGAACGATACTCACGAAGTTTTCCTGTGATTATGAAACGCGTCCCAGCTGGTGACGTCATTGTGGGAGTGTGTAAATTGCATAGCACGTTCTTGTGCGATAAGTTCTGGCCGCCTGTGTGTGTGTGTGCATGTGTGTGCGTGGCAGGGGGTGGATTACATGTAATGGGCGCTATCACATGTGACATCATCATATGTGTGGTACACTGAAGCACATCATACACCCCCCCCCACAGATAATGGACATTGCAATATGCACATGGCGTACATCTCACACACATTATAAATACATCACACACACACGCCCATCTGGGGCTGTATACCAATAGCCCGGTGTATGTGCAGATAATATTCCCCATAACAACATGATACACCTATGGGAATTGTATGCATTGCATACACACTTATCACGAGTCACACCATTCTCACCCATACCCACACATACAGAAACACACCCACACCCACAATGATAATGATGATGATGGTGATGATAATGATTATGATGATAATGATGCAAAATCACAGTGCAGCAAATTATCACATACCGATACGCCAACACATATGCCTTGCGCCAGCCTGTGCTCAAATTTGGCCCCGACCCATGAATCACGCGTTCATTGTGTACTGTGATATCCCCTCGATTGATACACACATACTGGGCACCCTCTGCCACCTCATCGATAGGTGTGTGCAATGCATGTGACTCCTCTCTGTTTGCACCCACTGTGTGTTTGGGGGGGTGGGTGTTGGTTTGTGTGTGTTTGGGGAGGGGTACTTGTGCGTGGGAGGTGTACGTACATGGGAGTGCAAAGAGAGGTATGCTGACAGTATAAACAACACCTACAAAACCCCGCCCACCCAATACAAAACACACACCATACAAACACGCCCCACTCCCCCCGTTACTGCACACCCCATGTGCTTTCTCTCAACCCATCATCTTCCCCCTTTTCCCCCAAAACACCTATCCCCCCCCACCACCCCCACACAATACCTGGTGCATGTGGTCGCAGTGCCTCTTCTCTGTGGCTACCAGGAATAAAACGCATGCATCCATTTTCCTTGGTTGACTGTGTGACTGCCAGCCAACATGTTGCTGTTGCTGTATCTGCACTGAGGGGTGGCCAATACGCCATGTCTTGATGCCATGCAAAGATGGCATCGGCACTTTCTGGACGCTTGGCGAGCAATTGGTCGTAATCTGAGGGGATTAATGTGTGGAGATTAATTTGTGGGGATTAATGTGTGGGGATTGATTTGTTTTGTGTGTGTGTGTCATGTGTGTGTATCATGTGTGTATGTGGTTGCATGTGATTGCACTGTTGTATATAATGTTGCACAATATGTCGTACAACAAACAGTATCTGCACAACTAAAAGTACAGCACACGCACATTCACACACCTATTTCCATGGAGCCACCATGGAGCTGCTCTGCTATGGCCTGTTGGGGGTTGACGATGTTCATGACCATTTTCAACTGCACCTCACTGCACAAGACTCGCATAAAAAACGGCAACAAGAGTGATAACACACGCTCCACCGACAACACCCCCCAACCCCTACACAGTCACCCACACAACCCTCCAACACAGGCACCTTGGTGCGTTGTTCAAACAGGTTGCCCTGGATTGGCGGGTGATACTTGCGTGGAAGCATGACGTTGTAAACAGTGTAGGCGTCTGGGGTACGTCCCTTGACGCCAGACATGTCACACAAATCGTTCCCCTGTACTGGGATGTTGCCTTGCAGATACTGCTCATACCACTGTATGTAGGGGTGGAGTGGGTGTGGACGGTGACACAAGTTTCTTCAATACACTACATACCGGGTCGATGTGCTGTTGCATCTCCTCTTCAGTCAAAACCCCAGGCAAGTGCACAAATCTGTGGTTTTTGTGATTGTTGATACTTGTGATCACGCTGTCCTTTCAAGAAGATCGCGTTGCCCAGATGAGTTCAACCTACCCATCACGATGGAAGGCCTCCTTGTCTGCTTGGCAGACATGGTATGAATCACCTCGTATCCCACTCACGTCCTTTGTCATTTTGGTTTACTGACTACGTCAATTACTGATGCTATCACAATGTCAATATGAAACACAACTTGCATCAAAACACGATTCCATGCACACACACCCTCATTGATCCCCCCGCAATAACTGCAGTGCCATGTCCTGCACCACGGGGTTGTTCAGCAGGGCGAGCATCGCTGTCAGTTGTGCAATGGCCGCCTGCCGTCGCTTCTCCTCCATGTATCGCACAAATGCCCCCTCGCCGCCACGTGTCCCCTCAGGGTGCATGTGCGCAAATTTGCAATGGCCCCGCACGTGTTGATACCAGCAGCGGTGGCCGTCCCAGCCCCCCCACACGACGGTGCACGGTACGATACCCACAGGTTGGGCAGGACCTGCGATTGTGTTGTGAAAACATGGTGGTTGGGCGCAAGCTTGCGCAGAAAACCTTCCCCAACATCATAGACACAAACACACACACACACCATCATCATGGAGCACTTGTTGTATTATCTGGTACACTTGCAGCACCTCCTGCTCGTCCTGGGTGTCAACCTGGCTCCACACCTGCCTCGTCATGTGCTCAAGCAGTCGTACGCCATCATGGACCACAGCCCTCTGTGCATGGACCGACGATGTGAGATGGAAAATACAACAGGGTCGACAGAAAACCCACCAGCATACCTGCCACACCACCCGGGCAACACGCAGCAAGTTCAGCCACAAGCCCCTGCCATTGCGGGCCAGCAAATCAGCCCCAGCAGCTGTGGTGGGAGCAAGGAGACACCGGTCCATGTCCAAACGCAGCCCTGCAGAGCGCAGGATGGCATGCACCACGTGATGAGACTCTGGACGCACACCATGGCTGCGAATTGCATGGCACACAGTGAGCAATGCCATGCTCAATGAGTCACCGCACCACTGTGCATTTGCGTGAATACGTGGGTGTTCTTAGTGTCATGTGGTACCACACACATACAAAGTCAACACACACACTTACATTGAGGCGACCATCATGGTCACCCTCTCCACGCATGTTCATAGCCAGTGCCCTCATGGCGCGGCGCAGGCAGCAGTATGCTGGCCCCCATGCCTTCTGTCGTGTCAACACATTCAGTGCTGTCTTGAACGACACAAACCCTGCAGGCCAAACGACAAGACCATTGTGATCTCAAAGGTGTTTGTGCCAAGGAATACACACCCAAGCACAACCATACACACACACCATCAACACAAGGTGTAGATACCGTTGAGGGGCGCAGCAGGGGGTTGCCCCTGTGGGGCTGGGGACACCCACATTGCGAGCAAGTGCATGGCCGTTTGGCAGTCGGCCACCTGTATTTGCAATGATAACGATGATGCCACTGGGAGAGACAGCACACCCACACACACACGTTGGTGCCATCGATGCTCAATATGAACAATAGTTGCGTCTTCACACAACCAACACACCTTGAGCGCTGCCGAGACAACAGTGGTCCAGTTGTAGTCGTTCGGCAGCACATTTGCACGACGCCAGCAATACATCTTGGCCATGTAGTCAAAGGCCTTGGGGAGGAGTTGTGAGCTCGCCAGGCATGTGCGAATTACACTCGTATAGGTCCTGACATCCATCAGGACCCCATACGTCACCCCACCGGCCCCCAATTCCATCCCAGGAAGGCGCCTGTGATGACAAGGGGTAATACTGTGTGTACAAGAGTATACCCCAGCTCGCCCCAGCACCCCGATAACACGTACTCAAGGTGAGCCGGGCGCTCCATCTCATCAAACACTGCCTGGCACATGTTGGGGCAGTGGTTGGCAAGCCCGACCAGCAAGGTGTTGAAACTGCGGGCTGCTGTGTCCTCGAGTCTATTGGTGTAGTTGCTCACGAAAGTATCGACTATGAAAGGCACCGCCTCTTGCTCAGATATTGGGTTTGGGGCCAGGGGGTCGATCCCATCACGGAAAATCTGCTGGTACGATTGAAGCTGGACCGGCCATGTTGGCAAGGAGCTTGGTACTCGCTTCCCAGTGGTTGGGAGTGTTGCTGCTTTGGAGATCTTGGGGTAGCAGCCGCTCCATCAAAGAGAGGTCTGTGCCAGCGATGGTGGTTGATTTCAGTCGGGATTTGGACGGTGAGAGCAAGATAACATCGCATACCTATCATTGCAGCCATGATGCAGATCGATTGCGACAGGTATGGTATGCGGATGGGTGCGCAATGACAGTTGCCAAGTCCCGAGTGTCACACATGAGGAAGCTGCTTCGGACATGCAGCCACGTGTCACAGAGCGAGCGTGATTGATGTTTCATGTGATTAACAATGACTCAACACAGAGGTACAACAATGCAGAAGTGTTGCAATCAACGATACAGCACATTTTTCATCCCCCCGCTATACATCAAGATGGTTCACCACCAGCAGATCAGTTGCGCACACCCAGGCTGAACAGCCACGAAAATCCATAGGCCACCAAACCAGACAATGGTAGTGTGGCAACCCACGATGCAAAAATCTTCAAAAACAGTCCCCATGCAACACCCTTCCAGCCGTGTGCAACAACGCCCACAAACACGACAGCACCCACAACGCAATGGGTAGTGGAGACGGGCATGCCGAGGATGGTGGCCGTAACAACGGCCGTGGTTGTTGCAAACTCCACGCACCACCCCCTAATGAAATTCATATCACACATGTTTGTCCCCACCGTGCGCACAACCTTGTACCCAAACAAATTGCTGCGAAAGGGAGGGTGGGGGTGATTCTCGTGTGCCACACAATACGAATATGCATACAAAACACCACATACACGCCGAGCGCCACGAAGAAGCCAGCAACGACCATGATCCACTGGGCATTGTCTGTCTGGTTGCAGTCGTAAATACCATTATTGTAGGAGTTATAAATTGCCATAAATGCACCTGTTGCATTGGCAGTGTCATTAGCACCATGGGCAAATGACTCAAGAGCAGCCTGTGTGTGTGTGTGGAGGGGGGGTGAGGTAGTGTAGCACCAAGTGCGCATGCTTCTTCATCATCTGTCTGTAGTACCTGATACACAAGCAGATAGCGAAACGCCCAGATGGCGTCACGCTGGTCAATGCTATACTGTGCCATATCGTCGGCCTTGGCCTCTTGAATCTCCTCGGGAATGAATTCGTAATTCAGGGTTTCCTCAGGTGTCGCATTGATATCAAATGCCTCTTTGATGGACTGCTTGAAGCTACCCTTGGCACCCATTGCATGAAAGTGATGCTTGAATGAACCCTTCATGCTGCTACCAATACCAGCAGGTGTAGAGCGTGTGGAAGCGGCACGTACAGCGGCTTGGTAGCGGGCACCCAGGCTGGGGACACTTGTGTGGGTGACAAACTCTTCTTCGTCTTCTTCAATCTTGGTGCTCTTGATGGCCTTGGACATTTCGACGTCATCTTCTGTTTCATTGGTGTCCACACGCTGGGATGGCCAGCGCTTGCGCAGGATGGGGATGAGAATGAAACTGTGTGTGGGGTGTGTGGGGTATGGGGTGCACGCAGTTATTGAGGTGCAACAAACTAGATACTCAATGGAGGAGTAACAAAGGTACGTACATGACCAGAGCGGCAACCACGGCACCACCACCAAGGGCAGACACAATCATCAGCCACTTGGCAAGGGATTTGGTGTCTGTATAGTGATACGAGTGTATGTGGTGGTGTACTCCATAGAGCAGCATACGCAATGCAATGTCAGCACTGTGCTACTATCAGCTCACAAGCAACATCACCACGCACACAGACACACACCCCTCTACCAACATACAGTAGCTCTTGAGCATCACCAAAAACACCATAATGAAGGTGGTCAGGAAGGAACATGCCACCACCGCAATGAGCGCATGCTTGCGTGGATTCTTGCGCCTGATTGCAAAAAACATAATACACAGGTAGCTTACGGCACAGATAACACCAGAAATGAGAGGGGAAGTGACCCAGGAAATAGCGATGGAACCCAGGCCCCCATTGACACTCCAATTGAGGCACCCCCAGGATGTGGCTGCAATGGTTGCACCACACGCACCACCAATCACGGAATGTGTGGTTGAAATGGGCATCCCAGTGTAGGTGGCCACAAAAATGAGCACCACTGCTCCGACCAGGGTCGCACACATGGCAGCCATGTACCAGGCCATTTTACTGTTGCAGTAGCCGCATGCCCAGCATTCTGGGTCATCCAGGGGTGCAATTCCTTTGCGCACTGTGGACGACACAGAGTAGCCCAGCAGCACAGCACCAAGCCATTCAGCCATGCCACCAATAAAGAGGCCATAGACGGATCGAATGGCACCAGAGCCAATGGATGTTGCCCATGAGTTGGCTGAATCGTTGGCACCTATTGTGTGTGTGTATGTGGTGGGGGGCAGTATGCATGTGGGTGTGGGAATAGCACATGGCCATCATCTGTGTGCTGTACTTCCAGGCAGCATGTCCCACCCCCCACCCCCCGGTACCAATGCCAAACGCCATCATGCAGGCAACAACGGCACCCACAATAAGGGTCCACAGCAGGTCATTGGAGGGTTTGTATGCCATGTTGTTGTTTGCCGCTTGGGTTTGCTTGGGCAGGTTTTTGTTTTTGGCCTGACATTGCGTACCCAGGATCAAACACTCAGTGTCTGTGTGAGGAGGGTGTGAGGAGGGTGGGGGTTGCATTTTACTGCAGTGTGCACATGTACATCAGACATGATATTAGTATTATATCAGCAATCATTACCAAATCCATACCATACCATAAATGCTGTTTTGGCATGTTTCGACAACAGTGACGTTGGAAGTGGTTTGGGCATAGGGCGGTGGGACCGTTGCATTGTACAAATAGGAAGGGACGATGGTGCCGGGGGCAAACCAGGTTCCCCAGCCAGGGTTCCAGTCAGCGGGTTGTTGCTGTGCCTGGAGCACTCGGGGTATCGCCAGGAGTGATCGAGTCATATAGCCCCCCATGCCCGAGCTTGATGCCAAGAGCAGGGCGGCCAAGTTGGCCAATTGCACGGTCGTCATGTTGCTATGGATATGGTACACAAACTCGGTTTAGGTGCGGGTATTGCGTGATTACCCTTTTGTCGATTAACCCCGATCGGTGGAACAATCGGTGCCTGTAGCAAGTGCACACTCTGTCAATGCGACCTTGAACACCCTTGCAAAAGTAGATGGCAAATGCGCATTTGATTTCGATCTCCGTCCATGACGCAGAACATGCAGTTGTTTTATTCCGAAGGGTATCGATCCGGTTTTTTTCCATTGCGAGAGGGTCCCATTACATCAGGGTCAATACAAACGCTACGTTGTTCACCAACTGCTGTTTATACTGCACAGCCCCCCTCGACCGAGACTCCACCGCCACGTGTTCATCTCCTTTTGCCACACGTGTGCGATACTCCTGCAATAATGTTGTACTAGACGGTGATGGTTCTACTTTGCCCTCATTCGCGAGTTTATCCAGGTGTTGAAACACATTCCATGCTGCCGCACCACGGAGTGCATGTGGCAGCTTAGGACCATACACAGGGTGTACAAGGTCGTGTGCGGTCATGGGGTGGCGTTGTGGTGTACCAGTGTGCGTGGGGTTGGGGAGTGCACAAAGTATTTGGGCCTCTCTTGCCTGTGAGAAGAGCAAGTGACATGGTTGCTCTGTGCCAGAAAACACCACATGCCTCCACAATCCACTCCACATCACCACCCACCCAATGTATACGCGCCATATAAAACCCCAAAGTGTATTACAACAATGCAGCAGTAACTACCACATACCTGCCTATGCTGTATGTACCCTTCCACCTTGGCCACACCATCATACACCACATCCCCATGCCCAGGGCAGATCATCACACTGGTGGTATCAGTGGTGGTATCCTTGTTGACATCATCATGAGTGTGATTACCATGATGAGTATCAGCAGTCCCCAAGCAATAAGCAGTCCCCAAGCAATCAGCAGCACTAGGAGGTGCCCTGTCAATCATCACTGCACGCATGTGATATAATGAATTCATGTAGGCTGCCAAGTTTTCCATCACCGTTGTACCACTCCCGAGCACATTATCCCCACTACACAACATCATGTTGTTGATACTGCGGCCCATGGGTTTCTCTCTTGCTGATGACCTGACTGTGTTGTGTGTCGAGGTGTGAGTTGCTGAGGGCGTGGTGGGCTCATATGCGACTGTACACCCAGTAGCACCATGTGTTGGAGTGTGGAGCAAAAAACAGCAGTGGTCGCTGCAGTGGCCTGGTGTAAATATGGTTTGCAATATCATGCCGGTGTTGCCCAGTTGGATCATCTGGTTGTCATGCAAGGTTGTGTAGGTGGCAGGTGGGTGGGTGCCTGGGGTGTGTGGGAATGTCTTATTCGTTGTATGGGAGTGCATGCAAATTGAGGGAATGCATCAACACCACCATCCAACAACACTCTGTTTCACAAAACACCAGTTTGCTGACACAATCACAGGGTGTGACAATGCACACCTGGTATGGCAGCAGATTCACCAGCAACAAGATACTTGAACACATGGACAATAGTGGCGCCCAAGGGGGATGCCAGCAGTGCAGGCAGCCCGCCAACGTGATCGTCATGCCGGTGTGTGATAAACACGGCGCATAGTTGTTTGTTGTGGTATGCTAGGTGCTTCTGGAGGAGCTGTAGAAAGCGTGGATGGCCTGCACCTGTGTCTATTAACCAGGCATCCTTGTGATCAGTGTGGCTGATGACATAACAGTTGGTTCCTTGGAGAGTAAAGGGACCAGGATTGCAGCCGAGGATACGAGTGATGTTGTTGGTGATGGAGGTCACGAGTGGTAGGGCTGGAGGTGGTGCAGGAAGCCTGTCATGTCGTGAGATGTGTTGCCTTGCTGATGCAAGGTGAAAGCCGTGAAAGCCAAAACCCAACATACCCTAGCAATCTGCACACTTGGCGGTGCAGCCAGTGCCACAAATGCACCAGCAGGTTCATGCGTTGACCGTGGAGCGAACTATACACTAACATCAGAATGGCTACAATAACAACATATTATACAACAAACCATCAAGACAATCATAATTATTTTGACATTATGACGCTGACGCCCATGACCTGACTGAAACAGCACAAATACGTGCACCATCTTGGTGTGATCATTCATCCAACACCATGGACGAGCCTGTCCCGTTGTTCAAGGCCAAAAAGTTTCGAGACATGACCGTGTATGTTGGCAGTATATTGTTGATGTTGGTGATGTTGTTGGTGATGTAGTGATATATGCTGTCGGCATCCAGCCCCACTTCCAACCCCACATCCAATACACACAACGACCCCCAGGCCAGGTAACTATGTCTACCTCCGCTTCCCCCAATCAATGGCAGTCCTCGACACGCCCCACTTTCAACGGCTTCGTAAACTCTACCAGCTCGGTGCTACCTTGTTTGTCTACCCCACCGCGGAACACACCCGGTTTCCACACTCCCTAGGCGTTGCCCACAGGGGGCGGGAGGTGCTCACCACCCTGTCCCTGGGTCAACCTGATCTTGGCATTACCCAGGAAGACTGCATGCTTGTGGAGTTGGCTGGGCTATGTCATGATTTGGGGCATGGGCCATTTAGTCATGCATTTGAACATGAGCTATTACCATTGATTGCTCCTCATGTTGCCAATACATGGTGTGTGTGTTTGTGTGTGTGTGTGGTAGGGGTTGGATGATATATGGTGGGCGCTATCACATGTGACATCATCATATGTGTGGTACACTGAAGCACATCATACACCCCCACACACACATCATGCACATTGTACTATGCGCATGGCGTGCATCTCACACACATCATGAACGTATCACACACACATAATAAACACATCACACACACATCACACACACATCGCACACCTACAGGAACCACGAGCGCATGTCTGTGCGTTTGTTGCAACACATTCTTGACAACCCACTAGGGGATCTCCCACAGCTGGATTTGGATACACACCAGTTTCAACGTGTGGCAGACATGATACTGAATGACAAGGTTGTCACAACAGGTACAGCAGTGACATGGGGTGTAGGGAGTTGAGTGACATGGGGTGTAGGGAGTTGAGTGACATGGGGTATAGGGAGTTGAGTGAGAGGAATTGTGCACGGCATGGGGTGGTGTGAGAGGAATTGTGCATTCCCCATCCTTCTCCTCCTCATCACCATCATCACAACACAAGTATCAACCCCCATCATCACCACCACACAGGCATCAATGCCAATACGAGGTGGGGCAGCAAGGCATTCATGCTGGATATAGTGTCAAACCGCACCCATGGTATAGATGTAGACAAAGCAGATTACCTAGCAAGAGATGCCTTTATGTGTGACATTGCGACCACTGCTGATTTCACACCACTGTTCAACAACATGCGGTGCGTGAGGATGTGTGTGAGAGGGTGTGTGAGAGGGTGTGTGTGAGTGTGTGTGTGAGTGTGTGGGTGGGGTTCTGTGGTGATTGTGTGTGATGATTGTGGGTGAGGGTGTGTGAGAGAGGGAGGGTACGGGTGTGTGTGAGGGGGGGTATGCTCCCTGTCATATGCATGTGATGAGCATGGTACGTTTGTTATGCTATTACATATCATATGCATGTGATACACATGGTGTGTGCTATGACACACTCATAATCACATACTGATAATCACATACTGACAATCACAGGGTGGTGGATAATGAGTTGTGTTTTCGCAGGGATGTCTACCTGTCAGCTGCTAATGTGTTTGCTGCTCGGAGCCAACTGTTTGAGACTGTGTATGTGGTGGGGTGTGTGTGTATGATGGTGTGTGATGGTATGATATGGTGCATACTTTCAATGCCAACAACCATCAACGCAAATGCACCCCACCCTCACCAACCATCCCACCCTACCCAACCACCCCACCCCACCCAACACCAATCCCCAAGGTACACCCCTCACCCAACAGTACACCCCCCACCCAACAGGTACACCCACCCAAAAACCAAAGGTCCTGAACTGATTCTCATTGAAGCAATGGCGCATGCAGCAGAGGAACTGGGTATACTTGAGGCACTGGATGACCCTGAGCTGTTCCTGCAGCTGAATGACCACATAGTGGATGCTATTGAACGATCACCAAGTGAGGTATGTGTGGGTGGGTGGGGTTGTAGGATGCGGGTGGGTGTGGGTGTGGGAGTGTTGTAGGGTGCAGGTGGGTGTGGGTGGGTGATTGTAGGGTATGTAGTGTGTGTGATGAGTATGGGAGGGTGTGTTTGGGCTGTATACACACTGCATGCACACATCAATACCATTCAACCACCTCTCCACTGTTTCACACACACACACACACACATATGCAACCCAGTCATCACTGTACCACATACACCTATGTAACACATCCAACCACCTCCCCTGTACCACATACACCTATTTAACACATCCAACCACCTCCCTTGTACCACATACACCTATGTGACACACACAGTCACCATGTATGTTGAATGCCAAAAAGCTCATTCGTAGGTTGAGGCTGAGGCAGGTGTACCAGCTGGTAGGGGACACATACAATGTACCTGCACAATACATACCACCAGATGGATGGAAGGATGTTACAGCACAGGTATGCAATTTCAATTCCAATTTGACAGTGATTGCAGGGTGTGTATATAACCTTTTGTTGCAGCATACAACCATATATGTTCAAGCATGTATGATAACCACCCACACGTGCACATCCCTGCAGATCCCCTCTCTTTTCCCTGCACATCCCTGCAGATCCCCCACCACCACTGTGTACCATCCCCCACCATACATACAGGACATACTCGCACATCAACCACACAATGGAGACGCATCCACCCTCCTCCGACCAGAAGACGTTCGAGTGGTCAACGTAAAAATCGATTGGACCAAACGTCAAGCCAACCCCCTGCAGCGAGTGGGTTTTTACGACCAAGCCAGCCCAGATAAAAAATTCCACATCCATTCGTTTCCCTTTGCCCCTGAGAGTTTTATGAGTGTGAAAATACGTGTCTATCTTGCCACGTGGGACGAGGATGAAGTGATGCATAACAAAAAATGTGGGGTGCTGGAAGAGGCGTTCCGGAGGTGGGCGGGGGCCCGTTTTGGGAGTCATGGGGGGGTGGAGCCCTTTATGACACCACGCAAGGCACTCAAACGGCGACGGAGTGGGGGGGGAGTACGTGGTGGGTTGATGGGGGGCGAGTAGATGGTGGGGTGTGGGGGAGTAGGTGGTATGTCCGTGTGTAGATTTTTTTGTGGGGGGATGGGTGAGGGGAGATGTGGGGGGATGGGAGATGTGTGGGGGAAAGAAGGCGGTGGATGGGTGTGTACACTTTATGGTGGAATACACATGTGCAGGGGGATGGTACGGTGCAGTTACGATGTCTTGTATCACACGCCTTGTGAGAGACATTTGTTTTTGTGTGTGCTGTGTTTTTGCAAGTACAGCACAAAGAGAGAACATCATGACAGCGTTTCACACACATGGTATGCATATGTTGGTATGCATGTGTTGCAAACATACTACATCCAGTGCAGGGGGAAAGACAAAGAATAAAAAGCATCACCAGCACACACACCATGTGTAAACAAACGCCCTTTACAAAACACACAAGCAAGCAATGGTACGACCAAAATTGAAGGGGAGACGTGCGGGTGTGTACCACAACGTGTTGGTCGTGTGCCATACATGCATGTTGACCACAACCCCGCATACCCTCTCACACACACAAACTCCCACATAGCTGCGTTTTCAAATACACACATACACTCAAAGTACACTCAAGGCACATCAAGGAATACACAGTACTAGGGTTGCAGGGTTGCAGGGCACGCCCTCCAGCCCACCTGCATTGCACACCATGGGGACAAACACGTAGGTATTCAAAACGTACACATTCTATTGAGATTGTGTTGCTAACTTTCTTCTGCATGTTGGGATGCTTTGCACACCAGCAGCTGCAGCAGCAACAACAGCAACACAAACACAGAATACATGTCATGGTGCGCATAATTGATTCGTTGACCGTTGACTAGTCGTTGACCGTTGACTAAAACACACACTAGTCTTGTCCATTGTCAGGTGTCAGTGGGAATCGATGGGTCTTCACCAGCTCGCCAAAGTTAATTCGAAACACACGCACACATCCCAACACCTGCGGTGTACATTGTGTGTGTGAGGGTGGGAATGGGGTTGGTGATGACGGTGATGGAGCATGCACAGTTGCATATACACCCGTAGAGATATATACAAACACACATATATATACACATGTGCAAGCATATCATGCCAATACAATTACACATCCACACTCAAAACCACACACATACCTGTTCAGGCAATTCACTCACTTCATTTCCCTGCACCACAAATGCATTCTCAAACACCACAGTCGATAATTTAGGAATGTAGCTAAAGAATGCTTTGCGAGCAATGAAGTTCCATGTGTGCACATCCAAATCCACCTGTGTAGGAGATCGGGGGTATGTATGTAGGGAAAACACTCATGATAAACATGTACTATGGTGAGCATGTACACGTACTTTGTCCTATAAAAATAGTCATGTACAAGCACTGTACAATCATGGAGGTCTCCCTCATCTCAATACACCCAAATTCCGTACCCCCCACACACAAACACACGCACCTCCAAGTACCCCGGCCCCCTGTAAAACCGCTGCTGTGGTCGAGTCAACACAGGCTTGTCATTGTAGTTACTCAACAACTTATGCTCCGTGGCTGTCAACGGCCCAACTTTGGCCCATTCGTCCACATTTGCCACCCTGGGAATCAACTTGAGTCGTTCACGGGCTGGGGTTCCATCCCCACACAGCCCATCATTAAAAAACGCCTCGAGAAGCTGTCGGGCAGCTGGGTTGGTAATGGCGTCAGGGTGCCACCCAGGGGGAAAGGTGAAAAAGTAGATGATGGAGCCCCCCTCGCCATCGTGGGCACCGAAATACGAGGGGTTGTAGAGGGGGACTTGGAGGTTGATGATGAGCAGTGGTACAAAGCCACGTGCTGTTGCCTGTGTTGATGGGGTGGTGTGTGTGATGTATGTGAATGTATATACATGTGTGGTAGTACATATGTGTGGGGTGCTATGTATGTGTGGTGTTTTGTATGTGAGGTGTTTTGTATGTGTGGTGTGCTGCTGCAACATGTACCCACTAAGTTGTTAGTGAATACATGCAGTCTTCGTTATTCATCATACAGTATTCATTATTCATCAAACAGACAGTCTCCACGAACATCAAGACTACAAACACCATCCCCCACCACCACAACAACCCCCTCCTTACAACACTACCACCAACCAATACACACCACCAATAACAACACCACCAATAACACCACCACCAATAATAATAAAGGTAATAATAATAAAGGTAACAATAATAACAATGTACCAACACAATACCTCTTCGCTAATGGCAGGCACCACTGGCAGTTCCATGTGTCGTGCTATGTGATACAGCTTGAAATCAGTTGCAAACACATCCAGTGCATGCAGCTGCATGATGGCTTTGTCACTGGCCACTTTCTTCCTGGTGCGTAAATAATCAATGCCCCGGACCATGTAGCTGGTCGCTTCTGTTTGCTCAAAGCAGTTGTTTGCTCTAGCTGTGTCTTCTGCTGCCTGTGTTGATATGTATGTGTGTGTGCAGGTGGGTTTGGGTGCATGTGTTTTTTATGGATGTGGTAAGGATGCATATGTGCATATTGATATGGTGAATATCTCCACAATACACACATGCGGACACACATGTACAATGTATACGCACGTGCACAAATACACACACCCACACAAAATACTCTCACACACACAAGTATCACATGAACACCATACCGAGCGTCGACTGAAGGATCGTCCAGCAGATGGCCGCTCAGCCAGTATCAGTCGCTTGCCACTCACAGTGGGTTGCAATAGCCCCGGCCCCATACACCCACTGGTGCGTCGCTCTGGTGTAGGCTGCACGATAATCTTGTCACCCTCTGCAACGACCCCATCATCGTCACTGAGGTATCCTGTGCTGCCCCATCGTCCCATCAGCGCTGCATCGTCTTCCTCTGCAATGGCGGGGGCCCGGGGGGAGGCGCCGTTGATGCTGTGCTCGTCTGCAGAGTAGTATTCGGTGTCGTCACTGCGCACAGAGCGTCGACTTGTGCGGTGGCGGTGGTGGTAGTAGTGCCTGCGACCTGTGCCAGACGCCCTGGCTGCCTTGCGCTCATGGTGTTGGTTTCTGATCCAGGAAAAGAAACCCATGGTGGCTGGGGTGGGAATGATACAGTTGGGTTGTATCTACGACGTATTGTGCATTGTGAGGGTGGTGTTTGTTGGGTTGCTGGAATATCTCGTGTGATGGGTGGCGAAATCCGTGCGTGTGGTGCTGTGCCTGTTGTGTGTTGTTGGAGTGACTGGAGTTGGCAACTAGTGGTTTGTTTGATAGTGTGGGAATATAGTGTGGGAATATAGTGACCCAATGCAGTGGTGTGGCAAAGTCATGACTTTTTTGCACCAGCAACAACTACACCTTCCACAGTTCAACACTCCACACCGCCGCATATCAAATACACTCGTGTGTAACCGCGAAAAAAATGCAGCGTGACAGACACGCTGCGTGTTGAAACCGCCAGCTTGTACTTGGCGTACAATCGCATGCTACAGCATCCTTGACCACACAATACCTGCATGTACCTGACGCCCATCATTCCACGCTGCATTGGGCAGCCACGGCAGCAACCCAGCCATCCAACCAATGTGACCCATGTGCCCCGCGCAGCCAGCATCATAGACCAAGCCACCGCCACATCGGAGCTCTCCAGTGTGCAAGCACTACTCACAGATGTGCATGTGGCAGTGGACACGGGCACACTCCCAGCCACACACAATGCCAGCATGCCTGGTCTTGATCAGCAACCATCCACGCTTTCGCGTGCGCAGCTGGTGCATGCCATTTGGCTCGCAGGGGTGTTGACACAGCGGGAGCCCAGCTTTGCGCATGCCCATGCAGGGGCTGTGGGATCGTTGTTGGTGTTGCTGGAGCAGCGTGCTGGGGGTGAGGGGGAGGGGTTGCGTGCCAGACAGGCCCTCAAGCTCCTCGCGTATGTTTGTTGTTACGTGTGTGTGTGTGTTGTACAAGTGTGCATTGTATGCACTTATACTACTGTGCATGTATATGTTGTATTTGCACCTACGATTATAGAATGTACACAGCACTATTACATGTCTCCATACACAGGGCATTGGACATCATGCTCTCCACTGCAGCCCCCCAACACCGCAACAGCAAAAAACACAAACCAACCACCACCAACAGCAGCACCACCCGACAGCAACTCCTCACCAACATGCAGCTGCTTGCACCGCACCATCACACTGACCAGCATCACACCGACCACCACCACAACACACCCACCACCACCAGCAGCACTGTGACCACCAGCACCAGTAAAATAAACAAGCTGCAGGCAAATACACTCCCGCTTCGATTAGAGGCATTGGTGTTGCATGCAGTGACAGAGTGTGATGGGGAGCAGCTGGCAGCTATGCAGGGACACATACAGCGACTGGGGTTTACAGCAACAATGAGGCTCAAAGAGGCACAGGCTGCACGATTGATGCAGTTGCTCGGTGAATATGTGGTTGGTGATGGTGATGATGTGGTTGTTGGTGGTGGTGGTGCAGGGAAGAAAAGTGTTGAGGCTACACGTGGCGACAGTGCTGACGATACACAGCATACATTGTCATCAACAACAGAAGCATCTCAACGCAGCCAGACAAAACCCCACATCACAATAGATGACGTCATCCGTGTCCTATCTGGGTTTACAGCGGGATCTACCACCCCCACCAAACCCACCACCTTTATGGACGACCACCTCAACGTCGCCCTCCCCCACCTCATTCAACATGCCAATGGCAAAAACATTGCCGACTTGCTGCGTGAGGTGGTGGTGCTCAAGGTGCAGCTGTCGGTCGAGGTGCAGCACGTGCTGGGGGGTGCGATTACAAAGCACGTGGGGGAGATGGGGGCGGCCTCCATGTCCAAGGTGGTGTCTGCATTGTCCACACGCAGGTGTGTTGGTGGTGAGGAGGGGGTGGTGTACGGGGTTGTGCTTGCTGTTGGCAGGGTTGTGCTGATAGTGTTGTATACCTGCACAGCATCAAATGCACCAACATGTACCAGCACACCCTCCCCTCTCTCACACCACACACCACCTCTCACACATCCTCACACAATCACAGGCACATAGCAGCGGCCGTAGACACCACTGCCCTCTGTGCTCACCTCATGACCCAGCTGTCCTACTTCACACCCCGGGCCCTTGCGTTGACCTTGGTCAACCTTGTAACTATTGGCCCCTTGCCCCCAACCATGGACTTGGAAGTGTATGGGCAGTTGTTTTCCAAGCGTGTGCATCAGATGCAGCCGGGGGAGGTGTGCAATGTACTGAAAGTGTTTGGGCAGCTGAGGGCAACACCCAGCAGTGTGGATGCACAACAGGTATTAGGAGCAATGTTGTTTTTTTATGTGGTGTTGGGTTGTGGCTTGTTGTTTTTGGTATTGTATGTCATGCATGTGACATATACAAATGACACCATGTCTTTTGCATATGTGAAAGACCCCTCTCACAACTCCATACGCACCAGGTTGGTGCGGCACTGGCCCCCCACCTCAACACCCTCCACCCACGCCAGCTTGTCCCAGCCCTCACCTTTTTTGCCGCCCTGGGCCACATACCAGCCTCTGTGTGCCCTGTGCAGTTGGGTGACAGGGTGGGCTCATCCCTCCCCCAGCTGCAGGTCCCTGGGTTGGTGGTGCTGAGCTGGATGCTGATCAGAGTGGGGTCCCTCCCTCAGGGGGTCCCCCCCGCGCAATTTTGTACGGCGTTGGGGTCCCGCCTTGCCGAAATGGGCCCCTCTGAGGTGGCAACAGCCGCTGAAGCGCTGAGCGTGCTGGGGACGCTGGGCAACGTGCCGGTAGACGCCCCCGTGCGGCAGATGCTTGCAGCGGCCATCACACGCGTGTTGCCGACCATGACGACGACGGCCGACGTGGTACGCGTCACCCAGGCGCTGTTTTCGCTGCAGCTGGACAGCGTCAGGCCCCAGGTGGTTGCAGCTGCAGTATCCAAGGCGTGTGGGCGTGTGGAGGGCCCTGGGCAGTTGTCTCGGCTGTTGGTGTCGGCGGTGCGGGTAGCCGGTGTCGCTGGGATGTTGGATGTGGGGATGGTTGGTAAGGGGCTTCAGGCACATTTGGGCCAGGCAGAAGGCAGAGTGCTTGCACGAATGTTGTGGTATGTTTGTGTTGTGATGGGTGGGGGAGTGGGGGGTGGTTGTGGACTTCGTACGATGGTGTACTTTATGCACACGTTTCCTGTACATCAAACCCACCTATAGTATACACAACCACCAACCCACCTACCACAGGGTGCTTACAAAGATGGAATCCACCCCTCCCTCCCTCAACCTGACCCCCCAAATGCCCACCCTCCTCAACACCATCCCCACCCTCCCTCCCCGGGACCGCACCCGAGCCCTCTGGGCCATCGCCCGCCTCATGCAACGAGGGGACCTGCATCGGCAAGCTGCATGGCCATGCGTAGCTTCCTTGGCACATGCCATCACCAGTGACACAGACATGCTCAATGCAGACGACCTGTGCATGTCACTACATGCTGTAAGTATGCTGCCCAGCCTACCCGAGGAGCTTGACATGGAAACACTGGCTGAGGCAGCAGTGGGGTCCCTGGGGTCCCTGAATATACGTCAGCTGTCACAAGCATTGGCGACGTTTTCTGGGTTGAGGTGGGATCAATGGCCCAGGGCGGTGGTGTTGGAGGAGTGGGAGGCGGCCATGGTGGCTCGGATCGACCAGTCCATGGGGGGGGGTAGGGGGAGTGACAGGGTGGATGGGGAAGTGGTGGGGTGTGGGGTGTTGGCAGAGGGCATGGGGTTACGAAGTGGGGAGTATGTGTGTGCGTGTGCTGATACGAGTGGTAGGCAAGCTGTACACAGGTGTGTTGTTGTTTTGTGTCTGTTTTATGTGCATGGCATGTGTATTGTTTATACACAGTGGATTGATTTGTCTACACATACGTACACCGCACTTTCCTTCCAGACACCCACTACACTCTCTTTCACACACAGTGACGTGCAAGGAACAGCAGTGGCTTGTGTAGAGTGTCTGGCAGCATTTGCAGCACAGCGATACAGACCCAGTCCCTGTACACTAGCACGAATACTCCCAGTGGTGTGTGTGTACTGTGGTGTGTGTGTATTGGGGTGTGTGTGAGTGCATAGTGTGGTGGTGTTGGTGTGGGTGGTGTGTTGTTGTTGGGGATGGTCTTTACATTGTGTGTGTGCATGTGCACATGTATGCCCCCATACACCCACCCACCCACACACCTCCATCCCAACCTCCATCCCCACCCCACCCCACCCATCCACAACAACATCCACACTTCCATAGGTATGTACAGCACTCCCACAGCACCCCCTCTTGGCTGCCCACTGCCTCACAGCCCTGGCAAAGCTACGGGTGGTGCTCCCTGTCTCCCTCACTGGTGTGCTGTGGGACGCAATGCTGCAGCACCTCAAGCACAACACACCCAGGAGCGGCAGGGGGGGTGTGGTGGGCAGGAAACGGAATAAAACAAAACACAACAGCGGTGGTGGTGGGGTGATAGTGGGGGAGGAGACAGCCATGGTGGTGGATCAATCACACAGCGATGAGGAGGATAGTTATGAGGAACAGCAGCAGCACACACCATCAGCAGCAGCAGCACCACTACCCATTAAAAAGCAGCACACCTTTCCTTTTACAAACAACCCCATCCAAGTGCCAAGAGGTACCCTGAAGCATGACACATCAGAGGTCCCTGCTGCATTGCGCAGCGCATTGTGGGCCCTGTGTGTGATGTATGCTGATGACCCACACTCCCTCGCAGCACTGCTGCCCAGAGCACAGCGTGCAGCTGCACTGCTCGATTCCTACCCACCCACATCCCTCACCATTGCCAAGCAGCTGCTGTTGGTGCGAGCTGTGTTTTTGTCAGTGTGCGATGATGGTTCCGAGGAGGGTGGTGTGTGTGCAGCGCCCGTGTCCATGGTGGGGGATGATGATGATGATGGCAACGATGGTGGATGGGATGCTGCCGGCCGGGCAAGCAACCCCGCCGCGATGCCACGCCCCCCGCAGCGGCCTGCATTGCGGTGTGATAGCCCAGCAGAGCTGTTTTCAGAAGATATGTTGCGTGCATGTCGTGACATGTGGGATGCTGGGGCCCGTACCCCCGTGCCCAGCACTGTACAGCGGCAGCTTGCCACGACGGCAGGGTTGATGCCCGACCTTGTTGTGGATGTGCAGCAGGGTGTGGAGTATTTGGAAGGTGGGCTGCTGCGTGGTAATTTGGGGTGTCGGTTGGTATCCACTGGACAGCTACTGGTGCTGTGCCCGACGAGGCCAGGGCGGGTGTTGGGCGGGGGTAGGGAGGATGGTGCGCCGCTGTTGGATGGGCCCATGGCGCTGCGATTTGCCCTGCTGCGATGGGAAGGGCTGGTGCCAGTGGCGGTGCCACAGCGTGAGTGGGAAATGCTTGAGGATGAGGTGGCGCGGGTGGAGTACTTGCGTAGACTTGTTGTGCAGGAGCTTCATTGAGCTTGTTATTATTTATGATGACAGAATGAGAATTGCAAAGGTGATGATGTAACACACATTGTGCTCAGATGTCGTGTGTGCAACCATGTTTTGCAACAAGATCTGGGATTCTTGACCAGCACAAACATGTACCTCGTCGATCCCTCAAACCGAGGGCAACAAGCAACAAAACGTCCGTAGACATAGAAAGCATACGATTCAGGCAGGGAACGAGCCAGGATGCACCAGTCATTCAGCAACTGATCATCCAGGAGCGCATGAACCCACTTGGTCTGCAGCCATCACGGTTTACGGTGGCCACACAGAACGATGATGTGATAGCAGTTGGGCAGCTCGCACCGCTGGGGGACACAGAGACGGATCCTGTAGAGCTTCGGTCCCTCGTCGTGGTGCCCGCGTGCCGGTGTGAGCGCATATACTGATGATGAGCATGCCCTGTACATCATGCCACCCCGCATACGTACATCCCCACTCGAACACCAGGAATTGCGGCATTGGGAGCCTGTTGCTTAACAAGCTGCTCACCATGGCTCGTGGTCGCCAAGTCTTTCTCACCACGATTCGCCGACGAACACCATTCTACACACGTGCCGGGTTTGAAGAGGTGCTCTTGAACCCTGCATCACTGCCCCTTACATTTTCCATGTTGCCCCTGTGGTTTGAGGTGGTTGCGGGGACTGTGGTGGCTCGTGTGTTGGCAGGGGACGAGCTCGTTGTTTTGACACGTGCTGGTTTGGACGAGTGATTGTTGGTTTTTTATACAAATCAGCTGTGATATATGTGATACAAATAATTGTGATAGTGCAATGACATCCACACTGATGGTGGTGCACACCGTAGCGCCATCCTCCTCACCGTTGGATTTTGGCGCCACAAGAAGAGCAATACGCCTTGACACGGGCGCCGATGTCGAATCCATGACTATTGGCACTTTGATATTTGTATCCTGGGCAGCTGCATTGTTTGTGGGGCTCGCCAAGGTTCGTGATCACCATCCTGCAATGCCACCACGTTGCCACCCTAGCCTCGTCGTTCTTACCTCATTCACAATCACAGATACAGATAGGACATACCCACTGGATGCTTGTATTGGGTCTCGCATGGCTCGTCGAGTACCTTTACGTGCGTATTGCATCTTGTTGTTCTGATGCAGCGCGTAGGTCAGTGCCCACCCATCCATATACCACACCAGATGGGACTCTTTATCACTGCACACGATGCAATGCACGGCATTGTCTGTCGCCGCAACCCCCGTCTCAATCGCTGGATTGGTCGGGTCCTGGTGGCATGCTACGCATGGTTTGACTATGACGTCCTGCATACCAAACACTGGCAGCACCACCGTCATGCTGGCAAGGTAGGTGTGTATTTGTAGTCTCTTCTGCTGTGTTTGTTGAGCCTCTGCTGTATTTGCTGACATCCAGACCCGCACCCCTGTGCCTTCATCCCTCTCCAGGTCCACCACGACCCAGACTTTCACAAAGGCAACCCCTCCGTGCTGCCCTGGTTTGTGTCGTTTATGACCTCCTACATGACCTTCAAGCAACTCGCCTACATCACCGCACAAACCATCACGCTCCTCATCGTGGGGGCACCCCTTTTCAATGTATTGCTCTTCACAGCCATCTGTCCCATTGCCAGTGCTGCACAGCTGTTTTATTACGGTACCTACGTGCCCCATAGGCCAGCGGTGGCGGGCATGGGGGGAGGTGGTGGTGCAGAGAAGCTGCTTGGGGAGGGAGTAGGGAAGCAAGGCAAACAGGTGTCGCAGTTGGATTGGCCAGAGGAACGAAGCAGGAGTAGTGATGCACCTGCATGGCTCACCATGCTGCAGTGTTACAATGTAGGTATAGTGTTGTACAATACTATTGTGCCACGTATGTCCCACGCATATACCCACACGCACCCACATCCACATGCACCCACACCCATCGCATACAGTTTGGCCTACATCTTGAACATCACCTGTGGCCAGCAGTGCCCTGGTATCGTCTCCCTGCTGCTCGACGTCAACTACAAATGCACAGGAAGATGCACTCAGGGGAGCCTAGGAGTGCTGTTGGTGGGTTTGGGGGTGCGGTACACAGCCACCCTATTGCTGATGTGTACGGTTACCCGGTTGATTGAGATGCAGAGTGCTATACACGCTGATCATGTAGTTGTAGGGAGTTGTAGTTGTGTTTTGCTGTACGAGTGAAGCATGTGCAAGCTTGTATTTCATTGTGCAAGCTTGTATTTCATTAGTATGTTGTGTTGCAGTTGTCTCAACAACTTGATCATAGGCTTGGTGTAAAAAATGATGTGTTGGGTGTACATTATCAGTGTGGCCAAAACAACAAAAGTCAGCTGTCACATGCAGTACACATGCCGTAAACATCCAATGCACTATCAATCACTATGTTTCTGTCAGCAAGTACATAAATTATGAATCAGTCAGCAAGCACACGTCATCTGTCAGTACATTATGCATTGTTATGTGTGCGTCGGCAGGCTCCACCATACAACACACCAATAATCAGTGCATGCTACGTACAGCAAATACATTCAGCGAAAACCGGGGCCCCATCCCTCCCCCTTGCGTTTATTCTGCTGCCCAGCCCTTGCCCGCCGCCCCGCAGGGTCCACCGCAGCGCCCCCCCCCCCCTGTTGCCGAGGGGCCCCACTCCCAACCCCTGTTGCGCTCACTCCCAGTGGTCGGGGAGACAATGATGCTTGTTGGGTATGTGCTCTTGTGGTGCCAACACCACCAGCAGGTGCAGCAGCACCTCCTCCCTCATTATTCCCACCAGCACCACCAGCACCAGTACCACCACTACTTCCATGACCCACAGGACCACCCTCTTGTTGTTGTTTTTGGCCATTGTTGTTACCAGTAGCTGTGTCTGTTTGTGTAGTGCTGTTGCTTGCACGAGGGGGAACATGCGTACGTTGTGGGTAATTGGCAACAGCACTGTTTTGATATTTGAATACATTTGCACCTGGTACTGGCTCCTGTGTGTGCATTGATGATAGGAAATGTATTGATGGCATGATGCACGTTGATACGAAATGCACGTTGATGATGAAATTACATTGATATATGGTGCACATTGATGATACTACACCCCACCACAACTTTCCTTGCTTCCAGCCACACCACTACTACATTCCTTGCTTCCCCCGCCCCCCCACC
>VFQP010000381.1_pt1 | contig 92924 bp, 96 predicted proteins | sample 3512351 | NCBI WGS metagenome assembly VFQP01 (sample SAMN10412372, study PRJNA504923) | tailings metagenome | isolation source: Relicate 1 Philex TSF1 revegetated site | place: Philippines: Tuba, Benguet | collected 2017-08-29
AACGGCCATCAAAGTCGCCGGGTCCAGGGGCCGCCTGGCCCCTGGCGGGTGGGGTCTGGGGAGGGCAGAGCCCTCCCCAGCGCGCACCGCCTACGGCAGCGCCCGGCCGACGACGCGTTCGATCTCGGCCCGCACCAGCCGTTCCACCATCGGCCCCAGATGCTGGTCGAGCCAGTCCTTCAGCAGGGGGCGCACGGCCTCGCGCACCACGTCCTCGATGGTCGGGCCGCCCTTGGTGATGAGGACGGAGCGTTCCTGCGCGACGGTGCGGATGAGCTGGCCGATCGCGGCCGTGGTGGCGGCGGCGACGGCCGGGGCGACCAGCGTCTCGGTCGAAAGCGCCGGCGCCGCCGGTTCGGCGGGCGGGACGGCCGGCGAGGCCTCGGGCGGCGGCGCGTGCTCGGCGGGCGCCGGCGGCTGCACCATCATCGCCTCGGTGAGCTCGAGCGGCTCGGGGGCCGGCATCGGCGCGGCCATGGGCGCGGGCGCCGCCATGCCGACGGGCAGTGGCGGCAGGGAGGGCGCGCCGGAATTGCCGGCCTCGTCCTCGTTCAGGATGCGCCGGATGGAGGCCAGGATGTCGTCCATCTGCGGATCGCCGGCGCCCGGCGCGGCAGGCTTCGGCGGGAGGTTGCTCTCGCTCATCAGTTGCGTCCCCTGGCGGCCGCGGTCTCGGTCAGGTCGCCCCAGCCCACCCAGCGGTTCCGCACCTCCCGGTAGTAGGCCTCCATGTCGTAGAGCTGCACCGGCAGGTTGAGGTCGCGCGCGGTGAGCCGCCCGACGGCCGCCGAGACGCTGTGCGAGGCGCTGATCACATTGGCCAGCGCGCGGACGAGGCTGACGCGCGCGTTGAGGAGTTCCTGCTCGGCGTTCAGCACGTCGAGCGTGGTGCGGCTGCCGACCACCGCTTCGCGCTGCACGCCATCGAGCGCGATCTCGGCGGCGCGGATCTGCGCGCGCACGCTTTCCACCTGGGCGCGGGCGGCCATCAGCGTCTCGAAGGCCTGGGTCGCCTGCTGCGTCGCGGCCCGGCGCTGGTCCTCCACCACCTGGCGCGCCTGCTGCGCCTGCTGGCGCGCCTGGCGCACCGCGGCATGCTCGGCGCCGCCCTGGAAGATCGGCACGGTGACGTTGGCCGTCACGGAGGTGCTGTTCTGGCGGATGCCGTCGGTCGTGTTGTTGTCGTTGCGGGAGGTCGCGGCGGTGACGCTCACCTGCGGCAGCAGCGCGGCGAACTGCACGTCGATCTGGTCGCGTGCCGCCGCCTCGTCGAACAGCGCCGCGACGACGTTGGGGTTGTTCTGCGAGGCAAGCTCGCCGGCGGCGCGGGCATTGGCGGCCGGCGTGCGCAGCGGCTGCGGCGGGGTCAGGCGCTGCGGCGCCTGGCCGACGAGGCGGGTGAAGGTGGCGCGCGAGGTCTGGAGCCGCCCTTCCGCATCCGCCCGCGCAGCGCGCGCGCCGGCAAGGCGGCTCTCGGCCTGCGCCACGTCCGTCCGGGTGATCTCGCCGACGCGGAAGCGCTCGTTGGTCGCCTGGAGCTGGCGGGTCAGCACCTGCTCGTTGTTGGTGTTGAGCCGGACCTCCTCCTGGTCGCGGATCACCGCGACATAGGCGTTCACGGTATCGAGCATCACCTGCTGCTCGGTGGCGAAGAGCCGCGCGCGCTGCGCGAGGACCTGGTTCTCGGCCCGGCGGGTGGAGGCGACGGTGCGCCCGCCGCGGTAGAGCGGCTGGGTCACGCCCGCCTGGTAGGAGGCCGGATCGCGCGAGCGCCAGTCGGTCTGCTGGCGCGGCCCCACCGGACGCGGCGCGCCGGCCGAGGAACTGGTGGTCTGCCCGTAGGAGCCCGTGACCTGCACCGTCGGGCGCCAGCCGGCGAGCGCCTGGGGCACGTTCTCGTCCACCGCCCGGAGCTGGGCGCGCGCGGCCTGGAGCGCCGGGTTGTTGGCATAGGCGAGCGCGAGGGCTTCCTGCAGGGTCTGGCCCTGGACGGGGCGGACCTCGACGATGGCGGCCGAGGCCATCAGCAGCGCGGCGAAGGCGAAGCGCGAAGCGACCATCCTCAATCCTCTCCCGGCGCCGGTTCGGCCCGCGCGACCATGCAACCGACCTTGCCCGCGCCGCAAGGCGCAATACCCGCGCCGCAGGCTACAAGCGAAACGACCCGCGCCAATGGCCGCAAGGCGCGGCGATCTCAGAACACGAAGCTGGGCGCCGGCCGGAAGGCCGGCAAGGGCGGCAGCATGCAGTCGAAGGCCTCGGCCAGGCTGAACACCCCCCCCGCACGCCGGCCGATCACCGCCCGCGGCACGCCGCCATGCGCCCCGGCCGGGACGACGGCGACGAGTCGCCCGCCCTCGGCGAGCTGGCCGGAGATCGCCTCCGGCACCGCGGGCACCTCGCCCTCGATCAGGATCGCATCGAAGGGCGCCCCGTCCGGATGGCCCTGGACGAGCGGCGCCTCGACCACCCGGGCCGCCTCGGCCGGCACCAGCCCGGCCAGCGCCGTCCGCGCCAGCGCGGCGAGGCGGGTGTCCTCCTCCAGCGCGACCACCCTCGCGCCACAGGCGGCGGCCACGGCGGCGGCGTAGCCGGCGCCGGCGCCGACCAGCAGCATCCGATCCCCGTCGCGCAGCGCCAGCGCCTGGACCAGCCGCGCGATCACCATCGGCTGCGCCATGGCGCGCCCGCCGGGCAGGCGGATCGTCGCATCGAGATAGGCCCGCATCGCGAGGTCCGGCGGCAGGAAGCGCTCGCGCGGGATGCGGCCCATGGCGGCGAGCAGGCGCGGATCGGTGATCCGGTTGGGCTTGAGCTGGCCGTTGACCATGTTGGCGCGGGCGTCGGCCGAGATCGCCTCGATCATGCGCGTCGTGTCGCCCTGCATGCGCCCTGCCTTCCCGTGTGCCGGCGTTATAGGGGCGGGGCGTTTGCCGGCCAAGCCGCGCTGCTTGACCCCGGCGGCCGCCTGCCGGATAGAAGCGCGCCTGCCTGGCATGGCCGCGTGGCAGAGTGGTGATGCACCGGACTGCAAATCCGTGAATGCCGGTTCGATTCCGGCCGCGGCCTTTTGCTTGAGCACTCAGAGCCTGACCCAGAAGGGCTTCGGCGATGAGCCGGCGGGGGATTTTTCGCACCTGCAAGGCGCCGGACGCGGCCGATGCTGGTTGCATCGGCAAGTCCGGCAACGCGGCAGGGGCGGAAAAGACCCGCCGGATCGCGACGAGGCCCTTCTGGGTCAGGCTCTCAGACGCCGTGCGGCCGCATCCGCGGCCTTGGCTTCGCGCCGACGCGCTGTTGCGCGGGCGGGCAGGGCGCGCCTTGCGCGGGGCCGCGTTGCGGCCCGAGCGAAGTGGCGGCCTTGCGGGGGCTTTCCCCACCCCGCTCCGGTTGCTATAGGCCCGCCCTCGGCTGATCCGGCGTGGCGCAGCGGTAGCGCAGCGGACTGTTAATCCGTTGGTCGTTGGTTCGAATCCAACCGCCGGAGCCATCTCCCTCCCCTCGAGCGGATCACGGATGTGCACGCCCGCATCCCGCGGCACCGCCTCGTCATCCTCGATTTCGACGGCACGCTCGCCGATTCCTGGCCGTGGTTCCTGGCCCAGCTCGACGACACCGCGCGCCGCTTCGGCCATGCGCGCATCACCCCGGCGGAGGCCGAGGCGCTGCGCGGCGAGACCCCGCGGGAGGTCCTGCGACGGCTCGGGATCCCGCCCTGGCAGATTCCGCGCATCGCGCTGCATCTGCGCCGCGCGGCCCAGGCAGCGCCCCCGCCGCCGCTCTTCCCCGGCATCCCCGACCTGCTCCACCGGCTCGCTGGCGCCGGCATCACGCTTGCGATCGCGAGTTCCAACACCGAGGCGCAGATCGCCCGCACCCTCGGCCCCGCGCTTGCCGCGCTGATCGCCCATCGTGCGACGGAAGCGAGCCTGTTCGGCAAGGCCGCGCGCTTCCGCCGCCTGCTCCGCGCGAGCGGCACGGCGCCCGGCGCGGCGCTGGCCATCGGCGACGAGACCCGCGACATCGAGGCGGCGCGCGCGGCGGGCATCGCGGTCGGCGCCGTGGCCTGGGGCTACGCGACCCCGGCCCTGCTCGCAGCGCAGCGCCCGGACGCGCTGTTCCAGGACCCGGCCGCCATCGCCGCCTTCTGCGGCGCCTGACCGCTACCCCTCGACGACCAGCTGCACCCGGCCGGCGGCATAGCGGGTGAAGGTCACGTCCACCACCACGCCGGCGGGATCGGTGTTCACCGCCTCCGCCACCAGCACCGGGCGGCTCCGCGCCTGCTGGAGCAGCGCGGCCTCCTCCGGCGTCGGCAGCCGCGCCGTCACCCGCGTCACCTGGCGGCGATAGTCCGGCACGCCGCAGGCCGCCAGCGCGGCGCTGATCGAGGGGTTCGCCGCCAGCAGCGACGGCAGGCGGGGGAAGCGCGCGGCGGGGAAGTGATGCGTCCCGATCAGCACCGGCCGCCCATCCGCGAGCCCGAGCCGCTCCGCCAGGATCACCGCCCGGCCCCGCCGGATGCCGAGCGCATCGGCCAGTGCCGCCTCGGCCGGCATCTCCGCGACGCGGAGCACCCGGCCCTCCGGCGCGCGGTTCTGCCGGCGGATGATCTCGGAGAAGCGCGTGCGCGGCCCGAGCGCGTAGTCCAGCACGTCCTCGGCGACGAAGCTGCCGCGGCCCTGCTCGATCCGCACCAGGCCGCGCGCCTCCAGCTCCTCCATCGCGCGGCGCACGGTGTGGCGGTTGACGCCGAAGCGCGCGGCGAGGTCCGCCTCCGTCGGCAGGCGCGCACCCGGCGCCAGCGCGCCGCCGCCGATCTCCGCCTCCATCGCCTGCTGGATCTGCCTCCAGAGCGCCTGCCCCGCGCCGCGCGCGAGGGCGGCCATGCCGTCGTTCATCCGGGGCGGGCGCTCCTTCCGAGTGAGAACCTAGCGCCCGGCGCGGCGCAAGGTCTAGACGAATGAGGGCCGCCTTGCGGGCCCGCACGGGCGACAGTATCCGATGCGCCCCGCCGCCCGAGGCCGCATGACCGCCGAGACCGTCCTGACGAACGCGCTGCTCGTGCTGCCCGGCGAGGTGCTGCCCGGGACGGTGGTGCTGCGCGGCGCGGCGATCGCCGATGTCCAGCCGGGCCGGAGCCATCTCACAGCCGCCGAGGACCTGGATGGCGACCACCTGATCCCCGGCATCGTGGACGTCCACACCGACAACCTGGAACGCCAGGTCCAGCCGCGGGCCACCGCGCGCTGGCCCTCGCGCTCGGCGCTGCTGGCGCATGACGCGCAGACGGCGGCGGCCGGCGTGACCACGGTGCTCGATGCGCTCTGCCTCGGCGATCTCGGCTTCGACGCCGGGCGCACCCGGACCTTCCGGGAGGGCGTGGCCGATCTCGATGCGCTGGCCGGCACCGGCCTGCTCCGCAGCGAGCACTTCCTGCATCTGCGCTGCGAGCTGCCGGCCGCCGACATGCGCGACTTGGTGGAGACGGTGGCCGACCACCCGCTGGTGCGGATGGTAAGCCTGATGGACCATTCCCCCGGCGTCGGGCAGTACCGCAATGTGGAGCGCTACAAGCAGATGCGCGTCCACCAGGCGCAGGTCCTGCCGGACCAGGTGGACCGCCGCGTCGCGGAACTGCTGGAGCAGCGCGCGCGGCTGCGCGAGCCGAACCGGCGCTGGCTGCTCGACCGGGTCGCGCACCGCGCCCTCCCGCTCGCCAGCCATGACGACGCCACCGCCGAGGAGGTCGCGCGCAACGCGGAGGACGGCATCCGCATCAGCGAATTCCCCGTCGCCATGGAAGCCGCCGCCGCCGCCGCGCGGCTCGGCGTCGCGGTGATCGCGGGCGCGCCCAACATCGTCCGCGGCGGCAGCCATTCGGGGAATGTGGCGGCGATGGACCTGGTGCGCGCCGGCGCGGTGGACGCGCTGGCAAGCGACTATGTCCCACCGGCGATGGTGGAGGCCGCCTGGCTCGCCGCCGCCTCCGGCGCGGTCGCGCTGCCGGCGGCGATCGCGATGATCACCGACCGGCCGGCACGGATGGTCGGGCTCGCCGATCGCGGCCGCATCGAGGCGGGGCTGCGCGCCGATCTCGTGCAGGTCCGTCCGCACCAGGGACATGCCGTGGTGCGGCGGGTCTGGCGGGCGGGCGGGCGGATCGCCTGATGCGGGTCGCGATCTACTGGGCGCCCGCGCTGCACGATCCGCTGCATGCGCTGGGCTCCGCCTGGCTCGGCCGCGATGCGGAGACCGGCGCCGCCCTGCGCCAGCCCGACCTGCCGGACATCGCCGAGCTCACCGCCGAGGCGCGGCGCTACGGGCTGCATGCGACGCTGAAGGCGCCCTTCCGCCTCGCCACCAACTATGCCGCGCTGCGCGCCGACGCGCTGGCGCTGGCCGCGCGCACCCGGCCCTTCGCGCTGCCGCCGCTGGCGCTGGCCGATCTCGGCGGCTTCCTCTGCCTGCGCGAGAGCGCGCCCTGCGCCGACCTGCAGGCCTTCGGCGATGCCTGCGTGCGCGACCTCGACGCCCACCGCGCGCCGCCGACGCCGGAGGAGATCGCGCGGCGCAACCCCGCCCGCCTCACGCCGCGCCAGCGCGCCCTGCTCGATCGCTGGGGCTATCATTACGTGCTCGACGAATGGTGGTTCCACGTCACGCTCTCCCGCCGCCTCACGCCGGCGGAGCGCGCCGCGGTGGAACCGGCGCTGCTGGCGCATCTCGGGGATGCCCCGGCCCTGCCGCGGCGGGTGACGGAGCTCTGCCTGTTCACCCAGGCGACGCCCGCGGCGCCGTTCCTCATCGCGGAACGCCTGCCGCTGCTCGGCTGACGCTTGACCCGGCCGGCGGGCGCTGCACCTATCCGCGCCGCGCAGCAGGACACGTCACGGCATGTTCACCACCCGCCCCGAGATCGCCGGCAGCTTCGGCGTCGCCGCCTCCACCCACTGGATCGCCTCGCAGGTCGCGATGGCGGTGCTCGAGCGCGGCGGCAACGCCTTCGACGCGGCGGCGGCCGGCGGCTTCACGCTGCAGGTGGTGGAGCCGCACTTGAACGGCCCGGGCGGCGACTGCCCGATCATCATCCACGAGGCGACCTCCGGCGCGCAGACCGTGATCTGCGGCCAGGGCGTCGCACCCGCGGGCCTCACGGTCGCGCATGTGAAGGACCATCTCGGCCTCGACCTCGTGCCCGGCACCGGCCTGCTGCCGGCCATGGTGCCGGGCGCCTTCGACGCCTGGGCGCTGATGCTGCGCGACCACGGCACGATGACGCTGCGCGAGGTCCTTTCCTACGCGATCGGCTATGCGCGGCGCGGCGTGCACTACGTGCCGCGGATCATCGCCACCCTCAACGGCGTCCGCCCGCTGTTCGAGGAATACTGGCCGACCTCCGCCGCGCTCTGGCTGCGCGGCGGCGGCCCGCAGGAGGGCAAGCTCTGGGCCAACCCGACGCTGGCCGACACCTGGGAGCGGCTGCTGCGCGAGGCCGAGGCGGCCGGCCATGACCGCATCGCGCAGATCGACGCGGCGCGGGCCGCCTGGTACGGCGGCTTCGTCGCCGAGGCGATCGAGCGCTTCTTCCGCGCCAACGAGGTGCTCGACGCCTCAGGCCGGCCGCATCGCGGCGTGCTGACGGCGGCCGACATGGCCGCCTGGCGCGCGACGAAGGAAGCGCCGCTCCGCCGCGACTACCGCGGCACGACGCTGCTGAAATGCGGCGTCTGGAGCCAGGGCCCGACCATGCTCCAGACCATGGCGCTGCTCGAAGGCTTCGACGTCGCGGGGATGGACCCGCTCGGCGAGCGCTTCGTCCACACCGTGGTGGAATGCCTCAAGCTCTCCTTCGCGGACCGCGAGAAGTTCTACGGCGATCCGGATTTCTGCGAGGTGCCAATCGCTCAGCTGCTCTCGGCCGAGTATGCCGGCGAGCGCCGCAAGCTGATTGGCGAGAGCGCGAGCATGGAGCTCCGCGCCGGCGACATCGCGGGCTTCGACCGTCCCGCCCCCGACCTCGCCGCCGCCGTCGCGCGCGCCGAGATCCGCACCCGCGCGCCCGGCGTGGGCGAACCAACGGTCGCGCGCCTCGGCGCCTCGGGCGGCGATACCTGCCACATCGACGTGATCGACCGGCAGGGCAACATGGTGAGCGCAACGCCCTCCGGCGGCTGGCTGCAATCCTCCCCGGCGATTCCCGAACTCGGCTTCTGCCTCGGCACGCGCGGGCAGATGTTCTGGCTCGACGAATCCCTGCCGAACGGGCTCCGGCCCGGCAAGCGGCCGCGCACCACGCTCTCGCCCGCGATGGCGCTGAAGGACGGCCGGCCCTGGATGAGCTTCGGCACGCCGGGCGGCGAGCAGCAGGACCAGTGGCAGCCGATCATGTTCGCCCGCATGGTGGACCACGCGATGACGATCCAGCAGGCGATCGACGCGCCGAGCTTCCACACCGAACACTGGATCAGCAGCTTCTGGCCGCGCGACGCCAAGCCCGGGAAGGTGGTGATCGAGGGCCGCTACGCGCCGGACGTGGCAACCGCGCTGCGCGACCGCGGCCACCGGCTGGAAGTCGGCGGCGAATGGAGCGAAGGCCGGCTCACCGGCGCACGACAGGAAGCAGACGGACAATTGTTCGCCGGCGCGAACCCGCGGGGGATGCAGGGCTACGCGGTGGGGCGGTGAAGGCTGGGGAGGGCTCTGCCCTCCCCAGACCCCACCCGCCAAGGGCCAGCGGGCCCTTGGAACCCAGGAGTTCAGTGGCTGTCCTGGGAGGGGGCCTCACAGGCGCGCCCTTGACCGAGGGCGCTCCAGGCCCCCTCCCAGGACAGCCACCAAAGTCGCCGGGTCCACGGGCCGCCCGGCCCCTGGCGGGGGGAGTTCGAGGGGGGCAGCGCCCCCCTCACGCCACCCGCGCCGCGCGACGCGGCCGCAGGATCAGCACCAGCGCCACCGCGAGCGCCGGCAGCAGCACCAGGTTCAGCACCGCCCAGCCGAGTCCCGCGTGCACCGCGCCCGAGGCGAGTGCGGTGCAGGCCGTGGTGCCGAACACGATGAAGTCGTTCGCCGCCTGGGCGCGCACCCGCTCCGGCCCGGTATGCGCTTCCGAGAGCAGCGTCGTCGCGCCGGTGAACATGAAGTTCCACCCGATGCCGAGCAGCACCAGCGCCACGGTGAAGTGGGAGAAGCTCTCGCCCATCAGCGCCACCGCGACGCAGCCCGCGTTCAGCACCGCGCCCGTGGCGATGATCGGCCGCACGCCGAAGCGCGCGATCAGCCGCCCGGTGACGAAACCCGGCGCGAACATCGCCACCGCATGCGCCTGGATGACGGTGGCCGAGGCGGCGACGGCGAAGCCGCAGGCCATCATCTCGAGCGGTGTCGAGGTCATCACCAGGTTCATCGTGCCGTAGGCGATCGCCCCGGTGATCGAGGCGGTCAGGAAGGCCGGGCGGCGGATGATCTCGATGAGCGGCGTCGGGCTCTTGGGCCGCGGCGGTGCCGGCGGCAGCCGCACGATGCTCAGCAGCACGAGCAGGATCACCGGGAGCACGGCAAAGACGAGATAGGTGCCGAGGAAGAGGAAGGGCGGCAGCGCGTCCTTGGTCTGCTTCACCATCTCCGGCCCGAAGATCGCGGCGAGCACGCCGCCGGCCATGACCAGCGCGATGGCCCGCGGCCGGTAGGAGGGCGTCGCGACCTCGGCGGCGGCGAAGCGATAATGCTGCGCGATGCCCATCCCGAGCCCCGCCGGCAGGGCGCCCGCCACGTAGAGCCAGAAATCGGCGTGCCAGATGCCGAGCGCGAAGATCACGCTGCCGACGAAGGAGGCGATGGCCCCGAGGGTGAAGCCGGCCCGCCGCCCGAGGCGGCCGAAGACGAAGCCGGCCGGGATCGAGGCCGCCATCGTCGCCACCATCTGCACCGCCATGGGCAGCGTCGCCAGCGCCTTGTCCTCGGCGAGCGAGAAGCCGATCAGCGCGCTCATCGCCACCTGGCCGACCACCGAGGCGTTCATCAGCGCCTGGCAGAAGAACAGCAGCCAGACATCGCGCTTCATCGCACGGTCCTGGGCGCGCTCCTGGGCGCGGTCCTCGGCGGTCATGCGAAATGGCTCCATCCGGTGCTGGAGAGGGAAATTTCCTCTCCCGCCGCATCCAGCACGCGAACGCCTTCGCCGTCCAGGAAGCGACCGATGCGCGCGACCGGGGTCCGGGCCGCGTCCGCCGCATCGCGCACCACCGCCGCGTCGGCCGGGTCGGCGGCGAAGATCAGCTCGTAGTCGTCGCCGCCGCCGAGGAGCCGCGGCAGCAGCGCGCGATCGGCCGCGAGCGCGGCACGGGCGGGGGCGGACAGGGGTATGGCGGGGACGTGGAGTTCGGCGGCGCAGCCGCCCGCGCGGGCGAGGTGGCCGACATCCTGGGCGAGCCCGTCGGAGACATCCATCGCCGCGCGCGCGAGCCCGGCCAGCGCCTGCCCGAGCGCCAGCCGCGGCCGCGGCAGGCGGTAGCGATCGGCGAGCAGGCCATCCGCCGCGAGCCTTCCGGTCAGCGCGAGCAACCCGAGCGCGCCGTCGCCGATCGTCCCCGACACCCAGAGATCGTCGCCCGGCCGCGCGCCGGCGCGGCGCAGCGCGCGGCCGGGCGCGACGCTGCCGAGGATGGTCAGCGAGAAGCAGGCCGGCCCCGGCGTCGCCACCGTGTCGCCGCCGAGCACGGCGAGCCCGAATTCCGCCTGGTCGGCCGCCAGGCCCGCCGCGAAGCCGGCGATCCAGGCATCGGTCGTGCCGTGCGGGAAGGCGCAGGTCATCAGGTAGCCGACCGGCGCGGCGCCCATCGCGGCGAGGTCCGAGAGGTTCACCCGCAGCAGCTTGCGCCCGATCGTCTCCGGCGGGTCATCGGGGAGGAAATGCACGCCGGCCACCATCGCATCCGCGGCGAGCACGAGCTGCCGCCCGGCCGGCGGGTCGAGCAGCGCCGCGTCATCGTCGAGATCGAGCGCGCCTTCACCGGCCAGCGGGCGGAAGTGGCGGGCGATGAGGGCGAATTCGGGGGGGAGGGTCATCCGCGATGCTCCCTCCCCCGCCCACTTCTCCCTCCCCCGCTGGCGGGGGAGGGAGAAGACGGGCGCGGGCGGGAGAAGGCTAGGCCCTCGAGAACTCATCCGCCCGGAACTTCCGCGCCAGCGCCTCCAGCACGCCATTGGCGAATTTCGGCTCCTCGCCGATGAAGAACCCATGCGCGATGTCGAGATACTCGTTGATCACCACGCGCATCGGCGGGTCGTTCTTCTGCATCAGCTCTGCCGCCGCGGCGCGCAGGATGGCGCGCAGCACGGGATCGAGCTTTTCCATCGGCCAGTCCTTCGCCAGCACCTCGGCCAGCGCCGCGTCGATCCGCGCGATGTCGCGCGCGGTGGCGCGGACGAGCTTCGCGAAGAGCTTCGCATCGGCCTCCGGCACGCGGCCCTCGGCGAAGCTTTCCTCGGCCTCGTTGGGGCCGAGGCGGTGGCGGAGGAACTGCTCGATGACGGCTTCGGGGTTCTCGCCCGCCTGCTCCGACTGGAACAGCGCCTGCACCGCGGCGACGCGCGCGCCGGTGCGGGGGCGTCCGGATTGCGGGCGGGCGCGATTCAGACCTCCGGTGCTCGGCTTCGCCTCCGCCCTCCGGTCATCGCGCCCGCTCATGCGCCGAACCTCCGCCGGAGCGCGATCTGCTGCACCAGCGCATGCGCGGCCTCGGCGCCCTTGTTGCCGTGCCCGGGCCGCGAGCGCGCAACCGCCTGGTCCAGCGTCGCGACCGTGAGCAGGCCGAAGCCCACCGCCGCGCCGGTTTCCGAGGTCACGTCCATCACGCCCTGGCAGACGGCCTCGCAGATGAAGGTGTAGTGGTCCGTCTCGCCCTTCACCACGCAGCCGAGCAGGAGGTAGCCGTCGAACTTCGCCTGCAGCGCCATCCGCAGCGCGGCCGGGAGTTCGAAGGCGCCGGCGACGTCCACCACCTCGATCGCGGCGCCGACATCGCGCAGCACGGCTTCCGCGCCGGCGCGCATCCCGCCGACCACCTCGGCATAGTAGGGCGCCTGGATCACCAGCACGCGCGGCGCCGGGCCATCGAGGCGCGCCGGCGCGCGATCCGGGCTGTCCTTCGTGCTCACCGTTCAATCCTTCGGAATCGGGCGCGTCTCGACGACGCTGAGGCCGTAGCCTTCGAGGCCCACCACGGGGCGCGGGTTGTCGGACAGGCGGATGATCTCGCGCAAGCCCAGATCGGCCAGGATCTGCGCGCCGATGCCGTAGTCGCGCAGTTCCGGCGCCGCCGCCCGGCTCTCCCGCCGCGCGCGCACCGCCTGGGAAAGCCCATCGGTGCGCCAGTCGCGCAGCAGCACCACCACGCCGCGCCCCTCCGCGGCGATGGCGCGCATCGCGGCATGCAGGTCGCGCTCGGCGCGCCCGGCGACGAGGTCGTTCAGCATGGAAGCGGCGTGCATCCGCACCACCGCCGGCTCCGGCCGCGCGAGATCGCCCTTGACCAGCGCCAGATGCTCCCCGGCGTCGAGCGTCGAGGCATAGACCACGACGCGCCAGTTCCCGCCGACGCCCTCCACCTGCCCTTCCTCGACGCGCTTCACCAGGCGCTCCGTCCGGCGGCGATGCGCGATCAGGTCGGCGATAGTGCCGAGCTTGAGCCCGTGCCGCTGCGCGAAGGCCACGAGATCGGGCATGCGCGCCATGGTGCCGTCGTCGTTCATGATCTCGCAGATCACGCCGGCGGGGTTGAGGCCCGCGAGGCGCGCGAAATCCACCGCCGCCTCGGTATGCCCCGCCCGCACCAGCACGCCGCCGTCGCGTGCGACGAGGGGGAAGACATGGCCCGGCGTCACGATGTGCTCGCGCCCGAGCTCGGGGTTGATCGCGACGGCGATGGTCCGCGCGCGGTCGGCGGCCGAGATGCCGGTCGTCACGCCGTCGCGCGCCTCGATCGAGACGGTGAAGGCGGTCTGGTGCCGCGTGCGGTTGGACTGCGCCATCAGCGGCAGGCCGAGCTGCTCGACACGGCCGCGCGTCATCGCGAGGCAGATCAGCCCGCGCGCATGGCGGGCCATGAAGTTGATCGCGTCCGGCGTCGCGAACTGGGCGGGGATGACGAGGTCGCCCTCGTTCTCGCGGTCCTCGTCATCCACCAGGATGAACATCCGCCCGCGCCGCGCCTCCTCCAGGAGGTCCTCGGCCGGCGCCAGAAAATCGTGGAAGCTGGTCCGCTTCGGCTCGGCATTCATGCCGCGAACTCCCGCTGGCGGGCGACGTAGCGCGCCAGCATGTCGATCTCGAGGTTGACCGCATCGCCGGGCCGGAGCCCGCCGAGCGCCGTGACCTCGGTGGTGTGGGGGATGAGGTTGACGCCGAAGCTCTCCCGCGTCGCCTCGTTCACCGTCAGCGAGACGCCGTCCACGGCGATGCTGCCCTTGCGGGCGACGAAGGGGGCGAGGTCGGCCGGCATGGCGAAGACCCAGCGTGTCGAGCCGTTCTCGGCCGTGGCCGAGACCACCTGCCCGATCCCATCCACATGGCCCGAGACGAGATGCCCGCCGAGCTCGTCGCCGAGCCGGAGCGAGCGTTCCAGGTTGATCCGCCGCCCGACGCGCCAGGCGCCGAGCGTCGTCTTGGCCAGAGTCTCGGCCGAGGCCTCCACCTCGAAGCCCGCCGCGTCGAAGCGCACCACCGTCAGGCAGCAGCCCGAGCAGCAGATCGAGGCGCCGAGCGCGACGCCGTCGAGCCAGCCGGCCGGGGTGGCGATGGCCAGCCGCATGTCGCGGCCGCCGCCGATCGGGGCGACCGCCGCGACCGTGCCGACCGCGGTGATGATGCCGGTGAACATGCGGATCAGCTTGCCTTTTCGTATTCGGTGAGCAGGTCGGGCCCGAGCGCGCGGACCCCGACGCGGCGGAACTTGGGCGCCGCGGCCAGATTGGGCAATGGCAGCGCCTGGGCAGCGGGCATGCCGCCGGCGCCGAGCAGGATCGGCGCGTGGAACCAGGCGAGCCGGTCGGCCAGCCCCTCGGCGAGCAGCGCGGCCGCGATCCCGCCCCCGCCCTCCGCCAGCACGCGCGTCAGCCCCCGCGCGCCGAGGGCGTGGAGGAGCCCGCCGATCCCCTGCCCCGGCGGGATCTCGAGGATCTCCGCGCCGGCCTCCCGGAAGGGCGCGAGGGCGGAGGCCGGATGGCCGGTCGCGGTCGCGATCAGGGTCGGCACCTCCCGCGCGGTGCGGACGAGCCGCGCCGTGGGCGGCAGGCGGAGCCGGGAATCGGCCACGACCCGGATCGGCGCGCGGCGCGTCACGCCCGGCAGGCGGATCGTGAGGTCCGGATCGTCGGCCAGCGCCGTGCCGGAGCCGACCAGCACCGCATCATGCCTGGCGCGCAGCAGATGCGCGGCGCGCCGGGCGCGCGGCCCGGTGATCCAGCGGCTCTCGCCGGTCGCGGTGGCGATGCGGCCATCGAGACTGCTGGCGAGCTTGAGCGTGACGAGCGGCCGCCCCTCGCGCAGCCGCAGCAGGAAGCCGGCATTGAGCGCGGCGGCCTCCTCCGCCAGCACGCCCTCCGTCACGGCGATGCCGGCGGCGGCCAGCCGGGCGAGCCCCTTGCCGTCCATGCGGGGATCGGGATCGCGGAGCGCGACGACCACCCGCGCCACGCCGGCGGCGATCAGCGCATCCGTGCAGGGCGGCGTGCGGCCCCAATGGCAGCAGGGTTCGAGCGTGACATAGGCGGTGGCCCCCCGCGCCGCCGCGCCGGCCTCGCCGAGCGCCTCCGTCTCGGCATGCGGGCGGCCGCCGGGCCGGGTCCAGCCGCGGCCGACCACCTTGCCATCGCGCAGGAGCAGGCAGCCCACCGCCGGATTGGGCCAGGCGAGCCCCAGCCCGCGCCGGGCGAGACGCAGCGCCGCCCGCATCGGGGCGATGTCGTCGGGCATGTCAGACAAGGCGGCGGGCGGGCTGGCGGCGCATCGCCGCTACTTGGCGCCGCGCCGCGCCCGGGTGAACCCCCTGCCGGGGCGAAGGCTCAGGCGGCCAGCGACTGCGGACGGCGCCGCCCCGCCGCGACGAGGCCGGCAAGGCCAAGCCCGAGCAGCGCGAGGCTCGCGGGTTCCGGCACGGCCGTCGCGACCTGGACGTAGCCGCCGGCGCCGAAGGGATCGATGGCGGCGCCGAAGATGTCGAAGCTGTAGCTGCCGGCGGGCAGGCTCAGGCTCAGCGAGCTGAAATAGCCCGCGGCGAAGGCCGCATCCGGGTCGGACACGATGTCGCCGCTGCCGGGCGTGCCGGTGAAGTAGTCCACGCCCTCGAGGACGAGGCGGAACACGTCGCCGGGCACGAAGGCATCGGTCAGCCGGAGGATCACCGGCTCCAGCGCGGTGAAGGTGAAGGTGTTGCCCGCCACATCCGCCGCATCGCCCTGGCAGCCCGGGACCGCAGGTTCCCCGTCGCCGAACACGCAGAAGCCGTACCAGCCGCCGTTGACGACGATCGGATCGGCCTTGGCGGCGCCCATGACGAGGCCGATCGCGAGGGCCGTTCCGGCCATCGCGCGCAAGCTGCTTCGGATCACGCGAACTCTCCCCTTCCGTCGGGCGCCCCGGCGCCCACCCCCTCTCGGAAACACAAGAGTTACATTAACCGACGAGGGCGGCAATACAAAGTGAGAAAAATCCATGAATCTGAATCGACCTGCAGGAAACGGGGATGTCAGGCCTCGTCCAATTTTCCAAGCAGCGCGCGAAAATCCTTCGCCTCGCGGAAGTTCTGATAGACGGAGGCGAAGCGGACGAAGGCCACCTGGTCCACGTCGCGCAGCGTGTCGAGCACCACATCGCCGATGCGCCGGCTGGTAACCTCCGAATCGGCCTCCACCTCCAGCCGGCGCTGGATGCCGTTCACGATCCGCTCGATGCGTTCCTCGTCGAAGGGCCGCTTGCGGAGCGCGATGCGGACGGAACGCGCGAGCTTGTCGCGGTCGAAGGGCACGCGGCGGCCATCGGCCTTGATGACGACGAGCTCGCGCAGCTGCACGCGCTCGAAGGTGGTGAAGCGGTTGCCGCAGGCCGCGCAGGAACGGCGGCGGCGGATCGAGGCGCCGTCATCGGCGGGCCGCGAATCCTTCACCTGCGTGTCCTCGTTCCCGCAGAAGGGGCAGCGCATTATGCAGAGCCCTCAGACGCCGGGCGCGGCCTTCGGCCGCTTGGCTTCGCCGCGCCACGGGCGTTCCGGGCGGGGCTGCCGGTTGGGCGGCGCCGGCCGCTTTGCGGCCGGATCCTCGGAAGCGGGTCGCAATCCTGCGAGGTGCGCGCCATCTGCCGAGGGGCTTAGCCGTACACCGGAAAGCGCCGGCACATCTCCAGCACCCGCGCCTTCACCGCCGTCTCCACCGCCTCGTTCCCCTCCGGCGCATTGGCCCGCGCGAGGCCGTCCAGGACCTCCCCGATCAGCGCGGCGACCTCGCGGAACTCCGCCTCCCCGAAGCCGCGGGTCGTGGCGGCGGGCGAGCCGAGGCGGATGCCGCTGGTGACCATGGGCTTCTCGGGATCGAAGGGGATCGCGTTCTTGTTGCAGGTGAGATGCGCGCGGTTGAGCCCTCCCTCGGCCACCTTCCCCGTCAGCTTCTTCGGCCGCAGGTCCACGAGGACGAGGTGGTTGTCGGTGCCGCCGGTGACGAGATCGAGCCCCTGCGCGCGCAGCCCCTCGCCGAGCGCCCTCGCATTGGCCACGACCTGCTTCGCATAAGCGCGGAACTCGGGGCGCAGCGCCTCCCCGAACGCGACGGCCTTGGCGGCGATCACATGCATCAGCGGCCCGCCCTGGAGGCCGGGGAAGACCGCGCTGTTGAACTTCTTCGCCAGCGCCTCGTCATTCGTCAGGATCACGCCGCCGCGCGGCCCGCGCAGCGTCTTGTGCGTCGTGCTGGTGACGACATGGGCGTGCGGGAAGGGCGAGGGATGCGCCCCGCCCGCGACGAGGCCGGCGAAATGCGCCATGTCCACCATGAACAGCGCGCCGACCTCGTCGGCGATCGCGCGGAAACCGGCGAAGTCCCAGTGGCGCGCATAGGCGCTGCCGCCGGCGATGATGAGCTTCGGCTTCGCCTCCAGCGCGATGCGGCGGACCTCAGCCATGTCGATCAGCTGGTCCTCGCGCCGGACGGTATAGGGCACCGGCCGGAACCACTTGCCCGACAGGTTGGCCGGCGAGCCATGCGTCAGATGCCCGCCGGCGGCCAGATCGAGGCCCATGAAGCTGTCGCCCGGCTGGAGCAGCGCGAGGAACACGGCCTGGTTGGCCTGCGCGCCACTGTGCGGCTGGACATTGGCGAAGCCGCAGCCGAACAGCTTCGTCACACGCTCGATCGCCAGCGTCTCGGCGATGTCCACGAACTCGCAGCCGCCATAGTAGCGCCGCCCCGAATAGCCCTCGGCATACTTGTTCGTCATCACGCTGCCCTGGGCTTCCAGCACGGCGCGGGAGACGATGTTCTCGGACGCGATCAGCTCGATCCCGTCCTGCTGGCGGGCGAGTTCCAGGCCGATGGCGCGTGCGATCTCGGGATCGGCCTCGGCGAGGGGGGCGGCGAAGAAGCGGGCCGGCGTCACCGCGGGGATGGTCTCGTTCATCGCGGGCTCCAATCGGGGGACAGCTTGCGGACGCGGCGCTCATGCCGGCCGCCGCCGAAGGGGGTTGAGAGGAAGGCGCGCACCGCATCGAGCGCGACCTCGGGCCCGGTCACGCGCGCACCCAGCGCCAGGACATTGGCATCGTTGTGCTCGCGGCAGAGCCGCGCCGTGGTCACGTCATGCACCAGCGCGCAACGGATGCCGGGATGGCGGTTGGCGGCGATCGAGATGCCGATCCCGGTGCCGCAGACCAGCACGCCGAAGCGGGCCCGCCCCTCCAGCACCGCCCGCGCCACGGCATCCGCGAAATCCGGGTAGTCCACGCTTTCGGCCCCGTCGGTGCCGAGATCGAGCGTGCCATGCCCATCTTGTTCGAGCGCCGCGCGCAGCGCCGCCTTGAGCCCGACGCCGGCATGGTCTGCGCCCAGCGCGACGCGGATGTCGGAATGGTCCATGGCCCTTTTGCTACCATGCCCGGTGGGCCGCCGGAACAGCCCCCACAACCCCTTGTTCCCGCCCCTGCCCCGCCACCGCTTCCCCTGCCCGCGCCGGTTGTGTCACGTTGAGGGCACGGAAACGAGGAACGCGGCCGCATGAGCAACAACCCCGAGACCATCGCCCTGCATGCCGGCTGGCGTGCGGACCCCAGCACCGGTTCCGTGGCGGTGCCGATCCACCAGACGACCTCCTTCCAGTTCCAGGACACCGGCCACGCCGCGCGGCTCTTCGCGCTCGCCGAGCTCGGCAACATCTACACCCGCATCATGAACCCGACCGTGGATGTGCTGGAAAAGCGCATCGCGGCGCTGGAGGGGGGCGTGGCGGGGCTCGCGCTCGGCTCCGGCCAGGCGGCGACGACCTTCGCGGTGCTGAACCTCTGCGAGGCGGGGGACAACATCGTGAGTTCCACCGACCTCTACGGCGGCACCTGGAACCTCTTCGCCAATACGCTGAAGCAGTTCGGCGTCGAGGTGCGCTTCGTGGACCCGGCCGACATCCAGGCCTTCGCCCGCGCCACCGACGCCCGCACCCGCTGCTGGTACGCCGAGACGCTGCCCAACCCGAAGCTGCATGTCTTTCCGGTCGCCGAGGTCGCCGCACTCGGCCGCTCCCTCGGCGTGCCGCTGATCATGGACAACACCGCCGCGCCGATCCTCTGCAAGCCGCTCGCGCTCGGCGCCGCCGTGGTGATGCACTCCACCACGAAGTGGATCGGCGGCCACGGCACCTCGATCGGCGGCCTCGTCGTGGATGGCGGCAATTTCGACTGGGAAGCGCATGCGGAGCGCTTCCCGACGCTGAACACCCCCGATCCCAGCTATCACGGCGCGGTCTGGACGCAGGCGGTGAAGCCGCTCGGCCCGATCGCCTACATCATCCGTATGCGCACCTGCCTGCTGCGCGACCTCGGCGCGCCGATGGCGCCGATGAACGCCTTCCTCACCCTCCAGGGGCTCGAGACGCTGCCCTTGCGCATGGAGCGGCATTGCAGCAACGCCAATGCCGTCGCGGCCTGGCTTGCGAAGCATCCGGCGGTGGCCAGCGTGATCCATCCCTCGCTGCAATCGGGCGAATGGAAGCGGCGCGCGGAGGCGACGCTCAAGGGCGGGTACGGCTCGCTCCTGGGCTTCGAGCTGAAGGCCGGGGCGGAGGCCGGCAAGCGCTTCATCGAGGCGCTGAAGATGTTCTACCACGTCGCCAATATCGGTGATGCGCGGAGCCTCGCGATCCATCCCGCCACCACCACCCACAGCCAGCTCAGCGCGGAGGAGCAGGCCGCGAGCGGCGTGACGCCGGGCTATGTGCGGCTTTCGATCGGCATCGAGCACATCGACGACATCCTCGCCGATCTCGACCAGGCGCTGAAGGCGGCCGCGGCATGAACGCGCTCGACAGGGCCGCGGGGCTTTCCGTGGAGACGCCGCGCATGCCGGGATCCTTCCCGGCGATCCGGCTGCGCCGCAACCGCGTGGATGCCGCGACGCGGCGGCTGGTGGCGGAGAACCGGCTCTCGGTGGACGACCTGATCTGGCCGATCTTCGTCATCGAGGGCACGGGGACCGAGACCGAGGTCGCCTCCATGCCCGGCGTGAAGCGCGTGACGCTCGATCGGCTGGCCGCGCATGTGGAGCCCGCGGCGAAGCTCGGCATCCCGGCGCTGGCGCTGTTCCCCGCGACGCCGGCCGAGAAGAAGGACGCCGAGGGAACGGAGGCGAAGAACCCCGAGAACCTGATGTGCCGCGCCGCGCGGCTGCTGAGCCGGGAATTCCCGCAACTCGCGCTCGTCGGCGATGTCGCGCTCGATCCCTATACCGACCACGGCCATGACGGCGTGATCCGCAACGACTACGTCGCGAATGACGAGACGCTGGAGGTGCTGGCCATCCAGGCGGTGATCCAGGCCGAGGCCGGCATCGGCATCATCGCGCCCTCCGACATGATGGATGGCCGCATCGGCGCGATCCGCGCCGCGCTCGATGCGCACGGCCTGATCCATACCCGCATCATGAGCTATGCGGCGAAATACGCCTCCGCCTTCTACGGCCCCTTCCGCGAGGCGGTGGGCAGCGGCTCGGCGCTCAAGGGCGACAAGAAGACCTACCAGATGGACCCCGCCAATTCCGACGAGGCGCTGCGCGAGGTGGCCCTCGACCTCGCGGAAGGCGCCGACATGGTGATGGTGAAGCCCGGCATGCCGTACCTGGACATCTGCCGTCGCGTGAAGGACCGCTTCGCCGTGCCGACCTTCGCGTATCAGGTCAGCGGCGAATACGCGATGATCCAGGCGGCCGCGCGCAATGGCTGGCTGGATGGGCATCGCGCGATGCTGGAAAGCCTGCTCGGCTTCAAGCGCGCGGGCTGCGACGGCGTGCTGACCTATTTCGCGGTGGAGGCCGCGCGCGCCCTGAAGGATGGCTGACCGCCGCTTGCCTCTCCCTCTGGGCCGCCCCTGGCACGGCGCCTCGGATCACGAGGAGGATCCGGCGGTGGCGGCGCTGCGCCTGCAAAGGGCGGAGGTGGATGCGCTGCTCGCCTTCCGCCATGCGGAGGAGGGCGAGGCGGAGTGTCTCGCCTGGTGGCGCCTGCAAAGGGCGCGGGCGGCGCGGCTTGCGCTGCTCGATCCGGCCGCCGCCGCGAAGCTGCCGCCGCTGCCCACGCCGCCGCCCGGTGCGCTGTCCTGGTGGCAGGGTGTGCTGGGCCGCCTGGGTCGGCTCGACCTGCATCGCGCCAGCCCGCCCGCCCGGCTCCGGCGGCTGGTCGGATCCTGAGACCGGCGCTTCAGCGCGCCGCGCGGTGCCGCCAGAACAGGTCGCGCACGGCCTCGGCCTCCGGACGCAAGAGGGGGCCGACGAGTTCGACCGGCTCCGAGGCGGCCGCCAGCACCTCCGCGCAGGACCAGCCGAGGCCGGGCGCGAGCCCCGGCGCCGCACCGCCCGCGAAGGCCACGCGGCGCAAGCCGGCGCGGAACAGCGCGGTGGCACACATCGCGCAGGGCTCGCCCGAGGCGTAGAGCGTCGCGCCGGGCGGCATGCCGCCCGCGGCCTCCGCCGCGCGCACCGCCTCGATCGCGGCATGCGCCAGGGGATCGCCGCTGGTCCGCGCGGTGCTGCCCACCGCCGCGAGCACCACGCCCTCGGCATCGGCGACCACCGCGCCGAAACAAGCATCGCCGCGCTGCGCCGCCTCGGCCGAGAGCGCGATGGCGCGGCCCATCAGGTCGAGATCGCGATCCTCGCTCATCCCAGCACCGCGCGCGCTTCGTCGAGGAGGCAGGGGCCGAGCACCTCGACGGGCTCGGGCGCGCGGGCCAGCACCTCAGCGCAGCGCAGCCCGATGCCGGGCCGCACCACGCCGCGGTTCGCGGGCACCGGCTCACCCTTCGGCGCGCCGAACACCACGCGCCGCAGCCCGGCCTGGAACAGTGCGGCCGAACACATCGCGCAGGGCTCGTAGGAGGCATAGCAGGTGGCGCGCGCGAGCCGCTCGCGCGGCACCGCGCGCACCGCAAGGCGCAGCGCGTTCATCTCGCCATGCGCGGTGGTGTCGCCGTCGCGCGTCTCGGTGTTGAAGGCCTCCGCGATGATGCCCTCGGAATCCGCGATCACGCCGCCGAAGGGGTGGCAGCCGGCCTCGAGCGCGGCGCGCGCCTCGACGAAGGCGCGGCGGAGCAGGGCGGCATCGGCATCGGTCAATGTCGTCATGGCGCCCCGAGGAAACCGGCGATGGCGGCGATCTGGTCGGGCGCCATCAGCGCCGGCGCATGGCCGATGCCGGGCAGGGTGAGCAGCCGCACGCCGGGCCGCATCGCCATCTCCGCCGCGACCTCGGCTTCCAGGATGTCGCTCTCGGCGCCGCGGAGGATCAGCGTCGGCGCGCGCACCTGCGACCAGACGAGCGAGAGATCCACCGACCCCGTCGCGGAATGGGTGAAGGGCACCGCGATCGCCGGATCGTAATGCGGCGCGATCCGGCCATCGGGGAGTTCGCGCGCGGAGGTTTCGGCCAGGTGCCGCCACTCGGCATCGCCCAGCGGCCCGAAGGGCGCGTGCACCTTGCGCAGATGCGCCTCCAGCCCCGCCAGGTCGTCGAAGACGAAGCGCTGCTGCACATAGGCCGAGATGCGCGCCGCCGCCTCGGCCGGGACGCGGCTGCCGATGTCGTTCAGCACCAGGCGGCGGATCGGCGTGTTCTGCCCGGCCGCGACCATCATGCCGCACATGCCACCCAGCGAGGTGCCGATCCAGTCCACCTCGCCATCCAGCCGCGCCAGCAGATGCGCCAGCGCGACGACATAGGTGGGCGGCACATAGGCCATCGGGTCGGGCAGCCAGTCCGAGGCACCACGGCCCGGCAGGTCCGGGCAGAGCACGCGCCGACCCTGCGCGGCGAGCGCCTGCGCGATCGCGTCGAAGTCCCGCCCGCTGCGGGTCAGGCCATGGACGCAGACGACCGGCCGCCCCTCCACCGGGCCCCATTCCTGCCAGGCGAGCGCGCGGAACGCGCCGCCGAGCAGGTAGCGCAGCCGGTGCTGGCGCGGCGCCATCTCAGACGACGCCCTTCTCCCGGAGCGCCGCGAGTTCCTCGGGCGTCATCCCGAGCAGGCCGGCCAGCACCTCCTCGGAATGCTCGCCGAGGCGCGGTGGCGGCACGCGGTAATCCGCCGGCGTGCCGGAGAGCCGCACCGGGTTCGCGATCACCTTCACCGTCTCGCCCGAGCCGTGTGCCAGCTCCACCACGGCCCCGCGCGCGACCACATGCGGATCGGCGAACACCTCGGAGAGCTTGTTGATCGGCCCGCAGCCGATCTTCAGCGCCTCGAGCGCGGTGATCCATTCCGCGGTGGTCTTCGACTGCATCACCGGCGTCAGCGTGTCGGTCACGAGCTGGCGGTTGGCGACGCGCGCGGCATTGGTCGCGAAGCGCGGATCGGCCAGCAGCTGCTCGATGCCGAAGGCCTTGCAGAAGCGCTCGAAGGTCGGGTCGTTGCCGACCGAGAGCACCATGTGCCCGTCCTTCGTCGGGAAGACCTGGTAGGGGACGATGTTCGGATGCTGGTTGCCGAGCCGCGGCGGGTTCTCCCCGGTCGCGAGGTAGTTCATCCCCTGGTTGGCGAGCCAGGCGACCGAGGTGTCGAGCATGCCGATATCCACCTGCTGCCCCTGCCCCGTGCGCTCCCGGTGGCGGAGCGCCGCGAGGATGCCGATGCAGCCATAGAGCCCGGCGAACAGGTCCGCGACCGGCACGCCCACCTTCTGCGGCAGGCCGTCGGGCTCCCCGGTCAGGGACATCACGCCGCCCATGCCCTGGATCAGGCTGTCATAGCCGGGACGCGGCGCGTAGGGCCCGGTCTGGCCGAAGCCGGTGATCGAGCAGTAGATCAGCCCCGGATAGGTCGCCTTGAGCTGCTCGTAGCCGAGGCCGTATTTCGCCAGCGCGCCGACCTTGAAGTTCTCGACGAGGATGTCGCAGCTGTCGAGCAGGCGGTGGATGATCGCCTGTCCCTCCGCGGCCGCGATATCGAGCGTGAGCGACTTCTTGTTGCGGTTGACCCCGAGGAAATAGGCGCTTTCCTGGGTGTTCGGCCAATAGGGCGGCGCGAAGCCGCGCGTGTCGTCGCCGGCGCCGGGCTTCTCGATCTTGATGACCTCGGCGCCGAGATCGCCCAGCATCTGCGTGCAGGTCGGGCCCGCGAGGACGCGCGTCAGGTCGAGGACCCGCAATCCCTTGAGTGGGCCGGTCGGCGCCTTTTCCATGCAGGTATCCCCGGTCTTTGAGAAGCGTCCGGGCTGTTTAGGGCCAGTCGCCGCGCCGCGAAACCCTTGCGGAGCCCGGCCGGCTTGCCCATGGTCCGCCGCGATCGCACGGCCCGACCGAAGGGCCCGGAGGAAGACCCATGCTCGACCGTCCCCACCCCACCCCCGAGGCGCCGACGACCGATTGCTTCGCGCTCGCCAAGGCGCTGTCCGGGCTGCATTTCATCGATGGCCGCTATGTCGCGGCCCGCTCCGGCAGGACCTTCGCGGTGGTGAACCCCGCGACCGGCGCGGAGGTGGCGACCGCGGCGGAAGGCGATGCGGCGGATGTGGATGCGGCCGTGCAGGCGGCGGCGAAGGCGCAGAAGGCCTGGGCCAAGGTGCCCGCCCGCAAGCGCGGCGCGATGGTCCATGCCTGCGCCACCGCGCTCAAGGCGCATGTGGAGGAGCTCGGCCGGCTCATCGCGCTCGAGACCGGCAAGGCGCTCCGCACCGAAAGCCGGGTCGAGGCGAATGTGGTCGCCGACGTGTTCGAGTTCTTCGGCGGCCTCGGCTCCGAGCTCAAGGGCGAGAGCGTGCCCTTCGCACCGAACGTGCTGAGCGTGACCGTGCGCGAGCCGCTCGGCGTGGTCGGCGCGATCATCCCGTGGAACGTGCCGATGCTGCTGATGGCGCTCAAGGTCGCGCCGGCGCTGGTCGCCGGCAATGCGGTGGTGGTGAAGTCGGCCGAGGAAGCGCCACTCGCCGTGCTCCGCATCTGCGAGATCCTGAACCGCGTCCTGCCGCCTGGCGTGTTCAACATGGTGAGCGGCTTCGGCCCCGAATGCGGCGCCCCGCTGGTCACGCACCCGCTGGTGCGGAAGGTGACCTTCACCGGCTCGGTCGAGACCGGCAAGATCGTCTACAAGGCCGCGGCCGACAAGCTGATCCCGGTGACGCTGGAGCTCGGCGGCAAGTCGCCGATGATCGTCTTCGCCGATTGCGACTTCGACAAGACCGTGAGCGGCGCGCTCACCTCCATGCGCTTCACCCGCCAGGGCCAGAGCTGCACGGCGGCGAGCCGCATCTACGTGGAGCGCCCGATCTTCGACCGCTTCGTCGCCGCGATGAAATCCGCCGTGGACGGCATGGTGATGGGCGATCCGCTCGACGAGAAGACCGATATCGGTACGATCATCAGCGAGGGCCAGTTCGCCAAGGTGAAGGGCTTCATCGAGGAAGGCACCGCGACCGCCGGCGCCACCGCGCATGTGTGCAGCGCCATGCCGGCCGACCCCGCGCTGAAGAAGGGCCTCTTCATCCGTCCCGTGATCTTCACCGGCCTCGACCGCACGAGCCGCCTGGTGAGGGAGGAGATCTTCGGCCCCGTCACCGTGATCCAGCCCTTCGATGATCCGGAAGCGGTGCTGGCGGAGGCGAATGACAGCGAATACGGCCTCGCCGCCTCGCTCTGGACCAACAACCTCAAGGTCGGCCTCGATCTCGCGCACCGGCTGGAAGCGGGGCTCGTGCAGATCAACCAGAACCTGGTGGTGCAGGCCAACCTTTCCTATGGCGGCGTGAAGAGCAGCGGCCTCGGCAAGGAAGCGAGCCTGGAGGCGATGCTGGAGCATTTCACGCACAAGAAGACGATCATGGTGAACATGGGGTGAGTGCGGGCGCCAGAACGATCAGTGGCGGCGCTCATACTCCGCGCTGAGACGCGTCAAGATAGCGCCGTAATCGCGACGGGTGGCGATCTCGTCCACCCACTCGAAGGCGAAGGGCGCTTCATTGGTCGCACGGTAACGGAGGATCAGCACCTCGTCATACCGGCCACGGGTCTCGGCCAGGATGCGACGCTCGGCTTCCGCGGCTTCCTGGATCGGGTGTTTATACTTGCGGCCATCGGTTCGGAACGCGCCGCGCTCGCCTTCGTAGCCGGTTGCGACAGGAGCATGGTTGATCCCGATGATGGCCAAGCACAAGACATCGGCACCGCCACGGCGGAAATGCGAGACTTGATCGCCGAGCACCGTCAGGACCCGGTTGATCTGCTTGAGCATGGCCTTGGCCATGATCTTCACTTCAACACCGACCTCGACCGTGGCGATCCTGCCGCGCTGTACCGCATACCCCTGGTCGTGTAGTGGCGTCTCGCCCGGAACGATTTCGCCGAAGGTGCCGTCGCCGCGCCTTGCGCGAATGCCATGTGCCAGATTGGCTGTGTTCACTACATGAGTACCGTCAGACACCCGGCGCGCGAATTTCGCCGAGCGCCGCAGCGCCAACATGTCCTCATAGAGTTGCATCGCCACGAGATCGCCGAGATGCGAGGCGCGGTGCTGATAGGCCTTGCCGCGGAACAATCCGGCGAATGTCGCCAGCAGGCGGAACTCTTCACCGGCCGGCAGATGCGCCATCAGCTGCCGGTCCGCGCCGCAGTCGCGCCCTGGCGCGGACGTTCGATATGGACGCGTGCCATCAGGGCACCTTGGTCCAGCATCCGCCTCTCGATAAGGTCCACATAGCTCGGCTCTATCTCGATCGTGACGCTGTTGCGGCCCGTCTCGATTGCCGCAAGCGCGGTCGTGCCCGTGCCGCCGAAAGGATCGACAACCGTATCACCGGCGAAACTGAACATCCGTATCAGGCGCCGGGGTACCTCGAGCGGATAGGGCGCCGGATGGTCCCGGCGCAACTGGCCGCTCACATCGCTCCATACCGGCGCAAACCAGCGCGCATACTCCTCGGTTTCGATACGCGATAAACGCTCCATCTCCGGCGTCGGCTTGCGATAGCCGCCCGGCTTGCGGAAGAAGAGGATGTGTTCGAGATCGTTCTTCACGATCCCATTGGGTAGGTTCGGCTTGCCGAGGAAGCGGCTCGACCGCGACGCCTCCAGGCGGATATTGGCGACCTTCAGCCAGCGGATCGGCGTCAAGCAATCGAAACCCAGCCGACGCGCACGCACCTGGATGTCGCTCGAAAGGGGAAGCACGTGGTGTCGGCCCCCGGCCTTCCGGGAGATGCAGACATCGCCGACCACGCAGGCCACGCGGCCGCCTGGCACTAGGATCCGCAGACTCTCCGCCCAGACCTTGTCCAATTCATCCAGGAAACGCTCGTACGATCCCATGTTTCCGAGTTGCCCCGGATGATCGGGGTATTCCTTCAGGGCCCCGTATGGGGGGCTGGTGCAAACGAGATGCACGCTCTCGGTCGCCACACAGCTGAGGTCGCGCGCATCGCCTTGGACGATCCTGTGCTCGGTAAGGCCGGCAGAAAGCTTCTGGCGCATCAGCCCTCGCATGGTTGCGACTCGTGAGATTGTAGCGCACCGGGGCCGGGCACGCATCTGCCCGACGGCCACTCCCCAGACCCCGCTTCACAACACGACGGCCGGGGTCCATTCCCCCCGACATGCGTACCCTCTTCCGCTTCCTTGGCCGTCTCCTCGGCCTGGTCTTCGTCCTCGCGGTGCTCGCGGCCTGCTTCGCCGTCGCGCTCGTCTATCTCGCGCTGCCCGACGCGCGCGAGGAGCTGAGCATCCCGACGCTCCGTGCGCCGGTCGCGATCAGCCTCGACGAGCACGGCATCCCCCGCATCGAGGCGCAGTCGGAGCGCGATGCCGCGGTCGCGCTAGGCTGGCTGCATGCGCGCGACCGGATGTTCCAGATGGACGCGATGCGCCGCGGCGCGGAAGGGCGGCTCGCGGAGATCGCGGGCGCCTCCGCGCTCCGCCTCGACCGCTTCTCCCGCACGCTCGGCCTTGCGGAACGCGCGCGCGCCGATCTCGCGGCCATGCCGCCCGAGGCGCGGGACCTGCTCGAGGCCTATGCCGAGGGCGTGAATGCGCGCCTCGCCATCCGCGGCCGCCTCGCCGCGCCGGAGTTCCTCGTGCTCGGCGAGCCGGAGCCCTGGAAGCCCGAACATTCCCTGCTCTGGGGCAAGGTGATGGGCCTCTGGCTCTCCGGCTCCTGGCGGCGCGACCTGGAACGCGCGCGGCTTGCGCGGCTGATCCCGCCCGAACGGCTCCGCCTGCTCTGGCCGGAGGACCGCTCGCCGGGACGGCTCGACCTCGCGGGGCTCGACCCGGCCGCGCTCGGCCGGCTGCTCGCCGCGACGCCCCGCTTCGGCGAGGACGCGCCGCTGCCGGAGGATGCCTCCAACGCCTGGGCGGTCGCGCCCGCGCGCAGCGCCTCCGGCGCGGCGCTCCTCGCGACCGATCCGCATCTCGGCTTCCAGGCGCCGATCCTCTGGTATCTCGCGCGGATCGAGCTGCCCGGCGGCCGCTTCCGCGCCGGCGCCACCGCGCCCGGCGTGCCGGCCGTGGTGATCGGCCGCAACGAAAGTCTCGCCTGGGGCTTCACCACCACCCATTCCGACACCCAGGACGTGTTCATCGAGCGCGTGCTGGATGCCGACCACTACGCCACGCCGGACGGCCCGCGCCGCTTCACGGTGCGCGAGGAACGCATCGCCGTCCGCGGCCGCGAGCAGCCTGAGATCCTGCGCGTGCGCGAGACGCGGAACGGCCCGGTGATCAGCGATCTCGAAGCCGCCGGCGGCCTCGCGCCCAACACCGTGCTCGCGGTGGCGATGGCCAATCTCGCGCCGGAGGAGAGCGTGGCCGAGGCGCTGCTCGCGCTCAACGGCGCGCGCAACGTCGCCGAGGCGCGCGCGGCGGCCGCGCGCTTCTCCTCCCCGCCGCAGAACCTGATCGTGGCCGACCGCAGCGGCGCCATCGCGCAGTATCTCGTCGGCCGCACGCCGATCCGCCGCTCGGGCGACGGCACGGTGCCGGTGCCGGGCTGGGACGGGGCGGCGGACTGGATCGGCTTCGTCCCCTTCGACGCGATGCCGCATCTGGAATCACCGCCGAGCGGCGTGCTCGCCGCCGCCAACAGCCGCCCCTCGCCGCCCGGCCATCCGGTGTTCCTCGGCCGCGACTGGTTCGGCGACTGGCGCCTGCGGCGTATCGCGGAGCTGCTCGGCGCGCGGCCGCGGCACGATCTCGCGGGCTTCGCGGCGATGCAGAACGACATCGTCTCCCCCTTCGCGCGCGAGGCGCTTCCGCGGCTGCTCGCGGTGACGCCGGGGCGGGACGCGGCGCGGGCGCATGCGCTGCTGGCCGGCTGGGACGGCGCGATGCGCGCGGAGGCGCCGCAGCCGCTGCTCTTCCATGCCTGGATGCAGGAGTTCCGCCGCCGCGCGCTGGAAGCGCATGGCGCCGGCGAGGCGGCCCGTTCGGTCGGCCAGGAATTCACCGCCTTCCTGCTGACCGAGGCCGGCGGGCGGGCCTGGTGCGGCGCCGATCGCTGCGAGGCGCTGCTGGCGGAGTCGCTCGATGCCGCGGTCGCCGCGCTCGGCGCCGCGCATGGCCGCGATCCCGCTGCCTGGCGCTGGGGCGCGGTGCATGTCGCCCGCTTCGAGCATCCGCTGCTGCGCTTCGTCCCCGGCATGTCCTGGCTGACGCGACTGGAGGCCGCGACCGGCGGGGATGGCGAGACGCTCGCCCGCGGCGGCTTCCGCGAGGGGATCGGCGGGTTCGCCCATGTGCATGGCGCGGGGCTGCGCGCCGCCTTCGACCTCGCGGACCCCGACGGCGTGCTGGTGATGATCGCGACCGGCCAGTCCGGCCACCCGCTCTCCGACCGCTGGGGCGAGCTGGTCGAGCCCTGGCGGCGCGGCGAGACCATCCGCCTCGGCCGCCGCCCGGCGCGCGAGACCGGCAGCATCCGCCTCAGCCCGTGAGGGGCGTTGATTTGGCGCGTCCGGCGGCGGAGTATGGGCGCCGTCCGATGCACCAGCGCTCCACCCGCCGCCCGCAATTCTTCTACACGACCGCGCCGCTCCCCTGCCCCTACCTGCCGGGGCGGACCGAGCGGAAGATCGTGACCGAACTCGCCGGCGGCGATGCCGAGGCGACGCATGACCGGCTGTCCCGTGCCGGCTTCCGCCGCAGCCACAACATCGCCTATTCGCCGGTCTGCCCCGGCTGCCGCGCCTGCATCCCGATCCGCATCATCGCCGGCCAGTTCCAGCCGGACCGCACCCAGCGCCGGCTGATCCGCGCCAACACCGAACTCGTCGTCTACGAGATGCCGGCCCGCGCCACGGCCGAGCAGTTCGCGCTGTTCCAGCGCTACCAGCAGGCGCGCCACGGCGATGGCGACATGGCGGCGATGGGCTTCTACGACTATCGCGCCATGGTGGAGGACACGCCCATCACCACCGGCATGCTGGAGTTCCGCGACGCCAGCGGCACGCTGCTCGGCGCCTGCCTGACCGACTGGCTGAGCGACGGGCTCTCGGCGGTCTATTCCTTCTTCACGCCGGCGGAGGACCGCCGCAGCCTCGGCACCTATGCGATCCTCTGGCTGGTCTCGCGCGCGCGCTCGCTCGGGCTGCCCTATGTCTATCTCGGCTACTGGGTCCCGGAGAGCCGCAAGATGGCCTACAAGGCGCGCTTCCGGCCGAGCGAGACGCTCGCGGGCGGCATCTGGCGCGTGCTGCCGGAACATGCCGAGGCCAAGCTGCCGGCGGCGCACGAGACGCTCACGGTCCCGGGCTGAGGCCCGGCATGCCCGTCACCTACGTCATCGGCTTCCGCGTCAGGCCCGGCCAGCGCGCGCGCTTCCTCGCGCTGCTCGAGCCGGTGCTGGATGCGATGCGGCAGGAGGCGACGTTCCGCTCCGCCACGCTGAACGCCGACCCGGAGGACGACCACCGCTTCCTGCTGCACGAGGTCTGGGAGAGCCATGAGGAGGTGCTGGCGGTGCAGATCCACCGGCCCTACCGCGCCGAATGGCATGCCGCACTGGACGGGCTGCTCGCCGCGCCGCGCGAGATCGGCATCTGGACGGCGCTGCGCAGCGACCACGCCTGAACCTGCTGGACAGCGCGGCCGGGCGGCTGGCACGATGCGTACGCTTCGCAAGCAAACAACCACCCAAGGCGCGAGGCATCCCTCCCCACCCCTCATCGAGGATGGCGACAGATGCCGCTTGCGTTCCCCCTTCCGAAGCCGTGGCCGCGCGCCGTGCTGGGCCATCTCCGGCGGCGCCGCGTGGTCGGCGCCTCGCTCGCGGCGCTGGCCAGCCGCCGCGCGCTCGCGCAGTCCAACTGGCCGCGCCAGCCGGTGCGGATCATCGTCGGCCTGCCGGCGGGCGGCCAGGGCGACCTGATCGCGCGCGGCCTGGCGCCGCATTTCACCGCCGCCTTCGGCCAGCCCTTCGTGGTCGAGAACCGGCCCGGCGCCGGGGGGGTGATCGCGGCCGGCGCGGTGGCGGCGGCGACGGATGGCCACACGCTCGGCGTCGTGCTCGGCGGCCCCACCACCACCGCGCGTGCGCTGAATCCGGCCGTCCCCTACGATCCCGCGACCGCCTTCACCGCGATCAGCCAGCTCACCCGGGTGCCCTTCGTGCTGACGGTGCATCCCGCGCTGCCGGTGCGGGACTGGGGCGGCTTCGTCGCCCATCTGCGCGCCCATCCGGGCCGGCTTTCCTATGCGTCCGTCGGGCCCGGCACGGTGACGCATCTGGCGATGGAGGAGTTGAAGGACCGCTTCGGCCTCGATATCGCGCATGTGCCCTATCGCGGCTTCGCGCCGGCGACACTCGATCTCATCGCCGGGCGGGTGCAGGCGATGTGGAACGTGCCCTCCTCCGCGCTCGAGCATATCCGCAGCGGCGCGCTCAGGGCCGTCGCGCAGAGCGGCGAGGCGCGGCTGTCCACGCTGCCCGAGGTGCCCACGCTGGAGGAAGCGGGCCTCGCGGGGATGAGCTTCTTCGGCTGGAACGGCATCGTCGCGCCTGCCGGGTTTCCGCCGGACGCGGCGGAGCGGATCGCCGCCGTGGCGCGGGATGCGCTGGCGCGCGATCCGGCGGCGCGCGGCGGGCTCGATCTGGCCGGCAGCGAGATCCTCGGCACGCCGCCCGCTGTGCTGGCGCGGCTTCAGGCGCGTGAGGCGGCGCGGTGGAATGCCGTGATCGCGCGGCTCGGGCTGCGCGCGACGGATTGATCGTGTCCCCGCCCCGAGGGGCGGGGAGACTATACCAGCGCGAGCCGCGACCCGCGGCGTGCCAGTCGTTCCTGCATCACCGCCTCCAGCGCGCCCTCGATCCGCGCGCGGAGCGCGGCATCGGGCTCGCCCTCGGGCGGGCCGAAGATGGCGACGAGCAGGTCGAGCGTCTCCCGCCGCGCGCGATCGAGCGCCGCGATCCCATCCGGCGCGGCAGCCCCCATCACGTCGAGCAGGTCACGGATCGAAGGGTGCACCCACATCAGCTCCTCCTTTGCCGCGTCCTGGACGCGGCTGCCGGCAGGGCCTTCCTCGACAACCTTCGGAGAAAACGGGCGACCGTTCCGGTGGCACCCTTGACTTGGACCCTACGCCTCACCACCGCGGTAACGCAAGTGACGCCTTCGTGTCGGCGTCACACCGCTTGCACGGCCCTGCTGCGGCCGGCCCCAGTCACACCCCGAATTTCCGGTTGCGCGGGAAGCCGGTGGGCGGGGCCTTGCCGGCGCCGGCGCGCTGGCCGCGCCAGGCGCGCAGATCCGTCTCCACCCGCGCGCCGGAGGCGTATTTCCACGCGAGCCCCTCCTTCAGGGCGAACACCTTCGCGTCCTTCAGCTCCCCATCCTTCATCGCGATCAACTGCACGCCGCGGCCGCGCGCCATCTCCGGCACCTGGTCGAGCGGGAAGACGAGCAGCCGCGCCTCGGTGACGACGGCGACGGAATCGCCCTCGACCGGCGCGCAGACCAGCACCTCCGCGCCCGGCTGCGGCAGCATGACCTGCTTGCCGGTGCGCTTCTCCGCCAGCAGCTCCTCGCCAGAGACGCAGAAACCCTTGCCGTCGGTGGAGGCGAGCAGCCAGCGCTTCCCTTCCTCATGGACGAACATCGCGACCACCGCGTCCTCGTTGGTCATGTCCACCATCAGGCGCACGGGCTGGCCATCGCCGCGGCCGCGCGGGATCGCGTCCGCCTTCAGCGTGTAGGCCTTGCCATTCGTGGCGACGAGCACGATGCGGTCGGGGGTCTGCGCATGGACCGCCAGATGCAGCCCGTCGCCTTCCTTGAAGCGCAGCTCCGCATCGGCTTCGAGATGCCCCTTCTGCGCCCGGATCCAGCCCTTCTCCGAGAGGATGACCGTGATCGGCTCCTTCTCGACGAAGGCGTTGGGGTCCACCGCCACCTCGGGCAGCGCGGCGCCCGGCGTGGTGCGGCGCTTCCCGAGCGCGCCGTCGCCGAACTTCGCCTTCGTCGCCTCGATCTCGGCGGCGATCGCCTCCCACTGCTTCGCATCCGACTTCACCAGCGCCTGGAGCTTCTTCTGCTCCGCCGTCAGCGCCTTGTGCTCCTTGCGGATCTCCATCTCCTCCAGCTTGCGCAGGTTGCGCAGGCGCATGTCGAGGATGGTGGTCGCCTGGAGGTCCGTGAGCCCGAAGGCGGCGATCAGCGCCTCCCTCGGCTTGTCCTCCTCGCGCACGATGCGGATCACCTCGTCGAGGTTGAGATAGACGAGGATGTAGCCTTCGAGGATCTCGAGCCGCCGCGCGATCTGCGCCAACCGGTGCTCGGACCGGCGCAGCAGCACCACGCGGCGGTGATCGAGCCACGCCAGCAGTGCGTCGCGCAGCCCCATCACCCGCGGCGTGCGGTCCGCGTCGAGGACGTTCATGTTGAGCGGGAAGCGCGTCTCGAAGGCGGAGGCGCGGAACAGCATTTCCATCATCAGCGCCGAATCCACCGTGCGCGACTTCGGCTCCAGCACGATGCGGACCACATCCGTGCTCTCGTCGCGGATGTCGCCGAGCAGCGGCAGCTTCTTCTCCTCCATCAGCTGCGCGATCTGCTCGATGAGCTTCGACTTCTGCACCTGGTAGGGGATCTCGGTGACGATGATCCGCCAGGTGCCGCCCTTCAGCTCCTCCTTCTGCCAGCGCGCCCGCAGGCGGAAGCCGCCGCGGCCGGTCTCATAGGCCTCGCGGATGGCGTCGCGGCTTTCAACGAGCAGCCCGCCGGTCGGGAAATCCGGGCCCTTCACATGGCGCAGCAGCGCGGCGAGCGGCGCATTCCGGTCCTTCACGAGTTCCAGCGCGGCGCCGCAGAGCTCCCCGGCATTGTGCGGCGGGATGGAAGTCGCCATGCCGACCGCGATGCCCGTCGCGCCATTCGCCAGCAGGTTCGGGAAGGCGGCCGGCAGGACGATCGGCTCCTTCTCCTCCCCGTCATAGGTGGGGCGGAAATCGACCGCGTCCTCCTCGATGCCGGCCAGAAGGGCCTGCGCCACCTCCGTCAGCCGCGCCTCGGTGTAGCGCATGGCCGCGGGGTTATCGCCGTCGATGTTGCCGAAATTGCCCTGACCCTCGACCAGCGGGTAGCGCGCGGCGAAATCCTGCGCCTGGCGCACCAGCGCCTCGTAGATCGAGCTGTCGCCATGCGGGTGGAACTTGCCCATCACGTCGCCGACGATGCGCGCGCATTTCTTGAACCCGGCCTCGGGATCGAGGCGCAGCTGCTGCATCGCGTAGAGCAGCCGCCGGTGCACCGGCTTCAGCCCATCGCGCACATCCGGCAGCGAGCGGCTGACGATGGTCGAGAGCGCATAGGCGAGGTAGCGCTCGGACAGCGCATCGGCGAGCGGCGTGTCGCGCGAGCCGCCGGGCGTGGCGGGGGGCTTGATGTCGTCGGGCATGTCGATTCGTGGTTCGTTCCTGTCGGCGCCGGTCTAGAGCAGCGCGGCCATGTCCACCAGCCGCTCCCGCGCCGCCGGCAGCGGCCTGTGTTGCACGCCGAACACGTCGCGCGCGAGGAAATGCCCGGTGAGGCGCAGCCCCGCCGCCCAGTCCACCGGGCCGGACGGCCCCTGCCCCAGCAGGAAGCCGGGCAGCGGCAGCAGCCGGTCCCGCCACTCGCCCACCGCCGCGGCGGAGACGGCACGGCCGGTGCGGGGCGAGACGAAGGCGAGGTCCTCCACGCTGCCGCTCACCGCGCAGCGCGCGAGGTCGAGGCCGTAGCCGAGATCGGCCAGAAGCTCCGCCTCCCACCGCACGAGTTCGGGCATCGCCGCCTCGCCGCCGCGGGCCAGCGTCGCGACCAGGGCGACGAGCCCGTGGAAGACGCGCGGATGCGCCTCGCGCTCCGGCAGCGCGCCATCGGCGAGCGCCGTCGCCGCGCGCAGGATCGCGAGCGCGAGCGGTTCCTCCATCGCGAGCGCGGCCGCGGCATGCACGAGCTCGCCGGAGAGCGCGCCGAGCTGCTCCGGCAGCCTGGCGACCCAGCGCGCCTCGACAAGGTTGCCCGGCTGCCAGAGCGCCGCCTGGCCGCGGCTTGCGCCGCCCTTGGCGAGGCCGGCATGGCGCCCATGCGCCTCGGTCAGCAGGGTGACGACGGCGCCGCCCTCGCCGAGCGGGCGGGCGTCCAGCACCACGGCGGGGGCCTGCCATTCCATGCCCCTCCCCTTCCATGCCGGGCTGGCGCGATCAAGCGGGCCACTGCGACTCGCTTCTGAGCAAAAATGTGCATAGGATGTGAATTATGCGACGCTCGCTCCTGCTCGGCGCGGCCGCCAGCCTCGCCACGATCCTGATCCCCGGCCGCGCCGATGCCCAGGCCGCCCGGCGCCTGAGCCTGCGCCATGCCGCGACCGGGGCGCGGTTCAGCGGCCCCTGGCATGACGGGCGCCGCCCCGACCCGCGCGCGATGGCGGAGCTGTCGGCCGCGCTCGCCGATCCCGGCTGCCCGCCGCGCGGCTTCGACGCCGACACCATCGCCATCGCCTGCGACCTCGCGCTGCGGCTCCGGCTCGGCGAGATCGAGGTCCATTCCGGCTATCGCACGCCGCAGGTGAACCGCGCCGTGGACGGCGCCGGGGACAGCTTCCACCTGCGCGCGGCCGCGCTCGACATCGGCGCGGCGAACGCCCCGGCGCTGGCCGAGGCGGCCCGGGCCCTCGGCCGCGGCGGCGTCGGGCTCTATCGCGCACGCGGCTTCGTGCATGTGGACAGCGGCCCGGTGCGGCAATGGGGTGACGGCGCCGCCGGCCGCCCCGCGGCCTCGCGCTTCACCGCGCGCGGGCTCGAACTCCAGCGCGGCGCGCAATGGATCCGCCGCCCCGGCGGCTGATCGCCCGGATTGCCGCCGGCGCAGCGCCGCCGGAGAGTGCGGGCATGCAGGCCGCCCTTGCCCCGCTCACCCTCTCCACCGCGGCGCTCGTGCTCGCGAACCTCGTGCCGCTCGGCGGCGTGCTGCTCGGCATCTGGTCGGTCAGCGAGATCATGCTGCTGTTCTGGGCGGAGAATGTCGTCATCGGCGTGCTGCAGGTGGCGCGGATGGGCGCGGTGCTGGTGCTGCGGCGCGAGGTCGCGCTGATCGTGCTGATCGCCTTCTTCGCCGTGCACTACGGCATCTTCACCTTCGTGCACGGCATGTTCGTCGTCACTCTCTTCGCGCCGCCGGAGATCGAGGGGATGGCGGACGCGATCGCCTTCCTGCTCTCGGCCACTGGGCTGCTCTGGCCGCTGCTCGCGCTGGTCGCGAGCCACGGCCTGTCCTTCGCGCTGAACTTCCTCGGCGGCGGCGAATGGCGGCGGATCGAGGCCGGGACGCTGATGATGCAGCCCTATGGCCGCGTCGTGGTGCTGCATCTCGTCATCCTCGCCGGCGGCGCGATCACGCTCGCGCTCGGCGAGCCGCTCGGCGCGCTCGTGGTGCTCGTCGTGCTGAAGATCGGCGTGGACGTGGTGGCGCACCGGCGCCAGCACGCGGCGGCGCCGGCGTGACCGCCGGACCGCCATCGCTCGCGCTCTCCACCGCGGCACTCGTCGCCGCCAACCTGCTGCCGCTGGCCGGCGTGCTGCTCGGCTGGTGGGCCGTGCACGAGATCCTGCTGCTGTTCTGGGCGGAGAACCTGGTGATCGGCGTGCTCCAGCTCGCGCGGATGGGGGTGGTGCTGCGGCGCCGGCGCGCATGGGAACTGCTGCCGCTGATGCCCTTCTTCTGCGTCCACTATGGCGGCTTCGCGCTGGGTCATGGCGTGATCCTGAGCGAGCTCTTCGTCCCCGCCGCCGAAGGCGGGGCGGCGGCGGAGGAGCCCGTGCATGACCTCTTCGCCTTCCTCCTCGCCCCGCTCCGGCACCTGGCCGAACCGGACGGGCTGCTGCTGGCGCTGCTCGCGCTCGCGGCGAGCCACGCCTTCTCCTTCGTGGCGAACTTCCTGGGTGGCGGGGAGTGGCGGACGGTCACGCCGCGGCGGCTGATGGGCGAGCCCTATCTGCGCGTCGTCGTGCTGCATGTGGTGCTGATCGTCGGCGCCGGCGCGGTGGTCGCGCTCGGGGAGCCGATGGTGGCACTCGCGCTGCTGGTCGCGATCAAGATCGCCGTGGATGCGCTGGCGCATCGCCGCCAGCGCGGAATCTAGCCCGGGTCCTCGAGCCCGAGCGCCCGGATCCGCCCCCGCTCCTCGTCCCAGCCGGCGCGTTCCTTGACGTTCAGGAACAGGTGGATGCGCCGCTCCAGCAGCTTCTCGAGCTCCGCCCGCGCCCGCGCGCCGATCTCCTTGATCCGCGCGCCCTTGTCGCCGATCAGGATCGCCTTCTGGGTGGCGCGGCTGACATAGATGGTCACGTCGATCCGCGCCGAGCCGTCCTTGCGTTCCTCCCAGCTCTCGGTCTCGACCGTCGCGTGGTGCGGCACCTCCTCATGCGTCTGGCGCAGCACCTGCTCGCGCACGATCTCGGCCACCAGCATCCGCTGCGGCAGGTCGGAGAGGTCGTCCTCGGGGAACAGGTAGGGCCCCGGCGGCATCGCCGCGGCCAGCGCATCGAGCAGGCGGTCGAGCCCCTCGTTCTTCAGCGCGCTGATCATGAAGGTCTCGCGGAAGGGGAGGAGGTCGTTCAGCTCCTTCGCCAGCGGCAGCAGCCGCTCGCGCGGGATCAGGTCGGCCTTGGTCAGCGCGAGCATCAGCGGCCGCTTCGACTTCGCCAGTTCCCCGACGATCGCGCGCACATCGTCCTTGAGCCCGGCGCGCGCATCCACCAGCAGCAGCGTGAGATCGGCATCCTGCGCGCCGCCCCAGGCCGCCTTCACCATCGCGCGGTCGAGCCGCCGGCGCGGCGCGAAGATGCCCGGCGTGTCCACCAGCACGATCTGGCTTACGCCGCGCATCACCACGGCGCGGATGCGGAAGCGCGTGGTCTGCGGCTTGGGCGAGACGATCGTGACCTTGGTGCCGGCCAGCGCGTTGACCAGCGTGGACTTGCCGGCGTTCGGCGCGCCGACCACCGCGACGAGCCCGCATCTCGTGTTGCCGCCTTCGGCGTCGCCCGGCCGATTCAGACCTCCGGGGCTCTCGCCCCTCCGGTCATCGGACGGGCCGCCTTCGGCGTCGCCCGGCCGATCCGGACCTCCGGGGCTCCCGCCCCTCCGGTCATCGGACGGGCCGCCTTCGGGGTCGCTCATGCGCCGAGCCGGGCGAGCAGCGCGGCCGCCGCCGCCTGCTCCGCCGCGCGCTTGCTCTCGCCCGCGCCCTCCGCATCCTGCCCGGCCGCGATCACCCGCACCACGAAGACCGGGTTGTGCGACGGGCCGGTCGAACTCACCGGCAGGTATTCCGGCAGGCCGAGCCCGCGCCCGAGCGACCATTCCTGCAGGCGCGTCTTCGGCGAGACCGGCGGGCGCGCGCTCGCTTCCAGCAGCACCGACCATTCGCGCCGGATCAGCACGCGCGCCGGATCGAGCCCGCCATCGAGGTAGATCGCGCCGAGCAGCGCCTCCATCGCATCGGCCAGCACGGAGGCGCGGTGGCGCACGCCGGCGCGGTCCTCGGCGGCCGGGATGCGCAGCGCCTCCGCGATGTCGAGATTGGCCGCGACCTGGGCCAGGCTCTCCCGCGCGACGAGCACCGCGAGCCGCTTGCCGAGATCGCCCTCACGCTCCTGCGGGAAGCGCTCGGCGAGCCATTCGGCCATGACGAGCGCGAGCACGCGGTCGCCGATGAACTCCAGCCGCTCGTTGGAATCGAGCATGCGATTGCGCGGATCGGCCGCGGAGCGATGGGTCAGCGCGTGGCGCAGCAGGTCGGGCCGCGCGAAGCGGTGCGGCAGCCGTTCGGCGAGGACCGCGACCGGATCGGGCGGCCCGTTCACCTGACCGCGCTGAACAGCCGCGTCCATCGCACCGCCATCGGCCAGGCCCAGACCTCCCACCAGCGGGCGGAGCCGTCCACCGAGAAGAAGATGAACTCGGCGCGGCCGACCAAGTTCTCGAGCGGGATGAAGCCCACCGCATTCTGCGCGCGGCTGTCCAGGCTGTTGTCGCGGTTGTCGCCCATGGCGAAGACATGGCCCGCGGGCACGAGGTATTCGGGCGTGTTGTCGAAGGGCTGGTCGTCCGACATTTCGAGGATGTAGTGGACATGCGGCTCGATGCCGGGCTGGGGGGGAAGGATCTCGCGATAGTGGCGCACCACCATGCGCGGCCCGTCGCCCTCCACAGTGAAGTTCCCGAGGGATTCGCGGCGCACCGGCTGGCCGTTCAGGTGCAGCACCCCGCCGCGGACCTGGATGCGGTCGCCGGGCAGGCCGATGATGCGCTTGATGTAGTCGGTGGCGTTGTCCCGCGGCAGCTTGAACACCGCAACGTCGCCGCGCTCCGGCAGGCTGCCGAAGATGCGCCCCGAGAACAGGTTGGGGCTGAACGGCATGGAATGGCGCGAATAGCCGTAGGAATATTTCGAAACGAACAGGTAGTCGCCCACCAGCAGCGTCGGGATCATGCTGCCGGAGGGGATGTTGAACGGCTCGAAGGCGATCGTGCGGATGCCGATCGCGATCAGGCCGGCATAGACGATCGTCTTGATCGATTCGAGCCAGCCGCCCGACTTCTTCTTCGCCATGGAGGAGGTTTTCACGGACATCCCATCGTCCGGCCCGGCCGCCGGGTCCGTCGCTGCAAGCGCCCCGTAGAGCCTGACGGCCCCCGCCCTGTCAAGGAAGGCGCCTCATGGAACCCCTGGCCGCCCGCCGCCGAGGGCGGCCGGCATGGGAATGGCCGAGATGATGACGATCGCCTGGGCGTAGGGATACTCGTCGGTCATCGTCAGCGCGACCTGCGAGAGGTGCCCAGGCGGCGTGATCTTCCTGAGGCGCTCCGCCGCGCCCCCGGTCAGCCGCAGCGTCGGCTGGCCGGAGGGGAGGTTCACCACCCCGAGGTCGCGGAAGAACACCCCCTCCCGGAAGCCGGTGCCGAGCGCCTTGGAGGCCGCTTCCTTCGCCGCGAAGCGCTTGGCGTAGGTGGCCGCGCGGATGCGCTGCGTCCGCTTCTCCGCCTTGGCGCGTTCGAGGGGGGTGAAGACGCGCTCGAGGAAGCGCTCCCCGTGCTTCCCGATCACACGCTCGATCCGGCGGATGTCGATGAGGTCGGAACCGAGGCCGATGATCATGCCCCCTCCCTCCCCCGCCTTGCGGGGGAGGGTCGGGGTGGGGGTGCGAGGATGCCCGCGCCCTTGCCCTCGGCGCCCCCTCCCAACCAGCCTTCGGCCTCCGGCGCACGCAGCGCCGAAGCCCCCGCTCGCGGGGGAGGCAGAAGCATCCGCCTCACGCCTTCGCCCTCTCGGCCTGCGCGACGCCCTGCACCGCGCGCAGCGCGGCGATGATGTTGGACAGGTGCCGCAGGTCCTTCACCTCCACGTCGATCGAGACCTCCTGGAAATCCGGCCCGCGGTGATGGATGCGGAGATTCTCGATCGCCCCGTCCTGCCGCGCGATCGCGTCCGTCATCGCCGCGAGCGCGCCGCGCTCGGCGCTCGCCACCACCTCGATCCGCCCGACATGGCCGCCGCCCGCGCCGCCCTCATAGTCCCAGTCCACGTCGAGGAAGCGCTCGGGGTTGTCGCCGAAGGCCGAGAGGTTGTGGCAATCCGCCTTGTGCACCGTCACCCCCTTGCCGGTGGAGACGATGCCGACGATGCGGTCGCCCGGCAGCGGGTGGCAGCAGCCGGCGAAGTTGACCTGCATGCCCGCGACCAGGCCCGCGACCCCCATCGCCACGTCCCGCCGGCCGCTCCGCGTCGGGATCGGCGGCACCGCACGCGGCCGCGAACGCGCGATCGGCATCACGTCCACCGCCCGCGGCGGGCCGCGGAGTTCCGGATAGACCGCGTGCACCACGTCCTTCGGCGTCAGCCCGCCCGAGGCGACGACGAGGCAGAGTTCCTCGAAGCTCGGCTGCTTGAGCTGCTTCAGCGCCGGCTCGATCGCCTTCTCCGAGAACTCGACACCCTCCTGGCGGAAGGCGCGCGCGATCGCCGCGCGCCCTTCCTGGCGCTGCGTCTCGCGCTGCTGGGCGTGGACGAAGCGGCGGATGCGCGCCTTCGCCTTGCCGGTGACGACGAAGCGTTCCCATTGCGGGTTCGGCGTGCCGCCTCGGGCGGTGATGATCTCCACCTGGTCGCCGTTCTCGAGCGGCGTGCGCAGCGGCTTGATCGCGCCGTTGATCTTGGCGCCGACGCAGGCATCGCCCACCTGGCTGTGCACCTGGTAGGCGAAGTCCACGCAGGTCGCCCCGCGCGGCAGCGCGATGAGATCGCCCTTCGGCGTGAAGCAGAACACCTGGTCCCGATGCAGCTCGAGCCGCGTCGCGTCGAGGAATTCCTGCGGCTCGGCGGCCTGCTCCAGGATGTCGAGCAGCGCCTTCACCCAGGGAAATTTCTGCTGGTCCCGCGCCGCCTGGCCGCCCTGCTTGTAGATCCAGTGCGCCGCGACGCCGAGCTCGGCCACCTCGTGCATCTCGCGCGTGCGGATCTGCACCTCGATCTTGGCGTTGCGCTTCTCCGGCACGGTGACGCCGGTGTGCAGGCTCTGGTAGCCGTTCGGCTTCGGCGTCGAGATGTAGTCCTTGAAGCGGTTGGGCACCACGCGATAGGCGCCGTGCACCGCGCCGAGTGCGGCGTAGCAGGCGCCCTTGTCCGGGACGATGACGCGGAAGGCCATGATGTCCGAGAGCTGCTCGAACTCCACCTTCTTGCCGTGCATCTTCATCCAGATCGAGTAGGGCGACTTCTCCCGCCCCGTCAGCTCCAGCACCTCGACCCCGGCCTCCCGCAGGACGCGGGCGAGGTCGGCCTTGATCTCGTCGATCAGCTCGGCGCCCTGGCCATAGAGGAAGGCGCGGCGCGAGGCGATGGACTGCGCCGCATCCGGCTCCAGCTCGCGGAAGGCGAGGTTCTCGAGCTCGGTCTTGAGCGCATCCATGCCGATCCGCTCGGCGAGCGGGGCGAAGATCTCCATCGTCTCGCGCGCCGTCTTGCGCCGCCGCGCCGGCTCGGCCACCGCGCTCAGGGTGCGCATGTTGTGCAGCCGGTCGGCGAGCTTGACGAGGAGGACGCGGATGTCCTCGCTCATCGCGAGGACAAGCTTGCGGAAGTTCTCCGCCTGCTTGGTGCGCTCGGACTGGAGTTCGAGCCGCGTCAGCTTGGTCACGCCGTCCACCAGGCGGGCGACTTCGCGGCCGAAGCCGCGCTCGATCTCGGCGAGGCCGACCTGCGTGTCCTCCGCCACGTCGTGCAGCAGGGCGGTGGCGATGGAGGCGGAATCCAGCCGGTAGCGGATCAGGATCTCCGCCACCGCGACGGGATGGGTGATGTAGGGGTCGCCGTTGTCGCGCGCCTGGCCGGCATGGGCGGCGTTCGCCACGCGGAAGGCCCGCGCGATCATCGCCGCATCCGCGCGCGGGTCGTAGGCGAACGCCTGGGCGGCGAGGTCCTCGCCGGTCTTGTCGGGCAGGCCGCCATGGCCCTCGGGGGCGAAGGGCGTGTTCATCCGGGCGCGCCCCCGCGCCGCCGTCGGGATGCGGGGGCCGGGCCCCCGCTGGATCGTTCCGCGGTCAGCGCTTCCCGCCGAGCTCGGCGGCGATCGCGGCCTCGATGTCGTCGGCCGAGAGGTCCTCGAGGCCCGCCCCGTCCCCGGCCGGTTCCTCGTTCACGTCCATCACGCCGAAGATGTTCTCGTCGGTCGCGATCAGGTCCAGCACCTCCTCCTCGGCCGGCTCCGGCTCGGGCGCGCGCTGCAGCGACTTGATGAGGTCGGCCTGGAGCGCATCGAGCTCCACCGTGCCGTCGGCGATCTCGCGCAGCGCGACGACGGGGTTCTTGTCGTTGTCGCGCTCGAGCGTCAGTTCCTCGCCCCGGCTGATGTTGCGCGCACGCTGGGCGGCGTGCAGCACCAGTTCGAACCGGTTCGGCACCTTGAGGACGCAATCCTCGACCGTGACGCGCGCCATGGGCAGACTCCAGAAGGCAATGGCCAGGATGCGGGGCATGATGCGCCAGCCGGGCGCAACCTCCATCCCTTTCGTGTGAACCTTCCAGATAGCCAGCGCCGGCGGGGAGTGCAAGCGCGGCTTGGGCGAATCGCAAAAAGTCGTGTAGGATCAAGTCATTGCAGCCTGAGATTGGACCCATGAATTTCGATCCCCAGGAGCGCCTCGGCCTGTTCCTCGACGGCGCCCATCTGCACGGCGTGGCGCGCAACCTCGGCTTCGAGGTGGACTACAAGAACCTCCTCGGCGTCTTCCGCCACCAGGCGCGGCTGGTCCGGGCCAGCTACTACACCGCGCTCCTCGACTCCGAGGAGTATTCCCCGCTCCGGCCGCTGGTCGATTGGCTCGGCTACAATGGCTACTGCGTGGTGACGAAGCCCGCCCGCGAATACACCGACGCCACGGGCCGCCGCCGGGTGCGCGGCGACATAGGGATCGAGCTGGCGGTGGACGTGCTGACGCTCGCGCCCCGGATCGACCACGCCGTCATCTTCGCCGGCGACGGCGACCTCCGCCGCCTCGTGGAGGCGACGCAGCAGCTCGGCGTCCGCGTCTCGGTCGTCTCCACCATCCGCACCCAGCCCGGGATGATCGCCGACGAGCTCCGCCGCCAGGCGGACCAGTTCATCGACCTCGCCGACCTCGCGGCCGAGATCGCCCGCCGCCAGGTCGAGCCCCGCCCCCGCCCCGCCGCGCCACCCCGCGCGCCGGACCGCGCGCCCGACCGCCGCCCGACGCCGGCCGATCCGTTCCGCGACGCGCCGGAGCCGCCCGAATGACCGACGCGGCCGCGACACCCGGCCGCGACTGCCCGCTCTGCCCGCGGCTTGTCGAGTACCGCGCGGCGAACCGGGCGAAATGGCCGGACTGGCACAACGCCCCCGTGCCCTGCTGGGGCCCGCGCGAGGCGCCGCTGATGGTCCTCGGCCTCGCCCCGGGCGTGAAGGGCGCGAACCGCACCGGCCGCCCCTTCACCGGCGACCATGCCGGGCGGCTGCTCTACGCCACGCTGCTCCGCTTCGGCTTCGCCGAGGGCGAGTACCGCGAGGACCCGGGCGACGGGATGACGCTGCGCGGCGTGCGGATCGTCAACGCGGTGCGCTGCGTGCCGCCCGAAAACCTGCCCACCCCGGCCGAGATCACCGCCTGCAACGGCTTCCTCCGCGCCGAGTTCGCTTCCATGCCGCGGCTGCGCGTGGTGCTCGCGCTCGGGCTCGTCGCGCACAATGCGGCGCTCAGGGCGCATGGCCTGCCCGCCGCGCGGCACCGCTTCGCACATGGCGCCTGGCATGCGCTGCCCGGCGGCCTGCTGCTGGCGGACAGCTATCACGTCAGCCGCTACAACACGCAGACGGGGCGCCTGACCGAGGCGATGTTCGCCGCCGTCGTCGCCGAGGCGGTGCGGCGGCTCGGCGCCGACGCCCCGGACAGCCGCAAATGACTGCCGCTGTGGCCGATTTGCCCTTGATCGGGAGATGGCGAGAGGCCAGTTACACACCGTCGCGATGCCGCGACATGGAAAGGCACCCATGCGGGTCCTGCCGGTCATCTCGCTGATCTCGCCGTTCGCCAGCCCTGCCGCCCAGCAGGACGTCGTGCGACACCGGCTGCCCGGATCGGACCTGCCGGTCGCGATGGCGGTGGAGGTGCCCGCCGGCGCAAGCATGGTCCACCTCGCCCCCGTCACGCCCCCGCTGCAACCCGATGGCGAGGCCGGGGACACGCGTGCCCAGACGCGCGAGGTGTTCCGCCGGATCGAATCGACGCTCCGCCGCCTCGATCTCTCGCTCGGCGACGTGGTGCGGCTGCGGGTCTTCCTCTGCCCCGACCCGGCAAAGGGCGGCGAGGTCGATTTCGCCGGCTTCAACGCCGGCTACCGCGAGTTCTTCGGCACCCGCCAGCAGCCCAACCTGCCGGTCCGCTCGGTGGTGCAGGTCGCGGGTCTCGCCGATCCCGACTGGCTCGTCGAGATCGAGGCGAGCGCCGCGCGCCAGAAGCGGTAGCGCCGCCCACCGGCGCGGGGATTGGTGAGCCCGGTGGGACTCGAACCCACGACCCCATGATTAAAAGTCACGTGCTCTACCGGCTGAGCTACGGGCTCCCGCGGCGCGGGGCGCTTTAGGCGTCCGCGGCCGGCGTGCTGTCAATCCCCTCGGCCGGCGCCGCTGCGGCCGCCGCGCCGCCGGGCTTCATGGACTTGATGACGTCCGGCTCACGCACGATGCCGTTCGCGCCGGCGCCGCGCTTGATGCGGTCCACGACCTCCATGCCCGCCACCACCCGGCCCCAGATGGTGTACTGGCCATCGAGGCTCGGCGCCGGGGCGAACATGATGAAGAACTGGCTGTTCGCGCTATTCGGGTTGTTGGTCCGCGCCATGCCGCAGGTGCCGCGGACGTAGCGCGCCTTGGCGGGCGGGCTGAACTCGGCCGGCAGGTCCGGCAGGTCGGAACCGCCGCTGCCGGTGCCGGTCGGGTCGCCGCCCTGCGCCATGAAGCCGTCGATCACGCGATGGAAGGGCGTGCCGTCGTAGAAGCCGCGCGCGGCGAGGGTGCGGATGCGCTCCACATGCAGCGGCGCGAGTTCCGGCAGCAGCTCGATCGTCACCACCCCGTCCTTGGTTTCCATCAGCAGCGTGTTCTCGGGGGCGGGTGCGGTGTCGCTCATCGCGTCTGTGCCTCTGGGGGTTGCGGGCGGGGTGTCACATGCCCGCATCGCGGGCGCAAGCGATCAGCGGATATCGGCCGCGACGCGCATCCGCTGCAGCCGGTCTGGGCCCTGCACCATGCCGCTCTGCCCGCTGCCGCGCTTGATGAGGTCCACCGCCTCCATGCCGGAGACCACGCGACCCCAGATGGTGTACTGGCCATCGAGGCCCGGCGCGGGGGCGAACATGATGAAGAACTGGCTGTTCGCGCTGTTCGGGTTCTGCGCGCGTGCCATCCCGCAGGTGCCGCGCAGGAAGCGCGCGCGGTTCGGCGGGCTGAACTCCGCGGGCAGGTCCGGCAGGTCCGACCCGCCGGTGCCGCGCCCGGTGGGATCGCCGCCCTGCGCCATGAAGCCCTCGATCACCCGGTGGAAGGGCGTGCCGTCGTAGAAGCCGCGGCGGGTCAGCAGCTTGATGCGCTCCACATGGCGGGGCGCGAGCTCGGGCAGCAGCAGGATGCGCACCTCGCCATCCTTCAGCGTCATCACGAGCGTGTTCTCGGGATCGGTCGGCTGCGCGAGCGCGAGGCCGGGCGCGGCCAGGGCCGCGCCGAGGACCAGGCGGCGGGAGAGGGTCATGCGTCGGTTTCCTTCCGGTTGCGCACGCGCGCCAGCGTGCGTTCCAGCGTCAGCGGCGGGACGAAGCTCGTGATGTCGCCGCCGAGCACCGCGATCTCCTTCACGAAGCGGGATGAGATGAACTGGTTGGTCTCGCTCGCCATCAGGAAGACCGTCTCGATCTCCGGGTCGAGGCGGTGGTTCATCCCGGCCATCTGGAACTCGTAGTCGAAGTCGGAGACGGCGCGCAGGCCGCGCACGATCATCCGCGCGCCGATCTCCCGCGCGAAGCCGATCAGCAGGCCGGTGAAGGGCTGCACCAGCACCTCGCAGCCGGTGCGGTTCGCGATGCGCACGGTCTCGGCGCGGACGAGCTCCACCCGCTCCTCCAGCGGGAACAGCGGCCCCTTCCCCGCATTGATCGCGACCCCCACCACCAGCCGGTCCACGAGGCGCGCGGCGCGCCCGATCACGTCCATATGGCCGTTGGTCACCGGGTCGAAGGTGCCGGGATAGAGCCCGATCCGCATCCGCTCAGGCATCCTCGCCGCCCTCCGCCACCGTGCCGGCCGCGCCTTCCGCGGCCGCTTCGCCGCCATTCGCAGCCGGCTCCTCCATCACCGGGAAGCAGGAGGTGACGCGCTCGCCCTCGTCCGGGCGCGCGAGGCGCACGCCCATCGCGGTGCGGCCGGTTATGCGGACCTGCTCGGACGGCACGCGCACCACCTTCCCGCCATCGGTGACGAGCAGCAGGTCGTCGCCGGGCTGCACGGTGAAGGTCGCCACCACCTCGCTGCCGGTGCGGAACCGCGCGCCCGGCCCGCGGTCGTCGAAGCCGATGTTGCGGATGCCCTGCCCGCCGCGGCCCTTCAGCGCATATTCATAGGCCGAGCTGAGCTTGCCGAAGCCCTTCTCGGTCACGGCCAGGACGAGCTGCTCCGCCGCCGCCAGCTCCGCCTCGCGCTCGGGCGAGAGGGTGACGGTCTCGACCGCCTCCTCGGCCTCCTCGGGTGCCGCGGCCGCCTCCTCCGCCTCCTCCTCGCCGGCCTGGCGGCGGCGCTGCGCCGCGGCCTTGAGATAGGCGCGGAACTCCGCCGCCGTGCCCGGCACGTGGCGCAGCACCGCGAGCGAGATCACCCGGTCCCCGCCGAGCAGCCGGATGCCGCGCACGCCGTCCGAGGCGCGGCCGGCGAAGACGCGCAGCGTCTCCTCCTCGGCGCGGAAGCGGATGGCGCGGCCCTTGCGGGTCGCGAGCATCACGTCGTCGCCCTCGCGGCAGGTGGCGACGCCGATCAGGCTGTCGCCTTCCTCGAGCTTCATCGCGATCAGCCCGACGGCGCGCACGTTACGGAAATCCGAGAGCCGGTTGCGCCGGACATTGCCCTGGGCGGTCGCGAAGACGAGGTGCAGGTTCTCCCACAGCGTCTCGTCCTGCGGCAGCGGGAGGACGGCGGTGACCGTCTCGTCCTGCTGCAACTGCAGCACCTGGCGGAGCGAGCGGCCGCGGCCCGTCGCGCCGCCCTCGGGCAGCTGCCAGACCTTCTCGCGGAAGGCGATGCCGCGGCTGGTGAAGAACAGCACCCATTGATGGGTGTGCGCGACGAAGCTGCGGACGACGATGTCGTCCTCCCGCCGGCCCGCGCCGGTGCGGCCGCGCCCGCCGCGGTTCTGCGCGCGGAACACCTCGAGCGCGGTGCGCTTGACATAGCCGTCGCGCGTCAGCGTCACCATCATGGTGCCCGGCTCGATCAGGCTCTCGTCGTCCTGCTCGGCGACGCCGTCCACGATCTCGCTCAGCCGCGGCGAGGCGATCTCGGCGCGCACCGCGCGCAGCTCCTCGGCCATGATGTCCATCCGGCGCCGCGGCTCGGCGAGGATCTCCAGCAGGTCGGCGATGGTCGCGCCGATCCCGTTCAGCTCGGCGACGATCTTCTCGCGCTCCAGGCCCGTCAGGCGCTGGAGGCGGAGTTCGAGGATGGCCTTCGCCTGGTCCTCCGTCAGCCGCACCGTGCCGTCCTCGCGCAGCGTGTTGCGGTGGTCGTCCACCAGCGCGAGCAGCGGGCCGATATCGGCCGCCGGCCAGTCCCGCCCCATCAGCCCGGCGCGCGCGGCATGCGCATCCGGCGCGGCGCGGATCAGCGCGATGACCTCGTCCAGGTTGGCGACCGCGACGACGAGGCCGATCAGGTCGTGCCCGCGGTCCCGCGCCTTGCCCAGCCGGTGGCGGCTGCGGCGGATGATCACCTCCTCGCGGAAGCGGATGAAGGCGAGCAGCGCGTCCTTGAGGCCCATGGTGCGCGGCCGGCCCTCGTCCAGCGCGACGAAGTTCACGGGGAAGGAGATCTGGAGCTGGGTGAAGTTGTAGAGCTGGTTCAGCACAACCTCCGGCGTCGCGTCCTTCTTGAGCTCGGCGACGATGCGCAGCCCGTCGCGGTCGCTCTCGTCGCGGAGGTCGGAGATGCCCTCGACCGTCTTGGCGCGGACGAGCTCAGCGATCTTCTCGATCAGCTTCGACTTGTTGACCTGGTAGGGGATCTCGGTGACGACGATCTGGCTACGGCCACCGCGCATCTCCTCGATCGTCGCGCGGGCGCGGAGCGCGATGGCGCCGCGGCCCGTCTCGAAGGCGGCGCGGATGCCGGCCCGGCCGAGGATGAGGCCGCCGGTCGGGAAATCCGGGCCCTTCACATCCTCCATCAGCTCCGCGACGGTCAGCGTGCGGTCATAGATCAGCCGCAGCGTCGCATCGACCACCTCGCCGGCATTGTGCGTCGGGATGTTGGTCGCCATGCCGACGGCTATGCCGCCCGCGCCATTGACGAGGAGGTTGGGGTAGGAGGCCGGCAGCACGCGCGGCTCCTCGGCGGATTCGTCGTAGTTCGGGACGAAATCCACCGTGTCCTCGTCGATGCCCGTCAGCAGCGCGGTGGCGGCGCGCGCGAGGCGGACCTCGGTGTAGCGCATGGCCGCCGGGGCATCGCCGTCCATGCTGCCGAAATTGCCCTGCCCGTCGATCAGCGGCACCCGCATCGCGAAGGGCTGCGCCATGCGCACCATCGCGTCGTAGATCGCGCTGTCGCCATGCGGGTGATACTTGCCCATCACGTCGCCGACGACGCGCGCCGACTTGCGGTGCGGCTTGTCATGCGCGTAGCCGGCCTCGTGCATAGCGAAGAGGATGCGGCGATGGACGGGCTTGAGGCCGTCCCGCGCATCCGGCAGGGCGCGCGCGACGATCACGCTCATCGCGTAGTCGAGATAGGACCGCCGCATCTCCTCCTCGAGCCCGACGGGCGCGATGTCGGAGGCGGGCGGGTTTTCGGGTGTGGTGTCGCTCAACGCATCTTCCTCGGCACGGCGCCGTCAGCCGGCGCCGCTGATCCAGCAAGAGGGCCCGGCCTGCGGCTCAGAACGGGATGTCGTCATCCAGGTCGGACTTGGCCGGCGCGCGACCGCCGCCGGACCGCGGGGCGCCGCCGCCGCCGCCGCCGCGGTCCCAGCCGCCGCGCTCACCCGAGCCCGAGGACCGCCCGCCGCCAGAGCCGGTCCCAGCCTCCATCGGCTCCCCCATGTCCGCCCCGCCCCCGCCGGAGCGGCCGCCGACGAGCTGCAGCTCGCCGCGATACTGGCGGAGCACGATCTCGGTGGAATAGCGGTCCTGGCCGGACTGGTCCTGCCACTTCCGCGTCTCGATCTGGCCCTCGATATACACCTCGGAGCCCTTGCGGAGATACTTCTCCGCCACCTCGCCGAGCTTCTCGTTGAAGATCGCCACCGAATGCCATTCGGTCCGTTCCTGCGGGTTGCCCTCGCGGTCCTTGTAGCGTTCCGAGGTGGCCAGCCGCAGGTTCACCACGCGGCCGCCATTCTGGAAGTTCCGCACTTCCGGGTCGCGCCCGAGGCGGCCCAGCAGGATCACCTTGTTCACTCCGGCCATCGGCAGGAATCCTCGCTTTCGTCGCGGCGGAACCTAGCCCGCCCGGTTGTCACAAGCCAGCCATGCGGCCCGGTGCCGGGCCCCCTGGCCAAACCTCTTTCCAGCCCATCTATATGGGCCTAGAACCCCCAGAACACAATGCGAACGCCGAGTCCCCGCCCGGGGGCCAGGCGCTCCCCCCGAGGCATGGTGACCATGAGCGGCCTGATCCGCATCCGCGGCGCGCGGGAGCACAACCTCAAGAACCTCGATCTCGACATCCCGCGCGACACGCTGACCGTGCTGACCGGGCTTTCGGGATCGGGCAAGTCCTCGCTCGCCTTCGACACGATCTACGCGGAAGGCCAGCGCCGCTACGTCGAATCGCTCAGCGCCTATGCGCGGCAGTTCCTGCAGCTGATGCAGAAGCCCGACGTGGATTCGATCGAGGGGCTGAGCCCGGCGATCTCCATCGAGCAGAAGACCACCAGCCACAACCCGCGCTCCACCGTCGGCACGGTCACGGAAATCCACGACTACATGCGCCTGCTCTGGGCGCGCGTCGGCGTGCCCTACAGCCCGGCCACCGGCCTGCCGATCGAGGCGCAGACGGTGAGCCAGATGGTGGACCGCATCATGGCGATGCCGGAGGGCACGCGGCTGCTGCTGCTGGCCCCGGTGGTGCGCGGCAAGAAGGGCGAATACCGCAAGGAGTTCGCCGAATGGCAGCGGCGCGGCTTCGAGCGCGTGAAGGTCAACGGCACCGTCCACCAGCTCTCGGACCCGCCCAAGCTCGACAAGAAGTTCAAGCACGACATCGAGATCGTCGTGGACCGCATCGTGGTGCGCGATGGCATCCAGCCGCGGCTCGCCGACAGCCTGGAAACCGCGCTAGGCCTCGCCGAGGGCATCGCCTATGCCGACAACGCCGATGACAACGCGCGGACCGTCTTCTCCCAGAAATTCGCCTGCCCCGTCTCCGGCTTCACCATCGAGGAGATCGAGCCGCGGCTGTTCAGCTTCAACAGCCCGCAGGGCGCCTGCCCGACCTGCGACGGACTGGGGCGCGAGGCCTTCTTCGACCCGATGCTGGTGGTGCCCGACGACACGCGCAGCCTGAAGGACGGCGCGGTGCAGCCCTGGGCCGGCGCCTCCTCCCCCTACTACGACCAGACGCTGGAAAGCCTGGCGCGGCACTACAAGGTGGCGATGACCACGCCCTGGCAGGATCTGCCCAAGGCCTTCCGCGCCGTGGTGATGAACGGCACCGGCACGGAAGTCGTCACGCTCCGCTACAAGGACGGGCTGCGCGGCTACGACGTGAAGAAGCCGTTCGAGGGCGTGATCCCGAACCTCGAGCGCCGCTTCCGCGAGACCGACAATCCCTGGACGCGTGAGGAACTCTCCCGCTACCAGGCCGAGCGGCCCTGCCCCGCCTGCAACGGCCATCGCCTCAAGCCGGAATCCCTCAGCGTGAAGGTCGCGGGCTGCCATATCGGCCAGGTCAACGACCTCTCGATCCGCCGCGCGCGGGACTGGTTCGCCGGCGTGATGCCGACGCTGACCCCGCAGCGCGCCGAGATCGCACGCCGCATCCTGCGCGAGATCGAGGACCGGCTGCAGTTCCTGAACGACGTCGGCCTCGACTACCTCTCGCTCGGCCGTTCCTCCGCCACGCTTTCGGGCGGCGAGAGCCAGCGCATCCGCCTCGCCTCGCAGATCGGCAGCGGGCTCACCGGCGTGCTCTACGTGCTCGACGAGCCGAGCATCGGCCTGCACCAGCGGGACAACGAACGCCTGCTCGCCACGCTGCGCCGGTTGCGGGACATCGGCAACACGGTGCTCGTGGTCGAGCATGACGAGGACGCGATCCGCAGCGCCGACCACCTCATTGATATCGGCCCGGCTGCCGGCAAGGGCGGCGGGCGCGTCGTCGCGCAGGGCACGCCGGCGGAGGTGGAGCGCAACCCGGCGAGCCTCACGGGCCAATATCTCTCCGGCGCGCGGCGCATCCCGATGCCGGAGGCGCGGCGCAAGCCCGACCCCAAGCGCATGCTCCGCGTCGTCGGCGCGCGCGGCAACAACCTCAAGGACGTCACCGCGGAGCTGCCGCTCGGCACCTTCACCTGCATCGCAGGCGTCTCCGGCGGCGGCAAGTCCACGCTGGTGATCGAGACTCTCTACAAGGCCGCGAGCCGCCGCCTCATGGGCAGCGGCGAGGTGCCGGCGCCGCATGAGCGCATCGAGGGCCTGGAACACCTCGACAAGATCATCGACATCGACCAGTCGCCGATCGGCCGCACGCCGCGCTCGAACCCGGCCACCTATACCGGCCTGTTCGGCCCGATCCGCGACTGGTTCGCCGAGCTGCCGGACTCACGCGCGCGCGGCTACGCCCCCGGCCGCTTCAGCTTCAACGTCAAGGGCGGCCGCTGCGAGGCCTGCCAGGGCGACGGCGTGCTGAAGATCGAGATGCACTTCCTGCCCGATGTCTACGTCACCTGCGACACCTGCAAGGGCAAGCGCTACAACCGCGAGACGCTGGAAGTGCGGTTCCGCGGCAAGTCCATCGCCGACGTGCTCGACATGACGGTGGACGAGGCGGTGGAGTTCTTCTCCGCCGTGCCGGCGATCCGCGAGAAGCTCGTCGTGCTGCGCGATGTCGGCCTCGGCTACATCCATCTCGGCCAGCAGGCGACGACGCTCTCGGGCGGCGAGGCGCAGCGCATCAAGCTGTCCAAGGAGCTGTCGCGCCGCGCGACGGGCCGCACCCTCTACATCCTGGACGAGCCAACCACCGGCCTGCATTTCGAGGACGTCCGCAAGCTGCTCGAGGTGCTGCACGCGCTGGTCAAGGCCGGCAACACCGTGGTGGTGATCGAACACAACCTGGAGGTCATCAAGACCGCAGACTGGATCCTCGATCTCGGCCCCGAGGGCGGCGAGGGCGGCGGGCGCATCGTCGCCGCCGGCACGCCGGAGGCGGTGGCGGCCGCGAAGGAAAGCCACACCGGCCGCTTCCTCGCCCCGATCCTCGCCCGCGACGGCGCCGCCGCCGAGCCCGAGCCGGTACGGAAGCGCCGGCGGGCCTGAGGCGCGGTCAGCGCAGCGCCGCCACGATGTGCCGCGCCATCTCGGCGAGCCCGGCATCGAGCCCCGCGAGCGTGCGGTCCGGGTTGGCGTCGAACTCCGTCGAGGCGGCGATGTCATGCCCTTCCGGGCCGGGCCGGTCCCGCGTGATCAGCGTGTCGCTGCCCCAGTTCAGCGTGAACCCCTCCTGGAACAGCGCCCGCCCATCGGGCGCGGCAAGGCGCGTGGTGAGCATGAGGAAGGGGCGGAAGGGCGAGGCGGTGGTGCGGGCGGCGTAGCCGAACTGCTGCACATGGATGTCGAGATAGGCATCCACCTCGGCCGGCGGATAGGCGGCGAGAAGATCCCGCCGCGCCCGGTCGGCGGCGACCGGCACGGTGCGGAAGCCGGCCGCGCGCAGTTCGGCATCGAGATGCGCGGCGAAGCGCGCGCGCACCTCGAAGCCGCGCGCCGCGATGGCGGCGCGGATGCGCTGGTCGCGCTCCTCCTGCATCGCCGCCTCGATGAGCCCGCCGACCAGGCCGAAATAGATGCCCGGCGCGAGGATGATCGGCGCGCTCGGCCCCTCGGGCATGGCCGGTTCCACGAGGCCGATCGTCCGCACCCGTTCGGCCTGGCCGCGATCGAGCGCCACGCGCGGCGCGCAGCCGGCCAGGGTCGGCAGCAGCAGCAGGATCAGAAGCAGGCAGCGTCGCATGGCGTCCCCCGTCCGGGCGAAACCTAGCCCGGCCCGGCGCCCGCCGATCCGAAACTTTGCCGAAACTGCGATGCCTGCGCCGCGACGGCCGGCGACGCGGTCAGGCCAGCCCCAGCGCCTTCTTCAGCGCCTTGTCCACGCCGCCCGGCGGCAGTCCTTCCCGCAGCCGGAAGCGCGCGATGCCGGCCAGCGTGCGCGGCCCGATGATCCCGTCCGCGGCACCGACCTCCGGGAAGCCGGCGCGTTGCAGCGCGCGCTGGATCGCGATCGCCTCCGCCGCGCTGACGGATTCGGCCGCCGGCGGCGCGGCAAAGAGGCGGAGCACCTTGTCGAGCCAGGCCCGCCGGTCCGCCATGCCGTTGGTGCCGCCATTGATCCGCCGCGTCACCGCGACATAGTCGCCGCCGTCGCAGAGCGCGTTCAGCCCCTTCCACTCCCAGAAGCCGCACGCCACCAGCAGCGCATGCGCAGGCGCGCCGGCCAGGTCCGGGGAGCCTTCCAGGTCCAGCCCGACGATCCCGCCGATCTCGCGATAGGCGCCGCGCCCGGTGATCTGGATGTAGCCGCGGCCCCGATAGCGGAAGCCGTCGCCGCTCTCCGGCCCGCCATTGCCCATGCGGTTGGCATAGACGCTGTTGGCCAGCTTCTCGGGCTTGTTCGCGAAGGGGCGCGCGGATTCGACCGTGGGGAACCGGCTCGGCCAGACCTCCACGATCCGCTCGGCGCGGTAGTTCATGTTCTCCTCGGTGATGGTCATGCCGCCGGATTCATGGCCGACCTGGGCGAGGAAGAAGTTGAGGCGGTTGCCCGGCGCGATCCCGAAGCGGCCGAAGACCGGCCCCGACTGCGCGGCGAGCGCATCGAGATGCGCCGCCGGGGCGCGGGGATAGAGATCCTGCACCTGTTGCCGCGTCAGCATCGCCACCTTCCCTCCGTGCCGCGAGGCCGGCAGCATGATCCGCGCGGGCCGCCCGGGAAAGGCCATTCCGCGGGCCACGCGCCGGCGTGACCGGCCCCGCAGTAGCGGGCCGGCGGCGATCTGACCTAATCCTGCGCCATGCGCGCCTATGCCCTGATCCCCGCCCGATCCGGCTCGAAGGGCCTGCCCGACAAGAACATCCTGCCGGTCGCCGGGCATCCGCTGCTCGCCTGGTCCATCGCCTTCGCGCGGAAGATCCCCGTGGAGCGCGTCATCCTCTCGACCGATTCCGAAGCATATGCGGAGATCGGCCGGCGCTACGGCGCCGAGGTGCCGGCACTCCGCGGCGCAGCCGCCGCCTCCGACACGGCGATGGAGGAGGACATCCTCGCCGACCTGCAGGCCACGCTGCCCGGCCTCGGCATCGCGCTGCCGGATGCGTGGGTCTGGCTCAAGCCCACCTGCCCCTTCCGCGACGTGGCGGCGGTGGAACAGGCGCTCGCCGTGCTGCGCGACCGGCCGGAGGTGGACGCCGTCCGCATCGTCTCGGAGGCGGATGCGCGGCTGCATCGCATCAATGCCGAGGGCTGGCTGGAGCCGCTTCTCGACAGCTGGGATCCCAAGCGGTCCAAGATGCGGCGCTCCGAATTCCCGAAGGTCTATCAGCCCTTCAACCTGGAAGTGTTCCGCCACCAGGGCTGGGCGGAACGCGGCAGCCTGTTCATGGGACGGCGCATCCACCCGGTCGTGCTGCCGCGCATCACCGGGCTCGACGTGGACGACCGCGACGGCTTCGAGCTGATCCGCGCGCTGATCGAGAGCGCGCCGCGCGCCGCGATCGTCGCCCGCCACCTGCACGAGCCGACGCCGGCCGCGCCCCCGGTCGATCCGCAGGTCGCCGCCATCGCCGAGGCGCTCCGGGCCGAGGCGAAGCCCGGCGAGGCGGCGCGCGAGGTGCTGAGCCGCGCGCGCTTCTCCATCGCCGCGACGCGCGAGGCCGCCGAGGCGGTGCTGGCCGATGATCCCGGCCACGTCTCGGCGCTCCGGGTGCTCGCGAAATGCCAGGCGCGGGCCGGCGAGCCCGCCGCGGCGGCGGCGACGCTGCGCGAGCTGATGCGCCGCCAGACGGCCGGGCAGGAGACACGGCGCGAGCTCCGCCGGCTCGACCTGCTCGCCGGCCAACCCTCGCCCGATCCCGCCCCGCCGGAGGAGGCGGCGCGGCTCGAGCCGCTCGCCGCCGCGGCCGATGCGGCGATGCGCGCGGTGGCCGCCGGCGCCCGGCCGGACCGCGCCGGCTTCGCCGCCCTGCTCCGCCAGGGCTTCGAGGCGGCGCTGCGCGAGCCGGGAGCCCGCCTTCCGCCGGCGCTGCTCGCGCTCCGGCGTGCCCGCGACGTCGCCATCGTCGGCAACGGGCCGAGCCTCAAGGGCTCCGGCGCCGGCGCCGCGATCGAGGCGCATGGCGCGGTGCTGCGCTTCAACTTCCCCGTGCTCAGCGGGCATGAGGCGGATGTGGGGCGGCGGACCGACGCGATGATCCTCGCCGGCGCGAAGCGCGGCTTCCTCGCCACGCTGTTGGAACGCGAGCCCGGCTATCGCCGCGTCCCCGCGATGGTGGCGGAGCATCGCCCCGCGGAGGACGGCGCAGCCCAGCCGCCCGGCATCCCGCTGCCGATCCTTCGCCTGGTCTGGCAGGCCGGATATCCCGGCCCGACCTCCGGCTTCACCGGCATCCTGCTGACCGTGCTGCTGCTCAACCGCCCCGCGACGCTGTTCGGCTTCGACTTCTTCGCCCCCGGCCAGCCCGGGCATTACTTCGGGGAGGCGGCGGCGGCGCTCCAGCACGAGACGGCCTTCGAGCGCTGGTACGTCACCCGCTTCCTGCCGGCGATCCGCCCCGGGATCAGGTTCCACGCAGCGGGCTGAGCGCCGGCGGCGCGCCGCCCACCAGCCGGCGCAGCCGCGGCACCAGGCCGACCATCAGCAGCGCGATCGAGAACAGGCACCAGATCGCCGGCATCTCGCGCGGGTCGGAGGTGAGGAGGGAGGCGAGCACGGGCCCCGCCAGCAGGTGGAACAGCGCGAAGCGCCAGGCGCCGTAGAGCAGCGGCAGCACGAAGGCAGCGATCATGTAGCCCGGGAAGGGTAGCCGGAACCCGTCCCAGAGTTGGAGCGGCGGGACGAGCGCGTTGTAGGGGATGCTCCAGGCCAGATGCCACTCGCCCGAGAAGGTGCAGAGCGGCGTGCCGCAGAGCGAGGTGCCGGCCGTGCAGCTGCCGGCCCAGTCGAAGGGATGGAGCTGGAGCAGCATGGCCGCCGCCGCGACGGCGCAGAGCACCCAGACCAGCGCGCGCAGCGCCGGCCCTGGTCCGCGCGGCAGGATCGCCATGGCGAAGGCGTTGATGAAGAAGGGCTGGAAGGCGATGTGCAGGTAGGAGAGCAGCGTCACCGCCTGGTTGGTGGGGCTGCCGCAGCGGTCCACCACCGCATGGCCTGCCACCTGCAGCGCCTCCATCGCGGTGAAGTAGCCGAAGGCGGCGGGGATGGCCGGTGCCTCGCGCCGGTGCAGCGCATAGGCGGTGGCCGCGGCGCCGAGGCCGACCATGCCGACGGAGGCGCCCATGGACCAGCACATGCGACTCCGCCCCCGCTTCCCCGCCGCGCGATCCTACCGGGCGCCGCCGCCACGACGGAAGCGCAGCGGGATCAGACCACGCCGCGCAGCCCGCGCCAGGCGACCGCCAGCCGGTCGCCGAGCCCGCGCGGCACCACCACCTCGCGCCCCGCGGCGAGCCGAAGCAGGTCCCGCCGCGCGAGCACCGCCGGCAGCGCCGCGGCGACGGCGCCCGCCGGCACGTCGCGCCGCGCGCCGGCCAGGGCGACCAGGCCTTCGGCGGCCATCTCCGCGACCAGGCCGCGCACCGCGGGCGATGTGGGTGCGGCGACCGCGGCCTCCACCGTCATCCCCGCGCGCGCGAGGCGGTCGGCGGGCAGCAGGCAGCGCCCCTGCGCGGCATGCGCCGCGACCGAACGCAGCACGCCGGCCAGCCCATAGGCCGCGCCGAGCGCGCGCAGCACCTCCCGCGCTTCCGCCCCGGCGCCGAGCGCGGCGCCCGCCGCCGCCGACCAGCCGCCGGCGGTGCCGCGCAGGAAGGCCACGAAATCGGCCTCGGTCGCGAGGCCATCTTCATGCGCCTCCGCCTCCCGCGCCTCGATCATGGCGAACAGCGTCGCCGGCTCCAGCGCGCCCGCGGCGATCGCGGCATGGAGGGGTGCCGCGACCTCGTGGCGGCGCGGCGGCGCGCCGGAAGCGGCCTCCTGCACCGCGTCGCGCCACCATTGCAGGCGGATCAGCGCGGCGACGGGGTTGCTCGCCGCCTCCCGCGCGCGGGCCAGTTCGTGGTTGAAGGCGATCAGGGCGAACAGCGCGCCACGCGCCGCCGCCGGGGCAAAGAGCGCGCAGAGGAAGCGGTCCGGGTCATGGGCCCGGGCGAAGGCGGCAAGGTCGGTCTCGGCCATGCGGCGCGGCATGGACGCAAGGCCGGCCCCGCGCAAGCGCGGTTGACGCTCCCCCACGCCACGCCTAGGTCACGGACGGCCGTTTCCGCGCCCTTGGGAGAGAGAGATGCCCTTCACCCTGCCGCCCCTGCCCTACTCCACCACCGCGCTCGCCGCGAACGGGATGTGCCAGGAGACGCTCGAGCTGCACCACGGCAAGCACCACAACGCCTATGTCACCGCGCTGAACGGGCTGATCGAGGGCAAGGGCCTCGCCGGCAAGTCGCTCGAGGCGATCTGCGCCGAGGCCGGCAAGGCCGGCGCCGACGGGCTGCCGGTGCTGAACCAGGCCGGCCAGCACTGGAACCACATCCTGTTCTGGCAGGTGATGCAGCCGGGTGGCGGCGGCGACAAGCTGCCGGGCGCGCTGGCGGCGAAGATCGACAGCGACCTCGGCGGCCTCGCCGCCTTCAAGGAGGCCTTCAAGCAGGCCGGCGTGACGCAGTTCGGCTCGGGCTGGGCCTGGCTGGTGATCGGCAGCGACGGCAAGCTGAAGGTCACCAAGACGCCGAACGGCGCCAACCCGCTCTCGACCGGCGAGGGCCAGCCGATCCTCGGCGTGGATGTGTGGGAGCACGCCTACTACCTGGATTTCCGCAACGTCCGCCCGAACTACCTGCAGAACTTCCTGGACAAGCTGGTGAACTGGGAAGTCGTGGCCGACCTGATGGCCAAGGGCGGGCTCAAGAGCGGCCAGACTGGCTGAGGGCGCGTCCTTCGGGCCGCGAGAGGGGCGCCGGGGCAACCCGGCGCCCTTCGTCGTTTCAGGCCAGCGCCGCGGCGGGCACGACGATCGCGAAGCGGTCCGCAAGCTCGGCCAGCGCGTGGCGATGGATCGCGGCGCCCGGGATCGGCGCGCCGCCGAGCGGATCAGGCAGGGCGCGCGTGGCGCAGGCGTCCTGCGCGATGGTGACACGGTAGCCGAGGTCGAGCGCCGCCCGCGCCGTCGAACTCACGCACATATGCGTCTGGTAGCCGACCACGATCAGGTTCTTCCGCCCGATGGCGCCGACCCGCTCGGCCAGGTCGGTGCCGGCGAAGGCGTTGGGCAGCGGCTTCTCGACCACCGCCTCGCCGGCGACCGGCGCGACCTCCTCCAGGATCGCCCCGCCCGGCGCCGCCCGGTCGAACAGGCCGCCCGGGCGGCCCTTGTGCGCGACATGGATCACCGCAGCCCCCGCCGCACGCGCCCGCCCGAGCAGCGCCGCGAGGACGGCAAGCGAGGGCTCGATGCCATCCAGCGGCAGCCGTCCGGTGCGGTATTCGCCCTGCGCGTCGATCACGAGCAGCGTCGCCTCCGCGAGGCGCGGCGGGTTCAGATCGGCGCCGGCCATGTCGAGCAGGGTCCTGGGGGTCGTCGTCATGCGGGGATTCCTTCGTGCGGGGCGGATGCTGCCACCGCCGCGCGCCGCCGTCCTGCGCGCGGGGGGCATGGCGCGGCATGCGCCCTGGTCATGGCGCTTCGCGGGGCCGGGCCCGGGCGCCGGCGGTGCAAGGCGGCGGCGGGCTGTGGTAGCCTTTCCCCATGGCCGAGGCCGGACTGCTCCACCATCGCTGGAACGCGCGCAGGACGCCCGGCACGGTCGGGACGCGCCCGCATCGCCGGGAGATGGCGCCGTGAACGTGCTGGCGCCGATCCAGGGCGACCCCCCCATCCCGCGCCGCAAGCTCGACGTGGCGGAGTACTACCGCATGGCCGAGGTCGGCATCCTGCGGCCCGATGACCGCGTGGAGCTGATCGAGGGAGAGCTGATCGAGATGGCGCCGAGCGGGCCCGAGCATGCGAGCGTGGTCAGCACCCTGATGATGCAGCTCGTGCGCAGGATCGGCGAGAGCGCCATCGTCCGGGCTGACCTGCCGATCCGCCTGGATGACTTCAACGAACCCGAGCCCGACTTCGCCCTCGTCCGGCCGCGCCCCGACCGCTACCGCAGCGCGCATCCGGGCCCGGCGGATGTGCTGCTGGTGATCGAGGTCGCGAAGACCAGCCTTGCCTTCGACCGCGGCGCCAAGATGCGGCTCTATGCCGGGCACGGCATCCCGGAATACTGGGTGCTCGATCTCGATGGCCGCCGGCTGGAGCGCTTCCTCGATCCCCGCCCGGACGGCTACGCCCGCATGGAGTCCATGCCCGAGGAGGCCGAGATCGCGCCGCAGGCGCTGCCGGGGGTCCGGCTGCGCCTCGCGGATATCCTCGGCTAGCCCTTCGCCGCCTCGCTCGGCTTCGCGTCATTCGCCGCCTCGGGCGGGCGCACCATGCTGCTGATCGTGCCGCGCAGCACGGTGATGCGCACGCCCTGCGCGATCTCCACCTCGATCTCGTCGCTGTCGTCGCGCACCTTGCTGATCGTGCCGATGATCCCGCCGCCGGTGATCACCCGGTCGTTGCGCTTGAGCTTGGTCAGCATCTCCCGGTGCTCCTTCATCTTCTTCTGCTGCGGCCGGATGATCAGGAAGTAGAAGACGGCGAAGATCAGGATCAGCGGCAGGAGCTGCATGATCACCGCCCCGGTGCCGCCAGAGGCGTCCTGGGCGTAGGCAGGGGAGATCCACATGGGCGGTCCGGCGTCCGTCTTGGCTGGGATTGCGGGAAGGTGGCGCGGAACCTAGCTTCCGGCCGCCCGCCGTCAACCCATCCCCGGACCCGAGCCTTGCCCGAGACGCCTGCCGATCCCGCGCTGCTGCCCATGCTGACCCGCATCGCGGAGGCGCTGGAGCGCCTCGCCCCCGCCCCGCCGGCGGCGCCCGACCTGCGGGCCGCCGACGGCTTCGTCTGGCATCCGGCCCCGGCGCCCCGCCTCGTCCCCGTGGCGCGCATCGCAGCGGTGGACATCGTGCTGCTGCGGGGCGTGGAGCAACAGAAGAGGATCCTGGTCGAGAACACGCTCCGCTTCGCGCGCGGCCTGCCGGCCAACAACGCGATGCTCTGGGGCGCGCGGGGGATGGGCAAGTCCTCGCTGGTCAAGGCCGCGCATGCGGCGGCCAATGCGGAGGCCCCCGGCGCGCTCGCGCTGATCGAGATCCACCGCGAGGACATCCGCACCCTGCCCGAGTTGCTGAACATCCTGCGCGGGGAGCGCCGCCGCTGCCTGGTGTTCTGCGACGACCTCTCCTTCGAGCGCGAGGATGCCGACTACAAGGCGCTGAAGAGCGTGCTCGACGGCGGCATCGAGGGCCGGCCCGCGAACGTGCTGTTCTACGCGACGAGCAACCGCCGCCACCTGATGCCGCGCGACATGATCGAGAACGAGCGCGGCAGCGCGATCAACCCGGCCGAGGCGGTGGAGGAGAAGGTGAGCCTCTCCGACCGCTTCGGGCTCTGGATCGGCTTCCACAATTGCGACCAGGACACCTTCTTCGCCATGGTCGAGGGCTATGCCGAGAGCTTCGCGCTCCCGATCGGCGCCGAGGAGCTCCGCAAGGCCGCGGTCGAATGGTCCGTCACGCGCGGCGGCCGCTCGGGGCGCGTCGCGTGGCAGTTCGTGCAGGACATGGCGGGCCGCCTCGGCGTGCGGATCGCGGCCTGATCACGCCACCGGCCGCTTCCAGCGGCTCGTTGGCATGATGTTTCTTGCCTCAGTCGCCGGCGCGGCCTCCGGCCGCTTGGCTGCGCGCCAATGGGCGCGGCGGCCGCAGGCCGGAACCCTGTGCGCCGGGCATCACCCGCGCGCGATCCGCGCCATCCCGCCCATCCAGGGCCGCAGCACCTCGGGGATGGCGATGGCGCCGTCCGCCTGCTGGAAGGTCTCCATCACCGCGATGAGCGCGCGGCCCACTGCGACGCCCGAGCCGTTGAGCGTGTGGAGGAATTCGGTCCCCTTGCCGCCCGCCGGGCGGTAGCGCGCCTCCATCCGGCGCGCCTGGAAGTCGCGGCAATTGGAGCAGGAGGAGATCTCGCGCCAGGCCTCCTGGCCGGGCAGCCAGACTTCGAGATCATAGGTCCTGGCCGCACCGAAGCCGGTATCGCCCGCGCAGAGCAGCACGCGCCGCCAGGTGAGGCCGAGCTCGGTCAGGATGCGCTCGGCGCAGCGCGTCATGCGCTCATGCTCGGCGGCCGATTGCGCGGGGGTGCAGATGGAGACCAGCTCCACCTTGGCGAACTGGTGCTGGCGCAGCATGCCCCGCGTGTCGCGCCCGGCGCTGCCGGCCTCGGAGCGGAAGCAGGGGGTGAGTGCCGTGAGGCGGATCGGCTCGGCGGGCTCGGCGATGATCTCGCCGCGGACGAAGTTGGTCAGCGGCACCTCGGCGGTCGGGATCAGCCAGCGGCCATCGGTGGTGCGGAACAGATCCTCGCCGAATTTCGGCAACTGGCCGGTGCCATGCATGGTGGCGTCGTTCACCAGGTAGGGCACGGTCGCCTCGGTATAGCCGTGCTCCTCGGTGTGCAGCGTGATCATCCACTGCCCGAGCGCGCGTTCGAGCCGGGCGAGCGCGCCCTTCAGCACCGTGAAGCGCGCGCCGGCGAGCTTGGCCGCGGTGCCGAACTCCATCAGCCCGAGCGCCTCGCCGAGCTCGAAATGCTGCTTCGCCGGGAAGGGCAGCGGATGCGGCTCGGCATGGACGTGCTGGACGACATTGGCGCTCTCGTCGGCGCCATCGGGGACCTCGGGATCGAGGATATTGGGGAGCCGCTCGAGCAGGTGGCGCAATTCCGCCTCCGCCTGCGCCGCCTTCGCCGCGAGTTCGCCCTCGCGGGCCTTGAGCGCGGCCACCTCCGCCATCAGAGCCGAGGCGCCCTCGCCCTTCCCGCGCGCCGCGCCGATCGCCTTGGAAAGCCGGTTCTGCTCCGAACGCAGCGCCTCCGATGCCGTGATCGCCTGGCGCCGTTCCTGATCGAGGCCGAGGAGCCGCGCAGAATCCACGCGAACGCCGTCCAACTCGGTGATCCCGCGCCGGGCCAGCGCCGCGTCGAAGGCGGCCGGATTGTCGCGCAGGGCGCGGATATCGTGCATGGTCCAACTGCCCTAAAGCCCAACTCGCCCAATGCCAAGGATCAGGATCGCCGGTGTGGCGCGGCGCGGCCGGCCAGCAGCTGCGCTTCGGTCCGACCTGGCGCGCCCCTAGAGGCTCCGTCTCGCGTGATGACAGGTCGCCACCGTGCATGCCTTCGCGTCGCGAGCCAGCACGGCAAGGCCTGCATGCCCCTTCCCAACCAGTGGTCGTGTCTCGCCGTAGATCAAACGCGCCTCCGCCTCACCCCGGCAGCCGACGGAGCGCGGCAAACACGTCCTCGGTGTAGGCGATCTCGCCATTCCAGTAATCCACGAGCGCCCGCTCGTTGAGCGCAATCCAAGCGGCGAGTTGCCGAAATTCGTCTGCCGACAGCGTCCCCGGAGGGATGAGGCGCGGCTCGGGCCGGACAGCCACGGCGATCATGCTCGCCGGATCGGGGTGCGGACCCCGCGCCACCTTGACGCGGACATCGTGACGGGCGCCGCCGCGCTGGGAGATGAACACCACGAAGGGAAGCCCGGTGCGTTCCGGCCGGAGGTTGGCCATTTCGAACATGTCCCCATCGTCGCCAGCGGCAGCGGGGATTCCCGCCTGCTCCTCCCGGAAGCCCCCGGCCCCGCTCACGTCGTGCCCTCCTCCGCCTTCTTCTTGTTCCGCAGCATCATCGTCGCGGTGATGATCGAGATCTCGTAGAGAAGGATCAGCGGCAGCGCGAGGCCGATCTGGCTGATCACGTCGGGCGGCGTGATGATCGCGGCGACGACGAACATGATGACGATCGCGTAGCGCCGTCCCTTCTTCAGCGTCTCCACCTGCACGATCCCCACGCGCGCCATCAGCGTCAGCAGCACCGGCAGCTGGAAGGCGATGCCGAAGGCCAGGATCATGTGCATGACGAGGCTGAGATACTCGCTCACCTTCGCCTCGAGCTGGATCGCCACCGTCCCCGCCTCGGCCGGCGTCTCGAAGCTGATGAAGAAGGACCAGGCCATCGGGAAGATCGCGTAGTAGGCCATCGCCGCCCCGGCCACGAACAGGAAGGGCGAGGCGATGAGGAACGGCATGATCGCGTTCTTCTCGCTGCGGTAGAGCCCCGGCGCGATGAACAGCCAGAGCTGCGTCGCCCACATCGGGAAGCTGAAGAACACCGCGCCGAAGAAGGCGACCTTGAGGTAGGTGAAGAAGGCCTCGTAGAGCGCGGTGAAGATCATCCGCCGCTCCTGCCCGCTCTGGCTGGCCAGGATGTCGGCCAGCGGCGCGGCGAGGAAGCCGTAGATCTGGCGCGAGAAATAGTAGCAGACGATGAAGCAGAGCACGAAGGCGCCGATCGACCACATGAGCCGCGTGCGCAGCTCCATGAGGTGCTCGATCAACGGCATCGGCTTGTCGTCGATCTGGTCTTCGGGATCGCGCGGCACGGCGTTGGAATCCGATTCTCAGGCCGCGCCGACCGGCCCGCCAGGGGCCGGCACGGCGGGAGCGGATGCGGGGGCGGCCACGGGCGCGCCCATGGGGCCAGCGGCGGGCACGGGCGCCGCGACGGGGACGGTGGGCGGCGGCATCGCCGCGGCGACGCCGGGCGGGATGAAGGCCGGCGCGGCGGGCGGCGCCGCGGCGGGGGGTGGCGTTTCGGCGGCGGGCGGCGCGGGCGGCGGCGTCACCTCGGCGCCATGGGCGGGCGGCGGCGGATCCTGGAAGGCGTCCCGCAGCGGATTGCCGATCGGATCCTCGGTGAAGGTCTTGCGGAGGCTGCCGTCCTTGTCGAGCTCGCGCTCCACCGCGCCGCGGAAGTCGAAGTTGCGGATCTCGTTGATCTGGCTCCGCACGTCCTCGAGCTTCGCCTCGCGCACCACCTCGTCGAGCTGGCCCTGGAACTCGCCGGCCATGCGGCGGAGCTTCTGCAGGCCCTGGGCGATCCCACGCACGGCCCCCGGCAGGTCCTTGGGGCCGATGATGACCACCGCGACCACCGCGATCAGCGCCAGTTCCGTCCAGTCGAGCCCGAGCATGCCACCCCTTCTGCGCCTCCGCACCGGCCGGCGGGCGGCGGGCCCGATCCGTTAGCAGAGCGCGCGCAGCCCGCCAATGCGCACCTCCTAGTTAGGAAGCCTCGGCCGGGAATACGAAGGCCCGTTCCGCATCCATCGCGACCGCCACCCGCTCCCCCCGGTTGAGCCAGGTTCCCGGCGGCAGCCGCGCATGCAGGTGCAAGAGCCCCCCCTGCCCGTCCGCCACCGCGAGGTGGACGAGCGTGGTCGGCCCGATCAGGCGGCAGGCCTCGACCTCCGCCGGCGTCCCGCCCGTGCCGAGCACGCGCAGCCCCTCGGGCCGCAGCAGCACCTCGAGCGGCCCTTCGGGCGGGCGGCGGTTGCCGAGTTCGATCGCGCCGATCGGCGTCTCGGCCCGCGAGCCTTCCAGCCGCGCCGGCAGGCGGTTCACCTCGCCGAGGAAGGTCGCGACGAAGCGCGTCTCCGGCGCCAGGTAGAGCTCGGCCGGCGTGCCGAGCTGCTCGATCCGGCCCTGGTTCATCAGCGCGATGCGGTCGGCCATGAACATCGCCTCCTCCGCGTCATGCGTGACGATGAGGGTGGCGATCCCGGCCTCCTGCAGCACATGCAGCGTGTCGTCGCGCACTTGCTCGCGCAGGCGCGCATCGAGGCTGGCGAAGGCCTCGTCCAGCAGCAGCAGCGTGGGACGCGGGGCGAGCGCGCGGGCGAGTGCGACGCGCTGCTGCTGCCCGCCCGAGAGCATGTGCGGCCAGGCGGCGGCGAAGGCCTCGAGCCCGACGCGGGCGAGCGCATCCATGATGCGCCATTTCCGCTGCCCGCGCGGGATGGCGCGCAGCCCGAAGGCGACGTTCTCCTCGACCGTCAGGTGCGGGAACAGCGCGTAGTCCTGGAAGACGAAGCCGATGCCGCGCGATTCGGGCGGCACCTCCCGCCCCGGCTCGGCGATCAGCCGCCCATCGAGCGTGATGCGGCCCGCCTGGAGCGGCTCGAGCCCGGCGGCGAGGCGCAGCAGCGTCGTCTTGCCGCAGCCCGAGGGGCCGAGCAGGCAGACGATCTCCCCCGGCTTGGCGGCGAGCGAGAGCCCTCGCAGCACCTCCCCGCGCTCGGGGTAGCTGTGCCGCACAGCCTCGAAAGCAATGCTCATTCGCAACAGCTAGCGACGAAGACGGCCGGACGAAAGGGGCATCACCCTTCCCCGCCCTGCCGTGGTTCCGCCGCGGCCTCGCCAGCCTCATCCGGCGCCGCCCTCTCCGCCGCCGCGAGCAGCGGCGCGGCCGCCTCGGCGCTCACCAGTTCCTCCCGCTTCGGCAGGTCCTTGAGCGAGGCGAGGCCGAACTGTTCCAGGAAGCGCGGGGTCGTGCCCCAGAGCGTCGGGCGCCCCGGCACCTCCCGATGGCCCTTGGGCGCGATCAGCCCGTTCTCCAGCAGCGCCTCCAGCGTCGCCTGGGAGAGACCGGCACCCCGGATCTCCTCGATCTCGGCGCGCGTCACAGGCTGGTGCCAGGCGATCACGGCGAGTGTTTCCATCGCGACGCGCGGCAGCCGGCGCGGCACCTCCACCACCCGGGTCAGGGCGGGGGCGAGATCGGGCGCGGTGCGGAGCGCGAAGCCGCCGGCGACCTCCGCCAGCACCACGCCTCGCCCCTCCAGCACCTGGCGCAGCCCGGCCAGCGCGGCCTCGGCGGATTGCCCCTCGGGCAGCAGGGATTGCAGCCGGTGCAGCGCCACCGGCCGGTCGGAGGCGAAGAGCAGCGCCTCGGCCAGCCTGACCGCCTCGGGCGAGGCGGCCGCCTCCGTCGTTTCCGCGTCCTCAGGCGGCGCGCACATCCCGCGATTCCTCCACGCGCTCGGCGCGGCGGAGCAGGATGGGGCCGAAGGGCCGTTCCTGCCGCAACTCCAGCGCGCCGCCGCGGGCCATCTCCAAGCCCGCCACGAGCGTGCTGGCAAGAGCGGCGCGACGCTCGACGGTATCGAGCGCCTCCTCGCCGGCCGCCCCGTCCGGCAGGAATCGCTGCAGCACCGCCCAGGAGGGGAACTCGCCGAGCACGCGGGAGAGCCGGGCCAGCGCCTCCTGCACCGACCAGACCCGGCGCGGCTTCGGCCGGTAAGGGCGCCTGGCGATCGCGCGCCGCCGCCCGGCGACATAGGCCATGGCAAGGGCCGGCAGGTCCGCCCGCAGCCCGGAGCGGTCCTGCACCGTCAGGTCCTCCGGCGCCCCGCGCGGGAACAGCTCGCGGAAGAGCTGCGGCCGCCCGGCGAGCCAGGCGGCGCCAGCCCGCATCCGCTCGAGCTCGGCCAGCCGGTCCGTCAGCCGCCCGGCGAGCGCCTCCGGGTCCTCGCCCGCCTCCTCCCGCGGCAGGAGCAGGCGGGATTTCAGCCAGGCGAGCCAGGCGGCCATCACCAGCCATTCCGCCTGGATCTCGAGCCGGAGCCCCCGCGCCTGCTCGATCACCGCGAGATACTGGTCCACCAGCGACAGGATCGAGATGCCGCCGAGATCAACCTTCTGCGCCCGCGCGAGATCGAGCAGCAGGTCGAGCGGACCCTCGAAGCCGTCGAGCTGGAGATGCAGGACGGGTGTCGCGGGATGGGTGGGCGCGTCGGTCATCGGAGGCCTCCGAGGCCAGTGAGGAAGAAGATGGCGCGCAGGATCGGGAAGGCGAAGTTGCGCACCAGCCAGCCGAGCGGATCGAGCCCGGGGATGGCGAGCGGCAGCACGAAGACGAGGCCGAGCACCAGCATCAGCCCGGCGCGTTCCAGGCTGGCCACCGCGCGCGCCGCCGGCGCCGGCAGCACGCCGACCAGGATCCGCCCGCCATCGAGCGGCGGGATCGGGATCAGGTTGAAGACGGCCAGCACCACATTCACCAGCATGCTCATCGCAAGGAAGCGGGCGAGCCAGGCCACCACCCCATCGGGCAGCGACTCGGAGCCCAGGAACAATCCATGGGCCAGCAGGCCGAAGCCGAAGGCAAGCACCAGGTTCACCCCCGGCCCGGCGGCCGCGACCAGCACCATCCCCCAGCGCGGGCTGCGCAGCCGCCAGATGTCCACCGGCACCGGCTTCGCCCAGCCGAACATGGCCTGCACCTCGCCGATGGTGAGCAGCTGCGTGGCGAGCAGCATCGCCGGCACCAGCACCGTGCCCACCGGGTCCACATGCCGCAGCGGGTTCAGGCTCAGCCGGCCGAGCCGCGCCGCCGTGTCGTCGCCGAGCGCCTTGGCGGCATAGCCATGCGCCGCCTCATGCAGGGTGATGGCCAGGATGGCGGCCAGCGCCACCGCGGCGATCTCCCCGATCATGGGCGGCTCAGGCGGCCGCCGGCCGACGGGCCCGCGCCACCGCCGCGCGCGCGGCGGCGAGGCGCGCGCGCGCACGATCCGAGAGCGGCGGGCAGGCGGCGAGCAGCGCCTCCGTCTCGGCCAGGAGGCCGGTGCAATGCAGCACGATGTCGCACCCCGCCCCCAGCGCCGCCGATGCGAGATCGTTGGAGAGCCCCTGCATCGCCCCCATCGCCAGGTCGTCGGAGACGAGCACGCCGTCGAAGCCGATGGCGCCCCGGATGACCTCCCCGATCACGCGGGGCGAGAGCGTCGCGGGCAGCCGCGCATCCCAGGCCGCGTAGAGGATATGCGCCGTCATCGCCCAGGCGCCGCAGGACGCGAGTTCGCGGAAGGGCGCGATGTCGGCCGCGAGGTCCGCCTCGGCCGCCTCGACGCGGGGCAGGCTCTCATGGCTGTCCACCAGCGCCCGGCCATGGCCGGGGATGTGCTTGATGACCGGCACGCAGCCGGCTGCCTGCAACCCCCGCACCCAGGCCGCACCGAGCCGCGCGACCTCCGCCGGATCGGCCGAGAAGGCGCGGTCGCCGATCACCTGATGCGCGCCGGGGAGCCGCAGGTCGAGCAGCGGGGCGCAGACCACGTCGAGCCCGGCGGCGGCGCATTCGGCGCCGACCAGCGCGGCATTGGCCTCCGCCGCCGCCTCCGGCCGGCCCTCGAAGCTGGCGGGCGGGGGGAATTCGGTCCAGTGCGGCGGCCGGAGCCGGGCGACGCGCCCGCCCTCCTGGTCCACCAGGATCGGCGCGTCGTCGCCGAGTTCCTCGCGGATCGCCGCGGTCAGGGCGCGGAGCTGCGCCGGGCCCTCGACGTTGCGGCGGAACAGGATCGCGCCGAGCGGCCGATGGCGGCGGAGCAGCCCCGCTTCCTCCGCCGAAAGCGCGGTGCCGGCGAGCCCGATGATCGCGGCCCTGGTCACCGGAGGGTGTCCTGCCCGGTGCGCGGTTCGCTCCCCCTCCCCTCGCGGGAGGGGGCAGGGGGAGGGGGTAGCGCTCGCTCGTCGCGTCGGTGCGCGATGCCCCCCCACCCCAACCCTCCCCCGCAAGGGGGGAGGGAGCATGTTATCGACGTCACCTGACCACCACGCAGGCGCCACCGCGGCTGCGGACCTGCTCGCAGACCCGCGCCGCCGTCTCGGGATCGGCAAGGCCGCCGAGGCGCAGGCGGAACATCGGCGATTGCCCCTCGCGGTCCAGGCGGAGCACGGTCGGGCTGCGGCCTTCGAAGACCTCCGGCAGGCGGCGGGCGAGCCGGTCCCATTCGGCGCGCGCGGCCTCGGCGGTCGGGAGCGCGCCGAGTTGCACCGTGGTCTGCCCCCCGAACATCCCGCGCGGCGCCGCCGGCGCGGCGGGGGCGGTCGGGGCCGGCGCGGCGGTGGGGGTGGGCGTGGCGGCGACGGGTGCGGGCGGCGCGGGTGGCGGCGCGACGGCGGCGCGCAGCCCCTCGATGTTCGGCGCCTCGGCGGCTGGTGCCATGGCGGCGGGGCGGCCGGCCTGGGCCGGGCTCTGGGCCCGCTGGGCGGGCCGTTCGAGAATGAGTTCCGACTGGTTCGGCACGCGAAGCCCGCCCGGGTCCTGCGGGCGGACCTTGAAGGGGCGCGGATCGGCCTCGATCACCGGCACGCTGCTGGCGCCGCCGATGCGCTGCCAGCCCCACCAGCCGGCCGCGCCGAGCGCCATCACGCCGAGCAGCCCCCCGGCAACGGCAAGCATGCGCCAGCCCGCGCCCGCCGGTTCGCGCGCAACCCGATAGGACGGAACGATCGCTTCGCTCACCGCATCTCCTCGACCGGCTCGACCCCCATGACCGCGAGGCCCGAGCGGAGAACCACCGCCGTGGCGGCCACCAGCGCGAGTCGCGCGCGTGTCGCCTCCGGCTCCTCCGCCCGGATGAATCGCAGGGTCGAATCCTCCCGACCCCGATTCCATAATACATGAAAGTCGGCCGCCAAGTCTTGGAGAAAGAACGCGATCCGGTGCGGCTCACGCGCCGTTGCGGCGGCCTCCACGGTGCGCGGCCAGGCCGCCATGCGCCGGATCAGGGCGAGTTCCGCCGGGTCCGTCAGCGCCCCGAGCGGCGCGGCGGCAAGATCGGCCGGCGCCGGGTCGCCGGCCTGGCGCAGCACGGACCGGCAGCGGGCATGGGCGTACTGGACGTAGAAGACCGGGTTGTCCCGGCTCTGCTCCACCACCTTGTCGAGGTCGAATTCCATCTGCGCGTCGGCCTTGCGCGTCAGCATGGTGAAGCGTACCGCGTCCCGGCCGACCTCCTCGATCAGGTCGCGCAGCGTGACATAGGTGCCGGCGCGCTTGCTCATCCGCACCGGCTGCCCGCCCTTCACCACATGCACGATCTGCGTCAGCACGACATCGAGCGGCACGCGATTGTCCGAGAGCGCACCGACCGCGGCCTTCATCCGCTTGACATAGCCGCCGTGGTCCGCGCCCCAGACATGCACGAGTTCGTCGAAGCCGCGCTCGACCTTGTGCAGGTGGTTGGCGATGTCGTTGGCGAAATAGGTGCCGGAGCCATCGGATTTGCGTAGGGGCCGATCCACCTCGTCGCCGAACTGCGTGGCGCGGAACAGGGTCTGCTCGCGCGGTTCCCAATCCTCCGGCGTCTTGCCCTTGGGCGGCTCCAGCACGCCGCGATAGATCAGGCCCTTCGCGTCGAGCAGCGCCTCGGCGGCCTCGAGCTTGCCCTCGGCGATCAGCGCGCGCTCGCTGACGAAGACCTCCTGATCCACGCCGAGCGCGCGGAGATCCTCGCGGATCGCCTCCATCATCAGGTGGACCGTGGTGTCGCGGACGATGTCGAGCCAGACATCCGGGCCGGCGGCGGCGACACCGAAGACGCCGTCCGGCGCCGCCAGCGCATCGCCATGGCGTTCCTTCAGCGCGGCGCCGACCGGGATCAGGTAGTCGCCGCGGTATTGCAGCCCGCCGGGGACGGATTGCGCGTAGTGCTCCTCCGTCATGGTCGTCCCCAGCGCCTGGAGGTAGCGCCAGTAGGCGGCATAGGCGAGTGCCAGCACCTGCGCGCCGGCATCGTTGATGTAGTATTCGCGCGTCACCGCGTAGCCCGCCTTGGCGAGCAGCCCGGCCAGCGCATCCCCCACCACCGCGCCGCGGCAATGGCCGACATGCATCGGGCCGGTGGGGTTGGCCGAGACATATTCCACGTTGATCCGCACGCCGCGCCCGACCGCGCCATCGCCATAGGCCTCACCGACGTGGAGGATCGCGGGCACCTGCGCGCGCAGATGGTCCTCGGCGAGGCGGATGTTCACGAAGCCCGGGCCGGCCGGCGCCGCCTCCGTCACCTCCAGCAGCGCCGCGAGTCGCGCGGCGAGGTCGGCGGCAAGCTTCGGCGGCGGCAGCTTCGCCGCCCTGGCGACCACCATCGCCGCATTCGTCGCGATGTCGCCATGCGCGGCGTCCTTCGGCGGCTCGGTCTGGACGCGGGCGAAGGCGTCCTCCGGCAAATCGGGGAGCATGTCGCGAAGGGCGGCGACGATGCGCGCCCGCATCGCCGCGAAGATGTCGTGCTGGTCCATGACGCGCGGCTTTACCCCAGCGGCCGGGGGGCCGCCATGCCTGGGGCCGCTTGTCCGCTGCCGGGCCATGCGCGAAACGATGGGGGATGGAGAGCCCTGCCCTGCCGCCCCTCGCCACGCTGATCCTGGACCGCTACCGCCTGCCCCTCGATGGGGTGCACGGCCCCGCGCATTGGCTGCGCGTGCGCGCGAACGGCCTGGCGCTCGCCGCCCGCACGGCGGGCGCCGATGCCGTGCTGGTCGAGCTCTTCGCCCTGTTCCACGACGCCGAGCGCGAGGATGAAGGGCGCGACCCCGGCCATGGCGAAAGGGCCGCCGCGCTGGTGCGGCTGTTCGTGGCGGAGGACAGGCTGCGCCTCGCCCCGGCAAGCCTCGACCTGCTCGCAGCCGCCTGCGCGCGGCACGAGCATGGCGAGATCAGCGCCGACCCGACCATCGGCTGCTGCTGGGACGCGGACCGGCTCGACCTCTCGCGGCTCGACCGCCGCCCGAAGGCGCATCTGCTCTCCACCAAAGCGGCGTGGGCGGCGGACATCCAGGCCGAGGCCTGGACGCGTGGCCGCAACTGGCAGCACGACGCGGCGGGCGCGCGCGCCTGGGGCCTGCCGCCGCAAGGCGCCGGCCGGCGTCAGTCCTGGTAGAGCTCCGCGAGCGGCAGTTCGATACCGAGCTCGGGAAGTGAAAGAACGGCTTCGCGCCCCTCCAGCACCTCCTCGACCCAGGCCCGCGACCGCCGCAGGACCGTGGCGAGCGGCCGGTCCTGTTCAAGCAGCACATAGGCCCGGATCGAAGGGACGGATGCGTATTCCGCCGGCTTTGCCCGCCGGTCGACAAGCTGCGTGGAGGGCGACAGCACCTCGATCACGAGGATCGGGTTGACGCTGTCGTCGTCCATGTCCTGCTCCCCGCACAGGACCAGGACATCAGGGTAGCGGGCGCGCCCTCGCATGTTCACGCGGAGGTCGCCGGGATAGGCCTCGCAGCCGGGTGGCAGGCGCCGATCCAGCGCATTGACCGCGCGCTTGACCAGCCTCGCATGCTGGCGGGAACCGCCGGTCATCGCGACGGGCTGGATGCCGTCGAACTCGTATCGCCCGGACTGGCGTTCGTCCCAGGCGAGGAACTCCTCCAGCGTCAGCGGCTTCAGGCTTGCGCTCATGGGCGCATCCTACCCCATCCGCTCCAGGATCGAGCAGTAATTCGCCACCGCCGCGCCGCCCATGTTGAACACGCCGGCGCGGTCGGCCTTGGGCAACTGCATCTCCCCGGCGCTGCCAGTGAGCTGCATCGCCGCCATCGCATGCATGGAAACGCCCGTGGCGCCGATCGGGTGGCCCTTGGATTTCAGCCCGCCGGAGGGGTTCACCGGCAGCTTGCCGTCCTTCGCCGTCCAGCCCTCCAGCGCGGCCCGCGCCCCCTGCCCGTCCGGCGCGAGCCCCATCGCCTCGTATTCGATGAGTTCCGCGATGGTGAAGCAGTCATGGGTCTCGACGAAGGAAAGGTCCGCCAGCGATAGCCCGGCGTGGTCCAGCGCCTTGCCCCAGGCGGCGCGCGCGCCCTCGAAGCGGATGATGTCGCGCGAGGCGATCGGCATCAGGTCGGTGGCCTGCACGGCGGCACGGAAGCGTACGGCCTTCGCCATCCCCTTCGCCGTCTCCTCATCGGTCAGGATCAGCGCCGCGGCGCCGTCCGACACCAGGCTGCAATCGGTGCGCTTCAGCGGCCGCGCCACGAAGGGGTTCTTCTCACTCTCCGCGCGGCAGAAGGCGAAGCCGAGGTCCTTGCGCATCTGCGCATAGGGGTTCGCCACGCCGTTGCGGTGGTTCTTCGCCGCGATCGCGGCCAGCGCGTCGGACTGGTCGCCATGGCGCTGGAAATAGGCCTCCGCGATGCGGCCGAAGACGCCGGCGAAGCCCGCCGCGATCCCGTCCTCCTGCTTGCGGTAGGAGGCCGAGAGAAGGATGTCGCCGATGCGCTCGTTGGGCGTCGCGGTCATCTTCTCCGCCCCCACCACCAGCGCGAAGCGGCCGCGCTTCGCGGCGAGGAAATCGAGCGCCCCATGGATCGCGGCCGAGCCCGTGGCGCAGGCATTCTCGTAGCGCGTGGTCGGCTTGAAGCGGAGTTCCGGCACGCTCTGGAGCAGCAGCGAGGCGAAGAAATCCTGCTTGCCGAAGCCGCCGTTGAACACGCCGACGAAGGCGCCGTCCACCTCCGCCGGCTCGATCCCCGCGTCCTGGATCGCCGCCATCGCGACGCGGCCGAACAGGCTCTCGATATCGGGGTCTTCCAGCTTGCCGAAGGGCGTATGCGCCCAGCCGACGATGCAGGCGGTCATGCGTCCGCTCCTTCCTTGCGATCAGCCCGGCGCCCAGCGGGGCGGGCGGCGTTGCTTGAAGCTCGCGATGCCTTCCTCCGCCTCGTCGCCCGCCGCCTGGCGGGCGAAGGCATCGGCGCCGGCCTCGGCATAGCCATCGGGCACCGTCGCACCGAGGGCGGCGATCAGGCCCTTCGTCTCGGCCAGCGCGCGCGGCGCGCCGAGCAGGATGTCGGCGATGGTCGCGGCGAGCGCGGCGTCGAGATCGGGCACCACCTCATGCACCAGGCCGATCCGCGCGGCCTCCGCGGCGTCCACCACCTGGCCCTGGAGGCAGAGCCGCGCGGCCTGGCTGCGCCCCATGCGGCGATTGAGCCAGGGGAGGATCTGCGCGGGGACGAGGCCGCGGCGTACCTCGGGCGCGCTGAATCGCGCGGTCGGGGAGGCGAGCGCGATGTCGGCGGCGCAGACGAAGCCAAGCCCGCCCGCATAGGCGCTGCCTTCCACCGCCGCGATCACCACCTGCGGCAGGTCGGAGATGGCGCGGAACCGTGCGCCGGTCTTGCGGTTGCGCGCCTGCTGCTCGGCCAGCTTGGCCGCCGGATCGGCGGGCGCGGCGACTTCCGTCAGGTCGAGCCCGGCGCAGAAATGCCCGCCCGCGCCGCGGATCACCAGCACGCGCGCCGCCTTGTCCGCGGGCAGCGCGGCCAGCAGGTCATCGAGCGCGGCGACCATCGCCTGGCTCATCGCGTTGCGCCGCGCCGGGCGGTTCAGGGTGGCCGTCACCACCGCGCCGTCGCGGGTGACGAGAAGGGGGGCGTCGTCGGTCATGGCGGCTCATCCGGTACTGCGGGGCCGCTGCCGTCAATGGCGATGCCGACGGATGTATGCGCCGATCCTCGCACCCCCACCCCGACCCTCCCCCGCATTGCGGGGGAGGGAGCGGCTAAACGCGCTCGCCCTGCCCGGCCTTCACCCGCTCGAGCTCACCGCGCAACGCCGCGAGTTCGGCGCGGAGCGCGGCGATCTGCTCGCCCACCGGGTCCTCGTCGGTGCTGGCAAGCCCGTAGCCGATGCCGCCATCGTCGCAGGGCGCCGAGCCCTTCGGCGGACGCGCGGGGATGCCGACCACGGTGCAGCCCGGCGCGACGGGGTTCACCACCACCGCATTCGCGCCGATCCGCGCGCCCTGGCCGATGCGGATCGGCCCGAGCACCTGCGCGCCGGCGCCGATCGTGACGTGGTTCTCGATCGTCGGATGCCGCTTGCCCGGCTGGCCCGAAAGCCCGCCCAGCGTGACCCCGTGATAGATCAGCACGTCGTCGCCGATCTCGGCCGTCTCGCCGATCACCACGCCCATGCCGTGGTCGATGAACAGCCGCCTTCCGATCCGCGCGCCGGGATGGATCTCCACCCCCGTCAGCCAGCGCGCCAGATGCGAGGAGAAGCGCGCCAGCCCGCGCAGCCCCATCCGCCACAGCGCATGCGAGAGGCGATGCCACAGCACGGCATGCAGGCCGGCATAGCAGAACAGCGCTTCCGCGAAGCCCGGCCTGGCCGGGTCGCGCTGGCGGACGGTGCGCGCGAGTTCGACGATTTCCATGGCTGGATCACTCCATCCAGGGCGGGGCCGGCAGCCCGCGCTCGCGCAGGAAGGCCGGGTTGAACAGCTTGGACTGGTAGCGCGCGGCGCCGTCGCAGAGCACCGTCACCACGGTGTGGCCCGGCCCGAGCCGCTTCGCGACGCGGATCGCGGCCGCGACGTTGAGCCCCGCGCTGCCGCCGACCGAGAGCCCCTCATGCGCCTGCAGGTCATAGACCTGCGCCAGCATCTCGGGGTCCTCGATCCGCTCGGCATCGTCGATCAGTGGGCGCGCCTCGGCGAGATTCCCGGGCGCGCGGGCGGCCTGGCCGATGCCCTCGGTGATCGAACTGCCCTCGGCCTTCACCTCCCCCGTCTTCACCCAGGAGAACAGGCCGCTGCCGGCGGGATCGGCCAGGACGATCCGCACGCCGGGGTTCCGCGCCTTCAGCGCGCGCGCCACGCCGGCCAGCGTGCCGCCGGTGCCGCAGGCGCAGGTGAAGGCGTCCACGCGGCCTTCCGTCTGCTCCCAGATCTCGGGGCCCGTCGTCGCCTCATGCGCGCGGGCATTGGCCAGGTTGTCGAACTGGTTCGCCCAGACCCCGCCCGTCTCCTCCGCGATGCGGCGCGAGACATGGACGTAGTTGCCCGGATCGCTGAAGGGCTTGGCCGGCACCAGCCGCAGGTCGGCGCCGATCATGCGGAGGTAGTCGAGCTTCTCCCGCGCCTGGGTCTCGGGCACCACGATGATGCTGCGCCAGCCCATGGCATTGGCCGCGAGCGCGATCCCGATGCCGGTATTGCCGGCGGTCCCTTCGACCACGATCCCCGGCCGACCGGGCGTGAGCCGCCCGCGCGCCATCGCATCGCCCAGGATGCCGAGCGCGGCGCGGTCCTTCACGCTGCCGCCCGGATTCATGAACTCCGCCTTGCCGAGGATCTCGCAGCCCGTCGCGGCCGAGGCGCGCGCCAGGCGGATCAGCGGCGTCCGCCCGACGGCGCCCCAGAAGCCATCGGCGATCCGTCCCGCCGGGGGCTGCGCCGTGATCTCCGCCAGTTCCGCCATGCCGGGTCCCCGCTGCATCGGCTTCGACATAAGGGCGGGCGGGCCGGCGTTTCCAGCGCCGTGCCGATGACGTTCCCGCGCCGGCGGGGATCATGCATGCTCGCGCCGCATGGCGACGGGGGATGCATGTTCCGCCGACGCATGGCGGGAGGCAGGCATGGCGCAAAGGCCCGATCAGGCCGAAGGAAATTTTTTCTCCAGCCTTCGCAGCCAGACGCCGCCGCTGGCTGCGGCGCTCGCCGGGCGGCTCGCCCGGGTGGCGCTCGGGCATGTCGGGCAGGAATGGCCGCAGAAGCTCGACCAGGTGCTCGAGGGTCCGGCCGACCTCCTTCGCCCCTCGGCGCTGCATCCCGCCTTCCATGGCAGCTTCGACTGGCATTCCTGCGTCCACGCGCATTGGATGCTGGCGCGGCTGCTGCGCCGCTTCCCCAGGCTGCCGGAGGCGCCGGAGATCGCCGCGCGCTTCGACGCCGCCTTCACCGAGGCGAACATCGCCGCCGAACGCGCCTTCCTCGCCCGCCCCGCCGCGCGCGGCTTCGAGCGCCCCTATGGCTGGGCCTGGCTGCTCAAGCTGCACGCCGAGCTGGAGGCCCCCTGGGCCGCGCGCCTGGCGCCGCTCGCCGGCGATTTCGCCGCGCGCTTCCGCGCCCATCTGCCGCGCTGCGACTACCCGGTGCGGCATGGCGTCCATGCCAACACCGCCTTCGCGCTGACGCTCGCCGCCGACTGGGCGGAACTGCACGACGCGCCGCTGCTCGGCCTGTTCCGCGACACGGCCTGGCGCTGGTACGGCGCCGACCGGGACGCGCAGGCCTGGGAGCCCTCGGGCGAGGATTTCCTCTCGCCCGTCCTGTGCGAGGCCGTCTGCATGGCCCGCCTGCTGCCCGCGGCGGAGTTCGCCGCCTGGCGCGACCGCTTCCTGCCGCGGCTGGCGCAGGAGGAGCCGGCGGCGCTGTTCACGCCCGCCCGCGTCAGCGACCGCACCGACGGGCGGATCGTGCACCTCGATGGCCTCAACCTCTCCCGCGCCTGGTGCTGGCGCGCGCTGGGCCGGGAGGCGGCGGCCGCGCGGCACCTCGCCGCGTCGCTCGATCATGTGGACGGGCACTACATGGGCGCGCATTGGCTGGCGAGCTTCGCGGTGCTCGCGCTCGACGGAAGCTGAAGCGACGCGCCCGCCGGGGCGCTACGCGGCGCGGGCGACGAGGAAGATGCGCGGGTCCTTGCGGCCCGATCCGTGGCGGGCGCGCTCGGTCACCTCGAAGCCCGCAGCGGCGATCTCCGCCTCCAGCCCGGCCGCGGAGAAGAAGGCGACCGCCGGCGCCTTGCCGATCAGCCGCGCGAAGGGCACCGCGATCCGCAGCAGCGGGTTCATCTCCCGCAGGCAGGGCGTCTTGGAGATCAGCAGGCCGCCGGGCCTGAGCAGGCGGCGCAGATGCGCGAGCACCCTCGCCCGGTCCGCGACCAGATGCAGGCAGTTGAAGGCGAGGATCGCGTCATGCCCGCCCGCGCGCCCGGGCGCCTCGGCGGCCGCCGCCACCTCGAAGGCGAGGTTCCCCTGCCCCGCGTCGGCCGCCTTGCCGCGGGCGATCGCGACCATCCCGCCCGAGACGTCCGTCGCGACCAGCCGGGCGACGGAGGGCGCGATGCGGAGCGCGGTCGTCCCGGTGCCGCAGCCGATCTCGAGCACGCTGTCCGTCGGGGCGAGCAGCGCAAGGGTCCGCGCGAGCGTGCGCTCATAGCCCGCCATGTCCGCGATCGCGGCGGCGGCATAGCGCTGCGCGGTGCGGTCCCAGAAACGGGCCTCGTCTTGGGTGGCTGGCATGGGGTTCTCCTGGCGCGGATCGTCCGGCCGCGCAGGCGGGGTGTCTCGATCGCTCCGGGGATGACTAGACCCATGCGCAGAACAGCGCATGACGCGACCAGCCTATTTCCTATATGCGGGAACGCATGATGCAGCTCGACTGGAACCTGGCGCGCGCCTTCTGCGCCACCGCCGAAGCGGGCTCGCTGACCGCGGCGGCGCGCCGGATCGGCCTGACCCAGCCCACCCTGTCGCGCCAGGTCGCCGAGCTGGAGGCGGCGCTCGGGGTCGTGCTGTTCGACCGGATCGGCAAGCGGCTGCGGCTGACGGAGGCGGGCCGCGGCCTGCTCGGGCATGCCCGCGCGATGGACGCGGCCGCCGAGGCCCTGGCGATCGCGGCCGCCGGCACCTCGCAGGCGGTGGAGGGCCGGGTCACGGTCTCGGCGACCGAGGCGATCGCCGCCTGGCTGCTGCCCGACCTCGTCGCCCGGCTGCGCCACGCGGCGCCGGGCGTGACGCTGGCCATCATCGCCTCCAGTTCGCTGAGCGACCTGCGGCGCCGCGAGGCCGACATCGCGATCCGCCATGTCCGCCCGACCGAGCCCGAGCTGGTCGGGCGGCTGCTGCACGACAGCACGGCGCATTTCTACGCCTCGCGCAGCTGGGTCGCGGCGCATGGCGCGCCGGGGACGGTGGCGGAGCTGCGCGCCGCCGACCTGCTCGGCTTCGAACCCGCCGAGCGCTTCGCCGGGCAGCTCCGGGCGGTGGGCATCGCGGCCGCGGCGGAGCGGTTCCGGGTGACGTCGGAGAACGCGGTCGTGCTCTGGGAGATGGTCCGGCGCGGCCTCGGGATCGGCATGATGCTGCGCGAGGTCGCCGCGCGCACGCCGGAGGTTGTGCGCCTGCTGCCCGACCTGCCCGGCGTGCCGGTGCCGGTCTGGCTCGTCAGCCATCGGGAAGTGCGGACGAGCCGGCGCGTGCGCCTGGTGTTCGACATGCTCGCCGAGATCCTGCGGCCCGGTGGCGGCGGCGACCTGGACGCCGGATGGCGCGCCCGGAGGGACTCGAACCCCCGACCAACGGATTAGAAATCCGATGCTCTATCCACCTGAGCTACGGGCGCCGCGCCCCGGCTGATCTACCATCGCGCCGGCGGGGCCGGTAGCGCGGTTGACGGGCCGGCCCGCCGCCGGCATGCCGATCGCATGATCCGTGTGCGGAACGCTCCGTGAAGGCGGCGTGGCGGCTGGCGCCGATCCTGGCCCTCGGCCTGCCGGCGACCGGCCTCGCCCAGCTGCCGCCCCAGCCCGGCGTGATCGAGCGCGTCGCGCCGGCCCCGCCGCCCGCCCTCGGCCCGGCCCTGCTGCCGCCCGAACCCGCCCGCGCCACCGGCCCCGGCGAAGCCCGCCGCGTGGCGCTCGGCGCCGTCCGCCTCGAGGGCGCGACCGCGCTGCCCGAGGCGGCGCTGCTGCGCCACGCGCCCGCGCTCTTCGCGCGCGAGGCCACGCTCGCCGAGATCGAGACGGCGCGGCTCGCGGTGCTCGCGGCCTATCGCGCGGCCGGCTTTCCCTATGTGGCCGTCGCCGCGCTGCTCGCGCCGCGCCCCGATGGGCGTTCCGATCTCGTGCTCCGCGTCACCGAGGGGGTGATCGCGGAGGTCGCGGTCGAGGGCGGGATCGGCCCCGCCGAGGCACAGCTCCGCCGCTTCCTGGCGCCCCTGGTCGGGCAGCGCCCGGTTCCGGCCGCAGCACTCGAACGCGCGCTGCTGCTGGCGGGCGACATCCCCGGCGTCACCGCGCGCGGCGTGCTGCGCCCGGTCGCGGGCGAGCCCGGCGCATTGCAACTTCTCGTCCGGGCCACGCGCCGGCCGGTTTCCGGCTTCGCCAGCCTCGACAACCGCGGCCAGCGCATCACCGGCACCTGGCAGGGGCTCGTCGTCGGGCAGCTCAACGCGTTCACCGGCCTTGGCGAGCGCACCGAGATCGCGCTGCTCGAGACCGACGGGCATGGGCAGAGCTTCGCGCAGATCAGCGAGGAGCTGTTCCTCGGCGGCTCGGGCCTCCGGCTGCGCCTGCATGCCGGGGCGGGGCGGGCCGAGCCGGGCTCCCCGCTCGCCGCCATCGGCTATGCGGGGGAGACGCGGGTCGCGGGCATCGCCCTGGCCTATCCGCTGATCCGCGCGCGGCCGCTCAACCTGACGCTCTCCGCCGGGCTCGACGCCTTCGAGAGCACCGTCGCGGCGAGCGGGCGCCGGCAGAGCCGGGATGCGGTGCGCGCGCTCCGGCTCGGCGCGGAGGGGCAGATGCTCGATGCCTGGATGGGCTGGGCGCCGGCCGCCGCGACCACGACCGGCCTCATCCGGCTCGGCCGCGGGCTCGATGCCTTCGGCGCCTCGGACGGCGCGGACGGTCGCAGCGCCCGGCTCGGCAGCGCATTCGGCTTCACGAAGCTCGTCGCGGAGGCGACGCGGCTGCAGCCGCTGTTCGAGCCGGCGGAGGGCTGGCTCGTCTCGGCCTTCGGCCAGGTCGCGGGCCAATGGAGCGACGACATCCTGCCACCGGCCGAGCGCTTCTATCTCGGCGGCAACCGGCTCGGGCGCGGCTACCATGCGGGCCAGGTCGCCGGCGACCGGGCGGTGGCCGGCTCGGCGGAGGTGCAGGCCGGGCGCGTCTGGGACTGGCCCGGCCTCCGCCTCGGCGCGCAGCTCTACGCCTTCCGCGACGAGGCGCGCGCGTGGGACAACGGCGCGGGCGGGCAGCGCCGGGCGCTCGCCTCCTGGGGCGGCGGCGTCCGGCTTCAGTTCGACGAGCGGGTGCAGCTCGACCTGGAAGCGGTCCGCCGCCTCACGCGCCGGCCGGAGGGCGCGAATGTCGCGCCGGTGGAGGAGGCGGCGCTGTTCGCGCGGGTATTGCTGCGATTCTAGGCCGGCTCTCCCCGCCGTTGCGCGCGGCGGGGAGGCCGAAACACGGCGGCCGCGCCGCCGGCCGTCAGCTCGCGCGGATGCCCGCGGCGCGTACCACCGGCTCCCACACCGCCATCTCGCTGCGGAGATAGGCGGCGGCGGAGTCCGGCGTGCTGTCGCGCACCACCTGCATGGTCAGGCTCACCAGCCGCTCCTGCACGGCCGGCACCGCGACGGCGGCGTTCACCGCGCGGTTGATCGCCTGGACGGTGGCGGCCGGCGTGCCGCTGCGGACCATCACCATGTGCCAGGTATAGGCCTCGTAGTCCGGCATGCCCTGCTCGGCGATCGTCGGGATCTCGGGCGCGAGCGGCGAGCGCACCTTCGTGCTGATGCCGAGGGCGCGGAGCTGGCCGGAGCGCGCATAGGGCAGCGCCGAGGCGGCGATGTCGAAGATCATCGGGATGCGGCCCGAAAGCACGTCCGGCAGCGCCGCGGAGGAGCCGCGATAGGGGATGTGGTTCACCCGGAGCCCGCCGGCCTGGTGCATGAAGAGTTCGGTCGCGAGATGCACCGCCCCGCCATTGCCGGAGGAGGCGTAGTCGAAGCGGCCCGGATTGGCGCGCAGCAGCGCGACGAATTCCTGGATGTTGCGCGCCGGGAAATCATTGTGCACGAGCAGGATCACCGGCACCTGGCCGACCAGTGCGACGGGGGTGAAATCGCCGATCGGGTCGAAGGGCAGGCGGTCGAACATCGCCCGCGTCACCGCATGCGCGACGGTGGTGTAGAGCACCACCGAGCCGTCCTGCGGCCCCTTGGCGACCATGTCGGTGCCGATCACCACGCCGGAGCCGGTGCGGTTCTCGACCACGATGCGCTGCGGCAGCGCCTTCGACATCTCCTCGGCGATCAGGCGGGCGGGCACGTCGGTCGGGCCGCCGGCGGCGAAGGGGACCACCATGCGGACCGGGGCGGCGGGCCAGGCGGCCTGGGCGGCGGCGGGGCGCAGCCCGAGCGCGGGGGCGGCGAGGCCGCCGGCGGCGAGCGCCAGCGCGGTCCGGCGCGAGAAGGCGGTGTCGGTCATCGTTCGTCTGCTCCCTGAAGCGGTTTCCTGCGCGGCACGGATGGCGATGCGGCCGGCCAATGTCAATCTTCGGTCAGCCGCGCATAGGTCTCGGGGTCGGTCGCGCCCTCGGTGCCAAAGACCAGCACCCGGCTCGCCTCGTCGAGGCCGAGCATGGCGCGCGAGAGCGGATCGCGCGCGGCGAGCAGCAGGGCGGCAAGCCCCGCCACCGCGCTTTCGCCGGCCACCAGCCGCGGCGTGCGCCGCGCCAGCAGCTTCATGCAGTCCACCGCGCTCGCATCCGGCACGGCCATGAAGGCGAAGGCGGCGCGTTCCAGCTCCTGCCAGGCGAGCAGGCTCGGCTCGCCGCAGGCGAGCCCGGCCATCAGCGTATCGAGATCGCCCTCCACCGCCACGGGCTGGCCCGCCTCGGCCGAGGCGAGCAGGCAGGCGGCCTTCTCGGGCTCCGCGACCACCAGCTTCACCGCGCCACCGTGGCGGGCGCGCAGCTGGACCGAGACCGCCGCCGCCACGCCCCCGACGCCGCCCGGGACGAAGGCGTGGGTCGGCGGCTCGCCGAGCTGGTCGGCCGCTTCCTCCGCCATCAGCCGGTAGCCCTGCATCACGTCGCGCGGGACTTCCGTGTAGCCCTCGTAGGAGGTGTCGGAGACGACGAACCAGCCCTCCCGCGCGGCGGTCCGCGCGGCCTCGCGCACGGCATCGTCATAGGTGCCGGGGACCACCCGGATCTCGGCGCCGTAGCGCGCGATGGCGTCGCGCCGTCCCTGGCTGACATGTTCGTGCACGAAGATCACGCAGCGGCAGCCGAAGCGGCTGGCACCCCAGGCGACGGAGCGGCCGTGGTTGCCGTCGGTGGCGCAGGTGACGGTGATGGCCTGCGCCGCCTCCCGGTGCGCGCCGGCCTCGAGCTCGGCGGCCGTCGCGTTGTTGGTCGCGCCGCGGCGGGCGAGTTCGCCGACCAGCAGCTTCTGCACCGCCCAGGCGCCGCCGAGCGCCTTGAAGGAGCCGAGGCCGAAGCGCCCGCCCTCGTCCTTGTAGTGCAGCGCGGCGATGCGGGCCTCGCGGGCGATGTCGTCCAGCGGTATCAGCGGCGTCGGCGCGTAGCCGGGCCAGGCGGTGATCGCGGCCTTCGCGCGCCGGTATCCGCCCTCGGGCAGCACGACGAGGCCGGGGGTGCCGTGGCGGCGGTTGAGCAGCAGGCGGCAGGGGCGGGCGGGGATCATGCGCCCATACTGCCCCCTCCCCCGCCTGCGGGGGAGGGTCGCGGTGGGGGCCGAACGCCGCGGAGCGGTCAGCCCTCGGTCGCCCCCTCGGCGATCAGCTTCGCGCGGATCGCATCCCAGAGCGGAATCTTCTCGCCGGTGTCCTGCCGGGTCACCACCAGCACCGCGCGCGCGGTGCAGCAGGGCTCGCCATCCTTCAGCAGCGCGTAGTCCTGCACGTAGGAGGTGCGCCGGAAGCTCGCCACGCGGCAGCAGAGTTCCACCTCGTCCTGGAAGCCGACGGCGCGCAGGTAGCGCGCCTCGATCTGGGCGACGACGGGGTTGGGCGCGTCGGGCGCGACGAGCGCACCGGTCAGCGCCTGCCAGTGCTCGATGCGGAGATCCTCGAACAGCGTCAGGTAGGCGGCGTGGTTCACATGCGCGTAGAGGTCGCATTCCGCCCAGCGGATGCGGTGCGGGCGGCGGATGGTCCAGCGGCTCATTCGGGCGGCACCGGCCGCGGCCGCCGCGCGGCGTCGATGGCGACGAAGGTGAAGACCGCCTCCGTCACCAGGTTCGCCGCGTCGGAGGCGCGCTCGCGCCGCCAGGCCTCGATCTCGATCCGCATCGAGGTCCGGCCGACGCGGCTGATCGTGCCGTGGATCGAGACCTCGTCGCCGATCAGCACCGGCGAGTGGAACACCATGCCGTCCACCGCGACGGTGGCCACCCGCCCGCGCGCGCGGCGGCCGGCGGCATTGCCGGCGGCGAGGTCCATAAGCCCCATGATCCAGCCGCCGAAGATGTCGCCGTTCGGGTTGGCATCGGCCGGCATGGCGATGGTGCGCAGCAGGGGCTCGGTGGCGGGCGGGGCGGTGCGGGCGGGGTCGCGCTCCCGCATCAGAGCCCCGCCTGGTCGAGCCGCATGATCGCGCGCGCCATCGCCTGCGCGCGCGGCACGAGGCTGGCGAGCTCGAGGTACTCCTCCGGGCTGTGCGCCTTGCCGCCGACGGGCCCGACCGCGCAGATCGTCGGCGCGCCCATCGCGGCGGTGAAGCCGGAATCGGCGCAGCCGCCGGAGAAGGCGCCCTGGGTGCGGAACCCGCTGTCCCGCGCGGCGGCGACATAGGCCTCGAACAGCCGCGTCGAGGCATCGGTCGCGTTCAGCGGCAGGAACTCCCCCTTGATGGTGAGGCGCGCGCGCGTGCCGGGGATGAAGGACTTCGCGATGATGGCCTCGATCCGCGCCATCACCTCCTCGCGGTCGGGCGGCGCGACGTAGCGCAGGTCGATCTGGCCCTGGGCATGCGGCGCCACCGTGTTGACGCTCTGCCCGCCGGTGACGAGCCCGACATTCAGCGTTATGCCGCGCTTGAGGTCCGTCAGCGCATGGATCGCGGTGATCTTGGCCGCCAGCTCGCCGATCGCGCTGATCCCCTGCTCGAAATTGCCGCCCGAGTGGGCGGCCTTGCCCTCGATGTCGAACACCATGAAGACGCCGCCCTTGCGGCCGGTGACGACGGAATTGTCGGGCCGCCCGGGCTCCGAGTTGAACACCACGCGGGCCGCCTTCGCCTCCGCCTCGATCACCGGGCGGCCTTCGGGGGAGCCGATCTCCTCGTCGCCGGTGAAGAGGCCGACCAGCGGGCCTGGCGCGCCGCCGAACTTCCGGAAGGCGGCGAGGACGAACATGTTCATCACGAGCCCGGCCTTCATGTCGGCGACGCCGGGGCCGAAGGCGCGGTCGCCCTCGATGGTGAAGGGCCGGCGCTGCGGCTCGCCCTTCGGGAAGACCGTGTCGCGATGGCCCATCAGGAGGATGTTTTGCCGGTTGTTCCCGCCGTGGAGTTCGGCCGTGTCACCGACCGTCGCGCGGAGACAGTCGCCGAAGCGGGATTGCGGCAGGGTCTCGACAGGAATGTCATGCGCGGCGAGGAAACGGGCGATCCGCGCGCCGACGGCATCCACCCCTGGCTTGTCGTAGCTGCCGCCATCGGTGTCCACCATCTCGCGCAGGGCCGCGATCATGGCGGGGCGCTGTGCGGCGAGCCAGGCGAGGATGGCGCTTTCCGACGTGCTCATGCGGGGTCCCTTTCCGCCCGCATGCTGCCACTCCCGGGGCGATACGTCAGCCCGCCGTGTTGTTGCCCTTGGCGTCGAACCACTGGATGTGGTCGAGCTTGGCCGAGATCGCGTCCGCCGTCGCCGTGTCGCCCTCGCCGAGGAAGCTCGGGCCCTGAACCTCGAAATCGTTGGAGACGAAGGAACCCGGCCAGCCGCCGACCAGGATGCTCATGTAGCCGCGCAGGCCGAGCGCCTTGGCGAGCAGCGAGGCGAGGCACTGGCCGTTGGCGTTGCCGCGCACGCTGAAGGCGCCATCGCCGACGATGCGCTGGGCGCCCTGCGGCTTGTCCTCCATCGCGCCGCCGCCATAGCAGGTGAGCAGCAGGATGGATTCATGCGTCTTGGCGAGGCCGAGATTCTCGAGCTGCTCGGCAAGGTCGTCGGCGGTGAGCGACTTCTCCCCCTTCGGGCCTTCCATCGCGATGATGTCCGCCCCCTCGCCGCCATGGCCCGCGATCATGATGAGCGCCTGGTCGCCGACACGCGTCATGCAGCGCCAGGACTTCTTCAGCACGGTGAACTGCACGCCGGCATCGCGCAGATCCCGGATATCGTTGCGCAGCACCTCGTCCTTGGCGTAGCTCGCCCAGGGGAAGTAGAGGAAGACGTCCTTCTTCGACTTCTTGCGCCGGATGCGGCGGACGAATTCGGCTGGTGTCACGGCGGCCCCCCGGTTCCTCGCGGAACCGGATCGTATCGGCGACGCCGCCGGGCGGTAAAGGGCTACTCCACGCGCCCGATGCGCTGCACCGCGCGCAGCAGGCGGGCGGTGTCGGCGTCGAAGAAGCGTTGGAAGTCGGGCTGGTCCATGTAGGCCACGGGCGCGCCGGCGGCGGTGAAGGCACGCACCAGGTCGGGGTCCTGCACGGCCTGGCGCATCGCCTCGCGCAGCCGCGCCACGATCGGGGCGGGCGTCGCGGCGGGGGCAAACAGGCCGGCCCAGATGTAGAACTCGACCTCGGAAAAGCCCTTCTCCATGAAGGTCGGCACATCTGGGAAGGCGGCCACCCGCTCGCGGCCCCAGCAGGCGAGCACGCGCACGCGCCCGTCGCGCGCATGCTGCGTCAGCGTGCCCGGCGCCGAGGCCATGGCCTGGATCTGGCCGCCGAGCAGCGCGGTGATCGCCGGCCCGGCGCCGCCGAAGGGCACATGCAGCAGGCGGATGCCGGCGGCATTGGCGAACATCTCCATCGCCACATGCAGCGTGCCGTAATTGCCCGAGGAGCCATAGGGGATGGCGCCGGGATTGGCGCGCGCGGCGGCGATGAACTCCTCGAGCGTCCGCCAGGGCGTGTTGGCGCCGACCGCGAGCATGGTGGGATCGGCGTTGACCAGCGCGATCGGGGCGAACTGTTCCATCGTGTAGGGTGGCGCGCGGCCGAACAGCTTCTCCGCCTCTGGGATCACCGCGATGGAGGAGAGCGCCATCAGCAGCGTGTAGCCATCGGGCGCCGAGCGGGCGACGAAGCCGTTGCCGATCGCGCCCGCGGCGCCGCCGCGGTTCTGCACCACGACGGGCTGGCGGAGGATCTTCTCAAGCGCCGCCGCGGTCGGCCGCGCGGCGAGGTCGGCCTGGCCGCCGGGCGGGAAGGCGACGACCATGTTGACGGAGCGGCTCGGCCAGTCGGACTGGGCCTGGGCTGCGAAGGGCAGCGCGGCGCCGGCGGCGATGAGGGTGCGGCGGTGCATGGTCGGTTCTCCCTTGCGTCTTGCTTGTGCCTACCCCCGCTGTTCCATGCCCTCCCCCGCCTGCGGGGGAGGGTCAGGGTGGGGGTATGGTGGTCGGGGCGCTCGTGCTCGCACCCCCACCCCGGCCCTCCCCCGCGAGCGGGGGAGGGAGGGTCTCACGCGACTGCGTTCTCCAGCACGCCGATCCCGCTGACCTCGATGCGGATCACGTCGCCCTGGGTCAGGAACTTCGGCGGATTGAACCCGATGCCGACGCCGGCCGGCGTGCCGGTGGCGATCACGTCGCCCGGCTCGAGCGTGATCGCGGCGCTGATCGCCTCGATCAGCGTCGGGATGTCGAAGATGAGGTCGGCGAGCGGCGCCCGCTGCCGCTGCTCGCCATTCACCCAGGTGGTGAGCAGGAGCTTCGTCGGGTCCGGCACCTCGTCCGCGGTCAGGATCGCCGGGCCCATCGGGCAGAAGCTGTCGAGGCCCTTGCCCAGAATCCACTGGCTGTGCCGCTTCTGGAGATGCCGCGCGGTGACGTCGTTGACGATGGTGTAGCCGAACACGTGATCGAGCGACGCCGCCTTCGCGATGCCGCGCCCCCCACGCCCGATGACCACCGCGAGCTCGCCCTCGTAGTCGAGCCCGCCGGTCGGATCGAGAGACCCGAGGATCGGCTCGCCGGTCGCGATGATCGCGGTGTGCGGCTTGGTGAACACCACCGGATAGGGCGGCACCACGTCCTTCGCGCCGCCGTCGAAGCCGGAGCCTGCGAATTCCTTCGCGTGCTCATGGTAGTTCTTGCCGACGCAGAAGACGTTCTTCGGCGGGCGCGGGATGGGCGCGCAGAGCCTCGCGCCGGCGACCGGCGGGGCCTTCGCCGCGGCCGCGCGCAGCCGGTCGAGCATCGCGGGCTCGGCGGCGGCCAGCGCCACCATGGACTGGCCCCGGAGCATCGGATCGGCGGCGGCGAGATCCAGCACCGCCCCCTCGGGCGAGAGCGCGCCGACCTCCTGCTGCAGCATTCCCTCGCGCGTGAAGGTCACCAGGCGCATCGTGTTCCCCTCGGCAATTCCGGCGCCGCTACTGCCCCGAATCCGGCGGCTGCGCCAGGGGGAGGCTCGCGCCGCGCTCGATCGCGCGGGCGGCGCGGAACGCCAGGTCGTCCCGGTAGAGCGCCGCCGCCACCTGCACGGCGCGCGGCAGCCCGTCCTCGTCCAGGCCCACGGGCACGCTGATCGCGGGTTGCCGCGTGAGATTGAAGGCGAAGGTCCAGGGCGCCCAGTCGCGCCAGAGCGATTCCAGCGGGCGCAGCGTCGGCGCATCGGCCGCGAAGGCCGCGGTCGGCGTGCAGGCCGCGAGGATCAGGTCGTATCGCTGATGGAACCGCGCGAGCGCATGCGCGGCCTGGAGCCGCAGCGCCTCGGCGGCGAGGAAATCCGCGGCACTCATGCCGCCCATCGCCTCCGCCACCTCACCGATGCCGGGATCGAGCAGCGGGCGCTTCTCCTCCGGCGTCTGTGCCCAGAGCCGCGCCATCGCGACACCCCAGACGCGGGAGAAGATGGCCCGCGCATCGGGCATCTCGGGATCGGCTTCCTCCACCACCGCCCCGGCCTCGGCGAGCAGCGTCGCCGCGACGCGCAGCGCTGCCTCGCCCTCGGGGTCGAGCGGCGGGGCGAAGCCGAAGCTCCGCACGATCGCGACGCGCAGGCCCTTCACCCCCTCCTCGATGCCCACGCGCCAGTCGCGCCGCTCGTCGGGGAGGGAGACGGGATCGCGCAGGTCGTGCCGCGCCATGGCCGAGAACATCAGCGCCGCGTCGCGCACCGTGCGCGTCATCGGCCCGGCGCAGGCGACGGCGGAAAACGCGCCATGCGGCCATTGCGGGATGCGGCCATAGCTCGGCTTCATGCCCACGAGCCCGCAGAAGGCCGCGGGGATGCGGATGGAGCCGCCGGCATCGGTGCCGATATGCAGCGGCCCGAAGCAGGCGGCCCCCGCGGCCCCTGCGCCGCTGGAACTGCCGCCCGGCGTGCGCTCCGGGTTCCAGGGGTTGCGGGTGATGCCGTGCAGCGGGCAGTCGCCGGGCGATTTCCAGCCGAACTCCGTCGTCGTCGTCTTGCCGAGGATCACCGCGCCCTCGTTCTTCAGCCCGACCACCGCCGGCGCGTCATGGGCCACCGGCGTCGTCTCGGTGGTGCGGCTGCCGCGGCGGGTCGGGAAGCCGGCCAGGTCCATCAGGTCCTTCACCGTCGCCGGCACGCCATCGAGCAGCCCGAGCCGGCGGCCCGCCATCCAGCGCGCCTCGCTCTCGCCGGCGGCGCGCAGCGCCTGCGGGTTCATCGCGGCGAAGGCGTTGACCCAGGGGTTGTAGCGCGCGATCCGCTCCGTCACCGCCTTCAGCGCCTCGACGGGCGAGAGCGTGCGGCGGGCGTAGTGGCCGAGCAGCTCCTCGGCGCTCATCAGCGCGGGATCGGTGGTGCGCATGCGGGGCTTCCGGGCGGCTCTGTGGGGGCGCAGCATGACGCCCCGTGGAGCATGGGAAAACCCCGATGACAGGACTCTCGGAAAACCCCTGGGAATGGTCGGAGCCGGAGTGGCGCCGGATCGTCGGCCGCGCCCGCGCCGGGCGCTCGCTCAAGCCCGCCGCCTGGCCGGGCGGGGCGCGCTGCGCCGTCAGCCTCTCCTTCGACGCCGACCACGAGACGATCCCGCTCCGCGACGCCGATCTCTCGCCGATGCGGATCAGCCAGGGGCAATACGGCAACCGCCAGGGCGTCCCGCGCATCCGCGCGCTGCTGCGCCGGCAGGGGATCAAGGCAAGCTTCTTCTATCCCGCCGTCTCCGCCCTGCTGCACCCGCGCGAGGTGCGGGAGGTGGCGGAGGAAGGCCATGAGATCGGCATCCATTCCTGGATCCACGAGGCCAACACCAAGCTGCCGCCCGGCGTCGAGCGCGACCTGACGCTGCGCGCGGCCGACGTGCTGGAGAAGACGAGCGGGCGCCGCCCCGTGGGCATCCGCACCGCCTCCTGGGATTTCAGCGTGGACACGCTGCCGATCATCCGCGAGATGGGGCTGCTCTACGATTCCTCGCTGATGGGCGACGACGACCCCTACGAGCTGGAGGAGCAGGGCGAGCCGACCGGGATCGTCGAGCTGCCGCCCGAGTGGATCCGCGACGACGCGCCCTACTTCAACTTCGTGCGCTTCTCCGCGCTGCGTCCCTACACGCCGCCCTCCGGCGTCGAGGAGATCTTCCGGGCCGAGTTCGACGGCGCCTATGCGGAGCAGGGCCTGTTCCTGCTGACCATGCACCCGCATGTGATCGGCCATCGGAGCAGGATTTCGATGCTCGAGCGGCTGGTCGAATACATGAAGGCGCAGCCCGGCGTGTGGTTCGGCACGCATGAGGAAGTGGCGCGCTGGTGCCGGGAGAGGGGGATGTCGGGGGCGTAGGGAAGCGCCCCCCACCCCAGCCCTCCCCCGCAAGCGGGGGAGGGAGAGGCTTCGTCAGCCCACCACGATGTTGAACTGGCGCGCCACCGCGGTCCAATCGGCGATCTCCTGGCGCATCAGCGCCACGAAATCGGCGCCGGCCGGATGCGCCGGCGTGCGCGGCAGGGTCTGCAGGTCGGTCAGCCGCGCCATGATGTCGGGCCGCGCGATGATGCCCGGCATGATCGCGCTGAGCCGCTCGGCGATCGGCGCGGGCAGGCCCCGCGGCGCCGAGAGGCCGAGCCACTGCGCGGAGGTCAGCTTCGGATAGCCGAGCTCGGCGAAGGTCGGCACGTTCGGGAAGGCCGGCAGGCGCTGCGGCGTGGAGACCGCGAGCGCACGAAGCGAGCCGTCCCGCATCTGCTGCACGTTCGTGGTGATCGGGTCGATCATGCTCTCGATGTTGTTCGCCAGCAGGTCCTGCATCGCCGGCGCGCTGCCCGCATAGGGAATGTGGTCGAGCTGCGGCGCCCGCGCCTCGGCCGAGAGCATCGCGCCCAGCAGATGCGGCGCCGAGCCGATCCCGGAGGAGCCGAAGCGCACCGGCCGCGTCCGTGCCGCCGTCAGATACTGCTCGAGCGTCTGGAAGGGCGAGTTGGCGCGCACCAGGATGATGTTCGGCGCCTCCACCAGATGCATCAGGTGGGTGAAGTCGCCGATCGGGTCGAAGGGCAGGGTCGGGCGCGTCGCGGTGGCGAAGACATGCACCGAGGCATGGCTGACAAGCAGCGTGTAGCCATCGGGCGCGGCCTTGGCGACGACATCCGTCCCGATCACGCCGCCCGCGCCGGCGCGGTTCTCGACCACGACGCCGACACCGAGAAGCTGCGCCATGTGCGGCGCGATCAGGCGCGAGACGGTGTCCACGAGGCCGCCCGGCGGGAACTGGGCGACGAGCCGGATCGGCCGGTTCGGCCAGGCCCCCTGGGCGAGCGCCAGGGAAGGCGTCGCCAGGCCGGCAACGGTCAGACCAAGGAGATGACGACGACGCAACATGCAAGCGCTCCCATTTGATCGTTCGGAGCGCAACCTGCGCACGCATCGGGCACCCGGCCCGAGTCAGCCCCGCGAAGGACGCCCCTGGGCGCGCTGTGGAGCAAGGGCCGTGCCGGGCGGGGGCGAGGGGGGCGCTGCCCCC
>VFQP010000382.1_pt1 | contig 92366 bp, 90 predicted proteins | sample 3512351 | NCBI WGS metagenome assembly VFQP01 (sample SAMN10412372, study PRJNA504923) | tailings metagenome | isolation source: Relicate 1 Philex TSF1 revegetated site | place: Philippines: Tuba, Benguet | collected 2017-08-29
CGCTCATGTCGATCAAGGCCGTCAACTCGCTGGCGCACTACACCGACTGGACCATCGGTCACGTCCATTCCGGCGCTCTCGGCTGGGTCGCCTATGTCTCCTTCGGCGCGCTCTACTGCCTCGTGCCGTGGCTCTACAACCGCAGGCAGCTCTACTCGAACCGGCTCGTCGAGTGGCACTTCTGGATCTCGACGCTCGGCATCGTGCTCTACATTTCGTCCATGTGGGTCGCCGGCATCATGCAGGGCCTGATGTGGCGCGCCTATACCGCGCTCGGCTTCCTCGAATACGCGTTCATCGAGTCAGTCGCGGCCATGCACCCCTATTACGCGATCCGGGCTCTCGGCGGCGCCTTCTTCGTCGCCGGCTCCCTGATCATGGCCTTCAACCTGATCATGACCGTGCGCAGCGGCGAGGAGGCGGAACAGGAGCCCGTCCCCGGACCGAATCCCGCTCTTTTGCCGGCCGAGTGAGGAGGGACCGATGTCGCTCTGGAACAAGCACGCCATCTTCGAGAAGAACTCGATCATCCTCACCGTCGGCATCATCGTCGTGGTCGCCATCGGCGGCCTCGTCGAGATCGCGCCGCTCTTCTACCTGCGCTCGACGATCGAGCGGGTGGAGGGGGTGAGACCCTACACGCCGCTGGAACTCGCGGGCCGCGACATCTACGTGCGCGAGGGCTGCTACAACTGCCACAGCCAGATGGTCCGCCCGCTGCGCGACGAGGTCGAGCGCTACGGCCCCTATTCGCTGGCGGCCGAGAGCATGTACGACAAGCCGTTCCAGTGGGGCTCGAAGCGCACCGGGCCGGATCTCGCCCGCGTCGGCGGCAAGTATTCGGACGAGTGGCACGTCGCCCATCTCGCCAATCCGCGCTCTATCGTGCCGCAGTCGATCATGCCGGGCTATGCCTTCCTGTCGCAGGCGGAGGTGCGGCCGCAGCAGGTCGACGGCCATTTCGTCTCGAACCGGCGCGGCGGCGTGCCCTACACGCCCGAACAGGTCGCAAGCGCCTGGGCCGACCTGCTGACGCAGGCGAACCCGGACAGCCCGAACGTCGCGGCCTTCCAGAGCCGCTACCCCGGCGCCATCGTCCGCGCCTTCGGCGGCAATGCGGCGGCGACCGCCAACGGCACCGTGACCGAGATGGACGCGCTGGTGGCCTATCTCCAGGTGCTCGGCACCATGGTCGATTTCCGCACCTACGACGCCCGCGCCAACATCCGCTGAGGACAAGCGATGAGCACCTATTCCTGGCTTGCCGGCTTCGCCCAGACAGCCGGACTTCTCTACTTCGTCGGCATGTTTCTCGCCATTGCAGCCTATGCCTTCTGGCCGCGCAACCGCGCGCGGTTCGACGAGGCCTCGACCATCCCGCTCAGGGAGGAATGACCATGGCGCATCCCGAGAACCCGGCCGATCCTCGCCCCGAGATCGACGCCGCGACCGGCCGCACGACCACCGGCCACGAATGGGACGGCATCAGGGAACTGAACTCGCCGCTGCCCAGGTGGTGGCTCTACATCTTCTACGCGACCATCGTCTGGTCGGTCGGCTACTGGATCGTCTATCCGGCATGGCCGCTGGTCACCGGCTACACCAAGGGCCTGTTCGGCTATTCCGCCCGCGAGAGCGTGGTGGTGGAGCTGGACGCCCTGAAGGCGCTGCGGGCCGCCCGCAGCACCGCGCTGGCCTCGGCCTCGCTTGAGGAAATCCAGCGCAATCCGGACCTGCTGACCTTCGCGCTGGCGCAGGGCAAGGCGGCATTCGGCGACAATTGCGCGCCGTGCCACGGGCTTTCGGCGACGGGGGCGCGCGGCTTCCCGAACCTGCGCGACGACACCTGGCTGTGGGGCGGTTCGCTGGCGGACATCCGGCAGACCATCGCCCACGGGGTGCGCACTACGGACGATCGCTCCCGGCAGGGCGCGATGCCCGCGCTTGGCGGCCCGAACGGCGCACTCAACCGCGGCGAGGTGATGACGGTCGCGAACTACGTCCGTTCGCTGGCGGGCCTTTCGGTGCGGCAGGGCACCGACCTCGCCAAGGGCAAGGAGCTGTTCGAGGCGAACTGCGCCGCCTGCCACGGGGTCGACGGCCGCGGCAACCGCGAGATGGGTGCCGCCAACCTGACCAGCGCCAACTGGGTCTATGGGTCGGACGAGGCGACCATCGTCGAGACCATCGCCAACGGCCGTGGCGGCGTCATGCCCGGCTGGGCCGGCCGCCTCGACGAGACGGCGATCAAGGCGCTGACCATCTATGTCCACGCGCTCGGCGGCGGGCAATAGCCCGTCCGCAAGGGGCGTGACCGGAGGGGCGCGTGCCGTGGCAGCGGCACGCGCCCTTGTTCGTTCAATGCTGAGGCTCAGTCTTGCAACGGCCAAGTGCGTCCTTCGAGGCTCGGGCTTGTCGCCCTCGCACCTCAGGATGAGTAACGGGGTGTATTGTATCGGGGTCAAAGAGGCGAAAGCGGCGTCGCTTCAAACAACATCGGTGCAAATCACCACCTCTCTCATCCTGAGGTGCGAGCGAAGCGAGCCTCGAAGGACGCTCTTGGCCGATGCGAGGCCCCAGCTTCATCCGCCCCAGACCTTGAGCCAGGTCAAAGCCGCGCGGCCCGGAATCCGCGACGCTGGCCCCATGACAGCCCCCGCTCACCCCCTTGCCTCGGACACCCCTGGCGACGACGAGCCGCTCTATGTCGGGCGTCCGCGCATCTATCAGCAGAGCGTCAGGGGCCGTCTGCGCACCATCAAGTGGGTGGTGCTCTTCGCCTGCCTCGGCGTCTATTACTTCCTGCCGTTCCTGCGCTGGTATCGCGGTCCGAACCTGCCGGACCAGGCCGTTCTGGTCGATCTCGCCAACAACCGCTTCTATTTCTTCTTCATCGAGATCTGGCCGCAGGAGGTCTATTACTTCACCGGCCTGCTGGTTCTCGCCTCGCTCGTCCTGTTCCTGAGCAATGCGGTCGCCGGCCGCGTCTGGTGCGGCTATCTCTGCCCGCAGACGGTGTGGACCGACCTGTTCATGACGGTCGAGCGCTGGATCGAGGGCGACCGCCGCGAGCGGATGCTCGCCGATGCCCGGCCGATGAGGGTCGCAAAGGCCGCGCGCGCGGCATTCAAGCACTTCGTCTGGCTGATGATCGCCTGGTGGACCGGCGGCGCATGGGTTCTCTATTTCGCCGATGCGCCGACGCTGGCGCGCGATCTCGCGACGTTCCAGGCGCCGATGGTCGCCTATGTCTGGATCGCCATCCTGACGTTTACGACCTACGCGCTGGCCGGCCTCATGCGCGAGCAGGTCTGCCTCTACATGTGCCCCTGGCCGCGCATTCAGGCGGCGCTGACCGATCAATATGCGCTGAACGTCACCTATCGCTACGACCGCGGCGAGCCGCGCATGTCGGTGAAGGCGGCGGCCAAGGCGCGGGCGGCGGAGGAGCCGGCGGGCGACTGCATCGACTGCCGGCAATGCGTCGTCGTCTGCCCGACCGGGGTCGATATCCGCGAGGGCTCGCAGATGGGCTGCATCCAGTGCGGCCTCTGCATCGACGCCTGCAACACGGTGATGACCAAGGTGAACCGGCCGCTCGGCCTGATCGCCTACGACAACGACGTGAACATCGAGAGAAGGGCCGAGGGCCTCGACGAGACCTATCCGGTCATCCGTTCGCGCACGGTTCTCTATGCCGGCCTGATCGCGCTGGTCGGCCTCGCCATGCTCTACGGGCTGATGACGCGGTCCTTCACCGACATCTCGGTGCTGCACGACCGCAACCCGCTTTTCGTGCAGTTGTCGGACGGCTCGGTGCGCAACAGCTACACGGTGCGGCTCCTGAACAAGCGGCCTGTGCATCGCATCTTCGTGCTGGCGGTCGACGGCTTGCCGCTCGCGCGCGCCTCGGCGGTCGGCATCCCCAATACCGAGATCGGCTGGCCGCTGATCGAGATCGGGCCGGATGCGACGCGCGAGGTCATCGTCCACGTGACCGCGCCGAATGCCGCGTCCCTGCCGCCGTCGAGCGACATCTCATTCCGCATCACCGAACTCGGGACGGGTGAAAAGGTCGCCGCCCGCGACCATTTCATCGCCCGCTGAGGAGCCGCTGCCATGGCCCATGCCGAAACCACGAGGCGGGAGCGCCGGCTGACCGGACGAATGGTGTTCCTGATGTTCCTCGCCTTCTTCGGCGTCATCGTCACCGTCAATGCGCTGATGCTGACGCTGGCGCTCGACACCATGCCCGGCACGACAACGGCGAGTTCCTATCAGGCGAGCCAGCGGTTCAACCGCGACCTTGCGGCCGCGCGTGAACGCGATGCCCGTGGCTGGGCGGTGGAAGCCCATGCCGACCGCGACCCCGCGGGCTTTGCGGCGGTGACGATCTCGCTGCGCGATCCGGCCGGCGCGCCGGTCGAGGCCGTCAGCGTCAAGGCGCGATTGGAGCATCCGGCGCGCCGGGCGCTGGACCGGCCTCTCGACATGGCCCGCAGCGGCACTGGCCGCTATGCCGGCTCGGCCGCCGATGTCTCCGCCGGCGCACATGACCTCGTGGTCGAGGTCTCCCGCGATGGCGAACCGCTGTTCCGCTCGCGCAACCGGATCATGCTGCCATGACCAGCGCCGCCATCGCCGCGGTCGCGCTCGAACCGGCTGCCTCGGAACCGCTGCCCGATCCGGCCGCCGTGCCGCCGGCCACCGATCTCTCGCTCTTCGTCGAGCCGCTCGGCAATGGCCATGCGCGCCTCGATCTCGCCGTCGACGGCATCACTTGCGCCGCCTGCATGCCGGTGATCGAGCAGGGACTGCGCGGCCTGCCGGGCGTCGTCGAAGCGCGGGTGAACCTGACCAACCGCCGGGTCGCCGTCGAATGGCGGCAGGATCGCATCGACGCCGACGCCATCGTCAAACGGCTCGACCGGCTCGGTTTCAGGGCCTTCCCCTTCGACCCGAAGGCGGCCGAGAGCGCCGAGGCCGCCGAGGCGCGCTTCCTGCTGCAATGCCTCGGCGTCGCCGGCTTCGCCATGATGAACATCATGCTGCTGTCGGTCTCGGTCTGGTCCGGCAATGTCAGCGACATCACGCAGGAGCAGCGGGACTTCTTCCACTGGCTCTCGGCGCTGATCGCCGTTCCCGCTGTGGCCTATGCGGGACGGCCGTTCTTCCGCTCGGCACGGGCGGCGCTGGCCGGCCGCCAGCTCAACATGGACGTGCCGATCTCGCTCGGCGTCCTGCTGGCGGTCGGCCTGTCGCTGGCCGAGACCTGGAACCACGGCACTCACGCCTATTTCGACAGCGCTGTCATGCTGCTGTTCTTCCTGCTGACCGGCCGCTACTGCGAGCAGCTCATGCGTCGCAAGACCTCCTCGGTCGCCGCGAATCTCGCTGCGTTGAAGGCCGAGACGGCGCTGAAGGTCATGGCGGACGGCACGCTCAGGCAGGTGCCGATCGGCGCGGTCGTTACGGGCGATACCGTTCTCGTCCGGCCCGGCGAGCGCATCGCCGTGGACGGCGTCGTCTCGGGCGGCGTCTCTGCCATCGACCAGAGCCTCGTCACCGGCGAGACCCTGCCGCAGGATGTTGTTGCTGGTGATCCGGTCTTCGCGGGCACGACGAACCTCTCAGGGGTGCTGCGGATCACGGTGAAGGCGGCCGCGCGCGGCACGCTGCTGGACGAGGTCGAGCGCCTCATCGAGACGGCCGCGCAATCGCGCTCGGTCTATCGCCGGCTCGCCGACCGGGCCTCGGCGCTCTATGCGCCGGTGGTTCACGTCACGGCGCTCGCCACCTTCGCCGGCTGGCTCGCCTTCGGCCTTGCCTGGCAGCCGGCTCTGGTCATCGCCATCACGGTGCTGATCATCACCTGTCCCTGCGCGCTCGGCCTCGCCATACCCGCTGTGCAGGTGGTGGCCTCCGGCGCGCTGTTTCGGGCGAATGTCCTGCTCCAGTCCGGTGATGCCTTGGAACGCCTCGCCGAGGTCGACACGATCGTTTTCGACAAGACCGGCACGCTGACGCTGCCGGAGCCCGCCATTGCCGGGGCCGAGACGGTGCCAACGGCGGTGCTGAACCTTGCCGCTTCGCTAGCTCATGGCTCGCACCACCCGCTGGCGCGCGCTGTCGCGGCGGCCGTGCCTCATGCCGCTCCGCCGCCGGATCTGGAGGAGGTGCCGGGGCAGGGCGTGCGCGCCTTCGTCGGCGGGATCGAAGCGCGGCTCGGCAACCCTTCCTTCTGCGGCGCCGAAAGCGAGGCTGCGGAGGTCGCCGCTTGCTATCCGGACGCCTCGCTCATCGCCTTCGCCCATGACGGCCTGCGCCATGTCTTCGCCGTCAGGCAGGCACTGCGGCCGGATGCCGTCGCCGTCGTGAGCGCCCTGCGAAACGCCGGCTATGAACTGGCGATCTATTCCGGCGACCGCGTGGAGGCGGTCGAGACCGTTGCACGCGAACTCGGCATCGCCGCCTTCGAGGGCGGACTGAAGCCGGCCGGCAAGATCGACCGGCTCTCTGCCCTCAAGGCTGCGGGGCGAAAGGTGCTGATGGTCGGCGACGGGCTGAACGATGCCCCGGCGCTCGCCAGCGCGCATGTGTCGATCTCGCCGATCACGGCCGTCCATCTGACGCAAGCGGCGGCGGATGCGGTGTTCCTCGGCGAGCGGCTCGCGCCGGTCGCCGCGACGCTCGCCATCGCCCGCAAGGCGCGCAGGCTGATGACGGAGAACCTGTGGCTCGCCGTCGCCTACAACGCCGTCGCCGTGCCCATCGCCATTGCCGGCTTCGTCACCCCGCTCATCGCGGCGCTCGCCATGTCGGGCTCGTCGGTCATCGTCACCGCCAATGCGCTCCGCGCGCGGGCGGCGCGTCTTTAGAAGGGGGGCTGGAATGGACGTGCTGGTCTTTCTCGTGCCGCTGGCGCTGGGCCTCGGGCTGCTGGGCCTCGCAGCCTTCCTCTGGTCGCTCAACAGCGGCCAGTACGACGACCTCGACGGTGCCGCCTGGCGCGCCATCGCCGACGACGATGCATCGTTGAAGGGCGAGGCGGCTCAGCCGGCGGGTGCAGGCGTGACCGACTTCACGAAGCCGACAGAGCCCGGCCGGAACTGGTGATCGGCCAGCACCTGGCCGATATCGGTCCAGCTCGTCAGCCGCTCGGCGGCGATCCGTGAATCGGCATCCTCGATCACGATCTGCGCGCAGCGCCGCTGCGCGGCCAGCGCGTCGATGAAATCGAACAGGACCTCCGAGGCCGTGCTGGCCGGCAGGTCCGCGCGCGACAGATAGGACACCTCCATCCGCCGGCCGAATCGCGGGTCGAGCGCGATGCGGAACAGGCACGCGGCATGCGCATAGCCGCGCTGGTCGGCCACCACGACGCAGCCGAAATCGTCGCGGGGTTCAGGCCCGTCATGGTCGAACAGGGCGCGCCAGTGCTCGATTGCGATCTCGGGATGGCAGATTCGGACGAGGCCGAGCGCGGCCATCGTATCTGCGCCATGCACGAGGCGGGCGGTGAACATCGGGCGCGGCTTCCCATTCAGGCATCTGGCCGCGGGAAGCATCGGCGTGCGCGGCCCGAGGGTCTTTGTGCTAGATCAATCGCACACCCCGCGGCTGCTGATAGTTTGATCTCCAGCAAAAGCGTTCTCAACCAAGGGGTCACTGCCATGACCACGCTTGCAGCGTTCGCCGTGCCTTCGCCGCGCAATGCCTGCGCCCGCTCCGGGGGCCCGAGCTATTGCGACGCGTGCAAGGTGAGGCCGCTCGCCGTCTGCGCCGCTCTCGAGACCGGCGAACTCCATGAGCTCGATTCGATCGTCCACCAGTCGCATATCGCGGCGAAGGAGACGTTCATCCATCAGGGCGAGGACGCAACCTCGGTCTTCTCCGTGGTCGAGGGCACGGTGCGGCTCTACAAGCTGCTCTCGGATGGCAGGCGGCAGATCGTCGGCTTCGCCATGCCCGGCGACTTCCTCGGCCTCGCGCTGCACAACCGCTACGGGTTTTCGGCCGATGCGGTGGACGCAGTGACGCTGTGCAAGTTCGACCGCGCCGAGTTCGACCGGCTGGTGTCGGCCAAGCCGCATTTCCTGCGCCGCCTCCACGAATTCGCCACCCACGAACTGGTCATCGCGCAGGAGCAGATGACGCTGATCGGCCGCCGCTCCGCCGAGGAGCGCATCGCCGCGTTTCTGGTGACGATGCGTGAGCGCTGGGCCCGGATCAGCGGCGCATCCGTCACCATCCAGCTGCCGATGCAGCGGCTCGACATCGCCGACTATCTCGGCCTGACCATCGAGACGGTGAGCCGCACGCTGACCAAGCTCGCGCGCGACCGCGTCATCCTGATCGTGCCGGAGGCCGTGCGCATCCTCGACGAGGGGCGTCTCGCGCAGATCGCGCGGGGCTGAGGCGCGGGCTTGATCCGCATCAAGGCGGGCCAGCGCGGCATTTGCCATCATGTCAGTGGCCTGATGTCGGGCCGTCTTTCGGGGGAACGACGGATCGACCGGGCCGGGACGGTCGCCATGTGCGACCGTCCATCCTTTTTGGGCGAGGCCGATGTTGGCCGGATCGCCTCGCGTTACCAGGACGCGAGGACCGAACCCTGGAACGTCTTTTCGACGAAATCCCGGACCTCGGCCGACTGGTAGCTCTCGACGAAGGGCTTCACCCAGGGTTTGTCCTTGTCGGCCTCGCGCACCGCGATCAGGTTGACATAGGGGCCCTTCGGATCTTCGCGCAGCAGGGCGTCGCGGCCGGGCGTGAGGCCTGCCGGGAGCGCGTAGTTGGTGTTGATGACGGCGGCCGCCACGTCGTCGAGCGAACGCGCGGTCTGCGCCGCTTCCAGTTCGATGAAGCGGAAGCGCTTGTCGTTCTGCACGATGTCCGCGACCGTCGGGCGATAGCCGACGCCGTCCTTCAGCTTCACGAGCCCCTTGTCCTGAAACAGCAGCAGCGCGCGGCCGCCATTGGTCGGATCGTTCGGGATGGCGATCTGCGCCCCGGCCGGCACCTCCTCCCAGCGCCTGTGCTTCTTCGAATAGACGCCGATGGGGAAGTTCACCGTGAAGCCGACGCCGGTCAGATTGTACTTCCGGTCGGCATTCTGCTGATCGAGGAAGGGCTTGTGCTGGTAGGAATTGACATCGAGGTCGCCCGCGGCGAGCGCGGCATTGGGCAGGATGTAGTCGGAGAACTCGGTGATCGTCAGGTCCAGTCCGCGCTTCGCCGCGACCGGCTTCACCGCTTCGAGGATCTGCGCGTGCGGGCCGGCGGTGACGCCGACGCGCAGCTTCGTCGGGGCCTGCGCCCGGACGATGGCCGGGGCGGCGAGAAGGACCGTGGCCGACAGGATGAGGCTGCGGCGGTCGAGAGCGAGGTGGGTCATCGGAAAGGTTCCTTAGGTTTGCAGGGGCTGGGGAGTGAGTTGGAGGTTCAGGCGGTGCGCAGGCGCCTGTTGACGCGGCGGGCGATCCATTCGCCGATGCTCTGGACGCCCTGGACGAGGACGATCAGCACGACGACCACGGCGGCCATCACCTCGGGCATGAAGCGCTGGTAGCCGAAGCGGATGCCGAGATCGCCGAGGCCGCCGCCGCCGACTGCGCCGACCATGGCCGAGTAGCCGATGAGGCTGACGGCGGTGAGGGTGAGGCCGAGCACGATGGCCGGCAGCGCCTCGGGCAGCAGCACCTTGCGGACGATCTGGAAGGCGGTCGCGCCCATGGCCCGCGAGGCCTCGATCAGCCCCTGATCCACCTCGCGGATCGCCGCCTCGACGATGCGGGCGATGAAGGGCGTCGCCGCGACCGTCAGCGGCACGATGGCCGCGGTCGTGCCGATGGAGGTGCCGGCGACGAGGCGCGTGAACGGGATGATCGCGACGACGAGGATGATGAAGGGCGTCGAGCGCGCCGCGTTGACGACGAGGCCGAGCACGCGGTTGACGGTGACCGCCTGGAACAGCTCGCCCTTGCCGCTGGTCGCGAGGAACACGCCGAGCGGCAGGCCGAACAGCGTGCCGATCAGCCCGGCTGCCGCGACCATGTAGAGCGTCTGCCAGGTCGACTGGACGATCAGGTTCAGGATTTCAGGGGACATAGCCGAGAATCTCCGTGTGGAGGCCGTGGGCGGCGGCCAGCGCCTGCAAAGCGCCGCTGACATCGCGCCGGGCCGGGACCGTGACGATGAGGTTGCCGAACGGCCTGCCGCCGATCTCGTCGACCTGGCCGGACAGCACGTTGACGTCGATGTCGAGCGAGCGCGACAGCCGCGAGATGACCGGGGCCGTGGCGTGCTCGCCGGTGAAGACGATCCGCACGACGACCGATGACGCGCCCTCTGCCGAGGCCGTGAGCCGGTCCGCAAGGTCGCGGGGCAGGGCGCTGCCGGTGACCGAGGCGACGAAGTTGCGCGTTGTGTCCGTCTGCGGCCGCGCGAACACGTCGTAGACCGGGCCTTCCTCGATGATGCGGCCGTGCTCGATGACCGCGACCCGGTCGCAGATCGCCTTGATGACCTGCATTTCGTGGGTAATCAGCACGATGGTCACGCCGGTCAGCGTGTTGATGCGCTTCAGCAGCGCCAGGATCGCGTGCGTGGTTTCCGGGTCGAGCGCCGAAGTCGCCTCGTCCGACAGCAGCACTTTCGGGCGCGTCGCCAGCGCGCGGGCGATGCCGACGCGCTGCTTCTGCCCGCCGGATAGCTCGACCGGATAGCGGCCGCGCTTGTCGGCGAGCCCGACGAGCTCGATCAGTTCGTCGGTGCGCCGGGCAATCTCCGCGCGCGGCGTGCCGGCGAGTTCCAATGGCAGCGCGATGTTGTCGAACACCGTGCGCGACGACAGCAGGTTGAAGTGCTGGAAGATCATGCCGACTTGGCGACGGAGGTCGCGCAGGCGGGCCGGGTCGAGGTCGCCGACCTCGGCGCCATCGACGACCACCGACCCCGATGTCGGCCGGTCGAGGCCGTTGATGATCCGCAGCAGCGTCGACTTGCCGGCACCGGAGCGGCCGATAATGCCGGTGATGGTGCCGCCCGGCACGGCGATGTTCACGTCGTCGAGCGCGGTGACGGCCGGGTCCTTGCCCTTGGCCGGAAACTGCTTGGAAACGTTGCGGAACAGGATGTCGGAACCCGCGCCGGCGGGGCGTGTCTCCGGGTGCCCCGCCGGCGGGCGAACCGACGACGGAACGGCCACGGGATCTGGAAAGCGTGTCAGTGCATTCATGGTGGATTGGCTTTCAGTAACGGCTGTCCGGTCCCGCCGGCTGCGCGATGCCACGTCTGGGCTGGGGCCGGTCTTGCGGTTCAGGCCGCGATATGAAGCTGCGGCTTGGCGGCGCTGGCGCGCTGCGTCACGCCGCGCCTGACATCGGCGATGGCCCGGCGCAGGACTTTCAGCGAGCGGAAGAGCTGTGAATCCAGACGGTTCAGCGTGGGCGTTGCCGCGAAGAAGCGGAACCCGCCGCGATCCTGCACCGCGAGGCCGACGGCCTCGTTGTCGAATTCGATGAGGGAGACATCCGAGCGCAGCGGATGAGAGATATTGGCCTGGAACATGAAAAATCTGCCGCCGGACAGAGCCGGCGCCTCCATTGCGATGAGCGTGACGGGGGAGGCGTATCGGTCACATGGACCGACAACACCGCTCCTGGCAGCGCATCCGGCGGCAGAGCCAAGTCTGGGAGGAAAGCCGCGGCCGAGCAGCGGTAGAGATGAAATTCATCGGACCAACTCCTTGGAGGAGCCCACGAACTTCATTCGTGGCGCTTTAGCCCTTGGTCACGCGGTGCAAGCTGCTCCATCAAAAGCCGCGTCAGCCACCGGGAGAGCCGGCGAGTGAGGCTCCTTTATGCGCCGCCGGGTGGCGGCATGTCAACGAAATCATCCTCTAAAAAGAACGAGGGGTCGGGGAATGTCGTCGCGGTTTGCGGTGAAAGTGTAGAAAAATCGTCGTTCAGTAGGCGGTATCGACTGTTTTGAGTCAGAGTCAGCCACTCGGCCCCGCCGTGTTGATGTCTCTTGTGTTCGTCATAGAGAACGATCGGGTATTCTGCCACCGACTCGTTGCCGTGCGTCGTGTCGCTCTTTCCGACGGCGCAGGGCTCCATTCCGGCCGAACCGCTCAAGCCGTCTCTCATTGGCGGCAGCCGCAGGCTCATCCGCGAGCCTCGCCTCGGCGATTGCCTCATTTCTGCGGCGGCGGCCATTGCCGGGATGTTCTCGCGGGAGGGTTGCGGACGGCATACTCATCCCCAAAAGCGGGACTTGGCGATATGATCGTACTTTTGTGTGCGGACATTCTTGCGATGGCGAGAAAAATTTTCCAATGAAGGCACGAGAGACCAGCGTCACCTTGGTCTGATCCTTCTCCGTCGGAGTCCGAGCATGAGCATTTCCCTTCACCGCCGCGCCGTGCTGGCTGCGGGCGCAGGTTCGCTGGCCGCTCCCTTCCTGATGTCGCGGAGCGCGATGGCGCAGCGTGTCGCCGCGCGCGTCGGCGTCATCCCGATCATCGGGGCATCGCCCATCTTCGTGGTCGACAAGGAGGGCTGGGCGCGCGAGGCGGGGCTCGACTTCGCCTTCACCACGTTCGAATCCGGGCCGAACATGATCCAGGCGCTGGCCTCGGGCACGCTCGACATCTACGTCGCCGGTGTCGCCCCGCTCGGCGTCGCCCGCGCGCGCGGCGTCGACGTCAAGGTCGTCGCCTCGACCGCCACCGGCGAGAACGTCTTCGTCGCGACGCCGCGCCTTGCCGCCCATTTCCAGCCGGGCATCGCGCCGGCCGAGGCTTTCAGGCGCTACCGCGCCGCGACCGGCAAGGCCGCGCGGCTCGCCACACAGCCGCCGGGCTCGGTGCCGAACACCACGCTGCAATACTGGCTGTGGGAGCAGATCAAGGCCGAGCGCGCCGATGTCGAGATCGTCGCCATGGGCATCGACGCGACCCAGCAGGCCGTGCTGGCCGATGCGGTCGAGGGCGCGACGGTGCGCGAGCCGGCGCTGTCGATCATCCAGAAGCGCAATCCCGGCGTGAAGCTGGTCGCGGTCGGCGACGAGCTGTTTCCCGGCCAGCCCGGCACGGTTGTCGCGGTTTCCGCCGCCTTCCTCGCGAAGAGCGCCGATCAGGTGCGGGGGCTGGTCAACGCGCTCGTGCGCGCGGGCGCTCTGCTGACGAACAATCCCGAGCGCGCCGCGCCGCATGTCGCCGCCAGCCTCGCCAAGGGCATCGTCGATCAGGAGACGATCCTCGCCGCGCTGAAGTCGCCGGCGAGCCGGTTCACCATCGATCCCCGGCAGATCATCCAGCCGGCCAAGGCCATGCAGGACTATCAGGTAAAGCTGGGATCGCTGCGCGAGTCGCCTCCGCTCGACGCCCTGTTCGATACCCGCTTCTTCGAACGCGCGCCGTCGGCGAGCTGACCCGTGACGCAGCTCGATACGGCGGCGCGCCTCGCGGCGGCTGCGACGGAAGAGCCGGCGCCGGTTCGGCGCGCCGGCCATGACGGATGGCGGCAGGCCGGGCTCGCGGCCCTCGGCCTGATCGGCTTCCTGCTGGTCTGGGAGGCCCTGCCGCGCCTTGGCCTGTTCAACCCCATGCTGCTGCCGGGGCCGAGCGCCATTCCGCGCGCCTTCTGGGAGGAGCTGACCTCGGGCGTCTGGCTCGCCTCGGTGCGCGCCAGCCTTGGCCACTACACGATCGGGCTCATCGTGGGTTCGGCGCTCGGGCTGGTGCTTGGCGTCGCCACCGGCATGTCGCGCATCGCCGAGGACCTGACCTCGTGGGTCGTGCGGGTGCTGCGTCCGATACCGGGCCTCGCCTGGGTGCCCTTCGCCATCATCTGGTTCGGCGTCAGCGCCTCGGCGGCGGTCTTCATCATCGCGCTAGGCGTGTTCTGGATCGTGTTCTTCGCCGCCCACGGCGCGGTGCGCGGCGTCGACCGCGACCTGATCGAGGTGGCCGACGCCTTCGGCTTCCGCTCGGCCCGCGAGCGCCTGTTCAAGATCCTGCTGCCGGCCTCGATGCCCGGCATCCTCGTCGGCCTGCGCACGGCGCTCGGCCAGGCCTGGATGGCGGTGGTGGCCGCCGAAATCTTCGGCGTGCCGGGGCTCGGCCAGCGCATGATCCAGGCCTCCAGCCTGCTCGCGACCGAACTGGTGGTCGTCTACATGCTGACCATGGCGGCGCTCTATGGCCTGCTCGATACCGCCTTCGTGGCCCTCCAGAACTGGTTGCTGCGATGGAAAGCGTGATCGATATCAACGGCCTGTCGCTGACCTTCGAGCGCGACGGGCAGCGAGACGAGGTGCTGCGCGGCCTCGACCTGTCGGTGGCGCGCGGGAGCTTCGTCGCCATCGTCGGCTCGTCGGGCGTCGGCAAGTCGACGCTGCTGCGCGTCCTGATCGGCCTTGCCAAGGCCAGTGCCGGCTCGGTCCGGATCGAAACGCGCTCGGGCCAGCGCCAGCCGCTGGCTTTGGTCTTTCAGGATTCCCGGCTGCTGCCCTGGCGGCGCGTCGTCGACAATGTCGCCTTCGGCCTCGAGGGCAGGGGCCTCACGGGGGCCGAGCGGCATGGGCGGGCGCTCGATGCGCTCCGCATCGTCGGGCTCGACCATCTTGCCGGCCGCTGGCCGCACCAGCTCTCCGGCGGCCAGCGCCAGCGCGTGTCGCTCGCGCGCGCACTGGCCGTGGAGCCGGAGGTTCTGCTGATGGACGAGCCATTCTCGGCGCTCGACGCCATCACCCGCGAGAACCTCCAGGACGAACTGGTCCGCATCTGGCAGGAGACCGGCAAGACGGTCCTGTTCGTCACCCACGACATCGAGGAAGCGACCTATCTCGCTGACCGCGTCGTGGTGCTGGCAGGCTCGCCCGGCCGCGTCGTCGCGGATCGCGCGGTGACCGAGGCGCGTCCCCGGCAGCGGAGCGCCGCCAGCCAGCCGGCGCTGGTCGCCGACCTCCGCCAGCAGATCGGCGGCGACACGGTCGCGGACGGCACCGGCATCTAGGCTGCGCGCGTCGCCGCGGGCGGCCTCCGTCAGAATATGGATTGGACCCGTCCGCTTCCAAGCGCGGCGGCCGCCGCGGCTGTCGACAAGCGGCGCAGGTGAAAGTTCGTCAAAAAGAACAATACAGGTGGCTTGCGGGCGCTTTTCGCCTCGATCTCCGTCCATTCATCATGCAATCACACTGAAGTAGCTGCAATATCTCCAACAGTGCACGCGCATAGATCAACCTGCTAGAGATCGATTGTTCTTTAAAGAGAACGTTTCATTGACACTTTCAGCCCCGGCCGCGAGACTTTTTGCATCGCGACATGGCCGAAGCGTCCGCCGGAAGCGGGTGCGGGCGGCGGCCGGTCAACCCCCGGTTTCCGACATCACGCCGGAGCGGGCGGGTGGACCGAAACGGAGTTGAATGACGATGCATGCGGTTGTCCTGCGCGAGCACGGCGGTCTCGACAAGCTGGTCTACGAGACCGATTTCCCGACGCCGCAAGCCGGGCCGGGCGACGTGGTGCTGCGGGTCCGCGCGACCTCGCTGAATTATCACGACGTCTTCACCCGCCGTGGCATGCCCGGCATCAAGATTCCCTTTCCCGTCGTCATCGGGCTCGACGTGGTCGGCGAGATCGCCGAGATCGGCGAGGGCGTTGCCGGCTGGTCTGTCGGCGACCGTGTCCTCGTCGATCCGATCAACCGGGTCGAGGGCGGGCTGATGGGCGAGACGGTCAACGGCGGCCTCGCCGAATATTGCCGCGCCAAGGCGCATCAGCTCATCCGCATCCCCGACGCCATCTCGTTCGAACAGGCCGCGGCGCTGCCCGTCGCCTACGGCACGGCGCTGCGCATGGTGCGCACCATCGGCAAGGTCAGCGCGGGCGAGAAGGTGCTGATCCTCGGCGCCAGCGGCGGCGTCGGGGTCTGCGCGGTGCAGCTCGCCAAGCTCGCCGGAGCCTATGTCATCGCCGCCGCCGGCAGCGAGGAGAAGGGCCGGCGGCTGAAGGAGCTCGGCGCCGACGAGATCATCCTCTACACGCAGGAGGACTTCCTGAAAGTGATCCAGGAGCGCCACGGCAAGCCGCACAGGCGTCGCGGCGGAGCCAGGGGCGGCGTCGACGTGGTGGTCAACTTCACCGGCGGCGATACCTGGGTGAAGTCGCTGCGTGCGCTGAGCCTCGGCGGGCGGCTGCTGACCTGCGGCGCGACCGCCGGCTACGCGCCGACCGAGGACATCCGCTTCATCTGGACCTTCGAGCTGCAGATCCTCGGCTCGAACGGCTGGGAACCGGACGACATCCGCACGCTGTTCGACCTGGTCGGCTCCGGCCAGCTCAAGGCGCTGGTCGACAAGACCTATCCGCTCAAGGAGGCGCGCGAGGCGCTGCGCGTCATCGAGGACCGCGAGGTCTTCGGCAAGGTCGTGGTGACGCCATGAGCGACGCTTCCCAGAAGACGGCCGATAGCCCGTCCGTGCCGCTGTCGGCCGAGGCGATCCAGGCGAAGTTCGACGCCTCGCCCTTCATCGCCTTCCTCGGGCTCCAGGTGATCGAGGCGGATGCCGCGAGCGAGGAGATCACCGTGCGCGCGCCGTTCCGCCCCGAGCTGGAGCGCGGCGTCGGCACCGGCCAGTGGCACGGCGGCCCCATCGCCTCGGTGATCGACACGGTCGGCGATTTCGCCCTCGTGCAGCTCGTCGGCCGGGGCCTGCCGACGATCAATTTCCGCGTCGACTACCTGCGTCCGGCCGTGAACACGGCGCTGATCGTCAAGGCCAAGGTCCGCCGCAACGGCCGGAGCGTCGGGGTCGCCGATGTCGACGTGTTCGACGAGCGCGGCACGCTGCTGGCGATCGGCCGCGCCACCTACGCCACCCTTTCCGCCAACTGATTGCCGGCGCCGCCGGTCCAGCCACGAGGTGACATGTCATGTCCCGTCCGACCCGAAGAGACGTTCTTGCCGGCACGGCCGGCATCGCGGCGGCCGCCGCTTTCGGCCTGCCTGCCGCCGCGCAGGGCAATGCGCCGCAGCCGAAGCGTGGCGGCACGCTGACCGGCACCTGGGGAGGCTTCGAGCCGCAGGCCCTGTTCGTGCCGCCGGGCGGCGGATCGAGCCCCTACTTCACCTCGACGAAGATTCACGAGCGGCTGCTGACCCTCGACAACGACCTCAACTTCGTGCCGGTGCTGGCACTGGACGTGACGCCATCCGCCGATTTCCGCACCTATACGGTGAAGCTGCGGCCGAACGTGAAGTGGCATGACGGCAAGCCGCTGACATCAGACGACATCGTGTTCAACGCGCTGCAATACTGGAAGCCGCTGTCGGCCGGCATTGCGCTGAAGGCGCTGGTGGCGGCGGAGGCGGCCGATGCGACCACCGCGATCCTGAAATTCGACACGCCGCTGCCGGAGTTCTTCCTGAAGTCGGTGCTGGCCGGCAAGGCGGGGCTCGTTATCCCGAAACACGTCTATGACGGCCGCGATATCCTCACCAATCCCGCGAACAACGCGCCGGTCGGCACCGGCCCGTTCAGGTTCAAGGAATGGGTGCGCGGCAGCCATGTCGAGCTCGTCCGCAACGAGGACTACTGGAACGCGCCGCAGCCCTATCTCGACCGGCTCGTCATCCGCTGGTGGCGCGACCCGGCCTCGCGGTCGGCCGCCTTCGAGGCCGGCCAGCTCGATCTCGGCGTCTTCAACCCGACGCCTGCGCCGGACATCAAGCGGCTGGTCGACACAAAGCGTTTCGTCTCGACCACGGTCGGCTACGACAATTCCGCCTGGGTCTCCACCATCGAGTTCAACGGCCGCCGCGACATCGTCAAGCGCCCGGACGTGCGCAAGGCGATCAACCTCGCCATCGACAGGCAGTTCATTGCCGACACGATCTTCTTCGGGCTGGCGAAACCCGCCTCCGGGCCGATCCCGAGCACCAACAAGCTGTTCTTCGATCCGAAGCTGAAGCCCTATGCGTTCAACCTCGAACAGGCGGGCAAGCTGCTGGATGCGGCCGGCTTCCCCAAGAAGCGCGGCGGCCGGTTCAAGGTGAACCTCGTCGCGGCCGGCTGGTTCGAGGAAAACGTCAAGCTCGGCCAGTATGTGCGGCAGGCGCTGGAGGACCTCGACATCCAGGTCGAACTCGCCATCCCCGACCGTGCCACCTCGTTCAAGCGCATCTACACGGACTACGAATACGACATCGCCCTGTCGAACAATTCGGGGACGGTCGAACTCGTGCCGGAATGGACGCGCTTCGTCACCACCGACAACATCATCAAGGGCGGCGCCTTCCGCAACGCGACGGGCCATTCCGACCCGAAGCTGGACGGCATCGTCGAGAAGCTCTCCACCGAGATCGACCCGCAGAAGCGCGTGACGCTGGCGCGGGAGTTCCAGGAAAGCGTTGCCGGCACGCTGCCCTGGACCGCCCTCGTCGAAATCCAGTCGACCACCATCGCGCGCGCCGACGTGCGCGGCCATTCGCAGACCTCCGACGTGCTGGGCGACAGCTGGGCGGCCGTCTGGCTCGACCGCTGAGGACGAGGGAATGGGACGGATCGTCATCCGCCGCCTGATCCAGGTGGTGCCGCTGCTGCTCGGCGTGATCGTGCTCAATTTCACGCTGATCCAGTTCGCGCCCGGCACGCTGCTCGACATCATGTCGGCGGACCAGCAGGTCAGCGATCCCGTCCTGATCGACCGGATGCGCGTTCTCTACGGGATGGACCAGCCGGCCATCGTGCAGTTGGCCAAATATATCTGGTCGGTGCTGACGCTGGATTTCGGCTTCTCCTACCGGCAGAACGCGCCCGTCTTCGACGTGATCATGATGCACCTGCCGGCGACCATCCTCCTGATGCTCGCCAGCATCGCGATCGCTCTCGTCATCGGCGTGACGGCCGGGGTGGTCGCCTCGGTCAAGGTCAACACGATCTGGGACAACCTGATCTCGCTCGGCGCGGTGTTCTTCTTCGCCGCGCCGACCTTCTGGCTCGGCATCATGCTGACCATCCTCTTCTCGGTGAAGCTCGGCTGGCTGCCGGTCGGCGGCATGCGGACGGTGGGCGGCGAGGGCGGGCTCATCAGCGATACGCTGGATGTCGCCCGGCATCTGGTGCTGCCGGCGCTCTCCCTCGGCCTGTTCTATTCGGCCATGTATGCCCGCATCATGCGCGCCTCCATGCTGGAGGTGTTCCGCCTCGATTTCGTCCGCACGGCGCGGTCGAAGGGGCTGACCGGAACGGCGGTGGTCGTGCGCCACGTCCTGCGCAATGCGCTGCTGCCGGTGGTGACCCTGCTCGGCCTCCAGCTCGGCACCGTCGTCGGCGGCAGCGTCGTCGTCGAGGCGGTGTTCTCCTGGCCCGGCATCGGCAGCCTCATGCTCGACAGCGTCATGAGCCGAAACTACCCGATGGTGCTGGGCGTGCTGGTGCTCTCTTCGCTGGTCGTCGCCGTCTCGAACGCGGCCGTCGACATCGCCTATTTCAAGCTCGATCCGCGCATTCGCGCCCGCTAGCAGCATGGCTCCTTTCCTGACATTCCTCGGCCGCTTCGCGCGCAACCGCGCGGCGCTCGCCGGCCTCGCCGTCCTGATCGCCGTCGTCGTGGCAGCGCTCGCCGCTCCCTACCTCTTTCCGCGCAACCCGCTGCGTATCGTCGGCCGCCCCGAGGTCTGGCCCTTCCTGACCTGGCGCCACCCGCTCGGCACGGATTCGCTGGGCCGCGACATCGCGGCGATCGTCGCCCACGGCGCGCGCACGACCTTGCTGATCGGCCTGTTCGCCAGCCTTACCGCGACGCTGATCGGCGTCACGGTCGGCGCCATCGCCGCCTATTTCGGCGGCTGGCTGGACGAGGTGCTGATGCGCGCGGCCGAACTGTTCCAGACCATCCCGAACATCATCTTCATCCTGACCATCGTCTCGATCCTCGGCCAGACCATCGGCAACATCACCATCGCGGTGGGGGTCGTCACCTGGACACCCATCGCGCGGCTGACGCGCGCCGAGTTCCTGTCGCTGCGCGAACGGGAGTTCGTGCAGGCCTGCCGCTCGCTCGGCATGAAGGACGTGCAGATCATCGTGCGCGAGATCCTGCCCAATGCCCTGCCGCCGGTGGTCATCCTGTCCTCGCTGGTGGTCGCCAGCGCGATCCTGTTCGAATCCGCCGTCTCGTTCCTCGGCCTCGGCGACCCGAATGTCGCGAGCTGGGGCGGCCTGATCGGCGACGGGCGCACGCTCATCCGCACGTCCTGGTACATCTGCGCCGTTCCCGGCATCGCCATCATGCTCACGGTCCTTGCGCTCAACCTGGTCGGCGACGGCCTGAACGACGCGCTCAATCCCCGCCTCAAGGGCCAGTAGGCCCGACGTCAGGAGCCCGGCATGCCGCGCTGGAACAATCTCGGCGATCTGATCGATCGCTCCCGCAACCTCGGCCGTACGGCGGTGATCGACCTGCGCCGGCCCGAACAGCCGCTCGTCCTGACCCATGCCGAGGTCGACGGCCTTGCCAACGGAGTCGCGCGCCTGCTCACCGATTCCGGCCTGCCGCGCGGCGCGGCGGTCGCCATCCTCGCGCTCAACCGGGGCGAATATATCGCGACCTATTTCGGCATCATGCGCGCCGGCTTCGTCGCCGTGCCGGTCAATACGAAGGTGGCGCAGGACACGATCGACTACGTGTTTCAGGATGCGCGCATCGCCTTCGCCTTCGCGGACGGCCCCCGGCGCGCGCAGGTGCCGGCCGGCGTGCCGGTCGTCGACTTCGACGACGAGGGTCCGGAGGGCTTTGCCGCGCGCGTCGTGCCGGGGCCGTTCGAGACGGTGCGGGTGGCCGACGACGCGATCGGGCAGATCCTCTACACGTCCGGCTCGACGGGGCGTCCGAAGGGCGTGCCGCTGACGCATTTCGGCCAGCTCTGGGCGCTGGAGCAGACGACGGCCGCGGTGGAGCGCGAGACCGAGCGCTCGATCATCGCCCAGCCGCTCTTCCACATGAACGGCCTGTTCCAGAGCAAGAGCGTCTTCGCCACCAGCAATGCCGTGGTGTACCTGCCGGGCTTCGAGGCGAAGAGCTATATCGACGCGCTGGAGCGCTACCAGGTGACCAACGTCATGGCGGTGCCGACCATGCTGGCGCGCGTCGTCAAGGAGACGGAGGCGCTGAAGGGCCGCGACTTCTCCCGCCTGCGCCGCGTCCGGCTCGGTTCGGCGCCGCTGACGCTGGGGCTCATCGAGCGCATCCGGGCCGTATTTCCAGGCATCCCCGTCGCCAACGGCTTCGGCACGACCGAGGCGGGGCCAGCCGTGTTCGGCCCGCACCCGCAAGGTCTGCCGCAGCCTGACCTCGCCGTGGGCTATCCGCTCGCCACCGGCGACGTTAGGCTGGTCGACGGTCCCGACGAGAACGAGGGTGTCCTGCTGATGCGCAATCCCGCGGTGACGCCGGGCTACCTCAACCTGCCGGCCAAGAGTGCCGAGGTGCTCGACGCGGGCTGGTACCGCTCGGGCGACGTGTTCCGCCGCGACGCGGAGGGCTTCTACTTCTTCGTCGGGCGGGCCGACGACATGTTCGTCTGCTCCGGCGAGAACATCTATCCCGGCGAGGTGGAGAAGCTGCTGGAGCTCCACCCGCACATCCAGCAGGCGGCCGTCGTGCCGCTGCCCGACGAGGAGCGCGGACAGGTGCCGGTGGCCTTCATCGTGCGGCGCGAGGCGGAGGGCGCGTCCATCGGCGTCGACGGCGTCAAGCACTTTGCCATCGACAATGGCCCGGCCTACCAGCACCCGCGGCGCATCGCGTTCGTGGCGGAACTGCCCTGGGCGGGCACCAACAAGATCGACCGCCGGGCGCTGATCGACCGCGCGCGCCAGCTCGAAGCCGCCCATGGCTGGTCGCACTGAATGACTGGTCGCACGGACATGGGTGTGCTTGCCGGAAAGGTCGCCCTTGTCACCGGCGCGAGCCGGGGCATCGGCCGCGCCATCGCGGAGCGGCTGGCGGCCGACGGTGCTTTCGTCGTCGTCCACTACAATGCCGCGAGCGGTGAGGCCGAACAGACCTTGTCGGCGATCCGCGCTGCGGGCGGGGAGGGACTGGCCGTTCAGGCGGACCTCGGCGATCCCGCCGGCGCCGAAACGCTGGTCGCGCGGGTCGTCGCGGCCCTTGGCGGCCGCTTCGCCGACCCCCGGCTCGACATTCTCGTCAACAATGCCGGCGTCGGCGGCGGCGGGCCATTCGCGAAACTGTCGCCGGAGGATTTCGACCGGACGCTGACGGTCAATCTGCGCGCGCCGTTCTTCATCATCCAGGGGCTGCTGCCGCATCTGCGCGACGGCGGGCGCATCATCAACCTGTCGTCGATGGGCACGCGGGCGGCCTATGCGAGCATGGCCGCCTATGCGCCGGCCAAGGCCGGGCTGGAGGCGCTGACGCGCATCCTCGCCAATGAACTGGGCTCACGCGGCATCACCGTCAACGCGGTCTCGCCCGGCGCGACGGCCACCGACATGAACCCCCGCGCGCGTGACCCCGTCACGTCCCGGGAAGTCGCGGCCTCCATCGCGCTCGGCCGTGTCGGCCAGCCCGGGGACATCGCAAACGTCGTTGCTGCGCTCGCCTCGCCGGACGGCGGCTGGATCACCGGCCAGACGATCGATGCGAGCGGCGGCCAGCGGCTGTAGCCCGTTGGAAATCTGCCGAAGAAGAAGCCAGAAGCGCCTTAACGAGCCGGAAGGGCGCGGGACGGCATGCCGGCCCGCGTTGCTCTAGTGTACTGAAATACAAACAGAAAACGTGATCCCGGGAAGCGTTGCGGATGCGCGTTTGTTCCGGTCATCGATTGCTGTTCATTTGAGCGATGCACGAAGCGGTGCCAGCAAGACAAAGCGAAACACATATCTTACGATACGGAAGAGAGGTGCTGAAAGCTGTACGTCGAAGAGTCCTCGTCATGTTGCTGCCGTTCGTCTTCTTGATTGCGACGGGCCTGGCGGCTTCTGCGCAGGAACGCGCGCCGCCGGCCGTGCAGCAATGCCTGAGCGCATCCGGCATCATGCATCCCATCCGAAACGGTCGCGAAACCTTGCCCGACGCTCGCATTGCCTTGCCGGCATGCCGTTCGCTCCAGAACCTCGCCTCGACTTCGCCCCCCGTCGTCCGGTTCGCGGTGGGGCGGGCGCTGATGCTGTCGGGCGACGGCCGGGACGTTCAGGCAGGCCTATCGCTCATCAGGGAGGCCGCTGACGCCGGCCTGCCACAGGCCCAGTATCGGATGGGCGACCTCTATGACTCCGGATTCTTCAAGCGGCTCGAGCCGTGTTCGGATTTCAATGAATGTCGCGCGCGAGATCGAGGTCACGGCGCGGCGGCCGTGAGGTTCTTCGCACTGGCAGCGCCGAAGTATGCTCCGGCCGCAAGCGCCATGGGGTATGCCTATTACTACGGCGCCCACGGCGTGCGGCGAAACCTGCCATTGGCGGCCGAGAACCTCGCCATTGCCTCCGCGGCGGGCATTACCGCCGCCATGCGGCTGCTTGGCGCCATGCACATCAGCGGTGATGGCGTTCCTCAGGACAAGGTGCGCGGCATCGAGCTCGTGGGACTGGCGGCCCAGATGGGCGACCAGCAGTCGCAGGTCATGATGGGGGACTATGCGCTGCGGGGCGAGGGGATCCAGCCGAACCGCGATCTCGCCGTGGCCTGGTATCGCAAGGCGACCCAGAACGGCAGTACGATCGCCGCTGACAAGCTGCGCCAGCTCGGCGTGCGCGAGTGGACGGCCGGGCAAGCTCTACTGGCCATCACCGTCGCCGGGATTGTCCTCATGACGCTCACGCCAGACGGTCCGGAGGGGCGAGCGCGGGCGGAGCAAGCGCTGCGAGGACCAGACTGCGAATTTCCGTGGGAGCGTTTCGATGCCTATTCCTGCATTCACTGGGATTCGCAGGTTATTGTTCCCCGGTAGGCTTCTTGAAACGCCCCTGATCGCCGAAAGCTATCGGTCGTGACGATGCCGTTCGAGCGGCCAGGTCCGGAGACAAAATTTGCGACTTGACTGATCACGCGCTGCGGAAAACCGCCGCCGAGCGCGCCTGAACGATCTTGAGAGAATTGGTCGGAGTGAGAGGATTCGAACCTCCGACCCCTTGCACCCCATGCAAGTGCGCTACCGGGCTGCGCTACACTCCGACCGTGCCGGGGGATTTAGGACGTTTCGGCGGCGGCCGCAACCCGCTTGCGACGGCCAATCCCCACAGAAGCCCGCCGAGCGCCCAGAAGTGCCGCCAGTGGTCGGTGTCGATGATCTTGCCCTCGAAGGCGAGGCCGCCATAGGTGGCGAACACGGCGATGGCGGCCGGCTGCCACGGCGCGCGCCGGAACGCGGCGAGGAGGCCGACGAACAGCGTCAGCCCGACGAGCACGTGATAGGCGATGCCCGCCGTCCAGCCGCCGGACATGAAGGCGTTCAGATAGACGTTGTGAACATCCTCGGGAAAGTAGCGGGTGAACTGCAGCGGGCCTATGCCCATGGGCTGTTCGAGCGCCATCTGCCAGCCATAGGCGTGGCGCCCGAACCGGCCCATCGGGCCGTGGTCGTAGCTCTGGTTGAAGCTGGCGCGCTCCTTCATCAGGTCCGCCACCTTGTCGATGGAGAGCACCACCGCGAGCAGCAGGGCCATCAGGATGAGGCCCGCCGTCACCACGACGAGAATGCGCAGCCGTTCGGCGCGCGTCTGCGCGGTCAGGAACAGGAGGCCCGTCATGAGCGCGGCGGACAGCGCGAAGTGCACCCATGCCCCCCGCGAGAACGAGAGGAGGAGGGCGACGGTCAGCACGCCGAGGATCAGGCCGGCCCGCAGCATCTGCGCGCGGCTGCCGGCATAGAAGGCCTGCATCGCGGTCAGCATGGGGAGGATCAGAAACGGCCCGAACACGTTGGGATCGTTGAAGGTTCCCTTCGCGCGGCCATAGAGCGTCAGGAGGTCGAACGCCCCGGGGAAGGCGCGGAAATAGCCGGCAATGCCGGCCACGGCGGCAATCAGCGCGGCGAGGGTCCAGGCCCGGATGACGACCGCCATCCGCGCCTCGGTGTTCTCCGCGGCGACGATGGCGAAGAAGACCATGGTGACCGCGAGATACCAGGACACCGCCACCCACGGCGCGACCTTCTTCGCACCGAGAACCGGAATCGCCGACAACGTCAGGCCGAGGCAGTAGACGATGAGGACAAGCACCAGCGGCATGAAGGCCGCGCGCAGCCTCAATCCCCCCGTCGCCGCGAAGCAGCCGATGGCGCCGAGCGCGCCGACTTCATAAGGCGACGGCTCCGCAAAGACGAAAGCGCTGCCGACCAGCATCAGGAAGAGGATGCCGAGCCGCAGCGCCTCCTTGTCCACCAGCCAGCCGGTCGTGGCCGAACCTGCCGCCCCGATGTCCTGAGCGGGGTTCGCGAGGCTCATCAGAAGGCGTTGTCGCGGTGCTGCGCCAGCGAGATCGGCGTTTTCGCGAGGATGTAGAGGTCGAACAGGATCGACCAGTTCTCGATGTAGTAGAGGTCGTGCTCGACGCGCCGCTGGATCTTCTCCGGCGTGTCGGTCTCGCCGCGCCAGCCGTTGATCTGCGCCCAGCCGGTAATGCCGGGCTTCACCTTGTGGCGGGCGAAATAGCCGTCGACCACGTCGTCGTAGAGCTTGTCGGCGGCCTTGGCATGGGCGGCGTGCGGGCGCGGGCCGACGAGCGACAGGTTGCCCTTGAAGACGACGTTGAAGAGCTGCGGCAGCTCGTCGATCGAGGTCTTGCGGATGAAGCGGCCGACGCGGGTCACGCGCGGGTCACCCTTGCTGACGAGCTTCGATGCCGTCGCGTCGCTCATGTCGGTATACATGGAGCGGAACTTGAAGACCTCCACCAGCTCGTTGTTGAAGCCGTAGCGCTTCTGCCGGAAGAAGACCGGGCCCTTCGAGTCGAGCTTCACCGCGATGGCGGTGGCGATGAGCACCGGCGAGAGCGCGATCAGCGCCAGCGTGCCGACGACCTTGTCGAAGATCCATTTCAGCACGACGTCCCAGTCCTGGATCGGCTTGTCGAACACGTCGAGGACGGGGACGTTGCCGATATAGGAATAGGCGCGCGGGCGGAAGCGGAGCTTGGCGGTGTGGGCGGCGAGGCGGATGTCCACCGGCAACACCCAGAGCTTGCGCAGCATGGTCAGGACGCGCGCTTCCGCCGTCATCGGGATCGTCACGATGACGAGGTCGACGCGCGTGCGGCGGGCGAATTCGACGAGGTCGTCCACCGTGCCGAGCTTCGGCACATGCGCGGCATGGGCCGGCGAGCGCTCATCGGTGCGGTCGTCGAACGTGCCGCAGATGGTGACGTCGGAATCCGCCTGCGCGAGGATCGACTGGATCAACTCCTCGGCGGGCTCGCCGCCGCCGACCACGACGGCGCGGCGCTGGAGGCGGCCCGCGCGGGACCAGGACTTGACCACCTGCGCGAGGGCGATGCGGGCCGAGGCGAGAATGATCAGCCCCGTGACGTACCAGCTTCCGAGCCAGACCCGCGACAGCTCCTCGCCGGCCTTGAAGAAGAAGGCGACCGCCACGGCGACGAGGAAGACCAGCGTCCAGGCGATCAGCAGGCGGCTGAACTGCGCGACATGGGTGCGGAAGACGTGGACGTCGTAGAGCCCGGCCGCCTGAAAGGCCGCCAGCGTCAGCATGGCCAGCCCGAACAGGCTGACGGTCGAGGTCCATTGCAGGCCGTGAACCGGATAGACCCAGCCGAGATAGATCACTGCACCCAGCGAGAGTACGACGGTGAACTCGATGAGGCGGACGAAGCCGCCGAGCACGACCGGCGAATAGGCCGAGCCGATGGTCTCGTCCGCGATCTTGGCGGCAAGGGCCGACAGTTCGCGCCGCTCGCCATCCGCAGCGGGCTTCGCCGCCTGATCGGCCTCGACGGCCTTGATGATGTCCCGACCGGTTATGCCCAGCATGGTCCTGCCTCGCCCGTTTCCCGCGCGGGAGGATAGGGACCAATGGTTGCTTTTCGCTTGATCGCGCGTTGCAGAGGCTAACGATTGTTGCGGGCGGCGAGAGCCTCGCGGTAGGCGGCCAGCACGCCCTCCGTCATGGCGGCGGTCGAGAAGCCGCTGGCGATGCGTTGCTGCAACCGTGTCGCGAACGTGGCTGCTTCGGTCGGGCCGTCCAGCATGCCGGCTATGGCGCGGGCGAGGGCTGGCGCATCGTCCGGCGGAACCAGCCGTCCGGCGTCCCCGCCGAAGATCTCGCCGGTGCCGCCGACGGCGGTGGCGATCTGCGGCAGGCCGGCCGCGCCGGCCTCCAGAACCACGTAGGGCAGGGATTCCGCGCGCGACGGCACGACCATCAGCCGCCCGAGCGTGAAAGCCTGGCGGGCGGGCAGGGCGCCGGGCAAGCGGACGCATTCGGCAAGACCAAGGCGCGCTGCCTGTTCCCTGAAGGCCTCGGCATCCGGGCCGGCGCCGACCAGCGTCGCGGACACGGTGCGGCCTTCTCGCGCCAGCAGGGCGATGGCCTCCAGCAGCACGTCCACGCCCTTCAGGAGGCGCAACTCGCCGATGAAGAGCAGGTCCGTCGCATCGCTCGCGGCCGCAATGGGAACGAACTCGTCTTCCGCCACGCCATTGTGGACGACGCAGGTCATGCCCTGCGGCTCGCAGACCTTGGCGCGGAACGTGTCGAGCCCGTAGCGGCTTTCGAACAGGAACAGGTCGGTTCGCCGCGCCAGCAAGGCTTCAAGGGTCAGGTAGGCCAAGCCGATGGCGGTCTTGCGCGAATAGTGCAGGCTGCCGCCGTGGGGCGTGTAGACCTTGAGGCGCTTGCCACCGACGAGGCGCGCATAGGCGCCGCCCTTCGAGCCATGGCCGTGGACGACATTGACGCCCATTTCCGCGATGCGCCGCGCGACGAAACGGCCCGCGGACCAGTCGGAAGGGCCAAGCTCGCGGCTCATCGCGACGCGCGTGACGCCGAGCGCCAGTTCCGAATCGAGTTCGGCGAGCACCCGCTCGGCACGCTCGCCGCCGGTCGAGGCATCCGCGACGATGCCGACGCGGTGGCCGCGCACCGTCTGCTCCCGTGCGAGGTCGACCACGTGCCGGAATAGCCCGCCGACCGGCGAGCGCATGACGTGCAGGACCGAGAAAATATCGCTCACCGCGCTCAGAACCAGCGCTCGCGCACGACTACGGTGTCGCCGGGCTGGAGCCGGTGCGTGAGCGGCACGTCGGCGCGGTAGAGCTGGCCGTTGACCTTGCGGGTGACCTCGACGTTCCAGCGGTTGGCGCGGGGCGTGAAGCCGCCTGCGATGGCGACGGCGTTCTGCACGGTCATGCCGGTGACGAAGGGAAACTGCCCGCCGGCGGCGATCTCGCCCATGATGAAGAAGGGCCGATGGGTCTCGATCTCGACGGAGACGCTGGGGTCGCGGATATAGCCGCCGCGCAGGCGCGCCGCGATCTCCTGGCCGAGCGACTGGGTCGAGCGGCCGGCCGCCGGCACCGCGCCGATCAGCGGCATGGAGATGGTGCCGGCCGAATCGACGGCGTAGGAATTGGTCAGGCCTTCCTGCCCGAAGACGACGACGCGCAGGCGGTCACCGGTATCGAGCAGGTAGGGACCGCGCGGCTCGATCTGCGCATGCGGAACGAGGTGACCTTCTCCGCCGACCGGCCCGACGACGCCGCGCGTCGTGTCGACCAGCGTGCCGGGCCCGGCGCCCGGCTGCCCGGCGCACCCGGCCAGCGTCAGCCCGACGGCCGAAGCGACCAGCAAACGGCGCATCCCTGACCGACGCATCGCGTCCCGCCTCTGCATGCCATCCAACATGGCGCGGATCATCGGTGGTCATGGTTAAGAAACGCTGACCGCGTGACGTGCCGCGTCCGGCGGTTAACGCGGTGGCAACCTTAATCATTTCTGATGGGGCATCGGTTTCTTGAGGCAGATGCGCAATGCGGACGACGGGCGGAGACAATGCCGACCTGAGGGAGCGCCCGTCATTCGGGTCGCTTGACCTGTCGGCGCTCGCTGCGGCCGTCTGGCGGCGGAAGCTCTGGATCGTGGTGCCGACGGCGCTGGCGCTGGTCGGCTCGGCCGTGGTCGTCAACCTGACCAGCCCGACCTATCGCTCCGAGGCGCGCATCCTCGTGGAGAGCGGTGAGACCGGCTACACGCGCGCCGAGGGCGACAGGGCTGGCGGCGAGAGGCCCACCATCGATCAGGAAGCGGTGCTCAGCCAGGTGCAGTTGGTCCAGTCGCGCGACATCGCGCGCGCGGTCGCGGACAAGCTGGAACTGTCGCGCCGGCCGGAATTTGATCCCGCGCTGCGCGGCTTCAATCCCGTCCGCCAGGCGCTGATGCTGGCGGGTCTCGCCGACAATCCGCTGCGCATGACCGCCGAGGAGCGGGTGCTGCGCAGCTATTTCGAGAAGCTCGCCGCCTATCAGGTCGACAAGTCTCGCATCATCGCCGTCCAGTTCGAATCGGGTGACCCACGCCTTGCCGCCGAGGCGGCCAACGCCGTCGCCGCGCAGCTCATCGAGGCGCAGCAGGCCAACAAGCGCGACCGCACGCGCAATGCCGGGCAGTGGCTCTCCGGCGAGGTCGAGACGCTGCGCAAGAAGGTCGAGGAGGCCGAGGGGCGGGTCGAGAGCTTCCGCGCCCGCGCCAACCTGTTCGTCGGCTCCAACAATGTCAGCCTGACCGCCCAGCAGCTTGCGGAGGTCAACAGCCAGATCGCGTCCGCGCGCGCCCAGCAGACCGATGCCCAGACGCGTGCGCGCCTGCTGCGCGACTTCCTGCGCTCCGGCCGGCCGATCGAGGCCGGCGACATCGTCAATTCCGAGATCATCCGCCGCCTCAACGAACAGCGCGCGGCGGTGACGGCCCAGCTTGCGGAACAGTCCTCGACGCTCGGCCCCCGCCATCCGCGCATCGCGGAGCTGCAGGCCCAGCGCAGCAACCTCGACGGCCAGGTGCGCATCGAGGCCGAAAAGCTCGTCCGCGTTCTTGAGAACGATTCGCGCCTTGCCGGCGCGCGGGTCGAGGCGCTCCAGCAGAATCTGGAACAGGTGAAGCGGCAGGCGAGCGAGGCCAGCGAGCAGGAGGTGCAGCTCCGCGTGCTGGAGCGCGAGGCGAAATCGCTGCGCGACCAGCTCGAAGCCCTGCTCGGCCGCTACCGCGACGCCACCGCCCGCGACACGCTCGACGCCCTGCCGGCGGATGCGCGCATCGTGTCGCGCGCCGTCGTCTCCAATATTCCGGCCTTTCCGAAGAAGCTGCCGACCATCCTGATCACCACGCTCGGCACCATGCTGCTCGCCTTCGGCTGCGTGGCGACCGCTGCGCTGATGGGCGCTGGCGCGCCGGCCGCCGGGCGTGGCGACGAGGATGCGGCCGATGCCCAGCCCACGGCCCTGATGGCGAGCGATGCTCCGCCGACCGTACCCTCGGCCGAAGAGCCCGTCCTGAACGAAGAGCCTGCCCCGGTCGAAGCGCCGGACGTCGCGACCGGGCCTGCCTTCGCCGCAGGCCCCGACAGCATAGCGGCGCTTGCGGCCATGCTCGATCCGCAGGAGACCGGCGGCGGGCGCACGCTCGTCGTGCCGGTGGCGCGGGGCTATGCCGCGGTGGGCGTCGCGGTGGCGCTCGCCCGCCATGTCGCGGCGGCTGGCCGGCGTGCGGCCCTTGTCGACCTCGATGGCGACAGCCGCACGCTTTCAGCGCTCCTGCCGCCCGGCGCCGCGGGTCTTGGCGACTTCGCCGAGGGACGGGCGGGCTTCGGCGCCATCCTGCACGCCGACCCGTCGTCGTCGGCCCATGTGGTGCCTTTCGGCGGAACGGCCGAGGTCGATCCCGATACAATTGAGTTCGTCGTGGAAGCGCTGGCGCGCAGCTACGACAGCGTGGTGGTCGCTTCCGGCCTGCTGCCGCCGGAGCCCGAGGCTTTCGACCGCCTCGCGGCGCTCGCGAGCGATGCCGTCGTGGTTGCGCAGACCTCCGCCGGCGATCCGCGTGTCGTCTCGGCTTACGAGCGCCTGCGCGGCGCGGGCCTGCGTCCGGTGGTGGTGATGCTGGCGGCCGATGAGGAGTCCGTTGCGGCCTGAGATCAGCCCTCGGTGCGGCCGCGCGCGCGGCGCAGTTTCGTCACCAGCGACCAGAGGCGCGGCGACTGCTTGACGCGGCGCTTGGCCTGGGCTGCCAGCGACAGGCCGCTGGCGGCGAGGTGGCCGCGCATCGTCACGGCAACGAACTGGTCGAACAGCTCGTCCTGCCCGTCGCAGAGATTACTCTTGTACTGGGCCTCGCCCGCGCCGAGGTCGAAGACGGCAAGACCGCGCGCGCAGCAATGGCGGATGAGGTGGTGCAGCAGCAGTTCGCCCGGGCTTTCCTTCATCAGGGGGCCGGGCGTCATGGCGTTGAACATGCCGCTGTAGCGGTTGCGGGAGATCGCGCCGCCGAAGAAAGCGAGCGGCTCGTCGCCGACCATCAGCGCGCAGAGCTCGATGGCCGGCGTCGGCGATCGGAGGCCGTCCGTCGCCGCGCCGATGATGAAATCGCGCATGGCGGAACCGTCGAAGACGTTGGCGATGCCGAGCGCCTGGAAGCGGACCGCCTTGAAGGCGAGGAACTGGTCGGTGAACCGCTCCACCTCCTCGGGCGTCGACGCGACGCGGAACGAGACGGGAGCGATCTCGCCAAGATTGCGCTCCTTCTTGTTCATCTTGCGGCGCGAATTGCCGGAGACAACACGCCCGAGCACGGCATCGGCGTCCGGCCCCAATGCCAGATGGTAGCCGAAGGAGGGCGAAGGCTGGTGCGGCAGGCCGAGGAAGGGATTGGCCATGCCGTCCCAGACGGCGGGCTGGTTGGTCAGACGGAAGAGGTCGATCCGGGCCGGCGAGCGCCGGGCGATGTCTTTCAGCGCCGCCATGAGCGCCGGGCCGGTCATCCCCGCGGCGAAATCGCGCTGCCACAGGCCCATGCCGAAATTGGCGTGCTTGTCGCCGATGAAGGAGGCGACGCCGCCAAGCGCGGAGTGCTCGACCGCGAAGGGCAGGATCGCGCGTGTGGTGCCGCTCGCATCGGCCAGCACGGCGAGGCAGGGCGTGCTGCCGTCGCCGAGGTGGCGGTGGAAGCGGCTCTGCCAGTCGAAGCTGCGGTAGCCGGAGAAGACAGCGGAGGGTTCGAGCGCCCGCCAGGCCGCTTCGATCTCGTCGAAGCCGGCGGCAACCGTGACCGGCACGGGACTGCCGGCGCCCGCAGGCGCCGCGGCGTCCGTCGCCGTCATGTCGAGGACCATGGTCATCGGTGTCCATCAGAGCGGTGCAAGTGTCGGAGGTTGTCAAAGAAGTCTCAAGAAATGGTTGGCAAGATCGCGACGCTGCCTCCGGTCACCGGAGCGGGCGGGCGAGGGGAGCGACGGCGTCATGAGCGGACTACGCACGACCCTCTTCAAGGCAGGGCTCGGCACGCTCTATTTCACCGGTGCCCACCGGATGCTGCGGCCTGTCTTCGGCGGGCTCGGCGCGATCCTGATGCTGCACCATGTCCGGCCGGCGCAGGGCGCCGAGTTCGCGCCGAACTCGCTGCTGGAGGTGACGCCGGGCTTCCTCGAAAGCGTCGTGGAGCGCGTCCGTGCCCAGGGGTTCGACATCGTCGCCATGGACGAGGTGCCGGAGCGCATCCGCGCCGGAGACGAGGCCCGGCCCTTCGTCGCCTTCACCTTCGACGACGGCTACCGCGACAATGCCGAATTTGCCTGGCCGATCCTGAAGCGGCACGGCGTGCCCTTCACCATCTACCTGCCGGCCTCGTTCATGGACCACGAGGGCGAGCTGTGGTGGCTGGTGCTCGAGAAGACCATCCAGACGCAGCGCACGGTGGTCGCGTCGATCGGCGGCCGCACGGTGCATTTCGACTGCTCGACGGCGGCGCTGAAGAACGAGGCCTGGCGCGAGATCTACTGGTGGCTGCGCTCGCTGCCCGAGACGGACCTGCGCGCCTATGTCCGCGACCTCGCCGCCCGCCACGGCCTCGACTTCCGCGACATCTGCCGCTCTCTGTGCATGACCTGGGACGAGGTGCGGGCGCTCGGGCAGGACCCGCTAGTCACCTACGGGGCGCACACGGTCAACCACGTCATGCTGGCCAAATATCCGGCTGAGACGGTGCGCCACGAGATGCTCGGCTCGAAGGAACGGCTGGAGCGCGAACTCGGCCGGACGATGGCGCATTTCGCCTATCCGGTCGGCGACCCGACCTCGGCGGGCATGCGCGAATTCGACATGGCGCGCGAACTCGGCTTCGTCACGGCTGTCACCACACGGCCTGGCGTCATCCATGCCGAACACGCCGATCACCTGACCGCGCTGCCGCGCGTCTCGCTGAACGGCCATTTCCAGTCGCTGCACTATCTCGACGCCCTGTTGTCCGGCGCGCCCTTCGCCTTTTTCAACAGGTTCCGGAAGGTCAATGCGGCCTAGCGGCCACTTGAAGGAAAATCCGCCGCGACCCGGTCGCGAGAAGGCCTGAATCAGATAGTTTGTGCATCCCGCGTGGCGCTCCGCCCCGCGTTGAGTCGCAAACGGCCGATGTCAGACGCCACCGGAACCAAATCCTTCTCCGCCTTCGAATGGATGCTCTCGCTGCGCTATCTCCGCGCGCGGCGGAAGGAGGGCTTCATCTCGGTCATCGCCGGCTTCTCCTTCATCGGCATCATGCTCGGCGTCGCGACGCTGATCATCGTGATGGCGGTGATGAACGGCTTCCGCAAGGAGCTGCTCGGCAAGATCCTCGGCGTGCAGGGCCATATGGTGCTTCAGCCGATCGATACGCCGCTGACCGATTTCGCCGAGGTCGCCCAGCGCCTCAGCCGCGTGCAGGGCGTGCGGCTCGCCGCCCCCATCGTCGAGGGGCAGGCACTGGCATCCTCGCCGTTCAACGGCGGCGGCGCCATCGTCAGGGGCATGCGGGCGGAGGACCTGAGGCGGCTGCCGCTGATCTCGTCGAGCATCAAGCAGGGCGGCCTCGAGGACTTCGACACGTCCGAGGGCGTCATGGTCGGCCAGCGCCTCGCCAACCAGCTCTCGCTCAGGCTCGGAGACTCACTGACGCTGATCTCGCCGCGCGGCGCGCCGACCCCCATGGGCATGACGCCGAGGATCAAGGCCTACCCGATCGTGGCGATCTTCGAGGTCGGCATGACGGAATATGATTCCGCCTTCGTGTTCATGCCTTTCATGGAGGCGCAGGCCTATTTCAACCGCGAGGGCGATGCCTCCTCCGTCGAGGTCTATACCGACAATGCCGACCGCATCGACCAGTATCGAAGGGCGGTGTCCGAGGCGGTCGAGCGGCCGGTCTTCATCGTCGACTGGCGCCAGCGCAACGCCACCTTCTTCTCCGCGTTGCAGGTCGAGCGCAACGTCATGTTCATGATCCTGACGCTGATCGTGGTGGTGGCGGCGCTGAACATCATTTCCGGCCTGATCATGCTGGTGAAGGACAAGGGCAGCGACATCGCCATCCTGCGCACCATGGGAGCGACGCGCGGCTCGATCATGCGCATCTTCCTGATCACCGGCGCATCCATCGGCGTGGTCGGCACGCTCGCCGGCTTCGCCCTCGGCGTGATCGTCTGCCTCAACATCGAGAAGATTCAGGAATTCGTCTCCTGGGCGACCGGCACGACGCTGTGGGACCCCACCGTGAGGTTCCTCACCCAGATCCCCGCCGACATGTCCACCGGCGAGACCTTCGCGGTGCTGATCATGGCGCTGACCCTGTCGCTGCTCGCCACGCTCTATCCGTCCTGGCGCGCCGCCAAGCTCGATCCGGTCGAGGCCCTCCGCTATGAGTGATCAGGTCGAACAGGGCGTGGCCGCGGCGGCTGCTTCCGCCGAAGAGCCGCCGGTGCTCTGGCTGAAGGCCGTCGAGCGCCGCTACAAGCAGGCGGGCGGCGCGCTGGAAATCCTGAAGGGCGCCGATTTCGCGGTCTGGCCGGGCGAGAGCGTCGCGCTGATCGCGCCCTCCGGCACGGGCAAGTCGACGCTGCTCCATGTCGCCGGCCTGCTGGAGGCTCCCGATGGCGGCGAGGTCTATATCGGCGGCACCGCCACCTCGAAGCTCGCCGACAAGGACCGCACGCGCATTCGGCGGCTGGAGATCGGCTTCGTCTACCAGTTCCACCACCTGCTGCCGGAATTCTCGGCGCTCGAGAACGTGGTCCTGCCGCAGATGATCCGCGGCCTCGGCCAGAAGGAGGCGCGGGCCCGCGCCGCCGAGCTGCTCGGCTATCTCGGACTTGCCGAGCGTGTCAGCCACCGGCCCGCCGAACTTTCCGGCGGCGAGCAGCAGCGCGTCGCCATCGCCCGGGCGGTCGCCAATGCGCCGCGCATCCTCATGGCGGACGAGCCGACCGGCAATCTCGACCCGAAGACCGCCGACCACGTCTTTCAGGCCCTGACCCAGCTCGTGCGCGCCTCGCGCCTCGCGGCCGTGATCGCCACCCACAACATGGATCTCGCCGCCCGCATGGACCGGCGCGTCACCATTCGCGACGGGCTGATCGTCGAGGTCTGAACTTATCCGGATTCACGCAGCGTCAACCATTCCGGTTGCTGGTTTGTTCTGGGCGCTTGCAATGAGAACAAAATAGGAACACGATGCCTCCATCGACAACAGGGGAGGCCGCAATGATCCGGCAGTTCATGGAAGACATGGCATCGCTCGTCGCTCTGGGCCTGTTCACCGGCATGGTGACGCTGTGGGCGCAGGCCTTTCAGGGCATGTGACGGCGGCGGAGCCCCCTGCCTTGTGAAGAACGGGCATCATGTCGGCCAGGCCCTTGTGATCCCGCGCGATAGCCGCAACCTGTAGGGACCGGCGACTCGGGGGAAGGGAGACAGACGTGACGGACCGGCATTTCGTGCATCTGCGCGTTCATTCCTCCTACTCGCTGCTGGAGGGAGCGCTGGCGGTCGCCAAGCTTGCCAAGCTTGCCCAGCACGATCGCATGCCCGCGCTGGCCGTCACCGACACCAACAATCTGTTCGGCGCGCTCGAACTGTCCGACAAGCTCGCCGGCAACGGCATCCAGCCGATTGCGGGCCTGACGCTGAATATCGACTTCGCCGACCGGGCAACGGACCCGCGCCGGCCGGGCCTGCCGCAGGCGCCGCCAGCCATAGCCCTGCTGGCGACGAGCGAGGATGGCTACCGCAACCTCATGGCGCTGACCTCCATGGCCTTCATGGAGAGCGGCGATGCCGGCGAGGTCTGCGTGCCGGTGGCGGCGCTCGCCGCGCATTCGGGCGGCCTGATCGCGCTGACCGGCGGGCCCGGCGGCCCGGTCGATCAGGCCTTCCGGGACGGGCAGGGCGCGCTCGCGCGGACGCGCCTGTCGACCCTCGCAGACATCTACGGCGACGCGCTCTATGTCGAGCTGCAGCGTCACGGGCTCGATGGCGAGCGGGCGGTCGAGGCCGACCTGATCGACGAGGCCTATGCGCGCGGTCTGCCGCTGGTCGCCACCAACCAGTGCTATTTCGGCTCGCTCGGCGATTACGAGAGCCACGATGCGCTGATCAGCATCGCCGAGGGGCGCATCCTCTCCGATCCAGACCGCCGCCGCCTGACCGCCGAGCACCGGTTCAAGACGCAGGCCGAGATGATCGCGCTCTTCGCCGACCTGCCGGAAGCGATCGACTCCACCATCGAGATTGCCCGGCGGTGCCATTACCGGCCGCGTACGCGCAAGCCCATCCTGCCGAGCTTCACGCTGGAGCCGGGCGGTGCGGCGATCGACGAGGCGGCGGAACTGGCGCGGCAGGCGCGCGAGGGGCTGGCACGCCGGCTTGCGGCCCACGGCCCGGCGCCTGATCTGACGGAGGACGACTACCACAGGCGGCTCGATTTCGAGCTCTCGATCATCGAGCGGATGAAGTTCCCCGGCTACTTCCTGATCGTCTCGGACTTCATCAAATGGGCCAAGGCGCAGGACATTCCCGTAGGTCCCGGCCGCGGCTCGGGCGCCGGCTCGCTGGTCGCCTATGCCCTGACCGTGACCGATCTCGATCCGCTGCGCTTTCAGCTCCTGTTCGAGCGCTTCCTCAATCCCGAACGCGTCTCGATGCCGGATTTCGACATCGATTTCTGCCAGGACCGGCGCGACGAGGTGATCCGCTACGTCCAGCAGCGCTACGGCCGCAGCCAGGTGGCGCAGATCATCACCTTCGGCACGCTGCAGGCGCGCGGCGTGCTGCGCGACGTCGGCCGCGTGCTGGAACTGCCCTACGGGCAGGTCGACAAGCTCTGCAAGCTGGTGCCGCAGAACCCTGCCGCCCCGATCACGCTCGACAAGGCCATCGAGGGCGAGCCGAAGCTGCAGGCAGCCCGCGACGAGGAGCCGGTGGTCGGCCGGCTGTTCGACATCGCGGTGAAGCTTGAGGGGCTCAACCGCCACGCCTCGACCCATGCGGCGGGCCTCGTCATCGGCGACCGGCCGCTGGTCGAGCTGGTGCCGCTCTATCGCGATCCCAAGACCGACATGCCGGTCACCCAGTTCAACATGAAATGGGTGGAACAGGCCGGCCTCGTGAAGTTCGACTTCCTCGGCCTGAAGACGCTCACCGTGCTGCAGAAGGCCGTGGACCTCATCAGGCTGCGCGGCGTCGACATCGATCTCGCGGCGATCCCGCTGGACGATGCCGCCAGCTACGAGATGATGGCGCGCGGCGAGACGGTCGGCGTGTTCCAGGTTGAAAGCGCCGGCATGCGCAAGGCGCTCGTCGAGATGAAGGCGAGCCGGTTCGAGGACATCATCGCGCTGGTCGCGCTCTACCGTCCCGGCCCCATGGCCAACATCCCCGTCTATTGCGCGCGCAAGCACGGGCTGGAGAAGGCCGAATATCCGCATCCGCTGCTGGAACAGGTGCTGGCCGAGACCCACGGCATCATCGTCTACCAGGAACAGGTGATGCAGGCGGCGCAGATCCTGTCGGGCTACTCGCTCGGCGAGGCGGACCTGCTGCGCCGCGCCATGGGCAAGAAGATCAAGGCGGAGATGGACAAGCAGCGCGAGCGCTTCGTCTCCGGCTGCGTCGAGCGGGGCATCGCCAAGGCCAAGGCTGACGAGATTTTCGACCTGCTCGCCAAGTTCGCGGACTACGGCTTCAACAAGAGCCACGCGGCCGCCTATGCGCTGGTCTCCTATCACACGGCCTATCTGAAGGCGAACCATCCCGTCGAGTTCATGGCGGCGTCCATGACGCTGGACCTCTCCAACACCGACAAGCTCTCCGAATTCCGCCGCGAGGCGGTGCGCCTGGGCCTGACGGTCGAGCCGCCCTGCGTCAATCGCTCCGGCGTCCATTTCGACGTGGTCGACGGCAAGATTCTCTATGCGCTGGCGGCGGTGAAGGGCGTCGGCACGCAGGCCGTCGAGGCCATCGTCGCCGCGCGCGGCGATCGCCCGTTCGCGGACCTCGCCGATTTCGCCCATCGCATCAATCCGAAAGTGCTGAACCGCAAGACGCTGGAGAACCTCGCGTCCGCCGGTGCCTTCGACGCGCTGGAGGGCAACCGCGCCTGCGCCTTCGCAGCCGTCGAGCAGGTGCTGGCCGAGGCGCAGCTCCATGCGCAGGGCAAGGCCAGCGGGCAGGACGAACTGTTCGGCGGCGGCGGTCCCTCGGCGATCCGCCTGCCGCAGGTCGAGCCCTGGCTGCCGGCGCGCAAGCTGGACGAGGAATACCGCGCCATCGGCTTCTTCCTGTCCGGCCACCCGCTCGACGACTATCAGGAATCGCTGAGGCGCCTGCGCATCGAGCCCTTCGTGGAATTCTCGCGCAGCGTCCGTCGCGGAGCGAGCGCCGGCCGGCTTGCGGGCGTGGTTACCGCACGGCAGGAGCGGCGCACCAAGACCGGCAACAAGATGGGCATCGTCACGCTGTCGGACGCCTCCGGCCATTACGAGGCGGTGCTGTTCTCGGAGGGGCTGGCGCTCTATCGCGACCTGCTCGAGCCCGGCAAGGCGGTGCTGATGGCGGTCGGCGCGGAGCTTCAGGGCGAGGACGTGCGCGTGCGCATCCAGTCGGTCGAGCCGCTCGACGAGGCGGCGGTGCGCGTCCAGAAGGGGTTCCGCGTCTTCGTCGAGGATATGGCCGCGGTGGACAGCATCGCCCGCCGTCTGCCGGCCAAGGGCGACGGCGAGGTGAGCCTGATCCTGCGTCTGATGGATGCCGCGAGCGAGGTCGAGGTGAAGCTGCCCGGCCGCTTCGCGGTCTCCCCGCAGATCGCCGGCGCGATCAAGGCCGTGCCGGGCGTGCAGGCGGTGATGGAACTTTAGAGCGTTTTCGAGCGAAGTGGATACCGGTTCGCGTGAAGAAAACGCGACAAGGCAAAGAGCTGGGGTGTTTTCGCGATTCGAAGAAAAGCGAAAACATCCTAGGGCCTTAGGGCGACAGGTCCTTCAGCCGATCCGGCAGGGCGGCGATGGCGGCTTCGTCGGCATTGGCGAAGGCGAAGCGCAGATGCTGCTCCTGTCCCGCGCCGAAATAGCTGCCGGGCAGGCCCAGCACGCCACGCCCGGTGGCGAGGCGTTCGGCTACGCGCTCCGCCGGAACGCCTTCGAACGGGTGGCGGACATAGGCGAAATAGGCGCCGATGGACGAGATCGACCAGCCGGGGCAGGCCTCGATCACGTCAGCGAAGGCGGCGATGCGGCCATTGATCGTCGCGCGCATGGCGGCGCGCCAGTCGGCCAGCCCCGCGATGGCCCAGACGAGCGCGTCCTGCGCCGGGCGGGCCGCGCAGATCTGGAAGCTGTCGAGAACCTTCAGGATCTGCGCCATGGCCTGCGGCCCTGCGGCGATGGCTCCGATCCGGTGGCCCGGCACGGCATAGGACTTGGAGAACGAGTAGAGCTGGACCACATGATCCCGCCAGCCGGGATCGGCCAGCAGCCCGTGCGCGCGGTTCGCTCCGTCGCTGAGGAAGTCCCGGTAGGTCTCGTCGATGATCAGCGCGATGCCGCGCCCTTTCGCCAGCCTCGCGAAGGCCGCGATCACCGCCTCCGGATAGATCGCGCCGGTCGGGTTGTTCGGCGTCACCAGCACGATGGCGCGGGTGGTCGCATCGATCAGCGCTTCGGCCTCCGCCGGATCGGGAACGAAGCCCTTCTCCGGCGCGCAGTCGAGCGCGCGTGCCTCAATGCCGAGCATGGCGAGCGTCATCTGATGGTTGAAATACCAGGGCCGCGGCAGGACCACCGAATCCCCGGCGCGGGCTACCGCCAGCACCGCCGCGAGGAAGGCGAGATTGCAGCCGGCGGTGATCGCGATATCGGCCGGACCGACATCGCCGCCATAGACATCGGCGACATCGGCTGCATAGGCGGCCCGCAAGGGGTCGTCGCCGAGGATGGGGCCGTAGCGTGCGACGTCGGGGCGCGCCGCCGCTGCGCCGAGGCGCTGCAGCAGCTCATCGGGCGGCGGCGCACCGGGGGCAGCCTGCGACAGGTCGATCGGCGGGCCGAAGCCGCCATCATAGCGCGTCACCCACGCGCGCGCGGCGGGGATCGGCGGCGTGCCGGTATCGACGACATCCGGATTGAGGGGGAGCAAGGGCTACCAGGCTCCGGTATTCGCCATGGAGGCCCAGGGCTCGGCCGCGGGTTTCGCGTCGCCCTTCTGCAGCAGTTCGATGGAGACGTTGTCCGGCGAGCGGACGAAGGCCATGCGGCCGTCGCGCGGCGGGCGGTTGATGGTCACGCCGGCCCGCATCAGCTTCTCGCAGGTCGCGTAGATGTCGTCGACCTCATAGGCGAGATGGCCGAAATTGCGCCCGCCCGTATAGGCTTCCGGGTCCCAGTTATAGGTCAGTTCCAGCATCGGCGAATCGCGCCGGCCGGCGGCGAGGTCGGCGGCCGCCCCATCCTTGTCCTCAGGCGCGCAGAGGAAGACCAGCGTGAAGCGCCCCTGCGGAAACTCGTTCTTGCGGACCTGAACGAGGCCTAGCTTGTTGCAGTAGAAGTCGATGGACTGGTCGAGGTCGGTGACTCGTACCATGGTGTGCAGATAGCGCATGCTGTCCTCGCAAGGGCGGGAGTGACGATGTCGGACGCGGAGTTGAAGACGGCGGCGGGCGATCTGGCAAGCCTCATCCGGCAGTCCAGCCGCGCGGTGGCCTTCACCGGAGCGGGGCTCTCCACCGAAAGCGGCATCCCCGACTTCCGCTCGCCGGGCGGCCTGTGGACGCAGAACAAGCCGATCCCGTTCCAGGCCTTCATGGCGAGCCGGGAGGCGCGCACCGAGGCCTGGCGGCGCAAGTTCGTGATGGACGAGAGCTTCCGCAACGCTGCGCCGGGCAGGGGGCATCGGGTGCTGTCCGCCCTGGTGCGGACGGAGCGGCTCGCCGGCATCATCACGCAGAACATCGACAACCTGCATCAGGATTCGGGCGTGCCGGCCGGCCGCCTGGTGGAGCTCCACGGTAACGGCAGCTACGCCACCTGTCTGTCCTGTTCGCGGCGCTATGAACTCGGCTGGGTGCGCGAGCGCTACGACGCGCTGGGCGGCGAGGCGCCGGACTGCGAGGCCTGCGGCGGGCCGGTGAAATCGGCGACCATCTCGTTCGGTCAGGCCATGCCCGAGAGGGAAATGCAGCGGGCCACGGACTGGACCTTCGCGAGCGACCTTTTCATCTGCATCGGCTCGTCGCTCGTCGTCTATCCGGCCGCGGGCCTGCCGGTTGCCGCGAGGCAGAACGGCGCGCGGCTCGTCATCGTCAATCGCGAGGAGACGCCGCTGGACGACCTGGCCGACCTCGTCGTCGCGGCGGAGATCGGTCCCCTCCTCATGGAGGTTGCGGCGGAACTTGCCCTTGGGGTCGATTGTTGACGGACGTCAATACGGCGTCCACCAAAACGCTCGCGAAATGGTGGACGACTTCAAATTTGGTCTTTGCGAGGCCGGGGCCGGTGTTATCCTTTTCAGCAGAGAATCAAGGCGGGGTGGGATCGAGGCCAACGATCCCGATAAAGCGGCGGTGAGCGTGATGACGTCGGACGGGTCCGATCCGGACGGCCTGGGCAGCAAGAACAGCCTGCGCATGCGTGCCGAGGGGCAGACCTCGGTTGACGAGGTGCCCGGCGATCTGGTCGAGGTTGCCGGAACCATCAAATGGTTCGACGTAGCCAAGGGCTACGGCTTCATCGTCCCCGACGGTGGCGGGGCCGATGTCCTCCTCCACGTGACGAGCCTGAGGCGCGACGGTTTCCAGACCGCCCACGAGGGCGCGCGGATCGTCGTCGAGGCGACGGCGCGGGCGCGCGGTCTCCAGACCTTCCGCGTTTTGTCCATGGACGATTCGACCGCGGTTCATCCCGCGCAGCTGCCGCCGCCGCGCACCCATGTTTCGGTGACGCCGACGAGCGGCCTCGAGCGGGCCGAGGTGAAGTGGTTCAACCGGCTGCGCGGCTTCGGCTTCCTGTCGCGCGGGCCCGGCACGCCGGACATCTTCGTTCATATGGAGACGCTGCGCCGCTACGGCATGACCGAGCTCAGGCCGGGGCAGTGGGTGCTGGTGCGCTTCGGCGACGGCTCCAAAGGCCTGATGGCGGCCGAGGTGCGCCCTGACGGCGTCACCTTTCCAGCCTCGCACTGACTGACGCACTGCGGGGCGAGGCAGATACCGCCTCGCCGATGAGCGCGTCCACATCAGGGTCACGGAAAATTCGGTCCAACCGGATCGGAATTTGATCTAGCCTGCCGGCCATGACAATCGACCGCCGCCTGTTCCTCGCCTCCGGGGTCCTGCTCGCCGCCCGTCCCGCCCTGGCGCGGGGCGAGGTCAACCGCCTGACCATCGTCACACGGGGAGGCGCGCGCCACGACTTCCAGCTCGAAATCGCCAACACGCCGGAATCGCGCTCGCGCGGCCTGATGTTCCGCCGCGAGCTTCCCGAGGGGCGCGGCATGCTGTTCGATTTCGGCACCCGCGAGACCGAGGTCTCGATGTGGATGAAGAACACCTACATCCCGCTCGACATGATCTTCATCCGCGCCGACGGGCGCATCCGCCACATCGCCGAGAACACCACGCCCCATTCCGAGGCGACGATCTCGTCCGGCGGGCCGGTGAAGGGCGTGCTGGAGGTCATTGCCGGCACGGCGCGCCGCCTCGGCCTTGCCGCCGGCGACCGGGTGGAGCATCCCTTCTTCGCGGGTTGAGACGGCAAGCCGGCCGCTGGACGCCGCGCGGCTTGCCGCCCGCCACCGCCTCGGCTATTGCGGGGACCAACGGGGCGTAGCGCAGCCTGGTAGCGCGAGAGTTTTGGGTACTCTAGGTCGCTGGTTCGAATCCAGTCGCCCCGACCAAGTCCGGAGGTTCCCGTGGTCGCCCGCATCTACAAGCCCGCCAAGACGGCCATGCAGTCGGGCCTCGCCAAGACCGAGCGCTGGCGCCTCGACTACGAGCCGGAAGTGCCGCGCACGGTCGAGCCGCTGATGGGCTATACGAGCTCGTCCGACATGCGCCAGCAGGTGCGGCTGGAGTTCGACACGAAGGACGAGGCGGTCGCCTATGCCGAGCGCAACGGCATCGCCTATCAGGTGGCCGAGGCGGAGGAGCCGAAGCGCCGGCTCGCGGCCTATTCCGACAATTTCAAGTTCAACAGGGTCGGCTCCTGGACGCATTGAGCGTCGGTCAGCCCTATACGCAGGCAGTTCCGGTCCCGTAGCTCAGCCGGATAGAGCGACAGCCTTCTAAGCTGTTGGTCGCAGGTTCGAGTCCTGCCGGGATCGCCATTTTCCTGCCGCCGGACCCGCGGTCCCTCGCCAATTGCCACGGCCCTTTCCCGCTGGCACTCTGACTTGTTGGGCCGTGCCACGGCCGGCGTCAGGGGAAGGGAAACTGACCGATGGGCAAGCCTCCCGCTCACGACGACTTCTCGCTGCCGTCAGAGCCACGATCGCCGGAGCCACCGGCGGCGACGGGGCTCACGCGGCGTCAACTGGTCGCCGTTGCCACCGGCTCGCTCGCCCTGCTGTCCGCGCCGCGCCTAGCCCGCGCGCAGGCCTATCCGGCCCGCCCGGTCCGGGCCATCGTCACCTTCGCGCCGGGCGGCACGGTCGACGTCTATGCGCGGCTCGCCTGCCAGCACCTGTCGCAGAAATTTGGCCAGCAGTTCGTCGTCGAGAATGTCGCGGGCGCGACCGGCAACCGCGGCACGGCGCAGGCGGCGCGCGCGGCGCCCGACGGCTACACATTGCTGTTCGCGCTCTCGACCCACGCGGTCAATCCGTCGATCTTCTCGAACCTGCCATACGATCCGATTGCCGATTTCGTGCCGATCAACCAGTCGGTCTCGTCGACCCACGTGCTCTCGGTGCACCCTTCCGTCGCCGCCGGCAATGCCCGCGACTTCGTCGCTGATCTGCGCGCCCGGCCGAACCAGAACTATGCCCATGGCGGCCTCGGCACGCAGGGGCATCTGCTCGCCGAGCGGCTGAAGGTCACGCAGAAGCTCGACATGGTGGCGGTGACGTTTCCGGGCGCGGGACCGGCCATTCAGGCTGTCGTCGCCAACCAGATTTCGAGCGCCTGGACCACCATGGCCTCGGCCGGGCCGATGATCGCGGGCGGGCGGCTGAAGGCGCTCGCCGTCACGGGCGAGCGGCGCTCGCCGCTGCTGCCGAACGTGCCGACCATGGCCGAGCAGAGCTTTCCGGAGGTCACCGGCGACACCTGGGTCGGCATCATGGCGCCGCGCGGCACGCCGGACGAGGTGGCGACCACCATCAACCGCGAGGTGTCGGACTTCCTGCAGCAGCCGGCCGCGCGCCGGCGCCTCGCCGATGTCGGCTTCGATGTCGTCAACAAGGGGCCGGCGGAGTTCGCGCAGTCCCTTAAGGACGAGATCGCCTTCTGGAAGAAGGTGGTCGAGGAGACCGGCGTCAGGATCGAGTGATCGCCGGCCGCCTTGAGGTCCTCAGGCGGCGGACGGGCGCCAGTGCCGCCGCGTCAGCCAGAGCACCAGCGTTGCCGCTGACACCATCCAGACCTTGCCGAGGACGAGGCCGGGCAGCAGCGCCACCGAGCCGAAGGCGAGCCACAGGAACAGCGCGCTGTCGATCGCCGTGCCGACAAGGCTGGAGGCGAGGACGGCCGTGATCAGCCGGCGCCTGGCGAGCGGCGTATAGACGGCGGTGTCGGCGAGTTCGGAGAACAGGAAGGCGGCGGCCGAGGCGAGCGCCAGGGCCGGTGCGGCCACGAACCATGACAGCGCCGCGCCTGCGAGGATGCCGGCGAGCGACCAGCCGATGCCGAGCGTGCGCTGGACGAGGTCGCGCAGGACGAGGGCGAGACCGATCATCAGCACGCCGCTCGGCGCCATCAGGCCGAAGCCGACCGGGATGAGGCAGGGGCCGTTCGGCACGCAGACCGTGCCGGCATTGCCGATCAGCCAGTTGGCGGCGGGAATGGTGGCGATGAAGCCGGTGAGGGCGAAGTAACCGAGCATTGGACCGGGGATCCGTTGGAAAGGCGGCCGTCTACACCCGATGTGGCCGGCCGTCACGCGGTTTGTGCAGCGCACGCGCTGACGGCGGCGGGGGTTTGCTCTAGAATGAGGCGACCGACCGCCATCGAAAGGACCGTCCGCGGCCTATGACGGAGACACGCATCGAGAACCAACGGGACGCCGCCGGAGCCTTGCGCGCGCGCGCCGACCTGTTCGTCGCAGCCTTCACCGACGGCGTGCGCCGGCTCATCCGGCCGCCGCGCCCGGTCACGACGCCGATCTTCACGCTGTTTCCGAGCTGGGCCGAATGGTTCTGCGCCGTCGCCATCGGCCTCGCGCTGGTGCTGGCCGGCATGGCCTATCTCGATCCCGTGATTCAGGGCAGCCGTCAGTTGCTCTCGCCGGGGCAGGCGCGCTTCTTCCAGATCGTCACCGATATCGGCAAGTCCGGCTGGGTGCTGATTCCGAGCGGCGTGGCTATCCTCGCGATCCTTGGCGTCATTCCACCAGCGCGCCGGTTCGCCGACCGGGTGGTGCTGGCGCTGTGCGCCCGGCTCGCCTTCGTGTTCATCGCGGTCGGCGGGTCCGGCCTGATCATCTCCATCGTCAAGCGCATCATCGCCCGCGGCCGTCCCCGCTATTTCGAGGAGTTCGGCGCGCTGCACTTCCAGTTCCCGAGCTGGCAGGCGTCCTATGCGAGCTTCCCGTCGGGCCATTCGCAGACGGCCTTCGCCATTGCGCTGTCCTTCGCCTTTCTTTTTCCCCGCTGGCGCTGGCCGCTTCTGGCCATCGCGGCCGTCGTTGCCTTCAGCCGCGTCGGTGTCGACGCGCACTACTTCACCGACATCGTCGTCGGCTCGCTCTGGGGCGCGTGGTTCACGATCATGACGCGCAACTGGTTCGCGCGCCGCGGCCTCGTCTTCATGCCCGGCGACGGGCACGCGCCGATGCCCATGCCGCGCCGGCGGGTCTGGCAGGCGTTTTCGACCTTCGCCCGCCGCCTGCGCGGCTGAGCCCTCGCGCTGGGTTCGCGCCAGCGGAACCGAGCCACCGGGGCTCACTCCTTGGCAGGGCATGATCCGGTCCGAAAACCGGTTCCCACTTGTCGGGATCATGCCTCAGGAAACCGCCTTCATCCGCTCGAAGCCGGCGGCGAGATCGGCCTGCAGGTCCTCGACGTCTTCGAGGCCGATCTGGAAGCGCAGCGCCGTGCCGCCGGGCTTCCAGGTCGTCGCCGTGCGATAGGACGAGCAGTCGAAGGGCACGACGAGGCTCTCGTAGCCGCCCCAGGAATAGCCCATGCCGAACAGTTCCAGCCCGTCGAGGAAGGCGGCGAGCTGGGTCTCGGAGACGGAATGCAGGATGACCGAGAACAGGCCCGAGGCGCCCTTGAAATCGCGCTTCCAGATGGCGTGGCCGGGATGCGAGGGGAAAGCGGGATGCAGCACCGTCTTCACCTCCGGCCGGGCGCCGAGCCACTCGGCCATGGCCATGCCCTGACGGCCGGCCTCGTCCAGTCGAAGCTTCATCGTGCGCAGGCCGCGGAGCGCCAGGAACGTGTCCTCCGGCCCGGCATTGACCGCCATGAAGTCGGCCGTCGCCTTCAATGCCGGCCAGCAGCGCTCGTTGGCGGTGACGAGGCCCATCAGCAGGTCGGAATGGCCGCCGAGATATTTGGTGCCGGCCTCGATGGAGATGTCGGCGCCGCGCTCGTGCGGCGGAAAGTAGAGGGGCGTCGCCCAGGTATTGTCCATCACCACGACGGCGCCGCGGGCGTGGGCGGCCTCGGCGATGGCCGGAATGTCCTGCATCTCGAAGCTCTGCGAGCCGGGAGCCTCGGTGAAGACCACCGTGGTATTTGGCCGCATGAGGTCGGCGATGCCCGCGCCGACCAGCGGATCGTAATAGGTGGTCTCGACGCCGAAGCGCTTCAGGACGCCGTCGGCATATTGCCGGGTCGGGCGATAGACCGAGTCCGTCACCAGCATGTGATCGCCGGCCTTGAGGCAGGACTGGAGCGCCACCATGATCGCGGCGAGACCCGAGGGCACCAGCACGGTGCCGGCCGCGCCGGAAATGTCGGTCCATGCCTCCTCAAGAGCCAGCGTCGTCGGCGTTCCCTTGGTGCCGTAGACGAATTTCTGGCGGCGGGTCTTCAACTCCTCGTAGGTCGGGTAGAGCACCGTCGAACCGCGATAGATCGGCGTGTTGACGAAGCCGAACTGCTCGGCCGGCTTGCGTCCTCCGGTGACGAGCCGCGTGCGCTCGGAGAGCCGCTTGGAGTCGGACGGGCCTGTCATGAATTGCCTCGAGACTGGGGAAGCTGTGGCCGCCATGGCCGGGAAGGGGGGCCATTTCCCCGGCCTGACACCAAGGCGTCAAGCCCTTGACCCCCGCTTTGAGTTGGCCTGTGATGCAGATATGCGGGGACTGGCGGTCGCCAAACGAGGGGATCGGCCGCTATCCGCACGACATGCCGCGCGACTGAACCAACAGTCGGCGCCGACGACAACAGACAGAGTGGGAAAGGCTGCCACCATGAAACGGATCGTATCTTCCATCGCCCTTGGCGCGGCGATGAGTCTTGGCGCCACCATGGCGCTCGCGCAGGCGCCGGGCAGAACGACGCTGCAGAACATCCAGGCCAAGGGCTTCATCCAGTGCGGTGTGACCCAGGGCCTCGCCGGCTTCTCGATGCCCGACAGCGCCGGCAACTGGACCGGCATGGACGTTGACTTCTGCCGCGCCCTCGCGTCGGCCGTTTTCAACGACCCCTCGAAGGTGCGCTTCTCGCCGCTCTCGGCGAAGGACCGCTTCACGGCGCTGCAGTCGGGCGAGATCGACGTCCTGTCGCGCAACACGACCTGGACGCTGCAGCGCGACACTGCGCTCGGCCTGAACTTCTCGGTCGTGAACTACTATGACGGCCAGGGCTTCATGGTCCGCAAGTCGCTCAACGTGAAGAGCGCCCGCGAACTCTCCGGCGCCTCCGTCTGCGTGCAGACGGGCACGACGACCGAACTCAACGTCGCCGACTTCTTCCGGGCCAACAACCTGAAATACGAGCCGGTGGTGTTCGCCACCGCCGACGAGACCGTGAAGGCCTATGACGCCGGCCGCTGCGACGTCTTCACCACGGACGCCTCGGGCCTCTACGCCGAGCGCGTCAAGCTGCAGCGCCCCGACGACCACATGGTCCTGCCGGAGATCATCTCCAAGGAGCCGCTCGGACCGGCGGTTCGCCATGGTGACGACCAGTGGGCCGACATCGTGAAGTGGACCCATTTCGCCATGGTCACGGCCGAGGAGCTGAACATCAGCAAGGCGAACCTCGACCAGATGCTGACCTCGACCAACCCCGAGATCCGCCGCGTCCTCGGCATCGAGGGCAACGGCGGCGAGACGCTCGGTCTGACCAAGGACTGGGTCGTGCGCATCGTCCGCCATGTCGGCAACTATGCCGAGGTTTTCGACCGCAATGTCGGCCCCTCGACCCGCCTCGGCATCTCCCGCGGCCTGAACGCCCTGTGGAACAAGGGCGGCCTGCAGTACGCGCCGCCGATCCGCTAATCGCTGTTCGCGGTTGCGAAAACGACTGGACATGACGCGCGTCCCGGGTCCACGATCCGGGACGTGCATCCGGTGAAGAACTGGCCCTCCGTACCCCTCGAGGGGTGATGAGAAGGGCCTCTCGCCGGGCAGAGATGGGGATGGCTGACATGACGGACGGCACGTTGCCCGTGCGTGGGGACGTTGCGCCCAAAGTGGCGTTTTTCAACGATCCGAAGGTTCGCAGCCTGATCTTTCAAGGCTTGGCGCTCGCCCTGCTGGTCTTCGTGATCTACACGGCCATTTCCAACGCCGTCACCAATCTGACCAACCAGCGCATCGCCGCCGGGTTCGGCTTTCTCGACCAGACGGCAGGCTTCGGCATCTCGCAGACGCTGATTCCCTGGGCGGAATCGATGTCCTACGGACGGGCCTTCGTCATCGGGCTGCTGAACACCCTGCTGGTCGCCGTCGTCGGTATCTTCCTCGCGACCATCCTCGGCTTCGTCGTCGGCATCGCGCGCCTCTCGCCCAACTGGGTGATCTCCAAGATCGCCTACTGGTATGTCGAGATCATCCGCAACCTGCCGCTGCTGTTCCAGATCCTGTTCTGGTATCTCGCCGTGCTCGCGGCCATGCCCTCGCCGCGCAATTCCTACTCGCTGTTCGGGCTGTTCTTCGCCAACCAGCGCGGCATCACCGCGCCGCGCCCGATCTTCGAGGCCGGCGCGATGTGGATCGGCATCGCGCTGATCCTCGGCATTATCGCGGCTTTCGCCGTCCGCTCATGGGCCTACAGGCGGCAGGCGGAGACCGGCGAGCAGTTTCCGGTCGTGCCGACCATGTGGGGCATCATCATCGGCCTGCCGCTGCTCGCCTATTTCGCGATGGGGATGCCGATCTCGTTCAACTACGCCGAACAGGGCCGCTTCAACCTGACCGGTGGCATGACGATCATTCCCGAGTTCGTCGCGCTGGTGATCGCGCTGGTCGCCTACACGGCCGCCTTCATCGGCGAGATCGTCCGGGCCGGCATCCAGGCCGTCAGCCACGGGCAGACGGAAGCCGGCCGCTCGCTCGGCCTCGCCGAGGGGCGCATCCTCAACCTCATCGTCATCCCGCAGGCGCTGCGCGTGATCATCCCGCCGCTGACCAGCCAGTATCTGAACCTTGCGAAGAACTCGTCGCTGGCGGTCGGCATCGGCTATCCCGACATGGTCTCGGTCGGCGGCACGATCCTCAACCAGACCGGACAGGCGATCGAGATCATCGCCATGTGGATGGGCTGCTACCTGACCATCTCCATCGTCACCTCGATCTTCATGAACTGGTACAACGAGCGCATTGCGCTGGTGGAACGGTGAGGGCCCGTCCATGACCAGCACAAGCACACCTGCCGCCAGCTTCACACGCTCCGAACTGATCCAGCCGGCACCGCCGCCGGCGAGCCTCGTCGGCCCCTGGGGCTGGGCGCGCGCCAACCTGTTCTCCTCGCCGCTGCAGATCATCCTGACGCTGTTCGGCGCCTACATCGCCTACAAGCTGATCTGGACCTTCGTGGACTTCACCATCATCCGCGCGGTGTGGACCGGCGCGGATCGCGACGCCTGTCTCGACGAGAAGGCCGGGCGCTCGGTGGGCGCCTGCTGGCCCTTCATCTGGGCGAAGTTCGGCCAGTTCATGTACGGCTTCTATCCGGTCGAGCACCGGTGGCGGGTCAACCTGACCTATATCGTCGCGCTCGCGCTGCTGGTGCCGCTGCTGATCCCGTCCGTGCCGCAGAAGGCGCTGAACGCCGTCCTCTTCTTCGGCGTCTTCCCGATCCTCGCCTTCATCCTTCTCCATGGCGGCTCGATCATCAATCCGTGGCTGAGCGTCATCGCCTGGCTGGCCACCATCGCCTCCTTCGGCCTGCTGATCGCCCATTTCGTCAGCCTGTCGGAGCGGTCGCTCAACCAGGCGGCCTATGGCGCGATCGCGCTCGCCATCGTCGTCGGCGGGGCGGTCGCATGGCGGCTGCTCGGCCTCGGCGGCATGGAGGTGCTGGCCGTTGCGGTGCTGTTCGGAACCGTCGCCGCGCTCGCCCTCGGCGCGATGGAGGGCCGCCCGCTCGATCCCTGGCTCGCCTCTGGGGGCATCGCGGCCTTTGCGGCCTTCGTTGCCTTCGCGCTGGTCCGTTTCGGCGTTTTCAATGCCCCCGCGCTCGATATTGTCGAAACCCGCCAGTGGGGCGGCCTGCTGGTGACGCTGGTGGTGGCGACCACGGGCATCGTCGCGGCCCTGCCGATCGGCGTGGCGCTGGCGCTCGGACGCCGCTCGAAAATGCCGATCATCCGCTTCCTGTCGGTCGGCATGATCGAACTGGTGCGCGGCGTGCCGCTGATCACCGTACTGTTCTTCGCGACCTACATGCTGCCGCTCTTTCTGGAGCGCTCGCCGGACGCCATGCTGCGCGTGCTGGTCGGCGTCTCGCTGTTCTCGGGCGCCTATATGGCCGAGACGATCCGCGGCGGCCTGCAGGCGATCCCCAAGGGGCAGTTCGAGGGCGCCATGGCGCTCGGCCTCAACTATCCGCGCATGATGGGCCTGATCGTCATGCCGCAGGCGCTGAAACTGGTGATCCCCGGCATCGTCAATGCCTTCATCGGCCTGTTCAAGGACACGACGCTGGTCTCCATCGTCGCGATCTTCGACCTGCTCGGCGGCCTGCGCGCGGGCTTCACCGACCCGCAATGGGCAAGCCCGGTGACGCTCTATACCGGCTTCGCCTTCGCCGGGATCATCTACTTCGCCTTCTGCTACTTCATGTCCCGCTACTCGATCTTCGTCGAGAAGCGCCTCAATACCGGCCGCCGCCGCTAAGAGCGCGCGCCCCCGAAAGCTTCCAGGAGTTCACGCATGGCAAGTCCTGCTCCCGCAAAAATGCCGACCACCTCGAACGAGGTGGCGATCAGCATTTCCGGCATGCACAAGTGGTACGGCGAGTTCCATGTCCTCAAGGACATCAACCTCTCGGTCCACCGCGGCGAGCGCATCGTCGTGTGCGGCCCGTCGGGCTCGGGCAAGTCGACGATGATCCGCTGCATCAACCGGCTGGAGGAGCATCAGCAGGGCACGATCGTCGTCGACGGCATCGAACTGACCAACGACCTCAAGCGCATCGACGGCATTCGCCGCGAGGTCGGCATGGTGTTCCAGCACTTCAACCTGTTCCCGCATCTGACGATCCTGGAGAACTGCACGCTGGCGCCGATCTGGGTGAAGAAAATGCCCAAGAAGGACGCCGAAGAGATCGCGATGCACTATCTCAAGCGCGTCCGCATCCCCGAGCAGGCGCTGAAATATCCCGGCCAGCTCTCCGGCGGCCAGCAGCAGCGCGTCGCCATCGCCCGCGCGCTGTGCATGAGCCCGAAGATCATGCTCTTCGACGAGCCGACCTCGGCCCTCGATCCGGAAATGGTCAAGGAAGTGCTCGACACCATGGTCGGCCTCGCCGAGGAAGGCATGACCATGATCTGCGTGACCCACGAAATGGGCTTCGCCCGGCAGGTCGCCAACCGCGTGATCTTCATGGATTACGGGCAGATCATCGAGATGAACGAGCCGAACCAGTTCTTCTCCAACCCGCAGCACGAGCGGACCAAGCTGTTCCTCTCCCAGATCCTCCACTGATCAGGCGCCGGCCGGAGCGGCCCGCGTGACCGCTTTGGCAAGCCATCTGCTGCCGCTGATGGCGGCCGCCAGCCTTGGCCTTCTCGCGGGTGCGTTGCTGGCCGAAGACCGGCTGCTGGTGCCCTACTGGCGCACGCTGCCGGCGGAGACGTTCTACACGCTCCACCCGACCTATGGGCCGCTCCTGTATCGGTTCTTCGCACCGCTGACGATGGCAGCGCCGCCCGCCGCCGTGCTGGCGGCGATGCAGGTCACCCTGCAGTCCGAAGGCTTCGCGCCGCGCAGCCTCGCGGCCATCGCAGCGGCCGTGCTGGCCTGCAGCCTGGTCGCCATCTACTTTCTGTACTTCAAAGCGGCGAACGAAGCCTTTCTGCGCCGCGCCGTGCCTGCCGCAGATCTGCCGGCGGTTCTGGCACGCTGGGCGGCCTGGCACCGCGCGCGCGTCATTGTCTGCGTATCCGCCTTCGGCCTGTCGCTGGTGACGCTCGTCGCCTGAAACGGACGCCGCGACGTCCCGGCGGGGCTTCCAGCTTACCTTGCCGGTCCGGTCGCCGCCGGGCAATCGTCCCGCGCGCCCCATTCACTCCACGAGCCGTCATAGAGGCCGGCCGGCTGCTTGCCGAGCGCGTCGAGGCCGAGCCAGAGGATGCCGGCGGAGACGCCCGAGCCGCAGCTCGTAATCACCGGCCTGTCGAGATCGACGCCCGCCTCGGTGAAGGCCGCCCGGATGCGCTCCTGCGAAACGAGGCGGCCGTTCTCCACCAGGGCGGAAGAAGGCACGTTGAAGGAGCCCGGCATGTGGCCGGATTTCAGCCCCGCGCGCGGTTCCGGCGCCTCGCCGCGGAAGCGCTCGGCGGAGCGGGCATCGACCACCTGCACCTTGGCCCCGGCCAGCGCCTTCTTGACGTCGCCGAGATCGGCCACCGCGCCGTGGTTGCGCCGGGCGGTGAAGTGCCGGGCTTCACGGGGCTGCGCCGGGCCGGTCGCGACCTCGCGGCCTTCGGCCACCCATTTCGGCAAGCCGCCGTCGAGGATGAAGACGCGTTCGACGCCGAAATTGCGGAACATCCACCACACGCGCGGCGCGGAGAACAGACCCGCGCCGTCATAGACCAGCACGGACTTGCCGTCGCCGATGCCGAGCTTGCGGCAGGCCGCCGCGAACACCGTGGCGTCCGGCATCATGTGCGGCAGGTCGGATGTCTTGTCCTTCACCACGTCGATATCGAAGCGCTGCGCACCGGGGATATGGCCGGCGAGGAACTCGGCATCGGCGTCGCGCTTTTGCGTCGGCAGGTAGTAGGACCCGTCGAGGACGACGAGATCGGGATAGCCGAGATGTTCGGCGAGCCAGTCGGTGGAGCGCAGCCAGGGCGAGGGCAGGGCGGTCATGTCAGTCGTTCTCCTTCGGGGTTGGCCGCCTTTCCTCGAAAAGCGGGTATCCCCGAGTTGTTGTCTTGTCGCATTTTGCACGCTGATCGCGCGCTTCTCCTAACGCGAACCGGCATCCGCTTCGCTTGACAATGCTTCAAGCGAACACGACGCGCACGCGCCGGTTCTGCTTGCCCTTCTTTTCGATGGCGGACACGACGAGGCGTCCGATCTCGCCCGTCCGCCGAACATGAGTGCCGCCGCAGGGCTGGAGGTCCAGTCCTGCGATATCGACGAGGCGCACGCGGCCCGAGCCCATCGGCGGCTTCACCGACATGGTCTTGACGAGCCCGGGATTGGCTTCGAGTTCGGCATCGGTGATCCAGCGCTCGGTAACGGCCGCGTCCTTGGCGATCAGGTCGTTCAGCTTCGCAGTGATGTCGTCGCGGTCGAGGCCGGATTCCGGGATGTCGAAATCGAGCCGCCCCTCGTCGGTGCCGACCGAGCCGCCGGTCACGGGGAAGGGCAGGACCACGGAGAGCAGGTGCAGGCCGGTATGCATCCGCATCCGCTTGTGGCGGACCGGCCAGTCGATGGCGGCCTTCACCGTTGAGCCGATTGCGGGTGCGAGGGAGCCCGGCGCCAGCACATGGACGATGTCCTGCTTGGTCTCGCCATAGACGGCGGTCGCCACGGCCACGGTCTGGCCGTCGAAGCCGATGCTGCCGGTATCGCCGGGCTGGCCGCCGCCGGTCGGGTAGAACACGGTACGGTCGAGCGCGACGCCGATCGAGCCGTCCTTCTCGGTGACGGCCACGACCGTCGCGTCGCATCCGCTCAGATAGGCGTCGTCGCGGAACAGGAATTCGGTCGCCATCAGGTCACCGGCACGAGATCGAGGAGCGGCTCGGCCTTGCGCTCCAGCCAGCGCGGCACGGCAAGCCCCTTCGAGCGCAGGAAGGCGGGGTCGTAGATCTTGGAGGCATAGCGGAAGCCGTAGTCGCAGAGGATGGTCACGACCGTATGGCCGGGGCCGAGATGTTTCGCGAGCCGGATGGCACCTGCGACATTGATGCCGGTGGACGGCCCGACGCACAGGCCCTCGTGGTCGAGCAGGTCGAACATGACCGGGATCGCCTCCTCGTCGGGAATCTGGAAGGCGATATCGACCGGCGCGCCCTCGATGTTCTTCGTCACGCGGCCCTGGCCGATGCCCTCGGTGATGGAGGAGCCGGAGGATTTCAGTTCGCCGTTGGTGAACCATTCGTACATGGCGGCCCCCATGGGGTCGGCGCAGCCGATGGCGATCTTCTGGTTCCGCTCCTTCAGCGCCATGGCCGTGCCGGCGAGCGTGCCGCCCGAGCCGATGGCGCAGATGAAGCCGTCCACCTTGCCGCCGGTGTCGCGCCAGATCTCCGGGCCCGTCGTTTCGATATGGGCCTGCCGGTTGGCGACATTGTCGAACTGATTGGCCCAGAAGGCGCCGTTCGGATTTTCTTTTGCGAGCCGTTCGGCGGTGCGGCCGGAGACCTTCACGTAATTGTTCGGGTTGGCGTAAGGCGCCGCCGGAACCTCGATCAGGCTGGCGCCGAGCTGGCGCAGCGCGTCCTTCTTCTCCTGGCTCTGGGTCTCCGGAATGACGATGACGCATTCGAGGCCGAGCGCCCGCCCGACCATGGCGAGGCCGATGCCGGTATTGCCCGCCGTGCCTTCGACGATGGTGCCGCCCGTGCGCACGAGGCCCTTCGCCATCGCGTCGCGGATCAGGAACAGCGCCGCGCGATCCTTCACCGACTGGCCCGGATTCATGAACTCGGCCTTGCCGAGGATCGTGCAGCCGGTCGCCTCGCTCGCGCGCTTCAGCTTGATGAGCGGCGTATTGCCGATCACATCGACGACGGAGGAATGGACGGTCATGCAGCGCTCCGCGGCCACAAGGCCGGCCGGCGACGCTAGCCGAGGCCTGCCGGCCGCTCAAGCCGCCGAACGGTGGACCGGGGCACTCAGGTCTTGGAGTAGACCATCTGCCGAACATCGATCGTTCCGGCGCGGAACCCGGCCTCGCAATAGGCGAGGTAGTAGAGCCAGAGCCGCCGGAACCGCTCGTCGAAGCCGAGCTGTGTCAGGTCGGGCCATGCCGCGCCGAACCGGTCCGCCCAGATGCGCAGCGTTGCCGCATAATCCTGCCCGAAGGCTTCCTCGCCCTGCAGGGCAAGGCCCGCCCTTTGCGGCATCTCGCGCAGGTGCGTCGCGGTCGGCAGCATGCCGCCGGGAAAGACATAGGCGCGGATGAAGTCGATCTCGCGCAGATAGTCCTTCCAGAGATTGTCGGCGAGCGTGATGACCTGCAGCCCGGCGCGGCCGCCGCTTTTCAGGCAGCCGGCGACCTTGCCGAAAAAGGTGCCCCAATATTCCTTGCCCACCGCCTCGAACATCTCGATCGAGGCGACGGCGTCGTACTGGCCCTGCTCGTCGCGGTAGTCCTGCAGCTTGATGGTCACGCGGTCGGCAAGGCCGGCCTCCGCCATGCGGCGGGTCGCATAGCTATGCTGCTCGTCGGAGAGGGTGAGGCCAGTGACCACGGCGCCGTATTCCCTGGCCGCGACCTCCGCGAAGCCGCCCCAGCCGCAGCCGATCTCCAGCACGCGGTCGCCGGGCTTAAGGCCGATGCGGTCCGCCAGCGCGCGGTATTTCGCGTGCTGGGCGGCGGGAAGGCTTGCCGCGCCCGCACCGAACCAGGCGGAGGAATAGGTCATCGAGGGGTCGAGCCAGGCCCGGTAGAAGGCATTGCCGAGGTCGTAATGGGCGACGATGTTGCGCCGCGCCTGCGCCTTAGTGTTGCGGTTGCGCCAGTGGCGGTATTTTTGCACCAGCCGCGCCAGCGGGTTGTAGCGGGTCAGATGCCGGACCGCTTCTGCGTTGACGCAGAAGAAATAGAGGAAGCCGGCGGGGTCCGGGCTGTCCCATTCGCGCCGGATGAAGGCTTCCGCAAAGCCGATATCGCCGTCGAGGACGAGACGGCGTGCGAAGCGGAAGTCGTGGATGGCTATTTCCGCGGAGGGGCCGGGCTCCTGGCCGCGAAAGACGAGGCGGCGGCCGTCGGGCAGCCGCATGGTCAGCATGCCGCGCCGGATGCTCAGCGCATAGCCGAGCGCGACGCGAACGAGGGAGGGCAGGCCTGCCGCCACGCGCTTCAGCGTGTCGCGGGTGACTTCGACGGTGTCGGACTGCGAATGCCGGGACGTGGTTTCAAGGCTCATGGCTGCGCAACGCCTTCAGGGATGGTGCAACGGAGCAGTCGCACCAGACCATCCGACCGCGGCGCGAGCCTCCGGGCGATCGTCGAGCCCGGTGGGCCTTTGCAGGCAGGGACGATCCGGCGCCATCTGACAAGTTAGGGCCATTCCAGAAACGTTCAACAGGCCGGATCGGTTTCACGCGGACAGGCAACGGAGAGTTGCCGTCAGCGCTCATCGTCCGCCCCGCGTGTGGCGGCGAGGGCCGCCAGCGCCCTTGCCCGCGCCCTGGCATGATCGACCACCGGTTCGGGATAGTCGCGGCCGAGCACCATGCCGGCCGCCTCCAGCGCTTTTCGGTTCTGCCATGGTGCATGGATCGCCTCCGCCGGCAGATCGGTGAGTTCCGGCACCCAGCGGCGGACATAGTCGCCGTTCGGGTCGAACTTCTCGCCCTGGAGGACCGGATTGAAGATGCGGAAATAGGGCGCGGCATCCGCTCCCGTGCCGGCGACCCATTGCCAGCTCGCGGCATTGTTGGCCGGGTCGGCGTCCACCAGCGTATCCCAGAACCAGCGTTCGCCGGCGCGCCAGTCGATCAGAAGGTGCTTCACGAGAAAGGAGGCGGCGACCATGCGGACGCGGTTGTGCATCCAGCCCGTGCGCCAGAGCTGGCGCATGCCTGCATCGACCAGTGGATAGCCGGTGCGACCCTGCTGCCAGGCCTTCAGGGCCGCGTCGTTGTCGGCCCAGGCGAAGGCATCGAAACGCGGCTGGAAGTTCTCGTCGGCAAGCTTCGGCCAGTGAAAGAGCAGGTGGTAGGAGAATTCGCGCCAGCCGATCTCGGACATGAACTTGGCAAGGCCACGCTCGCCGTGCGCGGCAGCCGCATGCTGCCCGGCGTGCCAGACCTGCACCGGCGAGATTTCGCCAAATCGCAGGTGGGGCGAGAGGCGGGACGTCGATGTCTTGTCCGGCCGGTCGCGCTCGTCCGCATAGTGCGGAAGGTCTTCGTCGAGGAAATCGGCGAGCCTTTCCTTCGCGCCGTCCTCGCCGGGCTGCCAGTGTCCGGGAAATTCGGCGGCCCAGTCCGGACTGGCCGGCTCAAGGCCCCAGTCATCGAGCGCCTCGCATTCAAGCCCATTTGAGCCGTCAGCAAGCTTCGACGGGGCGGGCAGGGCGGCTCTCGGCTCGCCGAGGCTGGCATGGGCGCGCCAGAACGGCGTGAACACCTTGAAGGGCTCGCCCGCCTGGGTCTCGATGGTCCAGGGCTCGCGCAGCAGATTGGCCGAAAAGGTCTCGACCTCGATGCCCTCGGCCTTCAGCTCCGCCTTGACGGCGGTGTCGCAGGCGATTCCCTCCGCCTCGTAGCGGCGGTTCCATGTGACGAGGCCGGCGCCGGTTTCGCGCGCCAAGGCGGGAACGATGGCGCGAGGCGATCCGGACCGCAGGATCAGGCGCCCGCCGCGCGCGGCGGTGGCGCGGGAAAGCGCCTTGAGGCTTCGCGCAAGCCACCAGCCGGCGGCCCCGCCGATCGGCCGGCCGCCATCGCCTTTGGTGTCGAGGACGTACAGCAGCACCAGCGGCGCGCCGGTCCGGCACGCCCGCTCCAGCGCCGGATTGTCGCCGAGCCTCAGGTCGTCGCGGAACCAGACGAGGGCGGGTGCTGTGCGGGTCATCAGGGACAAGATACGTGAACGATCTCGTCCGGTTCACCCCGGAAACGAAAAAGGCGGAGAGACGCTGCGTCTCTCCGCCTTCTCGAAACTGGCTCCCCGGGCCGGACCTTTTGATCGAGCGCAGGTGTCAATCGACATACCTAGCCCGAATAAAATCAATGGGTTCGTAAACGCCTGAAATCGGACCATGGCACACCAGTAGTGCTAGATTCGGCACCAAATCGGCCCATGATCAGCGCTGAGGCGACACCAATGATGCACCAGAATGACACCCACAACGACCTCGAAGTAGACCGCAATGCTGCCATCTATTTGATCGCGGCGATTGAAGAGGCTGTTGGGCTCTTGCGGGCCGGTATGGACGACGAGTGTTTCGGTGGCGGTAAAGAGCAGACCGTCGCTCAAGAGACCCTAGCGCATCTGGAGCGCACGCTTCTTTGGGCAGAGCGAAGAGCGGGTGAGCCCGACCCCCGGTTGATACTCGACTCAACCCAGCATAGTTGATTCGACCTCCCACCACGCTTGGAGGCTCAGGGACGCCATGCAACTCAACAACGCGGGTATCGAAGCGTTCGATATATTCAGGACGATGACGCCTAAGCAGCACGTCACGGCCCAACTGCTAAATATCGGGCTCAGTGAGTCAGCGATTGCCGCAAGGATGGGCGTAAGTCGCAACACTGTGAAGCTCCATGTAAAGGCGCTCTACAGGAAGCTCGGCATTCAGCCGAGAGCCGCTACCGCCAGGGCGGATTGCCGGCAAAAGTTGCTGCGGCTCTTCATGGCCATCGAGCCTCGGTACTATCAGGTGGTCAGCGGCGGTCTACCTGTGGATTGGGCGATAAACTGGTGCGAACCCGATCCGCATTCCCGCATCTATCAACCAGTCAAGAAGCGCCCGGACTGATCTCAAGTCCGACACCAAACACACCCATGGGCGTGTGGCAAAGCGACAACTACGAGATGGTTGGGAGAGGTGGTCCGGCGGCGGGCACGTGGGAGAGGTAATCCCAACAACGCCGCCGGACCTACGTCCACGAGACTAGCACTCTCGCGGACTACCCAAAATGGCTCCCCGGGCCGGATTCGAACCAGCGACCAACCGGTTAACAGCCGGTTGCTCTACCACTGAGCTACCGAGGATCATCGCTCGCTGCGAGTGAGCGGCGCGAATAACACAGGTGTTCGACGGTTGCCAAGAGCGAAAGAAGCGAAGTGCGAAAGATGGGCGGACAGCCTGTGAACAGGCGCCGATCATGGCCAGCCAGCGTGGCCGAACGATGGCTGCGGTGGACACCGCGGTCCGGCCGGGCTTTATCGGGCGCATGGAACCGGCAACGGGTGCGATGCCGCCGCGGCGGCTGCGGATATTCGGACGCGACTGGCCCGTGCCGGCGACGCGCCTGCGCCGGCGTCTGCTCGGCTGGGGCTTCATTGTCGGCGGGCTGTTCAGTTTCCTGCCCGTTCTCGGACCCTGGATGTTCCCGGTCGGCTTCCTGATCCTGTCGGTGGACAGTCCGTCCGTGCGCCGCCTCCGCCGCCGCCTCGCCATCCGGATCGGGCGGCGCTGGCCGCGGCTCAATGCCATGCTGAAGCCCAGGCCGGCGCATGGCGGCTCGGGCGCGCGGTCCGAATGACAGGAGAAGGGTGGAGGCCTCGCCCGGAATCGAACCGGGGTGCAAGGATTTGCAGTCCTCTGCGTAACCACTCCGCCACGAGGCCGTCCGGGTCATCGCCGGCAATACCGGCGCGGAGTGGGCTCGCTCTAGCACGCGGGTCGGGGTCCCGCAACAATCCTGCAACGCCTCGTGGCTTGCGCTGGAGCGGCCCGCGCCGGTAAAGACAGGGCCGCGAGCCGGCCGCGTCCGGCCGCGATCCGAGAACGGTGTCATGATGGATTTCGAGCGCGCCCGACGCACCATGGTCGACACGCAGATTCGCGTGAACGACGTGACCGATTCCCGCATCGTCGAGGCGCTGATGGCGGTTCCGCGCGAGGCCTTTGTCCCGGAGAATCGCCGCGCGCTCGCCTATCTCGACGACGACCTGGCCGTGACCGATGCCGCCGCCGGCGCGCCGGCGCGCTACATCATCGAGTTGATCGTGCTCGCGCGGATGATCCAGGAGGCCGATCTCGATTCGGCCGCCCATGTCCTCGATATCGGCCCGGCGACCGGCTATTCGAGCGCGGTCCTTGCCCGCATAGCCGGCAAGGTGACGGCGCTGGAGGCGGATGCGGCCCTTGCTGCCGCGGCCAGGGCGTCGCTTGCCGGCCTTGCGAACGTGACCCTTGTCGAGGGCCCGCTCGAAGCGGGCCACGCGGCCGGGGGCGGCTATGACGCGATTCTTCTCCAGGGCTCGGTCGAAGAGGTTCCCGACGCGCTGCTGGCGCAGCTCAAGCCGGGCGGCCGTCTGGTCGCCGTGGTCGGGCAGGGGCGCGCCGCGAAATGCCTTGTCCACACCCGGGTAGGCGATGAGATCAGCGCCCGTCCGGCCTTCGACGCGGCGATTCCGCCGCTTCCGGGATTCGCCAAGCCGAGGGGATTCGTGTTCTGATCGGTTCGACCGAGAGTACTGGAGGACTGTTGCCGACATGCCCCACTCGCGAGAGGAAAGCGCGGTCTAGGCCGTCAACGGGGTTTCTCGGAATGGCGTTTGCCTTTAACCAGCGGTTAAGGGCTGATGTTTAACCACTTATGAACGTCTCGACTTTGGCGGAACCGTCGGGAGTAGCCCAAATGCAGGTGTTGCTATGGTCCGAGCCTCTATGCGCAGCGTAGGCTCCCGCTTCTTTTCCGCCGCCCTTATGGGCTTTGCATCCCTGGCTCTGTCGGGGGCTGCGCGTGCGCAGTCGATCGATCAGACGCTGATCCAGGCCTACCGCAACAATCCCGACCTCAACGCTGCCCGCGCCGGCGTGCGCGTGGCCAACGAGGGCGTGCCCGCCGCACTCTCCGGCTACCGGCCTTCGGTGAACGCCACCGTCACGGCGGCCGGCCAGTATAGCGAATCGGCATCGGGTTCGCCCCTCGGCGCGCCGGGAGTCGACCGTTCCGTCCGCACGCTGCCGCGTTCGGCCAGCATCACCGCGACCCAGCCGCTGTTCGACGGCAACCGCACCACCAACACGGTGCGTCAGGCCGACCAGAACGTCCATGTCGCCCGCGAGACGCTTCGCAACACCGAGCAGACGGTTCTGCTGGCGTCCTCGACGGCGCATATGAACGTGCTGCGCGAGCAGGCCGTGCTCGATCTGCGCCGCCGCAACGTGGAGGTGCTGCGCGAGCAGCTTCGCGCGACCCGCGACCGCTTCAATGTCGGCGAAGTGACCCGCACCGACGTCGCGCTCGCCGAATCGGCGCTTCAGGCAGCGATCGCCGCCGCCACCGGCGCCGAATCGGACCTCGCCAATTCGCGCTCGGTCTATATCCAGCAGGTCGGCATCGCGCCGGGACGCCTGACGCCCGCCCGCACCATCGAGCGCCTGCTGCCGCGCAATCTGGACGGCGCGATCATCACCGGCCAGTCCGAGCACCCGGCCATTCGTGGCGCGCGGCACGGCGCCGACGCGCAGATGCTGCAGGTCCGCATCGCGGAATCGGCGCTCTATCCGACGCTCGGCCTGTCCGCGACGGTGACCCGTTCCGCCGAGCAGACCGGTCCCTCGTCGCAGACCTTCTCGGCCGGGATCGGCGCGACGCTCACCATCCCGATCTTCGCCAATGGCGGCCGCGACTACGCGACCATCCGGCAGGCCAAGGAAGCCTACGGCCAGAGGCGCATCCAGATCGAGACGGCGGCCGCCAGCGTCCGTCAGGCGGTCATGCAGTCCTGGGCCGCTCTGGAGGCTTCGCGTGCGCAGATCCAGGCCGCCGAGGTGCAGGTCCGCGCGCAGGAGATCGCGGTCAACGGCATCCGCGAGGAGTACAAGGTCGGCCAGCGCACGATCATCGACGTGCTGAACGCCACCCAGACCCTCACCGAGGCGCGCGTGGCGCTGGTGCGTGCGCAGCGCGACCGTGTGGTCCTGTCCTACTCGGTGCTCTCCGCGATGGGCCGTCTCAATGGTTCGCGGCTGGCGCTCCGGACCGAGATCTACGATCCCACCGTCCACTACGATCAGGTCCGCGACCTCTGGATCGGCGTCCGCACGCCTGACGGGCGCTGACCGCCCGTCGACTTCGCTGTGGATCGCCGTTCCAGCCGTTAGCCAATAGGCAGCGCCGGGTGCATAGTCGGCACTGTTGATTCGGTGGCGATTCGCGCTCTGCGCAGACGGCAAGTCGACCGCCCCGATGCGTGCAACTCGTGGGGTGGGCTGGGATGTCGCAGACGGCCAAGGCCAATGAACCGTCGATGGAGGAAATCCTCGCGTCGATCCGACGGATCATCGCCGATGACGAGCCGCCGAAGGCTGCGCCTGCGGCCAAGGCTCCCGAGCCCGCGCCGGCCCCCAAGGCCGACGACGCCCCGAAGTCGCAGGACGACATCGACGCGCTGCTCGCAGGTTTCGACGATGAGCCGGAACCGCCGCCGCCCCCACCGCCTCCCGTGGTGAAGGCTGCGCCGCCTCCGCCCCCGCCACCCCCGCCGGCTCCCGCGCCGCGCGAGCCGGAAATCTTCGAACTGTCGCGCGCCGATGCGGTGCCGGAGCGCGTCGGCATGATCCGCCCCATCGCCCAGCGGGCCGATGTCGAGTTCATGGAAAAGCCGGCAGCGCCGCCACCCGCGCCCCCGCCGGCAGTTGCGGCCGGCCCCTCGCTGATCTCGGTCGAGACTCATGCAGCCGTCGGCGCGGCCTTCGGCTCGCTCGCCAACACCATGCTCTCGGGCAACGGCCGCACCATCGACGATCTCGTCAAGGACATGCTGCGGCCGATGCTGAAGAACTGGCTGGACGACAACCTGCCACAGCTCGTCGAGCGGCTGGTGCGCGCCGAGATCGAGCGGGTTTCCCGGGGCGGTTCGGGCCGCTGATTCCTGGCGGGTCTGCCGGGAAGGCCGCCGGCTCATCTCGTCATGCCGGGCCAAGCCCGGCCATGACGAAACAGAGACACCCCGCCGATCTCTTCGGACGGCCCGTCAGCCGTCGAGACGCTTGGCCAGCCTCGCGCGGAACCACAGCACGACGATCGGCATCAGAACCGCCGTCGCCGCGAAGAGCGGCGGCGCGCCGAACCGGTCATAGGCAAGGCTCGTGAGGAAGACGCCGATCGTCTGTCCCGCGAAGAAGGCGAAGGCGAAGATGGCGATGGACGCCCCGCGCGCCTGGGGATTGATCTGCGTCGCCATGATCTGCAGCGCATTGTGGAACAGCGCGAAGCCCGCGCCACAGGCGACGATGGCCACGGCCACGAGCCAGAGCGCCGGTGTCAGCGCGAAAGCGACGAAGCCGATGGCGAACAGCGCGGCCGACAGCGCCATCAGGCCGGACTGGCTGAGCCGGGCGAGCAGGAAGGGCGCCAGCGTGGAATAGGTCACCGCGCCCACCGCGCTCAATGCCGTCAGCACGCCGATGGCCGTGTAGCTGATGCCATAGGCCTCCCGCAGATGCGCGCCGAGGAAGGTGAAGGCGCCAAAGTAGATCGCCGCCTCGATCGTGACGGTGGCGAGCACGAGCCGCCCCGTGGGGCTGTGCCGGACGGCCGTGATCTGCCGGAACGACCCCGGCAATCCGCCCTCCGGCGGCGGCGGCCGGCGCGACAGGACCGGGTTGGTCTGCATCTGCAGCGCCAGCATGGCCCCGCCGAACAGCAGGAATCCGCCGACCATCAGGAACACGGCATGCCAGCCGAAGAGGTCGGCGAGCACGCCGCCGATGGCCTGGCCCGACACCGTGCCGGTGCTCATGAAGATCATGTAGCGGGCAAGCACGGCGTGCCGCTGCGGCATCGGCACCGTGTCGCCGATGAAGGCGAGGCAGTTGGGGATGATGGCTGCGCCCGTCAGTCCCGCGAGAAACCGCAGCAGCGCGAGCTGTTCGAGACTGGTCGCAAAGGCCGAGGCCGACGTGAACAGGCCGCAGAGCAGGGCGCCGAAGGCGATGACGCGCACCTTGCCGAAACGGTCGCCCAAGGGGCCGGTAATGAGCTGGAAGCCGCCATAGGCCACCGCATAGGCCGTCACCACGATGGCCGCGCTGCCCGGCGTCGTGTTGAAGGCCAGCGCGAGCTTGGGCAGGAGCGGATCGCAGAAGCGCAGGGCCGCGGAAGACGCGAAGGAAGCCGCGCCCAGCACGAACAGCGCGCGCCACGGCACCGGCTCCAGCGGGGCGGTCTCGATGCTGCCTGTGGCCATGCACCGACCCTATGCGCTCCTCTCTTGCGTTGCGGCAAGTCGCGGAGGCGCATGGCAGAAATGTTGACTTCTCGCGTCCGGCGCGGCTTTGGTGCGCTCCCCATATGAGCGCCTTGCCCCAGTGAGGCGCCCTCTGCGCGAAGCCCGGACCGTCATGCTCGAGAAGACCTATTCGCCCAAGGACATCGAAGCCCGCATGGCCGAGGTCTGGGACAAGGCCGACGCCTTCAAGGCCGGCCGGCCCGACCGCGCCGGCGCCGAGACCTATTGCATCGTCATCCCGCCGCCGAACGTGACGGGCTCGCTGCATATGGGCCACGCGCTCAACAACACCCTGCAGGACGTGCTCTGCCGCTACGAGCGCATGCGCGGCAAGGACGTGCTCTGGCAGCCCGGCACCGACCATGCCGGCATCGCGACCCAGCTCGTCGTCTCCCGCCAGCTCGCCGAGCGGCAGATCCAGATGCGCGACCTCGGCCGCGACAAGTTCCTGGAGAAGGTCTGGGAATGGAAGGCGGAGAGCGGCGGCACCATCGTCAACCAGCTGAAGCGCCTCGGCGCGTCCTGCGACTGGTCGCGCGAGCGGTTCACCATGGGGACTCGTGGCGAGGCGTCGGAACAGATGGTCCGCGCCGTCACGAAGGTCTTCGTGGACCTTCACAAGGCCGGCCTGATCTATCGCGACAAGCGCCTGGTGAACTGGGACCCCGAGTTCCAGTCGGCCATCTCGGACCTCGAGGTGGATTCGCTGGAGGTGAAGGGCAATCTCTGGCACTTCAGATATCCGCTGAAGGACAATCCGAACGAGTACATCGTCGTCGCCACCACGCGGCCCGAAACGATGCTCGGCGATACGGCGGTGGCCGTTCACCCCGAGGACGAGCGCTACCGGCACCTGATCGGCAAGTCCGTCGTCCTGCCGCTGGTCGGTCGCGAGATTCCGATCGTCGGCGACACCTATTCCGATCCGGAGAAGGGCTCGGGCGCGGTCAAGATCACACCGGCCCATGACTTCAACGATTTCGAGGTCGGCAAGCGCCACGATCTCGAACTGATCAACATTTTCGATGCCTCGGCGGTCGTGAACGAGAATGCGCCGGAGGCCTATCGCGGCCTGCCGCGCTTCGAGGCGCGCAAGAAGGTCGTGGCGGACCTCGAAGCGCTCGGCCTCGTCGAGAAGATCGAGCCGCACACGCATATGGTGCCGCACGCCCAGCGCGGCGGCGCCGTCGTCGAGCCCTGGCTGACCGAGCAGTGGTATGTCGACGCCGCGACGCTGGCGAAGCCCGCGCTGGAGGCGGTCCGCAAGGGCGAGACGCGCTTCGTGCCGGAGCGGTTCGCCGGCGACTATTTCCGCTGGCTGGAGAACATCCAGCCCTGGTGCATCTCGCGCCAGCTCTGGTGGGGCCACCAGATCCCGGCCTGGTATGCCGAGGACGGCGAGATTTTCGTCGCCGCGGACGAGGCCGGCGCGCAGGCTCTCGCCGACAGGCATTTCGGCAGGGCAGGGGTCCCGCTCACCCGCGATCCCGACGTGCTCGACACCTGGTTCTCGTCGGGGCTCTGGCCGTTTTCGACGCTGGGATGGCCGGACGAGACGGCGGAGCTGAAGCGCTTCTACCCGACCTCCACGCTGGTCACCGGCTTCGACATCATCTTCTTCTGGGTCGCCCGCATGATGATGCTGGGCCTGCATTTCATGAAGGAAAAGCCCTTCTCCGACGTGGTCATCCACGGCCTCGTCCGCGACGACAAGGGCCGCAAGATGTCGAAGACGCTCGGCAACGTCGTCGATCCGCTCGGCCTCATCGACGATTTCGGCGCTGACGCGCTGCGCTTCGCGCTGGTCGCGCAGGCGAGCCAGGGCTCGGACGTGAAATTCGCGCGCTCGCGCGTCGAGGGCTACCGCAACTTCGCGACCAAGCTGTGGAATGCCGCCCGCTTCACCGAGATCAACGAGTGCCGCCGCGTCGCCGGCTTCGACCCCGCGACGGTCGAGACCACGCTGGCGCAATGGATCGTCGGCGAGACGGCGAAGGCCATCGCCGAGACCGAGACCGCGATCCAGGCCTACAAGTACAACGAGGCGGCCGGCGCGGCCTATCGCTTCGTCTGGAACATCTTCTGCGACTGGTTCCTCGAACTCGCCAAGCCCGTGTTCAACGGGACCGACGAGGGCGCCAAGGCCGAGGTGCGCGCCGCAACCGCCTGGACGCTCGACCAGATCCTCGCGCTGCTGCACCCGTTCATGCCCTTCATCACCGAAGAACTCTGGACCGTCACGGGCGAGGAGGGGCCGGCGCGGACTGGCGTTCTGGCGCTGAGCCCGTGGCCCGAGCTCAAGGGGCTTGAGAACGCCGAGGCCGAGGCCGAGATCGGCTGGCTGGTCGATGCCATCTCCGCGATCCGCTCGGTGCGCGCGGAGATGAACGTCGCGCCGGGCGCGCAGGTGCCGCTGGTGCTGGCGGGTGTCTCGGCGAAGACCGCCGAGCGCGCGGAGCGCCACCACGACCTGCTCGCGCGGCTCGCGCGCCTGTCGGAGATCGCGCCGGCCGAGACCGCGCCCAAGGGCTCCGTGCAGATCGTCGTGCGCGGCGAGACGCTGGCCTTGCCGCTCGCCGGCATCGTCGATGTCTCGGCCGAGCGCACGCGCCTCGGCAAGGCGCTGAAGGAGGCCGAGGGCGACATCGCGCGCTGCGACGGCAAGCTGGGCAACGCCAATTTCATGGCGCGCGCCGCCGAGGATGTCATCGACGAGCAGCGCGAGAAGCGCGCCGAGGCGGCCGAGCGCAAGGCGCGGATCGAGACGGCCATCGGGCGGCTGGCGGAGCTCGGCTGACGCCAATCGGGCGAGCACGACGCTGGTCTTCACCCTCCCCTGGAGGGGGAGGGTCGGCGACCGTCAGGTCGACGGGGTGGGGTGAACCCAACAGGCGCGTCATCACCCCACCCCGATCTCGCTCTGCTCGATCGACCCTCCCCCTGCAGGGGAGGGTGAAGCGGCGTCATCCGCGGCTCGGCGATCGCTCTTGGCGTCATCTGCAGCTCGGCGATCCCTCCTGTGCGCCACCCGCCGCACCGCGATCCTTCTCCCCTTGTGGGAGAAGGTGCCCCGAAGGGCGGATGAGGGGGCATCTCGCGCGCTCGATGGCATGAATGGGTAAGGGGCAGCGCACCTCCCCCTCACCCGCCTGCTGGCGCAGGCACCCTCTCCCGCGAGGGGAGAGGGTTTGCGCAGCCGGTTCCGCCGCCTGCCTCTCCCCGCCGGGGAGAGGTGGGTGCCGCGGTCCCGAGCGGGGGACAACTCTCCGGCCCAGAAAAAATCTACACCCGCCAAGCCGCTGATCCGCCACACCTTTCCGCCCGGCCCGCTGCGCCGGCCCGAAAAACTTATCCTCACTGCTCGTGCCTCCCGCATCCTCTCCCGCACCTTCCGTCCTCATCGAGGCATCGTCCGGTGGTGCGGGCGATGGGACGGGAGGGCGGTTCCTCTGTGCGACGGCTCACCGGCCGGACCGCAGGGGCGTCGCCGGGCAAGCCGCCCCTTCGGCCCTTCGGACGCCAGAGCGCCGGAGGCGACCGTTGCGCGAGGAGCATCGCTAGGCGGGCGATGAGGAGCCGGCGGGCGGAGCGATCCGCGCGCCGGTCGGGAACCGGGCAGCCGCCCGTCTCCCGCAACGGCTTCGGGCGTCAGAGGGGGCGGTAATCCCCCTGCCCGCAGCCGGAGAGGCAGGGCGCATGGCTCTTGCCGGCCCGCCCGGCCCCTCGGCCTCACCGCCCCGGAAGCGCGGACCCGGATGACGGCAAGTGCCGCGGTGAAGCGCCGTGAGGCGCGCCGGCTCGCGTGCGGGCAGGCCTCAAGTGGCGCGGATCAAGCATCCGCGCTGGCAGGAGGCAGTGTCTGGACGCGAGCCGGCGGGCTTCGGCGATCCGAAGTCCGGTGCCGCGGGGCTCGCCCCTGCGGCATCTGGAGGCGGCGTTCCGCCTCCGCGCCTGACGGCGCTTCACCCCTCGTGCCTTCCGTGAGGAAGCCGGGGACCGACAGGCTCAAGACCCGGCTGTTTCAAGCGCGGGAAGGCAGAGGCGTGCCGGGAGGGGGACGCACGAACAGTTCAGACCAAGGCGCAGTTTAACCCTCCCCTGGAGGGGGAGGGTCGGCGGCCGTCAGGCCGACGGGGTGGGGTGAACCCATCCGGCGCGCCGCCGCCCCACCCCGATCGCGCTGCGCTCGATCGACCCTCCCCCTCCAGGGGAGGGTGAAAAAGTCGCCGCTCGTCGCCCTGACCCTCCGCCGGTTCTGCGACCGCCCGACAGTCTGTCTGCCGGGCGGTCTCAAGTGCGCCGCAGCATCACGTTCTATTTCGTGTCATTTCCGCAACAGATTGGAACTGCTCGCATCCGCGTGAGTTGTTCACCATTTTCCGCCGCAATCCCGCCACAGGCCAAAGCGCAGAAATTCTGCGACAAATTTGGTTCGAACGGTCGTCCGTAGGCGCCGTTCCGCATGTGTGGCCCTGCGAGTAGATGTCTTTTCAAGTTCTCCCCGCGATGTCAGGACACCGCGCAACGCCTCCGGCGACGGAGGCGATGATCGCATCGTCATGGGGAGCGAAATGACCAGCCCGAAGTTCGACAAGAACAAGCTGCCGAGCCGCTATGTCACCGAGGGGCCGGCCCGCGCGCCGCACCGCTCCTACCTCTATGCGATGGGTCTTTCGACCAAGCAGATTCACCAGCCCTTCGTCGGCGTGGCGACCTGCTGGAACGAGGCGGCTCCCTGCAACATCGCGCTGATGCGCCAGGCGCAGGCGGTGAAGAAGGGCGTCGAGTCCGCGCAGGGCACGCCCCGCGAGTTCTGCACCATCACCGTCACCGACGGCATCGCCATGGGCCATGCCGGCATGAAGTCCTCGCTGCCCTCGCGCGAGATCATCGCCGACTCGGTCGAGCTCTCCATGCGCGGCCATGCCTATGACGCGCTGGTCGGCCTCGCCGGCTGCGACAAGTCGCTGCCCGGCATGATGATGTCGATGATCCGGCTGAACGTGCCGTCGATCTTCATCTATGGCGGCTCGATCCTGCCCGGCACTTTCCGCGGCAAGCAGGTCACCGTGCAGGACCTGTTCGAGGCGGTCGGCAAGCATTCGGTCGGCGAGATGTCGTCGGAGGACCTCGACGAGCTGGAGCGCGTCGGTGCCCCGTCCGCGGGCGCCTGCGGCGCGCAGTTCACCGCCAACACCATGGCGACGGTGTCCGAGGCCATCGGCCTCGCGCTGCCTTACTCGGCCGGCGCGCCGGCGCCCTACGACATCCGCGACGCCTTCTGCTACGCGGCCGGCGAGAAGGTGATGGAACTGATCGCGAGCGGCATCCGCCCGCGCGACATCGTCACCCGCAAGGCGCTGGAAAACGCCGCGACCGTGGTCGCCGCCTCGGGCGGTTCGACCAACGCCGCGCTGCACCTGCCGGCCATGGCGCACGAGGCCGGCATCAAGTTCGACCTGTTCGACGTCGCCGAAATCTTCAAGCGCACGCCCTACATCGCCGACCTGAAGCCGGGCGGCAAATATGTCGCCAAGGACATGTTCGAGGCCGGCGGCATCCCGCTGCTCATGAAGGCGCTGCTGGACGGCGGCTTCATGCACGGCGACTGCATGACCGTGACCGGCCGCACCATGGCCGAGAACCTCGAAAAGGTGCGCTGGAACCCCGACCAGGACGTCGTCTATCCGACCTCCAAGCCGATCACCAAGACCGGCGGCGTCGTGGGCCTGAAGGGCAACCTCGCCCCCGACGGCGCGATCGTGAAGGTCGCCGGCATGAAGAAGCTGCGCTTCAAGGGTCCGGCCCGCTGCTTCGACCGCGAGGAAGAGTGCTTCAAGGCGGTCACCGAGCGCACCATCAGGGAGGGCGAGGTTCTCGTCATCCGCTACGAGGGCCCGAAGGGCGGCCCCGGCATGCGCGAGATGCTGGCAACCACCGCGGCCCTCTACGGACAGGGCATGGGCGACAAGGTGGCGCTCATCACCGACGGCCGGTTCTCCGGCGCGACGCGCGGCTTCTGCATCGGCCATGTCGGCCCGGAGGCCCAGGTCGGCGGTCCGATCGCCCATGTCCGCGACGGCGACATAATCGAGATCGACGCCGTCAAGGGAACGCTCAAAGTTCGCCTTACGGCCGCCGAATTGCGGGCGCGTAAAAAGGAATGGCAGGGCCCGAAGGACACCGAATACGGTTCGGGCGCCATCTGGAAATACGCACAGCAGGTCGGTCCTGCAGTTGACGGCGCCGTGACCCATCCGGGCGGCGCCGGGGAAAAGCACGTCTATGCGGATATCTGAGGCTTTCAAGATCCGTGCTGTGGCAGTGGCGCTGGCAATGTTCGCCGGCGCCCTGCCGGCGCTCGCCTTCGACGGGCAGCCGGCGGGCGATGCCCGCTCGGCGCTCGACGCCTTCCGCGCGGGTGCGCGGGCGCTGCGCGACGGCCGGGCCGAGGAAGCCGTTTCCGCCCTTCAGTATGCCGCGAGCGGCGGCCATGCCGCCTCCGCCTGGCGGCTCGGCCGCATGTACATGGAGGGCGAGGGCGTCGCCCGCAGCGACCTGAAAGCTTTCGAGACCTTCCGCCGCATCACCATGGACCGCCGCGACGAGAGCCCGAACTCGCCGGACGCGCGGTTCATCTCCTCGGCCTTCGTGCAGATGGGCAACTATCTCGTCGAGGGCATTCCGAATTCCTACGTGCGGCCCGACCCGCAGCGTGCCTTCGGGCTTTACTTCTACGCCGCCTCGACCTTCGGCGACGCCGACGGCCAGTTCCGCCTCGGCCGCATGTTCCTCGAGGGCAAGGGCACGCCGCGCGATCCGCGGCAGGCCGCGCGCTGGCTGCAGCTTGCCGCCGCCAAGAGCCACCATCAGGCGCAGGCCGTGCTCGGACACATGCTGTTCGCCGGCCGCGACGTGCCGCGCGCCGCTCCTCGCGGGCTGATGTTCCTGACGCTCGCCAAGGAAGCGGCGAGCGACACCGAGACCTGGATCTCCGAGATGTACGACGAGGCCATGCGTGCGGCCTCGGACGACGAGCGCGGCGTCGCGCTGCGCCTCGTCGAGAACTGGCTGAAGACCAGCCGTCGCTGAGAGCCCAGCACCCATGACCCTGGTCGAGACGCCGCGTTTCGTTCCACCGGGGCTTGATCATCCCGCCGAGCCGCTCAAGGCCCTGCGCTTTCTGCGCACTCTCATCCGCAATCCCCTCGAAACCTGGCCCGAGGCGCTGTTCCACGAGCGCTCGCAATGGCTGGGCTTTGCCGGCCGGCCGCTGCTCTTCGTCATGGACCCGGCCATGGTCGAGGAGGTGCTGGTCACCAAGGCGGAGGTCTTTCCCAAGGCGCCGATCGTCCAGCGCGCCATCGGGGCCGCCGTCGGCAACAAATCGATCTTCACCGCCGAGGGTGCCGACTGGCGCTGGCAGCGCCGCGCCTCGTCGCCGCCGTTCCGACATGGCACGATCCTCGGCTTCGTGCCGGCCATGACGCAGGCAGCCGAGGCGGCCGTCGAACGGCTGCTCGCGGTGCCGGCTGGCAGGGCGGTCGACATTTCCGAAGCCATGATGGCCACGACCTTCGACGTGATCGTGGAGACCATGCTGTCCGGCCGCGGTTCCTTCGATGCGGAACGGTTCGGCGCGGAAATCTCGCACTATTTCGAGACGGTCGGCTGGATCGCGGCGATCACCGTGCTGCGCCTGCCGACTTGGGTGCCCTATCCCGGCAAGCGGCGGGCGCGGGCCGGCAACCGCTTCCTGAAAGCGGAGATGGCGCGGGTGGTCGCGGAGCGGCGCGCCCATCCGGGCGCGACGCCGGACCTGCTCGACTTCCTGATCGCCGCCGCCGACCCCGAGACCGGCCGGGCGATGACGGACCTGGAACTCGCCGACAACCTCCTGACCTTCGTCGTCGCGGGCCACGAGACGACGGCGCTGGCGCTGACCTGGGCGCTGTGGCTGACGGCCAATGCGCCCGACGTGGAGCGGCGCGTTCTCGACGAGATCGCTTCGGTCGCCGGGGACGCGGCCATCGATGCCGGCCATGTCGACGGTCTCGTCTACACGAAGCAGGTGATCCAGGAGGCGATGCGCCTGTTCCCGCCCGCGCCGCTCATCCCGCGCATCGCGGCGGAGGACGTAACGGTGGGCGGCGAAAGGATCGCCGCGCGCACGCCGGTTTACGTGCCTGTCTACGCCATCCACCGCCACCGGCTGATCTGGGACGATCCGGAGAGCTTCGATCCCGACCGCTTTTCGCCGGAGCGGTCGAAGGGCCGTCATCGCGGCGCCTACCTGCCCTTCGGGGCCGGCCCGCGCATCTGCATCGGGGCATCTTTTGCGCAGGTCGAGGCCGTCATCATATTCGCGACGCTGATGTGCGCGCTGCGCTTCACGCCCCTGCCGGGCCACCGCCCCAAGCCCAACACGCGCCTGACGCTGCGCCCCGACGGCGGCATGCCGATGCGGGTGGCGCGGCGCTGATCGCTTGCCTCGCCGCTCCCGGATCGGGCACGCTGCCGGCCGAAGGGGCCGGGCGAGCTCTCAGGGAGGAATGGCATGGCGGTCGTTGCGACGGAGGCCGGTGCGTTTTCTGTGGCGCACGCGAAGGACGCGGAATTCGAGGGGCAGGGCCTCCGGAACTTCTTCGTCTATCGCGATCTCGGCATCAGGCAGGCGACGGGCGGCCGTGTCGGCGCCCATGTCATCCGCGCGGTGCCGGGCGCCCATGCCGAAGGCGGCCGCCACACCCACACCCTGGAATTCCAGATGGTCTATGTGCTGAAGGGCTGGGTGCGCTTCTGGTACGAGGGCGTCGGCGAGGTGCTGCTGGAGCCCGGAAGCTGCGTGCATCAGCCGCCGGGCATCGTCCACAAGGAACTCGGCCATTCCGACGATCTCGAACTCATCGAGATCACGCTGCCCGCCGAGTTCCCGACGCAGGACGCCTAAAGCGTTTTCGAGCGAAGTGGATACCGGTTCGCGTGAAGAAGACGCGACAAAGCAATGACGCGTCTCAGACCCTGATTTCACACCAGACCGGCACGTGGTCGCTGGGCTTCTCCCAGCCGCGCACATGCTTGTCGATGCCGGCCGTCACCAGCCGGTCGGCGGCGTGGGGCGACAGCATCAGGTGGTCGATGCGGATGCCGTTATTCCGCTGCCAGGCGCCGGCCTGATAGTCCCAGAAGGTGTAGAGCCCGTCGGCATCCTCGCAGGCGCGCGTCGCCTCGGTGAAGCCGAGCGCGACGAGCTCGCGCCATCTGCCGCGTGATTCCGGCTGGAACAGCGCGTCGCCGGTCCAGTCGGCGGGGTTCCGCGCATCGCGCGGCGTCGGGATGACGTTGTAGTCGCCGCAGAGCAGGAACGGCTCCTCCAGGGCCAGCCGCTCGCGGGCGTGCCGGATCAGCCGGTCCATCCAGGCGAGCTTGTAGGAGAACTTCTCGGTGCCGATCGGGTTGCCGTTCGGCAGGTAGAGCGCGCCGACCCTGACCGCTCCCGAGGGCGTCGAGACCACCGCTTCGAGATAGCGCGACTGTTCGTCCGGGGCGTCCGCATTGTCGTAGGGAAGGCGCGGCGTCACGTCCTCCAGCGGCAGCTTGGAGAGGATGGCGACGCCGTTATAGGTCTTCTGCCCGTGAATGGCGACGTTATAGCCCGCCTGCTCGAAAGCCTCGCGCGGGAAGGCCTCGTCGACGCATTTCAGCTCCTGAAGGCAGACGATGTCGGGATCGCGCTCCTTCAGCCAGGCGAGCGTGTTCTCCACCCGGATCTTGATCGAATTGACGTTCCACGTGGCGATGATCATGGCCTGCCCGCGATTCCAACGAAAGGCACTCTAGCCTCCGATGGCCAGTCTCTGCCACAAGGCGGCGCGCGGGGCGTCAGCAGGGAGCAAATCCATGTGGATCGAGGACGAGGCGGCGCTGAAGGCGCTCTACGGAGAGCCGGGCGAAGCCTCGATCATCAAGGAGGTGACGTTCCTCACCCCCGAATACCGCGCGCTCGTCGAAGCCTCGCCCTTCTGCGTTTTGGCGACGGCCGGCGAGGGCGGTCTTGACGCGACGCCGCGCGGCGACCCCGCCGGTTTCGTCGACGTGCTGGACGAGAAGACCCTGCTGATGCCCGACCGGCGCGGCAACAACCGCATCGACAGCCTGCTCAACGTCATCCGCGAGCCGCGCGTTGGGCTCCTGTTCCTCGTGCCCGGCGTCAACGAGACACTGCGGGTCAACGGCCGCGCGCGCATCACCGCCGATGCCGGCCTGCTGGAGCGCTACGCCATGGACGGCAAGGCCCCGCGCACGGCGCTCGTCATTGCCATCGATGCGGTCTATTTCCAATGCTCGCGCGCGCTGCACCGCTCGAAACTGTGGGATGCCTCGCTGCATCGCGCCCGCACCGAACTGCCTTCGGCCGGCCAGATGCTGAAAGCCGCGCAGGCGAGCTTTGCCGCGGAGGAATACGACCGGACGCTGGACGAGCGGGTCCGCACGACGCTCTACTGATCAGCACAATGGATCAGACAGAGAAACTGGTCCCGCAGCCGCAATTGGCGACCGCGTTGGGGTTCTGCAGCTTGAAGGCCGAACCGATCAGGTCCTCGACCCAGTCGAGTTCCGTTCCGGCCATGTAGGGCAGGGAGATTTCGTCCACCAGCACGGTCGCGCCCGCCTTCTCGATGACGAGATCGTCGTCGTTGCGGGTGGTGGTGAAGTCGAACTTGTACTGGAAGCCCGAGCAGCCGCCGCCTTCCACGGAAATGCGCAGCATGGAGCCCGCCGGCTCGCTCGCCATGATCTTGGCGATGCGGGAGGCGGCGCGGTCGGTGACGGTGACGGATTCGGTCGTCGCGGTGGTCATGGGTCTTGGCTCCGTCTCTCCGGTTCAAGGCCGGAAACACGAGGGTCTTGAGGGGCAGCCGGCTTGCGGCCCCATGACCCAATAGGTATGTGCGCCCCATGGCCCGGTCAATCCGCGCGGGGAACAGCCCTGCGGATGGCGCATCGGGCCGGTATCGGGGACGCCATGGCGGTCGCGAGCTATTTTTACCCGCCTCTGGCGCGCTATGCCTCCGATTCCCGCCGGAGCCGGGGCCGGCTGGTGCCGGAGCCTGCCTCGCCAACCCGCACCGAATTCCACCGCGACCGCGACCGGATCGTTCATGCGACCGCCTTTCGCCGTCTGAAGCACAAGACGCAGGTCTTCGTCGCCCCCGAGGGCGACCACTACCGCACGCGTCTGACCCATACGATCGAGGTGGCGCAGATCGCCCGTTCGCTCGCGCGCGCCCTCGGCCTGGACGAGGACCTCGCCGAGACGCTCGCGCTCGCTCACGACCTCGGCCACACGCCGTTCGGCCATACGGGCGAGGAGGCGCTGGACGAGGTCATGCGCGCCTATGGCGGCTTCGACCACAATGCCCAGTCGCTGCGCATCGTAACGCGTCTGGAGCGCCGCTATGCCGGCTTCGACGGCCTCAACCTCTGCTGGGAGACGCTGGAGGGGCTGGTCAAGCACAACGGCCCGCTGCTGCAGCCCGACGGCAGCCCGGTCGCGCGCTATGCCGAACGCGGCATTCCCGTCGCGATACTCGAATATGACACGATCAATCCGCTGGACCTTGCGAGCCACGCCAGCGCCGAGGCGCAGGCGGCCGCGATCGCCGACGACATCGCCTATGACGCAGCCGACATCGACGACGGGTTGAGGGCAGGGCTGTTCACCCTGGACGATCTCGGCGCGGACGTGCCGATGGCGCGCGAGTTCCTGGCGGAAATCCGCGCGGCGCATCCGACGCTGGAGAAGAGCCGCGAGATCAACGAACTGACCCGCAGGGTGATCACGCGGCTGGTCGAGGACATTATCGGCGAGGCGACCGCTGCCATCGGCGACCTTCAACCCCAGAGCGTCGAGGATATCCGCGGCTGCGGCCGGACGCTGGTGCAGTTCTCGCCGCAGATCCGCGAGTACGACGCCGGCATCAAGACCTTCCTCTTTGCGCACGTCTATCGCCACCCGCGCGTCGTGCCGATCCGCCGCAATGCCGGCATCATCGTCCGCGACCTGTTCGCCGCCTATTTCGAGCATCCGCGGACGATGCCGCCGCGATGGTCTGACGGTATCGAGGCGCTGGACGAGGCTCGCCGCGCGCGCCGGGCCGCCGACTACATCGCCGGCATGACCGACCGCTACGCGCAGGAGGAACACCGCCGGCTGTTCGCGAATACGCCGGAGCTCCGCTGAGGCTCAGTAGCGCCGGAAGACCATCCGCCCGGTGTGGATGATCAGCAGCACGCATATCCATGCGAGCACGAGCGTCGAGCCGAGCAGCAGGAGCCAGTCGATGGCTTTGGTGTTTACGAGCGTGTTCGGCAGGTCGACGATCTGGAACAGGACTTCGGCCACCAGCGCCAGCGCCAGCGTGGCGAAGCCGGTGGAGTGGCAGCGCCGGTCGACGGCTTCCTGCTCCGGCGTCCGCATGGCGGGGTAGAGCCCGAGCCTCTCGTTGATATAGGCGCGCTCCTCGACCACGACTCCGTAGCCGATGAGCATCGACGACAGGCCGGTGACGATGGGCCGGACGCGCTGGTCATCGCCGCTCCAGTTGCGCAGCTCGCCTACGAGTTCCCAGACGCCCGGCACGAGCACCAGCAGCAGGACGAGGTTCAGGCTCGCGATGGCGCAGGGGTGGGTCAGCGCCGCCTTCCACGGCGCACGGGCCGGCAGCCCGCCTGATGTCATGCTCATCGCCTCTCACCCCGTCGTCGTCCCGTATCCTGCGGCGCACAGGCCACGCGGAGCGTTTACGGCCGGTGACCGGCAGGCGCGACGTTTCAGCGCGCGGTTTGCCCCCCCGGCCGTTCTGCGCTAGAGCCCGGCACGCGTCTTTCGGGTATTCGGCATGAACATTTTCTCGGTTTTCACCCAGCATGTGCGGCAGGCCGTCGCCGATCTGGGGCAGGACGGCATCAATCTGCCGCCGGCTGCGCTCGACCGCATCGTGGTCGAGGCGCCGCGCGATGCGACGCACGGCGATCTCGCGACCAATGCGGCCATGGTCCTCTCGAAAGACGCCGGCATGAAGCCGCGCGATCTCGCCGAGCAGATCGCAGTCCGGCTTGCCGCGCTTGCCGATGTCGAGAAGGTCGATATCGCGGGCCCCGGCTTCATCAACCTGACCCTGAAAGCCTCCGTCTGGCCGAAGGTGCTGGCCGCGGCCGTGTCGTCGGGCGAGGCCTACGGCCGTGCCACCGTCGGCGGCAGGGCGAAGGTCAATGTCGAATATGTCTCGGCCAATCCGACCGGGCCGATGCATGTCGGTCATTGCCGTGGCGCGGTCTTCGGCGACGCGCTGGCGAGCCTGCTCGATGTCGCCGGCTACGATGTCACCCGCGAATATTACATCAACGATGCCGGCGCGCAGGTGCAGGTTCTCGGCCGCTCAGCCTATCTGCGCTACCGCGAGGCGCTGGGCGAGACGGTGACGATCCCGGAAGGGCTCTACCCCGGCGACTATCTCAAGCCGGTGGGCGAGGCGCTCAGGGCGAAATACGGCGCTAGCCTCCACAATGCCCCCGAGGGGGAATGGCTGCCGATCTGCCGGGATGCGGCGATCGAGGCCATGATGGCCGAGATCCGCGAGGATCTCGCGGCTCTTAACGTCAGCCACTCGGTTTTCTTCTCGGAGCGCTCGTTGCAGGCGCCCGTCGACAAGGTGCGCGCCGCGATCGAGACGCTGCGTGCGCAGGGCAATATCTACGAAGGGGTTCTGGAGCGGCCGAAGGGCGCGGACGACGCCGACTGGGAGGAGCGCGAGCAGACCCTGTTCCGCTCGTCCGCCTTCGGCGACGACGTGGACCGTCCGCTGATGAAGTCGGACGGCTCCTACACCTATTTCGCCTCCGACATCGCTTATCACAAGGACAAGGCCGACCGCGGCTTCCTCGACCAGATCGATGTCTGGGGCGCCGACCACGGCGGCTATGTGAAGCGGATGCAGGCGGCGCTGAAGGCAATCTCCGGCGGCAGGGCGTCGCTGGACGTGAAGCTCGTCCAGCTGGTGCGCCTGTTCCGCAACGGCGAGCCGGTTCGCATGTCCAAGCGCTCGGGCGATTTCGTCACGCTGCGTGAGGTGGTGGACGAGGTCGGCCGCGACGCGGTGCGCTTCATGATGCTCTACCGCAAGAACGACGCGACGCTGGATTTCGATCTCGCCAAGGTCGTCGAGCAGTCGAAGGACAATCCGGTCTTCTACGTGCAGTACGCCCATGCGCGCTGCCGCTCGATTCTGCGCAACGCGCAGGCGGCCATGCCCGACCTCGATCTGTCGGCGCCGGCGCTTGCGAGCGCGCCCCTCGACAGGCTGGACGATGCCGGCGAAATCGCCATCGTGCAGCGCCTCGCGCAGTACCCGCGCCTGATCGAGGCGGCGGCTCAGGCGCACGAGCCGCACCGCGTCGCCTTCTACCTTTATGAGCTTGCGTCCGACTTCCATTCGCAGTGGAATCGCGGGAAGGATTCGCCGCATTTACGCTTCATTATGGAAAATGATCGACAAATGTCGTCGGCGCGCCTTGCGCTGGTCCAGGGTATCGTGACCGTTCTCAGATCGGGTCTTGCTATCCTCGGCGTTGAGGCTGTCGAAGAGATGCGTTGATCGCGCCGCGCGTAGTCGAAGCGGCGCCCACCGACGGCGGGGCCCATGGCCAACGAGAGCAGTCTGCGTAGCTACCGAGATTTCGACGCCTATAACCGTGATGCGCATGCGGCCGACCTGGAACCGCGTCGCGGCGGCGGCGATCCGCTCGCCGAGCTCGCTCGGATCATGGGTCAGGATCAGGGCTATGCCGATCTCCTGAAATCCGTGGCCCGGACGCAGGATGAAGCGCCTGTCGCTCAACCGCATTATGCCGACGAGGCGGGCGAGGGCGAACTCGACATCCCCGCGATGAATCTGCGCGGCGCCGAGGCGGCGCCTGCCGCCGAGGTCGATTGGGACGACCTCGAGGCCGAGCTGGAGACCTACCAGCGCGCCGAGCCTGCTCCGGAAGCCCATGCCTACGCTTCGGATGAGGATGCTTCGGGTGAGCTGCGTGGCAGCTACCGTGATTGGGATGGCCGCGACGAGGCGACAGCCGATCTGGAGCGCCTGCTGGCGGACGAATTCCGCGATTCCGGCGAGGCTGGACAGGAGGCTCCTGCCGAGACCGGCCGCTCGCGCCTCGGTTTTGGTGCCGCCGCGCTCGGCGCGGTTGCCGCTGGCGGCGCTGCCGCGCTCGCCTGGAAGACGCGTTCGGGGCGGCAGGCGGCCGAGGCTTCGGCCCCGGCGCAGCCTCAAACGCAGCAGCAGGGCTATGCTCCGGCTGATGGCTATGCGACCTACGATTCCGCTTACGCGGAGCACGATGCTCCGCCGCGCCGCCGCCGTGCGGGCATGACCGCCGTCGCGGCAGTGCTCGGTCTCGCCGTTCTCGGCGGGGGTGCCGTCTATGGCTACCGGGCGCTGACCGGCAGTGGGACGGTCAGCGGCGAGCCGCGCATCGTCCGCGCCAATCCCGAGCCGGTCCGCGTCGCGGTTCAGCAGGACCCGAAGCCGGTCACGGATCGCGTGCCCGGCGGCGAGAGGATCATGTCGCGCGAGGAGCGCCCGGTCAGTCAGCGCGAGCAGGCTGCCCAGGTGCAGGTCCCGCCGGCGCCCAGCCGGGTCATTCCGCTTGTGCCCGCGCCAGGCGCGGCCCCCATCGGCATGGTGACCGATCCGGGCCAGGCGCCTGTCCGTACCGTCAGCGCGGTGCCGGTCGCGGCTCCTGCCGCTGCCCCGGCCTACGCGCCCTCGTCGGTCGCCATGCAGCCGACCGCTGCGCCCGTGCCGACCCCGCGTGCCGGCGAGGAGCCGCGCCGCGTCCGCACCGTGCAGGTCGGGCCGGACGGCAGCTTCATTCAGCCGGCGGCGGCGCCGCAGCCGCGCTCGGCCCCGGCGGCCTCGGCCCAGCCGCTCTCGATCGTTCCCGGTTCTCCGGCGCTTGCCGCCGCCGAGACTCGCGCCGCTCCCGCTCCGGCAAGGCCGGTCCAGACCGTCCGCGTCGCTCGCGCCGAACCGGTGCAGGAGCCCGCCCGGCCGGTTGCGGCTCCGCGCACGACGGGTTCGGCGACGCCGGTCGATCCCGGTCCCCAGCGCACCGCGACCGTTCGTCCCGCCGCCACCGCTTCGGGCTCGACCTTCGTCCAGATATCGTCGCATCAGACCGACGCCGAAGCCCGCAGTGCCTTCTCCAGCGCTCAGCGCCGCTACCCGATGCTGCAAGGCCAGTCCGCCAATATCCGCACCGCCGAGATCGCCGGTCGCGGTACCTGGCACCGGCTGCGCGTCGGCCCGTTCTCGCGCGAAGAGGCGCAAAGCTTCTGCCAGCGCCTGCGGTCGTCGGGCGGCTCCTGCGTCCTCAACTGACGCAATGGCCGTCCATGCATTGATCGTCGGCTGCGCCGGTCTCCGGCTCGAAGCCGACGAGCGGGCCTTCCTGCGCGATGCCGATCCCTGGGGGCTGATTCTGTTCCGGCGCAATTGCGCCGATCCCGATCAGGTGCGCGCGCTGGTGGCCGAGTTCCGCTCGGCGGTCGGCCGCGACGACGCTCCCGTCCTGATCGATCAGGAGGGCGGCCGCGTCCAGCGCCTCGGTCCGCCGCACTGGCCGAAATATCCGGCCGCCCGCGCCTTCGCCACGCTTGCCGCCAATGATCCGCTGGCCGCGCGCGAGCTTGCCCGCCTCGGGGCGCGGCTGATCGCCTACGATCTGAAAGGCCTCGGCATCACGGTCGACTGCCTGCCCGTTCTCGACGTGCCGGTGTCCGGCGCGCACGACATTATCGGCGACCGCGCCTATGGCACCGCGCCCGATCAGGTGGCGCGGCTCGGCCGGGCTGCGGCCGAAGGGCTGCTGGCGGGCGGCGTCCTGCCCGTGATCAAGCACATTCCCGGTCACGGCCGCGCGGCAGCCGACAGCCACGCCGATCTGCCGGTCGTCGCGGCGACCCGCGAGGAACTGGAAGCCACGGACTTCCTGCCGTTCCGGACGTTGACGGACATGCCGCTCGCGATGACCGCCCACGTTGTCTACACGGCCATCGACCCGCGCCGGCCGGCGACGACCTCGCGGACGGTGATGCGCGAGGTGGTGCGTGGCGTGATCGGCTATCGCGGCCTCGTCATGACCGACGACCTCTCCATGAATGCGCTGAAAGGCACGCTCGGCGAGCGGGCGCGGGCTTCGATCAGGGCCGGATGCGACGTCGTCCTGCATTGCAACGGCACGGTCGCAGAAATGACCGAGGTTGCCGCTGAGACGCCGAAGCTGGTTGGCAAGGCGGCGCGGCGGGCCGAAGCCGCGCTCGACCGCATTCGCCATGCGCCCGAACCTTTCGACATCGATGGAGCCAGGGCCCGTTTCAGCGCCGGCATCGAGCAGGCAGCGGCGGCGTCGTCCACAGCCTTCGCCGCGACCCACGCGCTCAGCGTCTGATTTCCGGCTATCATGCCGCCGCCGGCTTGTGATCCGGCAGGACGCGAGCGAATGGCGAAGGTGCATAATCCCGGCAACGACAATGTCCTGCCTTTCGAGGCGGTGGCGGATCGCGCCGTCTCGGAGCCTGCCTTCGTCGTCGATCTCGAAGGGTTCGAGGGGCCGCTCGACATGCTGCTGGGCCTTGCCCGGACGCAGAAGGTCGACCTGTCCAAGATTTCCATCCTGGCGCTGGCCGACCAGTATCTCGGCTTCATCGAGGAGGCGCGAAAGCTCCGGCTGGAGCTTGCTGCCGACTATCTTGTCATGGCCGCCTGGCTCGCCTACCTGAAATCGCGCCTGCTGATCCCCGAGCCCGCCAAGGGCGACGAGCCGTCTGGCTCGGAACTCGCGGAAATGCTGTCGTTCCGCCTGCAGCGCCTGCAGGCCATGCGCGATGCGGCGGCGAAACTGATGATGCGGAACCGCCTCGGCCGCGACGTTTTCGCGCGCGGTGCGCCCGAACCGGTGATCGCCATCGCCCAGAAGAGCTGGGATGCGACGCTCTACGACCTGCTCACCGCCTACGCCCAGCAGCGTCAGCGCAATGCGCTGTCGCATGTGGAAATGGTGAAGCGGACAGTCTGGTCGCTGGGCGAAGCCCGCGAAATCCTCGAACGGCTGATCGGCGCGACCATGGATTGGACGCCGCTCGACAATTTCCTCATGGACTACCTCGTCAGCGACGAGAAGCGGGCGACCGTGCTCGCATCCTCCTTTGCCTCCTCGCTGGAACTCGTGCGCGAGGGCGTGCTGGAACTGCATCAGGATCGTCCGCTCGGGACCCTCTACATGCGCAAGCGCCGCGACGAGCCCGGTTCCACCCCTGCCGGGACGTGATAGAAGCCGCATATGAGCGAGGATCAGTCCGGCACCGATGAGGCCATGGGACCGCCGCTCGGCGAGCCGGTCGGGTTCGTCGACGGACCGGTCGAGCAGTTGCGCATCGTCGAGGCGCTGCTTTTCGCCGCCGAGGCGCCGGTTTCGGAGGAGGCGCTCGCCGCGCGCCTGCCGAAGGGGGCGGACCTCCGGTCGCTGCTCGTGACCCTGCAGGCGTTCTATGCCCCCCGCGGCGTCAATCTCGTGCGCGTCGCCGAGAAATGGACCTTCCGCACGGCGGAGGACCTCGGCTTCCTCCTCCACAAGGAGACGACCGAGGAGCGCAGGCTCTCGCGCGCCGCGCTGGAGACGCTGGCCATCGTCGCCTATCACCAGCCGGTCACCCGCGCCGAGATCGAGGAGGTGAGGGGGGTCACGGTTGCGAAGGGTACGCTCGACCTCCTCCTGGAGACCGGCTGGCTGCGCATCCGGGGCCGCCGCAAAGTGCCCGGACGCCCCGTCACTTTCGGCACGACGCAGGCCTTTCTCGAACATTTCGGCCTCGAATCCATCGGCGACCTGCCGGGCCTCGACGACCTCAAGGCGGCGGGCCTGCTCGACGGCCGCCTGCCGCCGGGCTTCAAGATTCCGATGCCGGACGACGGCCCGGGCCTGCGCGACGACGAGGAGCCCGACGACAGCCCCGAACTGGACCTGTCGCTGGCGCCGCAGGTCGGCGACGAGCCGGCGCCGTGATGCCATTCAATGATGCCTGCCGATGACACCGGCCGATGACACCGCCCCGCGCTGGGGCCGGCGCGGCACGGCCGGCGCGACGATCGCTGCATCGCTGGCCTTCGAGGGCGTGCGGCATGCCTATGGCCGCGTGCCGGCGCTGGCGGGCGTCAGCCTCGAGGTCGAGCCGGGCGAGATCGTCTGCCTGCTTGGTCCGTCCGGCTGCGGCAAGACGACGCTGCTACGGATTGCCTCCGGTATCGAGCGGCCTTCGGCGGGCCGGGTGCTGCTGGATGGCCGCGAGATCGCTGGTCCTTCGGTCTTCGTGCCGCCGGAGAAGCGCGGGATCGGCCTCGTCTTCCAGGATTTCGCGCTGTTTCCGCATCTGACGAACCTCGCCAACGTCATGTTCGGCCTGCGCGTACTGCCGAAGCGCGACGCCGAGGCAGCGGCCCGGCATGCGCTGGAACGGGTGGGCCTCGGGCACCTCGCTCTCGACTATCCGCATGCCCTGTCCGGCGGCGAGCAGCAGCGGGTCGCGCTCGCCCGCGCGGTGGCGCCGCGGCCCGCCATCCTGCTGATGGACGAGCCCTTTTCCGGGCTCGACAGCCGCCTGCGCGATTCGATCCGCACCGAAACGCTGGCCGTGATGCGCGAAACCCATGCCACCTGCATGGTCGTGACCCACGACCCGGAAGAAGCCATGCGCATGGCCGACCGCATCGTGCTGATGCGCGACGGGACCATCGTGCAGGCCGGCACGGCCGACGAGCTCTACCGCCATCCGGTCGATCTTGCCGCCGCGCGCTTCTTCTCCGATCTCAACGAAGTGCCGGGCAAGGTCGCGGGCGGCCTTCTCGTGACGCCGCTCGGCAGCTTTCCGGCGCCGGGCTTCGCCGAGGGCACGGCGGCGGTGGCCGCCATCCGGCCGCAGTCGATCATGCCCAAGCCGGCCGGACTCTGCATTCCCGGCCGGCTCGTCGCCCGCCGCTTCCTCGGCGAGGTCGACCTTCTGGAGATCGCGGTGAACGGTCTCGACGCCCCGGTTTCGGCCCGCGCGCGCGGCGCGGAAACCTTAATCCCCGGCCGCGACATCGGGATCGAGATCAACGCCGCAGAGGTTCTTGTTTTTGCCTCACCCGACGCCTAGGTTCCACAACGAACGGCCGGGCAAGGCCAGCGGATACATGCGCCAGCGTTCCGGGAGGACTGTGGCGCTCAAGGTCTTGAGGAGTGAATGATGGGTACTTTCAGCGCCTGGCACTGGATCCTGGTTGCGATCGTCGTGCTGCTGCTGTTCGGCCGCGGCAAGATTTCCGAGTTCATGGGCGATGCCGCCAAGGGCATCAAGGCCTTCAAGAAAGGTCTTGCCGAGGAGGACAAGCCGGAAACGCCGGCGGCTCCCTCGACGACCATCGACCATCAGCCCGCCCCGCCGCCGGCCGCGACGCCCGCGGCTCCGGCCCAGGCGACCACGCCTCCGGCAGCGGAGACGACGCCCGCTTCCGCGCCGAAGGTCGGCTGAGGGGCAGCGCCCGCTCCGGCGGGCGGCCAGTGGCGCAGGACGGCGACGAAAAGTCGCCGACGGTGACGGACCATGTTCGAACTGAGTTGGGGCGAGATCGCGCTGATCGGCATCGTGGCGCTGATCGTGATCGGCCCGAAGGAACTGCCGGGTCTGCTGCGCGGCATGGGGCAGGCGCTCGCCAAACTGCGCCGCATGGCGTCGGATTTCCAGTACCAGTTCAACCAGGCCCTTCAGGAGGCCGAGGTCGACAAGGTCAAGTCGTCGATCAGCAGCGTGACCGACGGGATCAACACGTCCTCGACGTTCAACCCGATCGACTATGCCCGCGACCAGATCAAATCGGCCGTGGACGACGTGAAGGGGCCGGGGGCGACGCCCGCTGCCGACCCCCTGATCGGCCCGCCGAAGCCCGATCCGCTGGCGACCGCCATTCCCGCCCCGCCCAGCTATTCGGTCGATCCCGAAACCATCCAGAAGGCCTTCGCGCCGACCGCGCCGCCGTCGCCTTTCGCTTCGACGGCGAGCAAGGTTGAGGCTCCTGCAGCGCCTCTCGACCTGTCCCCGCCGCCCGTTGTCGAGGCTCCGGCCGAGGCCGAGCCGGCGAAGCCGAAACGGACGCGCAAGGTCGCAGCAGCCGAGCCCGAGGCCGCCGCCGAGCCCGCCCCTGCCGTTGACGACGACAAGCCGAAGCGCGCGCGAAAGACCAAGGCATGACGCTCGCCGACACCAAAGTCGAAACCAAGGACGACAAGCTGACGGCCGACGAGGCGGCCATCGAGGCTTCCAAGGCGCCGCTGATCGATCACCTGATCGAGCTGCGCTCGCGCCTGATCAAGGCGATGCTCGGCTTCCTCGTCTGCTTCATCCTGTCGTTCTTCTTCGCCAAGCAGATCTTCCAGATCCTCGTCCTGCCCTACGAGTGGGCTGCGGACTATCTGAAAATCCCGCGCAACGAGGTGCGGCTGATCTATACCGCGCCGCTGGAATATTTCTTCACGCAGCTGAAGATCGCCATGTTCGGCGGCGCCTTCCTGGCCTTCCCGGTCATCGCCATCCAGCTGTACAAGTTCGTCGCGCCGGGCCTTTACTCCCACGAGAAGGACGCCTTCCGGCCCTATCTCATCTGGACGCCGGTCTGCTTCTTCGCCGGCGGCATTTTCGTCCTCGTCTTCGTCATGCGCGCGCTGATGCTGTTCTCGCTCGGCATGCAGCAGGCCCCGAGCGACACCGCCACCGCCATCCAGTATCTCGGCCGGGTCGAGGACTATCTCAGCCTGATCATGACGCTGGTCTTCGCCTTCGGCATTTCGTTCCAGCTTCCCGTGATTATCGCGCTGCTCGGCCAGATCGGCGTGGTCGATACCGCCTTCCTCCGGAGCAAGCGCCGCTACTTCATCGTGGTCGCTTTCGTGCTGGCGGCGGTGCTGACGCCACCGGACGTGATCAGCCAGCTCTCCCTCGCCATTCCGCTCTGCCTTCTCTACGAGGTCGGCATCCTCATCGTCGCCCGGATAGAGAAGCGCCGCGCCGCCGAGGACGCCGCCAAGGCGGCTGCCGAGAAGGCGGAAGACGACAAGAACGGCGAAGCGGCCACTCCGACCGTTTGACGCAGAGTCCCGCCCGGCCCCGGCGTTGACCGCAAGCGGCCGGGCCGGCTACCAAGCCGGACCAGCGAGGAAACGCAATGTCCATCATCGACAGCATCCGGACGACGGTGCTCGTTCCGGTTCACCGGGAGGGCTACCCCTTCATCGCGATCGTCGGCGTCGCCACGCTGGTCCTGCTGTGGTGGGGCGCCTGGCTCACCTGGCCGATGCTGGCGCTGACCGTCTGGGTCATCTTCTTCTTCCGCGACCCCGTCCGGGTCACGCCGATGCGCGACGGATTGGTGATCGCGCCCGCCGACGGGCGCATCTCGCAGGTCTCCAAGGTCGTGCCGCCCGTCGAGCTCGGGCTCGGCGACCAGCCCGTGCCGCGCGTTTCGATCTTCATGTCGGTCTTCGACTGCCACGTGAACCGCGCGCCCATCGCCGGCACGATCACCAAGCTCGCCTATCGTCCCGGCAAGTTCCTCAATGCCGACCTCGACAAGGCCTCCGAGGACAACGAGCGCAACGGGCTCGCCATCGCCACCCCTCACGGCAATTTCGGCGTCGTGCAGATCGCCGGCCTGATCGCCCGCCGTATCGTCTGGTGGGTCGGCGAGAACCAGCCCATCGCGGTCGGCGAGCGCTTCGGCATGATCCGCTTCGGCTCGCGCGTCGATGTCTATTTTCCGGCCGGAGCCCAGCCGCTGGTCGCCGAGGGCCAGAAGGCCGTGGCTGGCGAGACCGTCCTCGCCGACATGGCCTCGCCCGAGAGCCAGCGGATCGTCAGGATCGGCTGACGTGCCGGCCGATCCGCGCTGGAGCATTCCCGGCAGAGCATGATCTTATCCGAAAACCGGTTCCCACTTTTCCGGATCATGCTCTAAAGTCCAGTCATGTCATCGCTTTTTCAGCCCTTCACGCCCGACCGCAACGAGCCGCCACGCAGGCGGTTCCGGCCGGTGCCGCTGCGCCTGCTCATCCCGAACCTCATCACGCTTCTGGCGCTGTGCGCAGGCCTCACCGCCATCCGCATGGCGCTGGAGGGCAAGACGGATATCGCGGTCTATCTCATCCTGCTGGCCGCGATCCTCGATTCCATGGACGGGCGCATCGCGCGGCTGCTCAAGGGCACGTCCAAGTTCGGGGCGGAACTCGATAGCCTCGCGGATTTTGTCAGCTTCGGCGCCGTGCCGGCGCTGGTGGTCTATCTCTGGGGCATGAACCAGGCCGGTCCCTTCGGCTGGATCGCTGTGCTGGTCTTCTCCATCTGCGGCGCGCTGCGCCTCGCGCGCTTCAACGTGCAGATCGACGATCCCAGCAAGCCGGCCTGGATGGCGAACTATTTTACCGGCGTGCCGATCCCGGCCGGTGCCATCCTGTTGCTGCTGCCGATCTACCTTGACCGCAGCGGCCTGCCGAATGCCCTGAGCCTGCCGCTGCTCACCACGCTCTACACCATCGTCATCGCGCTGTTGATGGTGTCCAAGGTGCCGGTCTTCTCCGGCAAGAAACTCGGCGCCCGCGTGCCGCGCGAGAGCGTGCTGCCGCTGTTCGTGGCGGCCATCGCCTTCGTCGCGCTGCTGGTGAGCTATCCCTGGGAAGTGCTGGCGATCGGCACAATCGCCTATCTGATCTCTCTGCCGGTCGTCGGCATGAATGCGCGGCGCTGGGGCGAAGCGGCGGACGCCAGGATCGCTGTGGAGAAGGCGCCTGCGCCCGCTCCCGGCGACGATCCGCCGGTCAGCCCGCCCGCCAGCGGCTGACGACGGCGACGCGCTCGCAGAGAGGCGAAGTGGGGAAGCTGCGCCGCAGGATCGCGAAGGCTTCCGAATCGCTCTGCGGCCTCAGGCGACCGAGAAGCGAAACCATGCCTTCGAAGCTGTCCATCAGCCGCAAGCCTTCACGGCGAACAAGCGGGCGGGGCTGGGTCTGCGCCATCACGGCCTCCGGTGGAGTTCACGCAAGGTCTGCTCGCATGCCGGTCGATGCACGTCTTGAACCGATCGTCCCAGCGATAGGTTAATACGCGGTAACCATCGTCCGGTTCCTTGGGCCGAAACTGCCCAATTCAAGCGATTCTGGCAGGTCCGGATTTCCGGCACATGCCTGCGCAATCTGCCCATTTTCTGTGCTTGCCGATGCTGGAGGCGCTCTCCAAGATCGCGCCGCGGGGGGAACGTGATGACGCAGGCGGCGGTGGCGGACGGGGCGGGAGCGGCGGTGCTTCAGCGCGCGCACGGCGTGGCCCGCATCGGCTTTGCCCGGCGCGGTACGGCGACCTTTGCCCGCGAATGCTACCAGGAGGCGGGGCTGCGGGTGCGCATGCCGCGCGTCGAGCCGGAACTGCCGATCGAGGCCGTGGTGATCAACACGGCCGGCGGCCTCACCGGCGGCGACCGCTTCTCGCTGTCCGTCACCGCGGACGAAGGCACGGCGGCGGTGGTGACATCGCAGGCCGCCGAAAAGGTCTATCGTTCCTCCGGAGGCGTGGCGACCTTCGACACGCGCATCGCTCTGGGCCCCGGTTGCTCCCTCGATTGGCTGCCGCAGGAGACGATCCTGTTCGACGGCGGCGCGCTTAGGCGTAGCCTCGACGTCGAGATGGCCGCCGATTCGCGGCTTTTGGCGGTCGAGAGCGTTGTGTTCGGCCGCCTCGCCCGCGGCGAAAGCGTCGAAAACGGGTTCCTGTTCGACCGCTGGCGCATCCGCCGCGGCGGGCGGCTCGTCTATGCCGAGGGGCTGAAAATCGACGGCGCCGTGGCGCGCGCGCTCGGTTCAGCCGCTGTCGGGGCAGGAGCGGTCGCGACCGCGAGCCTGCTTCTGGTCTCGCCCGATGCCCCCGATAGCCTCGATCCCGTCCGCGAGCGTCTGGAGCGGGACGACGGCGCGGTCGAGGGCGGCGCCAGCGCCTTCGAGGGGATGCTGGCCCTCCGCCTTTTGTCGCCGGACCCCTTTGCCCTGCGGCGGCGTCTGGTCGATGTTCTCACCCTGCTGCGCGGGCCCGTGCCGCGCGTCTGGTCCTGCTGAGGAAACCGCATGAATCTCACCCCGCGCGAGAAGGACAAGCTCCTCATCTCCATGGCGGCCATGGTCGCGCGCCGTCGCCTGGAGCGTGGCGTGAAGCTCAACTACCCGGAGGCCATTGCGCTGATCACCGACTTCGTCGTCGAGGGCGCGCGCGACGGGCGCTCGGTCGCCGACCTGATGGAGGCGGGCGCGCATGTGATCACGCGCGCGCAGGTCATGAGCGGCATCGCCGAGATGATCCACGACGTGCAGGTCGAGGCCACCTTTCCGGACGGCACCAAGCTCGTCACCGTCCACGATCCCATCCGCTGATCCGAGAGACCAGGCCCGACCCATGCGCTCCCTTCGCCTCATTGCTCCCGCCGCCGCGATCATCGCCCTGACTGCTACCGCCGAGGCCCATACCGGCCACGGCGCGACCAATGCCTTCACCGCCGGCTTCGCCCATCCGCTCGGCGGCTTCGACCATCTCCTGGCCATGGTCGCGGTCGGTCTCTGGGCCGGCCTTGCCGGCGGCCGGGCGCTCTGGCTCTGGCCGGCAAGCTTCGTCGGCGCCATGGTCGTCGGCGGCATGCTGGGAATGGCCGGCATGCCGATGCCTTTCGTCGAACAGGGCATTCTGGCATCGGTCGTCGTTCTCGGCCTCGCCGCCGCGCTCGCCTTCTCGCCGAACGTCGCGGCCGGCGCAGCCATCGTCGCGCTGGCCGGTCTGTTCCACGGCCATGCCCACGGCACCGAGGTTCCCGCCGACGCGTCGGGGCTCGCCTATGCCGCCGGCTTCGCCCTCGCAACCGCGCTGCTGCATGCGGTGGGCATCGCGGCGACCGTGATCGCATCGCGGCTCGCGCTGCCGGCCGCGACCCGCGTCGCCGGCGGGCTGACCGCCGTTGCCGGTGTCGCGCTCGCCGTCCGCGCCGTCCTGTAACCGGAGGAGGTCCGATGCTCGACCTGCGCCCCAACTGCGAATGCTGCGACCGGGACCTGCCGCCGGACGCCCGCAACGCCATGATCTGCACCTTCGAGTGCACCTTCTGCGCCGACTGCGCCTCGGAGAAGCTGCACGGCAAGTGCCCGAACTGCGGCGGCGAGCTGGTGCGCCGGCCCGTGCGGCCGGCCGCGAAACTCGCGCGGTTTCCGGCGTCCACGAAGCGCGTGTTCAAGCCCGAGGGCTGCGCGGGAGCGACCCCATGAAGCCCGGCGAGATCATTCCGGCCGCAGGCACGGTCGAACTCAACCAGGGCCAGAACAGCGTCGTGCTCACCGTTTCCAACACCGGCGACCGGCCCGTGCAGGTCGGCTCGCACTACCATTTCTACGAGACCAACCCGGGCCTTGCATTCGACCGTGAGCAGGCCCGCGGCATGCGCCTCGACATTCCGCCCGGCACCGCTGTCCGTTTCGAGCCGGGCCAGACGCGCGAGGTGACGCTCGTGCCCTATCGGGGGCAGCGCACCGTCTACGGCTTCCGCCAGTCCGTCATGGGCAAACTCTAAGGATCGCTCTCCATGCCCTACAGGATGACCCGCGGCGCCTATGCCGACATGTTCGGTCCGACGGTCGGCGACAAGGTGCGTTTGGCGGATACCGAGCTTCTCGTCGAGGTCGAGAAGGACTTCACCACCTATGGCGAGGAGGTGAAGTTCGGCGGCGGCAAGGTCATCCGCGACGGCATGGGCCAGA
>VFQP010000383.1_pt1 | contig 92194 bp, 154 predicted proteins | sample 3512351 | NCBI WGS metagenome assembly VFQP01 (sample SAMN10412372, study PRJNA504923) | tailings metagenome | isolation source: Relicate 1 Philex TSF1 revegetated site | place: Philippines: Tuba, Benguet | collected 2017-08-29
TGTGTGTGTGTGTGTGTGTGTGTGTGTGTGTGTGTGTGTGTGTGTTTGTGTGTGAGAGAGAGAGAGAGGGAGAGAGAGAGAGAGGGAGAGAGGTGTGTGCGTAATGTGTGTAATGTGTGCATCTCCATACGTGCTCCCAAAACACTTCGACCCCCAAACCCCCACCCACGCACCTTGATGCTCACCATACCCTCCGCCACCACCCATGTCCACGCCGCAACTGCCCTCTGCATGAGCTGGCAGTTGAGTACTGCTGCTGGTGTGTATGCAAGGGTGTGTATGGCTTCACCTAGGAATTCTTGGTTGGGGAACATGATGATGGCAGCGGCAAGCTCCATGAAGCTGGGGTTGTGGGAGTGATGATGTTGATGGTGATGTTGTGAGTAGTGATGTTGTTGTTATTTGTGGTGTGGTGGTGATAGTGGTGGTGGTAGACATGGTGGTGATAGTGGTGGTGGTAGAGATGGTCGTGATAGTGGTGGTGGTAGACATGGTGGTGATAGTGGTGGTGGTAGACATGGTGGTGACGGTGCATACACGTATGTAGAAATCACACATATAAAGAAGAGTACTATGGAAGGCAGGTGTGTTTTTCACTGCCCCCTTCACATAACACACAGCAAGAAAACACCCAGAAAACACACACACACACACAAAACACACCAGAACTCAAAATCAACGCGCAACACCAACCATAAATACCCCCCCCCCCTCCCCCCCCAACACACACCGGGTGATGAGTTGAGATAATGGTTGTCCCGCACTGGTGGCCTCTTGCACCCCCAGCACACATTCCTGCAGTACAGTATCCCTCGCTTTACCCAGGGCTGCTGCTCTGTCAGCCATGCCAGTCACACGACCACTATAGTAGGTTTTAGCAAGCATACTATCCAACCCTGTGTGTTGGTGGTGGTGGTGTGTGAGAGAGTGAGGGTGTGAGGGTGGGGCATTTTGTTGTGTGTGTGTACGTGTGTACGTGTGTGTATAATACTTTTCATTTCTGTGTGTACAACACCTCTCAATTCACACCTCCCCTCTCATTTCACACCTCCCCTCTCATTTCCTACCTGAAAACCCAGAATCCTCACCCCCCCCTGAGCGCAGCACCCGGCTTGCATCCCTCAGCTGCTGCCGAGCCAGTTCCTCAATACGTTGACCATTGACTGCAGGGGCCTCTGTACTGCCTTGCACTAGAGCAACGACTGCTAGTGAGGGTGTGAGGGTGCATAGTGGTATGCATTCATTCATGTGAAAATTGTATTTGTGGGAATGCGTGTGTGGTGTGCATAGTGGTATGCATTCATTCATGTGAAAATTGTATATGTGGGAATGCATGCGTGGTGTGCATGCGGGAATATGGTGGTGTGTGTGTGTATGTAATGTACATGTGGAGTATCCCCCCCCAAACTATCTTGACCTTGACCACCACCACCCATAGTAAGGCCACCATCACCCATAGCATGACTACCCCCAGCCCTAGTAGTGTACTGGTATGACCACCGCACCACCCCCACCACAACACCACCAGGAAACAAGCACACACCTCCTCCATCACTCGTGTCTATTGTCCCTCCATGCTGCATGAGGCGTTGTTGTACCAGTAGCCCAGTGAGGTTGGGTGCGAGTGTGTGTGCCCTGAGTAAAAAGCGCTTGAGTGCTTCATATGCAGGACGCTTGCCATCAATGACCTGGGGGGGTGTAGATGATTGTGCTGTTGATGTGTGTGTTGGGGCAATTCCAGTCAACCCTAGTCAACAATTCCAGTCAACCCTAGTCAACAATTCCAATAACACACACACACACTGTGTAGAAATACATACTAACACATTGTGTAGAAACACATATTAACACATTGTGTAGAAATACACACACATTGTGTAGAAATACATACTCACCATGTTTGGATAAAAGGTAGTAAGCTGTGCCTCCTCACCCACTGCACTCACCAGGGCATCCCACACTGCCTGTGTGTGATGTGTGTTTGGTTAAGGTGTGTCTTGTATGGGTGTGTGAATAAATCGGTGTAATTGTAATGTGTAGTTAGTGTGTATACTTGACGTGTGTGTGTGAATACAGTGCTATACCTCAACACACCACCAAACACCCCCCACAACACCCCCCACAACACCCCCCACAACACCCCGCCCCACACACCTCATGATGCAACAGTGTAGGTACATGCTTTGCATGTGTATCCAGCATTGCTGCTGCCATCAGGGGTACAAGTTGACTGCCTGTACGAGTGTTGAGATTGGCTATCAATGACAGTGCTACTCGTATTTGTGTTTCCAAAACTGCACTACCACCCTGGCCCTGTGCGTGTGCGTGTGTGTTGTGTGTGGTATTGTGGGTTGGTATGGGTATGTGTTGTGTGTATTGTGTGGGTGTGGTATTGTGTGTATTGTGTGGTGTGGTATTGTGTGTAGTGCATGTGTGGTATTGTGTGTAGTGCATGTGTGGTATGTTGGTGTCTACGACTACATAGACAGGCCACACCAACAGGTATACATGTGCAGGTATTTCTTTTCACACCAGCACCTACCCACCCTCATACATACCAACCCACAGCACCCCCCACCCCCCACCCCACGCCCCACGGGTGTACATCACAACGCCTGCATCCGCCCATCCATGCATCCACCTACATCCACCTACATCCACCTACATCCACCACATCCACCTACATCCACGTACCACAATATGTTGTGCTTGCCACCGCTGTACATGAGCACGAAATGTTGCTTGAGTGATTGCTGCTAGTATACCGAAATCAGGGGCAGTGCTGGGTAACACCTGTGTGTGTGTGTTTATATGTGTGTGTGTGTTTATGTGAATGTGTGTGTGTGTGTGTGTTTATGTGTGTGTGTGTGTGTATATTACACGTGTGTGTGTGTACTCATCACAAATAAACCAACGAACACACCAAAGACACCACAAACACCCCCCCCACACACCCCCACACACTTGCTCACCTGCAACTGCGCCAATAATGACCCCAATGGCAGCATATCCCCTGCATCAGGCTGGGGTGCCAACCTTGCCCTACTCAAGTGACTGTGTGCCACACCCAACAAATATGCCAGGCGTGTGGGCGCCAACTGGGGGGCCCCCGGGCCCCCCCCCAAGCCCCCCCCCAGTGTGGCAAACACCGCGTCTTGTTGTTTCCCTGATAGGAGGGTGGTGAGGGCCCGTTGTAGGAGGGTGGGGTTGGCACGGACAGCAAGGCGCTGTAGGGGCTCATGGAGGTCATATTCAAGACGTTCATCATACTGCGTGTGGTGTTGTGTGTGGGTGGGTGTGGGGGTGTGATGTGCATTGGTCAACGTATGGTCATGTAGCAACAGAGATAACAAACAAACACAAACACCATCCCCACCAATCCCCACCCTCCCACAGCAGCACACACACCTTGCTTGCAGAGGCAACCCGAGTGGATAGGATCAATGGGGGAGAATGTGCGGATATCACACCTAGGGCAGCACGCCATGCAGGTGGCCAGGAAGGTGCCGAAGAAGCTCCCGGAAGGGATGCAGTGCTTTCATCCAACCCTGCAAAATCATACAATGCTACCACCAGCCAAAACAATCGGTACAACTGTGTATGAAAGGCGGGGTTGTGTGACGAGGGGAGGTGAAGATGTGGTGGTTTGTGTTGTTGTTTGTGTTGTTGTTTATATTATGCTGTGTATTGAATCATAATGGGTAGTGTATGATTACATACCCAATGTCCATATACACACCCACAACCACGTTTCTCAACAATCCCCAACTTCAACTCATACCCGTATCACAGCCGCCTCCTTGACCATCATCTCTTGCACCACATCCACATCCCCCCCACCTCCACCCCCACCCCACCCACTCCCCGTGGATGCACCCAACACCCCTCTCATTTCCTCCCCTTTATTTTCGTCGTCTGTGAGAGAGGTGGCTGCAATCACAGGTAACAGCCAACCAAGGTTTTCCAGTGCAGTGATGCTGGGGGCGGCAGGCATGCTGAGGGCGTGTTCATTGAATGCTTGTATGGTGGCCAGCCTGGGGTGGGTGGGGGGTGAATGGGTGGGTGGGTGGAAATACATACTGAACTGACCCACAACAATCATCATCATACACATTACGTACACACAATAATCATCACCATACACATTACATACACACAATAATCATCACCATACACATTACATACACACAACAATCATCACCATACACAGCCCACCCCCCCCCCCCCTCTCAAACCACCCACCCACCCACTTCCCCACACACATACCGAAGCTCTGTTCGTCTCGGATCTCCCACATTCAAAGACATCGCGACCCTTCTCAACACATCCACCAGCACACCCTCACACGCCCCCCCCGCCATGAGTATCTTGGACACCTCACCCTGTGTATGCTTGTATAACCTCAACAACGTACGCAACACCTTGCGACATGTGACATCGTCGATGTCTTTGGTTGCGAGGGCTATGTAGCAGAGTGTGTGGATGATGACACCATAAGAGAGGGGTTCCAGTTGGGGGGTGGGGGTGGCTATGCTCTCAAGCAAGAGTTCAACAATCACACCAAGCACCCTGTGGTGTGTGTGATGGGTATGTGAGGGTGGGGGTGAATGTTAAGATGCATATGCACTACATCCCACACTCTTTGCCTGTCATTACAAGCCCCAGCCCCCTCACACAACCCTACACCCATCCCCCTCCCCCACCTCAAAACACACCTCAGATTCAAGTGACCCAGCATGGCAATGCGCCCCACCACCAGCAGCATCACCCTCAACTCAGCCCCACCCAATGTTGAAGTGGAGGGGTCCACCAGCTGTAGTAACAACAGGGACCCCACATCCCGGGTGGGGCCCTCATGCAGGTGAGGCAGTATACCCTCCGTGTGGGTAGTGGTGGTGGTGGTAGTGGTACTGTTGTCGAGTGTGGTGGAAGAGGGTATGTTGGTGGTCGTGTTTCCAGAAACATCAACATCACTGCTGGATGATGGATGGATGGGTGCACCAGCAGCATGTGACCCAGTGGCAGGAGGGACCCCTTGTAAACGGCCTTGTGCTAGGCAGTGGGCAAAGAGTTCAGTGAGTGACTTGCATACACCCAGCCATGATGAAGGACCTGTGCATAGTGTGTGTGTGTGTGTGGGTGGGTGTGTACATGTTGTGTGTGTATATATACATGAATACTTGACGTGCACATGTGTTTAGTGTGTAATGCAACAAAAATAACCCCACTTTTTACCACAACAGCCACCCACCCTGTACAACAACACACCATCACTGACAACAACACACCATCACCCTGTACTACAACACACCATATTCAGCATCTTGCAACAAACTCCTATTTAATTTCCACCTCCAGGGTGCCAACAGGGCCCCCCTCCCCATCCCCCGAGCATGCCCCCTCCCTCTCGAGTTCTCCTGCACGTTGACTTTGGTCAACTCTGCATGTGTGTTGACTGCACACACTCGTAGTATTGCTTGCAGTGTGTCAATGCAGTCTTGTGCTACAGAGGTGCATCCATAGGTGGTTAAGAGGGACTGCATGAGGGAGAGGGTGTGGGGGGCCAGTAGCAGAACCTTGTGGAGTGCAGAAGGGGTGTGCATGCCTGAGGAGGGTGTGGATGTGGGGTTTGGATGTGTGCCAGCAATGGCTGTGTGTTGGGTGTGTGGGGGGGGGGTTATTGTATAGGTGAATTGATTACATTGAACATGCTCACAGGAAAGTGTGTGGTGGTCATCACTGCAACACACACTGACACATGCATTGTACTCTACATGCTTTGTGTTGTCATACATGCTTCATGTTGTACATGCTTTGTATTGTACGTACACGCTTATGCACAACTCACAACATTAACAAACAACACACAACATCAACACACACACTATGCATACGCAAACACCACGTTTACATACACACATACCATGCCCCCCCCCAGCAGCAGCAATGCCCACATAGGCCTGCACTGCATGCACCGCCAATACACACGCCTGTTGCAATACAAGCACATCCTCTTTGCTCGGTGCCCCTTGCTCTGCAGTGCCACTGCTTGTGGGTGTGGGTGTGTCTGCGTGTGTGCTGTCGGTGGCAAATGCAGAAGAGGGTACTGTTTCTTGTGGTGGTGATGTGGTGGTGGTGTGGGGTGTGAAGAGTGTGGCGAGGAAGGCTATGGCTGACACAACATGACGACCATCCGGAAGCTGTGGGGGGGGGGGAGGGGAGGAGGGTGTATGTGTGCAGGTTGGGTGTATGTGTGCAGGTTGGGTGTATGTGTGCAGGTTAAAACGTACATTCACATACTTTGTTGGAGCACACATGCTTGTACAATACGCACGCAAAACACACACAATACACCACACACCTCCTGTCCACTATGGCTGTGTGCATGCACACCCTCATCACCCTCCATTATGCCATCAATCCTCCCTAGTGTTGCTAGGTGACAGTCTATGAGGGGCTGGAGGTGAGCACGCACACACCTGTGTATGTGTATGTGCATGTGTATGTGTGTGTGTGTGTGTGTGTGTATGTGTGTGTATGTGTATTGAAACACGTCACAGCATGACACCATCACCACCATCACACCATACAGCACACAGCACACATCATACAATCACACCCATCCCCTCCCATACCCCATCCTCTGCCACACCCCATCCTCTCCCATATACACACCCACCTACCTCAAAAACACGCTGGCCATGTGTGTACGCACACTCCTCTCCACACCAACCCCCATGGATGCAGCAGTACCCACAGGAGAGGGCCCCCCAGGGGACATGGCATTTCCCACAAAAGAGGGGGTCCCAGGAGAGGGGCCCCAAGGGGACATGGCAGCTACCAACAGCCTTACAAAGGCCACCTCTGCTGCTACTGCATGTGCTGCTGTTGTTCCTGTACTTGCTGCCGCTGTTGTATTGTTGGTAGTAGTAGTAGTGGTGGTGGTGGTGGTAAGAGTAGCAGTGTTTGTTGTATGTGAATCACCAGTGAGCCATGTTTGTATGAGGTCACGGGCATCATGAGGAAGCACAGGAACCCTGAGCATGTGTGTGTGTGTATATGTGTGTGTGTATGTGTGTGTGTGGTGGTGCGGGGGTAATGTGTGAGTGTGTGTGTGAGATAGAGAGTGTGTGTGTGTGTGTTGTATATATATTTTGTCCTTATGTGCATATACATGCCAACACGCATACAGTACACACATGACTTTTAATTATCTCCCCATAGTATAATCATCATAATCACCCTCGATACATGGTGATTATACATTTCTCATATCCCATGACCTAGCATGTACCTACCTAATAGCGTCAACATTACAATCACATGCATAATGACCTACCTAATAGGGTTTACATGTGCCAATGATTCGAGTGACAGTGCCTGTATTGCTTCCATCTCAGCTGGGGGTACTGGTCCTCCATTGCCTTGCATCTGATTGGTGGTTTTGGTGTACAGTGTTGTGTGTATGTTGTGTTGTGTATGTTGTGTTGTGTGTGTTGTGTTGTGTGTGTTGTGTTGTGTGTGTTGTGTTGTGTGTGTTGTGTTCTGTGTGTATATTGTACAAATTATGTACATTGTACTCTGTGTGTATATTGCATACACCATTCACATTGTACTCTGTATACACTGTGTGTGACAAATGCATGGAACAAACACAACAAGTGCATGCAACAAACACATACTATTCAACAACACACCTGTTGCAGCACAGTGCGTATGAGTTTGATGGATGCAGTGCTCAGTTGTTGTTTATGTGTCGATGAAAGCTCCTCCAATGCCATCACCCTGATGCGTTGTGTGTGTGTGTGTGTTGTGTATGTGTGTGTTGTGGACCAAATATAACATACACATAATGTATATAGTACCGATGTAATACCTAAATCTATATAATACATGTTGTTTGTTTTTGTTATTGATGATGATGATCGACATGATGATCATGATGTACAGGTACATGCACATGTATGTATCGATGACAATACCACCACATGCATCATAATGTCATGAAAACACCAATCACACCCCAACACAAACACACCTGGAACATCGCCCCAACAGCTCCTGCACAATACCACGACGCTTGTCAAGGTTTTTTGTCTGGGAAAACACACCACGGCCAATGTCTTTGGCATGGAGGCATTGTACAAGTGCAGGCATGAGCACATCTGCACCACTCCCTTGGTGCTGTATGAGGTAGGTTGCTAGAGGGATGGCATGGGCGAGACCCAGGGATGCAGAGCCTGGTGGTTGGGCGTATACGTGGTGAGGTGGTATATGATTGTGCAGCGTGTGTGATACAAGGTGCTTTGGTATTATAGACAATCAACGCTGGTTCACACCCACCATGTGCGTTCCCAGGGGCGGGAATGCCCAGCACATCCAGAAGTGTTTGCAAATTCTGCTCCGTTGCTGGCTTTGTTGCATGCACAGTCGCCCATTCTGATTCGATGCGCCATATATCTGCAGAAGACATGGCTGTTAGGGTGACGAAATCAGTATCAAGATCTGACAGTGCTGGTGTTGATCATTGGTGTTTTGTGATGTTTTGGATGTTTTGCGTTGTGTATAGTATAGGCTGTTGTGTGTGCATTACAATGTGTTGTGTTTTACACCATGCTTTAACAACTTTGTAATATGTTTTGTGCAGAATCGTGTGGGGCGCCTTGGGTTGTGGGTGTGCATGGTGCCAGGTGGTGATGCTGACGCATTGTGCGTGTTGCCAGCTACCATCCTATGTCACTGTGGCAATGAGGCACACTTGTGGTCTTTACTGTTATGGTAAACGTGTGCGCAACAGATGTAAAGGGTCAAACAGGAACATGTTGACCAGTCACTTTTATTATCTCATTTGTTTCCCGTTCTACATTCGTGATATTCATCGTGATCCATCCACCAATACCAATACCACATCACACACCGTGGATTGGATACCCTAGGACAGGCAATCAGACCCCCCCCCCCCTTTCCCCCACGATATGACTTCTAGCCGACGTGCTAGCCTTGAGCAAGGGCTGTCTCGTCAAGCTACGATTGCAGAAATATCTGGTAGCTTTGGCACGCAGTTGATTGCGCAATCGTATGACAATTTTGTCCCAGTCAATCTGTGCTCCAAGCATGGATTTGAGGTGCTGCACGACCCTGTGTTCAACAAGGTAACGATTTGGTGAGATGCCACGCGTTTTGGTTTACAACCGTGTTGTACCACCGTGTCGCACAATCTTGATCACTGGTCGCACATCCAGCCTCCTCCACACCAGGGTACCGCCTTTACACTGGCTGAGCGTGAGCGCCTGGGTTTGCGTGGGTTGATACCACCAGCCATCACGACATTGGATGTGCAAATGCAGCGCATCATTGAACGATTGGATTACGACCTGAAACTGGTGGATCCAGAAGAAATCAAGGTGTGTTTTCGAGCGTGCTAAAGGAAAGCACACCACAAACATATATTGGGATAGATGCATCCTGTGTGACTGAAAACATCGAGATACATCATGAACAACAACCTCACATGCCCGACACATGCACCACCCCTCATGTCAACATGCTCAACACTCTCACACTCCAGGGAGGTGGTGTGACCCGGGAACACGCCCGCAAATGGACGACCATGCAAGCCCTGCAGGATCGCAATGAGACGCTGTTTTACAAGGTGCTGTTGGACAGGTTTACAAGCCTGGCACCCATCATTTACACACCCACTGTGGGGTGGGTGTGTACCAATTTCCACCACATTTATCGAAGGCCTCGTGGCATGTTTTTCAGGTATTTCACTCTGTGGTGTTGGGGATGGTTGTGTTTGCACTGTGTGCTGCTCTGCGTAAGTGTGAGTGATACACACATATGCGTCTGCAACCATTTAACTATACCCTTGCACCAATACACACATACAACACACCAGTGCTGCAGACAAGGGTGAGATGGCAGCTATGGTGTACAACTGGCCTGGTGCACGTGTAGACGCTATTGTTGTGACTGATGGATCACGAATATTGGGTATGTATTTATGTGTGTGTATTGAGATGTGCATGTTGTATTCACCGCAACATACATACCATACATACACCACACACTATACATACACCACACAGGCCTGGGTGACTTGGGTGTGAATGGTTTAGGGATCAGCATAGGTAAGTTGGACCTGTATGTTGCTGCTGCTGGTTTTCATCCCCGCCATGTTCTACCCTGGTATGATGATGATGCATGATGACAATGGTGATGCTTGTTGAGGGTTGGAGTGCTGTTGTATTGTTTCTAACTTGCATCTATTGTTTATCTTCCTCTATGAGTTGTATTGTATGCATTACTCTTTCATGTGCCCTAGTACTATACCAAAACCCCCACATGCAGTGTGTTGGATGTGGGGACAAACAACGACACCCTCCGCAATGATCCCCTGTATATTGGGCTCAAGCAGCATCGTGTGGTGGGGCAGGAGTATCAGGACCTTGTGGAAGAGGTGTGTGGAATAGATGGGTGTGAGGCATACAATATAGATAATAAATAGATGGGCTTGTGGTGTGTGGGGCGTGGGGCGTGTGGGGCATGCGGTGTGTGAAGTACACACTCCCTATACATACTCCCTATACATACTCCCTATACACACTCCCTATACACACTCCCTATAAAATCTCCAAATACACCTTCCTATACACAGTTTGTGAGTGCAGTGACAACACGGTGGCCTCGCAGTGTATTGCAATTTGAGGACTTCAGCACTGATCATGCACAACAGCTACTGGACAAGTATCGTGATAATGGACTTGTGTTTAATGATGGTAGGGTGGGTTGTGCTGTTAAATGATGGTAGGGTGGGTTGTGCATAGTGTTGGCATGGATATGCTGCTGCTTCCTGCAACGCATCACCCCACTCATTGCCAAATACAGACACCACTCCCACACACCACCACTCCACACACCACCACTCCCACACACCACCACTCCACACACCACCACTCCCACACACCACCACTCCACACACCACCACTCCCACACACCACCACTCCCACACCACCACTCCCACATCCCCACACCAGACATTCAAGGCACAGCATGTGTGGCTGTGTCTGGTATATTTGGTGCACTGGCTGTGCAGGGTAAGGGGCCCTATGGTATCACTGACCAACGTATTGTACTGGTGGGTGCTGGGTCTGCTGGTATGGGGGTTGCTCACTTTATACGCAGAGGTAAGGGACGTGTTGTTGAGAGGGGTATAGTTGTGAAGGATGTATGGAATGTAAGTATATGGTGTGTGTATGTGTGTGTGTGTGTGTGTGTGTGTGTGTGTGTGTGTGTGTGTGTGTGTGTGTGTTGGGGTATACATTAACTCACATCCCACCCGTAACCCCCTTTTTTATACACCCCTCCTACCCTCCTACCACACTACACACACACACACATGCACACAGCTATGATTGCCTATGGTTGCACTGAAGAACAGGCATCACGCAAGTTTTGGGTGCTTGATCAGTTTGGCCTGGTAACCGAGGCACGCAAAGTGGAAGTGGGGCCCCTGTTGAAAGTGTTTCAGCGACCCACTGAAGAGGGAGCCCATGAGGGGGAGCCCCTCCTGGTTGTCGTGCAGCGGGTATGATGTGTATGTATGTGTGTGTTGTGTGGTTTGTGTTGCGTGTACATGCGTGTTGGGTTTGTGGGTTATGCCACGATCCACGCCACCCACACCATCACCACGATCACACCACCACCATCATCACACCACCACCATCATCACACCGCTACCATCATCACACCACTCATCATGATCACACCACTCCCAGGTCAAACCCACCATGTTGATTGGGTTGTCTGGTGCTGGGCGCATATTCACTCATGAGGTTTTGACAGCTATGGGGGAGTTGAATGAACGACCCATCATCTTTCCTATGAGCAACCCAACATCCAAGGTGTGTGGTGTGTGCATTGCTGGAGAACATGCTGTGTTGACCACTATTGCCAATTGCAATGCCCTACCCACCTCCTTACCCATCCACTTACCTACCCACCTCCCTCCCGCTAGTTGGAATGTACCAGTGAAGATGCATTCAAGGCGACACAGGGGCGGTGCATATTTGGGAGTGGGAGCCCCCAACCCAATGTGGAACTCAATGGCAAAACCTACATTGCCTGCCAGGTACGAGTGTTCTGTAATGGGGACGGTGCATAATGGTGATGGTGTGTGATGATAATGGTGTGTGATGATAATGGTGTGTGTGAGAAAGCCAATGAAACAAATTACTCCTGTATCCAACATATTCTTAAACCCCCCACGCTCCCCCAACACACAGAGCAACAACATGTACATCTTTCCCGGGCTGGCATTTGGTGCACACTTGGGTGAAACTGGTGTCATCACGGATGACATGCTCATGGCAGCTGCGGAAGCCCTCCCTCAGTGTCTGACTGCGAAAGTACGTGGTGTTGTATACAGGGGTGATGTATATACAGGGGTAAAGTACGCAGGGGTGTTGCATGGTGGTGTGAACGTGTTGATAACAAATGCAACAACAAAAACAACCCACAAAACCCAACTTCCAACGCCCTCTTGTCCACTCTTTCCATACCCACCCACCCACCCACCCACCCACACAGGAGCTTGCCGATGGATATGTCTACCCCCCATTGTCCCGCATCAGAGACATCTCTGTCGAAATAGCAGCAGCAGTCATCCAAAACGCCTTTCAAAATGGACACCTGCACAATGAAAACACATCCAAAGCACTGGATGGCGGAATTGAGGTGCTCAAGACACATATTCGTGCACATCAATATAAACCAGAGTATGCACCACTGGTGCGGGTCCCGCAGCACCTGGTGACGTTTGATCAGCTCAAACACACCATGTAGGGGAGCTGACACGTGGAGGAGAAGCAGGGAATGCGTGTTTGGTGTTGCGTACATGCTATGAAATTCATGGTGTTGGTGTTGCATGACCATTGCATATCATGACCATGTAATATTTTCTTGTTGTCATGTATACTATTGGGCATCACGTGTAACATCCCTTGTGCGTTGGCAAGCATCACAACCAAATAAGGACACAACTCATGACAGTTTTTAACTTCCCTTTCTTTCCCTTTCTTTTCAACCCCTCTTCTTCTCTTCTACAACCCCTGTCCGGCATCGCACATACAATGGCAGCCCCTTGCCCTTTCCATCAGCAGGCACAGGACGGAGCGTAATCAGGCGCTCATCCGCAATAGCGCGAGGGGGCCTGCTGCCGTCAAAGGGGGCCAGGGAAAACTCCAGGTGGCCCAGCAACGTTGCCAGTGTTGCAGGAACGGTCAGTCGTGCAAGGGGCTGGCCAATGCAGTCACGGGGCCCATCACTAAATGGCATGTAGCGCTTGGTGGGGGGCTCATGGAGGGCGCTTGCGTTGCTGGTGGAGCGGCTTGCTGGGGCTGTGTGGGTGTTGGGCTGTTGTCATTAAAAAGGTGACATCGTCACGTATGTGGATGATCGTTGTGCCAACCCAACATAGACACAGCATGTATACAGCATGTACACACAGCAAAAACAAAGCGACAACACGTACTGATGGGTGTTTTGACACCATCCACTGCATTGCTCACAGTGAGCATCAATCCCCCCTCCTCCTCCAGTGGGTGTGACTTGGGGGCATTGGTGGCATCAGGGTGCTCCACTGCGGCAGGGTGGGGTGGGGTGGGCAAGAGTGCTGCATGATTGTCGACGCCCAACCAGCGCTCGGGCATAAACTGATCACCTGTGGTATGCCAGCGACCTGATATGACAAGAAACACACACCAGCGTCAGCCACCCACGTATCACGTACCATGTTCAAAGTAACGGCGATGCATAGAGTAGAGACACACTGCCACGCCAATATGTGCAGGGATGGTGTGTCCACCAAGCACCAGGTGGCTGTATCCCGGTTGCAGTACACGTCCCAGGGCAGGGATGACCGGGTACAGACGCAGTGTTTCCTTGACGACTGCCTGTGATAATGGGGTGGGTTTCATTAGGTGGTTTGCAGGTGGGGTTGGTCACAATGTGATGATGATGTACTTGGTCAAACACCATCACATGCGTCATGATTAGACACAAGGCAGCTTGGTCATGGTGGGCATGACGTGGGCATGACGTAGGCATGACGTGCGCATGACGTGGACATGACGTGGGCATGGCGTGGACATGATGTAAACATGACACCCACCCCATCCCCCACACAAAAATACACACCTGCAAATACGGCAAGTGAGGTAGGTCATCATACACCATGGTGCGTGGGTTGGGGTTGTTTGCTGTGACCACCAGTCCATGCGCCTCAAGCTCCTTAAGCAGCAATGCACAGCGATCAGGATGCTGACACAACAGCATGCTGTGTGTGTGTGGTGGGGTGCATCTGGTGTGCATGTGCTCTGTATCCACGCACGCATTCTCAAACATCCCCTTCAAACCCCCCCAGCATACAGGCTAAATGCAATGGTGTGCCCCGTGGTGTCGTGTCCTGCAACAATGGCAATGCCCACTTGGGTCACAATCTGATCCCACGACAATGCCTTGCCACATGCATCTCGTATGCGCAGCAGCTGTGCCATGAAGCATGCATCCCCAGCAGGTGGTCCATCTGCACCATAGCGTGCTACGCAGTGCTGTGCAAGGCGGTCAAACAGGCTGGTCAACGTGCGGAGGCATGCTGCACCGCTGCGTGCCTGGGAGCTCCACAGGACGTGCCATTCACGGGCAGGGATGACCATGCGGGCGTTGGACTCGACCAACGCATCGTCAAGCAGCTGCACGATGTCCTCTTTGGGCCACAAGGAAGGGTGTTCCTGTGTCGGATTGACCCCTCATTGTGCATTTATCTTCACAAAACACGTTTCCACAACAAACACATACCTCAACAACCCCCAAGTCAGCATCAAATGCCCATTTGCCGATGACATCGACTGCGATTTGTATTGCAATGCGATCCATGTCGATGGGTTGATCAGGGTCGTGGTGTTTTATACGTGCAAGGGCCGTTTTGGTGCACGCCGATGCAATGGGGCATATGCGCCTGTGTACAAAAGGGTTGTTGTATGTACATACAGCAGCCACAGTGCCACATACACACCATATCCTATACCGTGTGTTGCTAGTGGCAAATGCAGGTGCAAGGCCCTTGCGGGCCATGCGCCATTGGGGGTCGTGGGTGGCTACACTGACAAGGTTGGGGGTACCCACGCTACTGCTCAACTGCAGTGGGGATGTGGGTGTTGTACATGTGAAACAGCATTCTACCCATCATCACGGTACATACATTGGTCAAATGGCGGTAGGCCGGGCCCTTGGTCAGTATCTTTTCCTGGTCGAACAGCTTTGCTACGAGCATGGGGTCGTTGAGGATGATGACCTGTGAGGAGTGAGGAGTGTTGTTCACCCAGCAAACGACCAACATCACCCATCAACACCTTTTTCCAGCCAAAACGGAGTCGATAAATGCCGCTACGGACGTGGTCCGACCATGTGCGTAGCTGTAGATGCTGGTTGCCTGGATGAAAGGCAAGTTGGGTGTGGCCAAGGATGGTGCTGCCCACGGGGGGGGATGGGATGGCATGGAGGGTGCGTTCCTCGAGGCAGTGGCGTAGCAAACGGTGCAGGAAGTAGTGCATGATGCATGCTAACAAGATTGTGGCGATGAGCACGGTAATGAGCATGGTGTTACACTTGGCAAGGGATGTACATCATCATCATCATCAAGGTCAACAAACCAACTTGGTGGTGGTATTGTATTGGTGGTGGCATATCACAGCACCATCTACATCATATGGCCAATATATGTGTGGGTGTAAAAACCAACAACATGGAAAATATATATATGAAAGACGTGTCGAGATTGTTTACTATTCGTCATGTGTAGTAATGAAACACATATATGTATCGTACATACACAAACCCAAGAAAGTTCCCAGTAGTTGTTATTGGTACATGGGTACATACAGCGACTAAGGCGCTGTGTTCTGTTCCCACATGTTCAAAAGTCAAAACCCACGAAATCATTTATTAATATACGTGTGTACATCGTGTGTGTGTGTGTGTGTGTGTGTGTGTGTGTGTACATCACGTGTGTGTGTACATCACGTGTGTGTACATGGAAGCAAGTATGAAAAAACAACCCCGTGTTTCCGTGTTTATTATCTTTGCCAAATGAATCACCCCTCGAACGATGCACTGCGCATCATGACGGGGATGCGTGGGGGCCGGTGGAGACGGGGGCAGGTTGCTGCATAGCGTTGTGGCGTGTCACAGCGGCCACAGAGGAAACATGACAAGGGGATACGAGCCATGGGTGCCACTCGACCCTCATCCTGGGGTGTTGTGTGTGAATTGTTAGTCAATTGCAAGGACCAAACACACCTTTACATCCCCCCCCCATACCAATACGCATTGGACAGCATCGTTTTCGTGGGCACCTGTCAGCAAGAGATGGTCGCTGTGGTCCCACTCGTCCTTTAGAATCCACACACGCCCCTCCGAGTCCCACGGCAGCTGCGCCGATTCGTTGGTGCCATGCTGCCAATGCAGCTCATGCGTGGAGGGATCCACCATGATGTATTTGTATTCAATGAGGGCACCAACAGGTAGATGGAGGTTGTGCGTCGTTGACCACCAATGGTTGTCTGTAGAACACAGTGGCACAGCATTGTGGACGTCCCAGGCGCCCAGGGCATCAGCCGAGCCCACCAGCAGCATGCGTGACGCTGCGGGGCAGTGCACTTCAAACTGCATGGCGACGGTATTAGGCGGGTCCAGGGTGGATTCTTGGGGGGGTGTCGTGGTGGATGGGAATGCGGTTTCGAGTGCCAAGGCGGCAAGGGTGTGCTGCACTTGCTGCCGTGATGGGCGATGGGTGGTTGGCAAGATTGTTGTGGCGCTGCAAGCGAAAACGAGGTGGGAGACGTGTTGTGGTCGGGTGATGTGTATATGGGGTGCAGCTCTGGTGGAAAACCGGCTGCACGAAGGATGTGGGTCGAAGCATGTGAGCTTCTTGGAAACAGACACGCGCAACATGCTTTTTGCCGTAAATTGAATGCGCTTGTACGTGCTAGGTTGTAGGTGGTGTAGTGGGTGGTGTATGTTGTATGTCCCGGTTACGGAAGAGGGTTATTGATGATTCAACTATCTCGTAGTTGTTCGCTGTGTTGTGCTGCACTTGTTTGATATAATGTCCTTGCAGTTTTTTTAAACGTACGATTGTTGTTATCAATGAGCGATTTTGTTGAAATAGATGTGATGGCAAATCTGTGGTGGTGGTGCTAGGCGATTTGTTCGCCCGTCTACCTATACTCTAATCCAGCACAAAATCACAGAAAACATCATGGGAATGTGGTGTAGAAGCTATCATATTCGCTTTGGGTGCGAATGGTCGCAGGTGCAAGTCCTGTCATTCCCCTGGTGATGTACCTTTTTTGGTTGCACATGCCTGATTATCACTCGGAAGAAAACAGAGAAAAACCACACACCTCACCAATCACATCATCACTCTCCCAACGCAACTGCTGCCATTTTCTCCGCAAGCGCCAACGCCTCGTCCACCTTGTCCACGGCAGTCCCGTTGCCCATGCACACCCCCTTTTTCCCTCCGCCCTTTCCCCCCAACACCTCGAGCACCGGCCGTGTCCATTCGTTGGCATCCAAGCCCACCCCATCGGCGACCCCACCCACCACCGAAACCTTGCCGGCTTCACGATCCGCACTGACCACCAACAATGCACCAATGTCCTTTTTCACCGCCAACCATGCATCCATCAATGATTTTGTATCAACGCCAGCGGGGGTTTGCAGTACAAGGTATGACTTGTTGCCTGCCTGGGCGACTGCATCCTTGACACTGCTGATTGCTGCTTCACGTATTACCGCCGTGCGGCGTTTTTGTTGCTCGAGCTGCTTTTTCACCAGCTTGGTGAGCCCTGTGGGTATGTGATGGGTGTTGCAAAACCGAAACCGCACCACCATCACCCCACAAACAAAACAAACCTGCTCGCAACTGAACTTTGACGGGGGCAGGCACCACTGCACTGTCGATGATGTTCTTCAATGCCAACACCTCCACATCCAACGCACTGCCATCCAATCCGTCTGCATTCTGCACCCGTGTCAACAGCGTCTCACCCTCGGCAATGGCCACGCGTGCCTCTTCCCCTGTCACTGCTGTCACACGGCGAATACCCTTGGCCACCGCTTCTTCCGACAGCAACGCAAATGCTGCTGCGTCGCTTGTGTTTTTCAAATGCGTTCCACCACAAAACTCGATGCTGTATTTGGCGTTGTCTTCCGCAGCGGGGTTGGCAAGCAGGTCATCAATTGATTTGCCAATGGACACGACACGCACAGGGTCTGGATACACTTCGCCAAATACTGCACGCAAGCCGTTGATCTCGCGGGCCTGCTGCAGGGGAACCTCTTTGGTGTAGATGGGGAGTGCATCCTCGATGGTGCTGCGGCATATGGCTTCGATTTCTTGCAGTTTGGCAGGGTCGATGGCCCCATTGTTGTTGAAATCAAAGCGCAACCTTTTTCGGGGGGGTGATTTATGATTTGGGGTGTGTGTGCGTTGTGTATATACGGGCGTTTGCCAAACATACCGTTCAGGCAGCACGATGGAGCCCTTTTGGTCGACATGGTCACCAAGCACCTTGCGCAGCGCAAAATTGAGCACGTGGGTAAACGTGTGGTTGGGCACGATCTTGCCACGTCGCACATAGTCCACCCTGGGTGGTGATGTGACTTGAAACACACACCAACCACAGAAACATTCCACCATCCCTCAGCTACATACCGTGTCGTGACAGTGTCACCAATGGCCAATGCGCCACTCGACAGGTGCCCCACGTGCAAAACATACCCAGCAGCCACGATGCACCCCTCCACCGTCACGTTGCCAGATGTACCCTGCAGGCTGCCTGTGTCTGCCACCTGACCACCCTGCTCTGCATAAAAGCTGGTACGATCCAACACCACACCCACAGCTCCAGAATAGGATGCCTGCGTGTTGGGGGGTGATGTGTGTTGGGGCATACACAAGGGGCATACACAAGGGGCATACATACATAAGGTACCAACACGTACCTCTACACGCTCAACAAACCCGGCAGCGGTCAGCACTGCACACACGCGTGCGTTGTCCACATCCTGGTCCAAATACTTTAACAAATCATCAGTGTGCGCCACGCCTGCATTGGCCAGGTATGCGGTGGCCTCTGCTTCAAACTTGAACTCTGCTGCTGCCCCCTTTTTAGCACTGGCGCGTGCCTTTTCACGCGCCTCTTCCATTGCCACTTCATACCCAGCCATGTCGACATTCAACCCTGCCTCCTCTGCCATCAGCTGCGTGAGGTCGACAGGGAAACCAAATGTGTCCCACAACAAAAATGCATCCTTGCCCTCGAGCTTGTTGTTGGTTGAGGCGCTGGCCATTTTCTTAAACTGCTCAATCCCCTTGTTCATCGTACGCCGGAAGGATACTTCCTCTTCGTTGATGATGCTTTGGATCTGGGGGGGGGGGAAGAGGGTCTGTTTATGGCATTTCGTTTTGCTGTTGATGACATCACCATCACCACCGCCTACCTTGGCACGTGCAGTCACGAGTTCGGGATAGAATCCACCAAAATTATTCACCACAGTGTCCACCAGGCGTGCAAAAAAGCCATCCTTGCCACCCAGCTTTTCCCCACCATAGCGCACCGCACGACGCAGCACACGGCGCAGCACATACTCGCGCCCCTCGTTGCCTGGTTGTGAGCCATCGGCAATGGCAAACGAGAGCGTACGGATGTGATCAGCCACCACACGGTATGCCATGTCCTGCGGCAGGTGGATGGTGTGCAATCTATACATTAACATGACCCCATCTTCCCCATCACACACCTTGTTTCCAACATCTTCGGCACCCACAATGTCGGTGTATGGTGCAGCACCCGTCACAGCTTGAATTGCTTGGAAAATAGGTCCTGTGTGGGATGGAAAAAGCAAAAATGTTTCCGTTTTCCAGCATGTCCTCGGCTGGGATTGAACCAGCGATCTTCTGCGTGTAAAGCAGCTGCCTTGACCACTTGGCCACGAAGACATATCGCAAATTACGATCGCACTTCAACGCCTCGTTAGCAAACCAGACACCATGCCATACCAGACACGTACCAAAAATGTCAGTTGCATAGTTGGACATTTTGCCCTGCAGCACACTCGCCACACGCTCCAAGCCCATACCAGTGTCCACATGCTTGGCAGGCAGTGGCTTGAGGCTTGCATCTGCTTCACGATTAAACTGTGTCGGGGGGTGTGCACAGATGTTGTGTGCGTTGCGTTCCACGCCGTGACCACCACCACAGTATTTACCTGAATAAACACCAGGTTCCAAATCTCCAACACGCAAGGGTCGTCCATGTTGACCAAATGGGCTGCGTCACGCCCACCAATACGATCATAGTGGATTTCTGTGCATGGGCCGCAAGGGCCTTGGTCACCCATCTCCCAAAAGTTGTCCTTGCATCCAAACGGCAACACACGCTCTGTCGGCAGAAACTGCAACCTATTGTGTGGAGTGTAGGCAGGATGATGTACACACAACCCCCCACAACAACAACACATATACTATCCACCAACTCATCCCACCACAACAATCGCATACCATATCTCCCGTGCCTCTTCATCTGCAGGTAGTCCTTGTGATGCATCCCCACCAAAATATGTGGCATACAGACGCTCTGGTTGCAATCCATACACTTGTGTAAGCAGCTCCCATGCCCATGTGATTGCCTCCTTCTTAAAGTAATCTCCAAACGACCAGTTGCCCAGCATTTCGAAAAATGTGTGATGGTAGACATCCTTGCCCACATCATCCAAGTCGTTGTGCTTGCCACCCGCACGAATGCACTAGAAGGTGGGGGTTGTCGTGGTGGGTGGATTCAGAATATCTTGCTGTGTACAAACACCACGCATGTACAACACATGAAAAACGCGTGTCTCCTCCATAAAATACTAACTTCACACACCCACCCATACCACCCATCCACATGCCCACCACCCCATCGCACCTTTTGACTATTGCACGCTGCTTTTAGCCTGGCAAACTCAGTAGAGGGGTCCACAGTCCCAAGGAATATGGGTTTAAACTGGTTCATCCCTGCATTGGAAAACAGCAGGGTAGGGTCATTGTGGGGCACCACACTGCTACTCGGTACAAAGGTGTGTGCCTTGGTTTTGAAGAATACGACAAATGTGGAACGCACACGGTCGCCTGTCCAGCCTACGCCGAGGAGGTTGGCGAGGCGAAAGAGCTCGGGGCGATCGCCAATGGTCTTGATGGGGGAGGCGGGGGGGGTGGGCTGTTGGTGGAAGGTAAGTGTAAGAGTTGTGTTGTTGTTCTTAAATGGTGATTTGTGTGGGATCATGCACATCATGTGGGACGATTTGTATGGATGCACGAGGACGCACACTCACCAACCCCATCATCACACCTTGAATCCAAGCACGTTTGTGGCCTTGTCAAGCACCGGCAGTAACTTTTCAACAATCCCGCTGTATCCGGCAAGCACATCTGCGGGTACCACTGTCACGACCAATGGCAACAGCGATGCAGCAAGCACAACAGCGTTGTCATCATCAATGGCCACTTGTGTGGCGCTGAGCACTGCAGCAATGTCCACCGGCGGTGTGGTGGGAGGGGTGTCGATGTAGTTGGTGATGATGGGTACCACGATGGATGAGGTGAGGGCATCGAGTTCTGCTACAATGCTTGGCAGTGTGCTGGGGGCGCCATCTCCCAGCGCAGCACGGATGGCTGCGTCATCTGTAATCACCCTGCCATTGTCGACCAATGCAGGTACCTAGGTTGTGTGAATAAATTACTTGTTTGCAATGCTGCTCTCACCACAATGGTGCTCTCACCACGCAAACACACCTGCTTGGATGGGTTGGCTGTGGTAAAATCGGCAGTCGACTCTGTCAAGCCACGGATGTACGGCTGCAGCTGGGGGGAATTGCCAGATGCATCGCCAAGTACAATGTAGCGCAGCGCTGCGGGACCATCAGCCCACAGCTTGGTGCTGCTGGGGGGCATGTGATTAGTGTGTGCTTGTGTGTGCTTGTTGTTGATTGGTGTGCTTGTTGATCTGGATGTGTGCAGTTGCTACTAGGGGCTATAGAAAGTGTGTTGGTTTCGATAATGAGTGGTATACTACGTGTGTAAAAAAGAGTTTTTGTTGCTGCACCCCTCAGTTCTGCTTCACTCTCTCACCCCAAACTGCGCACAAATATCACTTCACGTGCACTGCACATTATACTTTAGCATTGCGTCGCACCAAAGAGCATTTGCTGCCCCCCACAACTTCATCCATCACATTGCTGCAATGTGACCTCTAAACCCAACCCCAACCAACCCCTTACACATAAACCATCATGAGTCCACATTCAGAAACAGTAGATGGTATGCACGAAGCGCCCACGTCGCCTGCTACACTGGCTCGCGAGTCGGCCACCCCATCAGAGGTCAGCCAACAAGACAATGAGTACCGCCTGTTGCTCGATAGCCTTGCAAATGCCAAACAAGGTGTGTGTGTGATGGGATGCTACACATGTGTGTATGCACCTGTTGGCGAGCACACATCTTGTAACAAACGCACGCACATCTTGTATGCATGCATACAAACGCCTGTGCCTTTTGTAAACACCCATATACCCTCCATCCATACAGACCCATTACCAGCACCAAAGCCAGAAGTGCGCAGCAAGAAATCCATGAGCATCATCCCCCGCAAGTGGCTCAAGTGTGATGTGCAGGGCAACATCAGCATGGTCAGGGTTGAAAAGCATGCACTGGTGCACAACTTGGGCTTGCAGGCACGAGACTTGAGGCTACTTGAACCACAGGTGCTGCTTGGTGTTGTGTGAGAGCAGATTGGGGAGGATCCCTTGCCATGTACTATTGTACTATTGTAGAATTATTGTACAATTGTAGTATTATTGTATTATTGTATTATTGTACTAGTACGCATACACCCCAGGATTATTTATATAATCTATAATCTATATAATTATATATATGCTCTATCTTTACATACATCTATCACACTGCCCATTGCCACGTACCCTGTACACCTCAGGTATCCGGAAGCTACCCAAGTGCCATCCTCACTCGTGAAAAGGCACTTGTAGTAACCATGGAGTCCATCAAGACGATTTGTACACCTGATTATGTGCTCGTATTTAATCCAGAGGATCGCAGTGTTATGCCATTTGTAGAACAGCTTATCAAGGCATTGCGACCAGCAGCACCTGCTGCACCACCTGTGCTGCCAATGACCAAATCTGAGAGAAAGGTTGGTGTGAGGAAGATTTGGGGTTGTAGGTGGGTTGTTTGAATGATCTGCTGTCATGTCGCGCCTCAATATTCCTCATCATTTCTCGATTTCTCCCCACCTCCGTGTCTCTCCCAATCACACAGCTACGAGGAAGCGTCAGTGCCCCCAACCTACAGTCGGCCAACCTCCATGCACTTGAACGTGATAGCACACACAGCACGGGCAGCATGGGCGTTGATTCCAATGCATCTGGCATGTTGCTCTTGCATACACAAACACAAACACAAGCCCCAGCCACCATCACACACCATACTGGTATGCTTGTGATGTTGGTCGTTATTGTATTGTACATTATGTGTGTCGATATGTTGGGTATCATATTCATCATTGTTACCCATGTCGAGCAACAAATGCATGCTAATCAGGAAAATAACATCACACCCACCAACACCATCATGAAAAACATCACACCAACCAACATCCTTGCAGGCCCTGGTTCAGAATCTGACGGTGAGTTTCCCTCGCTCGAGCAAGCAGTAGTCAAGGGCACCGACATGGAAGTGGATGATAGCACACCCTTTGAGCTCAAGGCATTGGAAGTCGTGCTGGATTATGTAAGGGGATAGGAGGGGGGGGGGGGGGGGAAGGGGCTGTTTGTGTAATGTGGCGCATGTGCTTGTGTACTGTGCTCTTGCAGTAGTCCCCACAACAGCCTACTCATTAGGTATCATCACCACAACAATCCAGGTATCACTGCGCATGGAGCAAGAAGCGGGGGAGCTGGAAGTTGCAGCCCACCCTGCACTTGACGCCCTCACAAAACACATCAACAGCATCAACCTTGAACATGTGCGGCGCATCAAGAACAAGCTGGCACGCCTGCTCAACAACAAGGTGGAAAAGCTGAAAGAGATATTGGAAGGCCTGCTGGATGATGACAGTGACTTGAGAAACATGAACCTGACGGCACGTCGAGAACGTGAATGCCTGGAAAAGGAGCGCGAACTGGCCGTGGAACGGGTAGGTGTTGTTTTTTCATTGGGGGGAGGCGATGGTGCCTGTATATGTTCACACACACATGCTATCTCACACATAGGTGCTGTCAGGGGATGCCATTGACCAGGAAATTGCCAAGCAGGTGCCCTCATCACAAGGGGGAAGAAAGACTCCTGTGGATTTGCTAGACCTGCAGTTGGGTGGTGGCAAGGTATTGGAGGTGTTGCGGGCGCATGCTTGTTTTAAAGGAGCAGGCGCATTGTTGTTTTTGTAATTGCTATCATTCATTGTTTTTTGTATCATGCATGCATCCATTGTGAAACAACAAACCAATCCAACATGGCCATAGGACCCGGATGAGTTTATTGACGATATAGAGGACAACACCGTGGAAGAGGTGGAAATGGTGTTGGAGCCATACTTTATGCGCCTGGACAACACCTACAACAAATTACGCAGCTTGACAGAATACATTGACGATACAGAGGTATGCCTGATGTGAATGAGCAAGGCACCCATCACCCCCCCCCCCACACACACAACCCACACAGGATTTCATCAACATTTCCCTCGATTCCAAACGAAATCAGCTTATCAAAATTGATTTGATCCTGACTTCCTTTACCTTTACCATGACCGTCGTGGCTGCAGTGACTGCACTTTTGGGCATGAACCTGCGCAATGCAGAACTGCTGGGGGACCCGGGCTCCTATTGGGCATTTTGCACCGCGTCGGGCGTCTTGGGGCTGTTTAGTATTGTATTCATGGTGTTGTTTTTGATCTACATACGCTACAAGAAAATCCTCATCTATTGATCATTGTTATGTTGTGATTATGCTGTGTGATCATTGCTGTGTGTTACTCAAACAGTGTTCAATCCCTTGTGCCCAACCCATCCAGTGAATCAGAAAAGTCTTCTCGCAGGAAAAACGCCAGCAAATTGGCCAACTGCTTCACGCGCTCTGGTCTGTCCTCGTTTGCCAGCCCCGCATGGGCAAGTGTATGCATAAAATACTCGTTCAAAAACTGGAGCGCACTGTCTGCAGCCCTGGTGTTGAGAAAGGATGTGTGTTGAGAGAGGAGGTGTTGGAGAGAGGCAATACCACCGACGTGGGTGCTGCACGCCCAAGAGCAGCTGCAAAACACTGCAACATACCGTATGCGCGGCAACAGATTGTCCACACTGTTGTATATAGACCCCTCCCGTCGTGCAGGCTGCCCCTCTGCTGCAGGTCGCTGCCCTGCCCCATCATCCACGCCCACCCCACCATCCATGTCACCAGTCAACACATCATACAGCTGCCCCGCCACACGGTTCCACACTTCCCGAGCCAAACGCCGCAGCACCCGTGGGTCCAACCGCCCCGCTGCAGCCCCAAACACCATCTCAAAGTGACTCGTGAGCGGTTGCAACAAAAACGCCGTGCTGGGTGGGGCCCACCCTGCGGTGCGCTGCTCGTACACTTGCTGGGCATCGGCGGCATCAAGCAGCGCCTGCAGGCTCGTGGCCACGGGGGCCGCTGCACAGCGCACCACATGATAGAGCAGGCAGGTGTATCGACGCTCGATTTCACCCTGGTAAAGCACAGAGGATTTTGTGATGAGGATGTGCACGTTGCAAAACACGACCTCGTACACACACACACCTGGCACAGTCGAAAACGGTTGCCGATGCACCCCTCGCCCTCGGCAGCCCCCCCCCGACGGTCGTCTGGTCGGCTGCTCCACCAGCTCTTGGGAATGCGCTTCTTCATGGTCACTGCCAGGTCTGCTTGCCGCGTGCGAATCTCTCGCAGGTCGTTTAAACACAGGCACAACTTGACCGACAACAAACACGCGACATGCCGTGCATCGTCTGGGACCTGTTGCAACCCATGACGTTCCAGGGCCGCTGCGTGATGCAGCACCGCCTTGCTAATGGTGCGCTCCATCTGGGATGCATACCGTTGGTTGGCAGACACCACCTAGGTGTTGGTTGTACCAAGCAGGTGTACAATGTCCCATGTGTACAATGTCAGTATCATACCCCCTTTTTGCCCACTACCTGTGCCCCAGTGTCCATCAACACCCTCAGTGCATTGCAAAACTCGTCCAACGCGGCCGTATGGTAGCAAGGCACACTGCTATGTTGTTTGCTAGGACTGTGGAGGCTGCTTCGTGACGCCTTGTGCTGCAGCATGGGTCTCCCAGGTCCCAGCCATGCCTCTGCAGCCACGGCGTCGTGACTCACCTGTTCCAAACTGGCCCGCGTGGCGGCAAACCATGCGCTGACATGTGGCGCCAGCAGCTGGGAGCCCATATCAAGGTCGGCTGTATCTGCTGCTGCTACATGACCATCCATACGCAGCCACCGTGCAGCCAAGCCTTCCAACTTGGCAACAGCAGCAACAAGTGCCAGAAATGCACGGTCCACATGCGACACGTCTTGCACGTGCACTGGAATTAATGCTGCAATTCTTGTGCGCACACCGGGGCAATAGATGCTGCATGACAATGAAGGCAAACTCAGGTTGCATGTGGTTGGCAAGGCTGCATTATAGTGCTCCACATCGTCCACTATGTCTGATACAAGCTGCTCCACCATGGATGCTAGGCCTGCCACTGATGCGTCCGCACCGTCCCGTACTGTGGTGTACCGCAGCTGCGTCGCATGCAGCATGGTATCTCGCAGCATCACATCCACATGACCCTGACCTGGGGGGGTGGCATACAAAAGGGAGGAGTGCATTCGCTGTATTGTGCATTTCACACGTAATGTATCTCACAGAGGGGTTTGTATAACAACATACCTCCATGAAGCAATGTTGATACAGTATTCAAGAGCTGCACTGCAAGTGCGAGCATTTCCGCATTGGCAGGGGTCGTTGTGTAATTTGTGCGAAAACCGGATATGGCACCCTCTGCAAGCTGCACAGCCTTTGCTGCCACTGCTTCTACAGCATCACATGACCCTGTAGTAATTTGTGTTGTTTAGTTTCACTTTTGTGTGTGTGTGTGTGTGTGTGTGGATGGATACTCAGCACACATATGCTGCACACAACCCTGCCCATACATCACGCACCTGGTGTATAGGCCGCTGTGTTGCCCACACTATTCGTGCTCGGTGCACATCGCAGTGCATGCAATTCGGCAATGAGCAACATAAACCAGCTTGCTTCCCTTGTGATTGCTCTCCCAACACGTGCCAAATACTCTATGACTGCTGTTGGGTGGGGTGTGGCACTTGCTGTTGGGTGGGGTGTGGCACTTCTGTAGGCCACCGCACGAAGCAGCCACGCCCAATGCAACGCCTCTCCTGTGATTGGCGCAGCTGCGCACAACACATCCACTGCTTGTGCAGGGACCTGGGTGTACACTGTGGGGCGTGCACACAAGCTTTGTAGGGTTGTGGAAGGCTGTGCATCATCTGTGTGCCAAGAAGGGGGGGGGATGTACCGGGAGTATGAAAGAGAGAAGATGTGTGTTTGTCCATACTCAGTGCGCCCCGCCCCTCAATCACCTGTGCTCCCACCAGCAGGGCTCCCCTTGATCATGCCACCCAGATTGGTGATGCTGCTTGCTGTTTTGTTGATGGATTTCACCGTGCTTTTAACTGTTTGCTTCCAAAACGCGCTTATTTTGTTTTGAGAGTTTCGGCTCTCTGCAGACCCTGTTGTGTGTGGGCGAGCAACGGTGCTGACCATCAAGAATTATCACCAACGTTACCCACACACGCCCTTATTACCTGGGGACTCGGGGTCGCCTGGGGAACGACAGTCACGCTCGCCTGTGGTGGTTGGGCAGCAACAGTCACCTACATGTAACGCTGCCCCAGTGCTGTAAACCCACAATACCTTTCATGCCAAAGCCCATCACGAGCTCGGCATAGTTGTCTTGTCGAAAAAACAGCACCGATTTGTTGGGCATTTCACGATTGCAAGCAGCTTCTTCAAACACGCGCAAGACGTGATCAAAGGCTGATCGACGCTGTGTGTGATGTGTTTGTGTGCATGTATTGCATGTGGACAGGCTGCAGTGTATCATTATGCACCAACTACCTCGTGCAGTGTAAAGCATGATGTTGCCTCGCTGGAATGGAGCAACAAATTGGCCAGATTACGTGACAAGGGGGTGGAAGGTGAGTGTAGGGACATGGCTATGGAGTTTTTGGTGCGTGGATCAGCGACAGCTGTTCACCATCGTAACATCTATTTATATACTAGGCCTAGAATATCCTAGGTGATCATGGCTGTTCCTTTGGTGTTTATGGCTTGGTGATATGTTTTCTGGTTGTAAATGATGGTGTGGACGCCTGTTGGAAAGGAAAAAAATATTCAGTCCCGGACGTCCCAGGGCAGAAAAACATCTGCACACCAACCTCTGGAAAGGGTTTTTCACCGGTGTGGTCCTCGCAGCCAGCCGCACTCCAGCACACACCATGTCGTAGCCAGATGGTGTCATGACAAATGCAGTGTGAGGGGGGGGCGATGGAGGTGAAAGGGGAAAGAAATAGCACAATGCTTTGCACAATTACCCGCACATAATTTAGCGCACATTCATTGCAACAATAGAATCCAGTAGCCATGCCAATGGAGTATAGGAAACTAGGCAACACAGGCCTCAACGTCTCTGCATTATCGTATGGAGCATGGGTAACTTTCGGAAACCAGCTAGGAGTTGCACAGGTAGGGTGGTGGTGGTGATACAATGCACAAACACCACATGACATCAATCCCTGATCATCAACACACAGGCCAAGGAGCTCATGTCCACATGTAGAGAAGCGGGGATCAACTTGTATGTGTTGGAAAACGAACAAACATGCTGTCTTTCCCTAATTGCCAACTCTCCAACCCCAACCCCACAGCTTTGACAATGCTGAGGTGTATGCCTCGGGTGCTGCCGAGGAGATCATGGGGCAGACCATCAAGGAGCTTGGTTGGAAACGCAGTGACTTGGTGATCAGCACCAAAATCTTCTGGGGCGGTGACGGGCCCAATGACAAGGGGTTGAGTCGCAAACACTTGATCGAGGGGACAAACGTATGCTGAGTATACTGTGTATGATGTATGCTGTAATGAGTATGCTGTGTATGATGTATGATGTAATACAATCAACCATAGGCAACATACTGTCTGTTTCCATGTCGGCAATATGCTGTCTGTTTCCACTGCGTCACTCTTTCCAACAGGCTTCTCTCAAGCGCCTCGATATGGAGTATGTAGACCTGCTTTTCTGCCACCGCCCCGACCCCAACACCCCAATTGAAGAGACTGTACGTGCAATGAACCACTTGATTGACCATGGTAAAGTGTTTTACTGGGGGACATCAGAGTGGTCTGCAGAAGAGCTGCAAGAGGTAAGGTTGGCAAGGGGTGAACATGGGAGGAGATTTTTTTTGTTGAGCATTTGTGTGGTACATGATGGTATATCCCTTACACTTACATTATAGTATGATCACCCGAAATGATGCATGTGGTGGATTCTTGGTGTACATCATTTGTTTGTATACAGCATCCCTTTTTACACAAATCCCCTTCCACAAAAATCCCTTTTCACACAATCCATCCACAGGCATGGAATGTTGCCAATCGCTTGGGCATGGTTGGCCCCGCCTTTGAGCAACCAGAATACAACATTTTCAAGCGAAACCGTGTTGAGCAGGTGCGCATGCTATATATATAGCACAAGGGAGATGTTGTACTGTCATCATGACAGTGTGCATGCATGTGCAGTTTGTGTGCTTTACATTGTGGCCCACCATCACCAGCCATGCGTACCACTCAACCCTTGATATAATATACCCCAACCACAGGAATATGCTCCCTTGTATGAACAATATGGGTTGGGCCTCACCACATGGTCACCCCTGGCCAGTGGCATCCTCACTGGCAAGTATTGCAATAACAAGGTTCCAGAAGGCTCTCGATTGGCACTGGACCAGTACAAGGTATGTGTCTGGTGAAGGATGGGCATACATATATCCTCTATGTACATGTATGTGTGGTGGGCTTGTATTGCGCAAGCGTGCGGGTCCGTGTGTGATCCCCATGCATATGAATTGCTCTCTATGTGTCATGCATGTTGGTACACCTTGTGCGCATAGGGTTTACGTGAAAAGAAGCTTGTCACCAAACGACACCAAATGGACGTGTTTTACGATTTGCTGCCCTACACAAGGGACTTGGAATGCTCCTTTTCGCAGCTGGCCATTGCATGGTGTGCCAAAAACCCCAACGTGTCGTCTGTCATCATGGGTGCCACGAAAAAGGAACAAATTCTGGAAAACGTCAAGGCGCTGGAAGTGCTGCCTAGGATGAAACAGGAAGATGTACAAGATATTGCAAGCATTGCCGGGCCATCTGATTAGTCATTGAGAAGGGAATGACAAGTTGTTTTGCTGTTGCTGTTGTAGTAATGGTTGTTGTTGCCCACATTGTTGCCAATCATTCTCTTGCTGTTGCTGTTTACATCGTCAACATGTTACACCATGCTCCTCCGTACAAGTACCGGAAATACACCCCCTCTAGCGTCCCACTGCAGACACACTGGTTGGCTGCCCCGTTCGCTGCATAGTTTTGAGTGTTGTTGCCAACCAGTCTAATCCTTCATACAGGCCCTCCCCACGAATAGCAATGGACCCCTGCACATGCCATTTGCGCCCCTTGAGTGCTGCCAATCCCATTGCCTCACACACCTCTGATGTTGACATTGCTCCTTTCTGTGTTTTATTTTGGGGGGGGGGTATGTTGCAACGCATGTGTCAATGGGATGTTGTCTTCTTTTCATGCGCTGTGTCTCCCTCTCACACTACCGTACCATGTCCTGCTTATTTGCAAATACCAGGACGGCACTATGTCGCATCAGTGGATCTTCAACGATTTGCTGTGGAATGGCGTGTGGAGATGGTGTATGTCTGTGGATCATCCGACACCTGTGCCCACACCCCTCACTGTTCAACCCACCTTGAACTCTGATGCTGCCTTTAATACACGCTCACGATCCTGGCTATCCACCACATAGATGAGCCCATCAGTGTTGTTGAAATAATGGCGCCACAGTGGACGGAGCTTTTCCTGACCTCCCACATCCCACACGGTAAACACCACGTTTTTGTACTGCACCTTTTCCACGTTGAAACCTGTGGCATGGATATAGGGATGGTGAGGGATGGTCATGGATGGGTTGTAACCCCCATGGGGGCTTGTATCCACAATGGAAAAGACACCCATGCACACAACATACCAATCGTGGGCACTGTGCTCAACACCTCTCCTATGTGCAATTTGTACAAAATAGTTGTCTTTCCTGCTGCATCGAGGCCCAGCATTACAACCTGTGGGTGGGTGTGCGTGCGGGGAGCTGAGCGATCCCTGCAACAACCACATTCACCTCCTCTTCGAGGTTTTGCCACGTACCCTCATTTCCTTATTGCCCCACATGCGATCCAACATCTTCCTAAATGCCAACCCCATGATTGAGATGTACTACTCGGCGGCACTGGTTCGTCAGGTCATAGAGGTCATCATCACAAGGTTGTTGCACACACACCGCGCCTTTGTAAGTGTATAGGTTTGTGTACGTGTGGTATACGATGGTTGTGTTTTGCACAAGACATAAAACGATATGAAAGAAAGTGGAATGCAAAAGCTTTTATGGTGGTGCTACTGATGCAACTACTTTCGCAACCGATGCTTCCCACTTGGACAAGAGCTGCTGCTGTCCCTCTAGTCGCAGCCGCAGGTCTGTAGAAACCTCCCTGCTGTGTATACTATTCATCACCTAGTAGATGGGGAGATTGGGCAGGTGTCTGTAAACACAGGGGTAGTCAACACACTATGGAAACACACACCACACCTGTTGTTGCAGTTCATGCTGTGCTTGACGCATGGCAGACAACTGACGCTGCAGCTTTGCCACTGCCTGCTGTGCAGATCGCACATGGGTGGGCGCTGCGCGTCGACTTGAGTGCACCGCATCAAGAATGCCCTGCAACCGCTGCAACCTGTGTTGTTGTTGTTGTACGTGATGATGTTGGTATCTGATCACCATTCAGCGCCTCCTTTCTCACCTTTGCTGCCCCTTGTCACTCCCATCTGTCAGTCGCCGCAGCAGACGCAGCAGCCGGGCCCTCCGTGGATCCTCGAGCCCCCCTCGCGTGGTGCTGCTTACCGGCACCTGCGGCGCCTGCTCCACTGTCGGTTGCTGCCAATCCAACGTTATAGTATCCTCCATAAATGGTACATGATGACCATGACCATGATGACTACCTGCTGCAAACGTCTGTGGGCCAGCTAGAGGGGCTATGGCAGACGTGCTGGCTATGGCTGTAGCAGCTTGTGCCTGCTGTTGTTGTGCCTCTTCACGTGCTGCCTCTTCCTCTGCGGCACGTTCTGCGGCACGTTCTGCGGCACGTTCTGTAGCGCTGCGTGCCTCTGCAAGGGCTTTGTGTTGTTGTTCCAGTTCTTCACGTGCATGCTGCAGGCTAACCTTGGCCTCCTGTGTGTGGCGGGGGGGAAATGTGACATCTGATGACGTGTGATGCTGGTGCACTGTATGTACACAAGACTAGCTACAAATGGCTGATACATGCGTGAAATAGTACTCATCGTTGTATTGGCCTGTATGCAACACCCCTATGGCCCACCTGCACTTCCTTGACATCTGCTTGCAGTTGCCGTTCTGTCGCCTCCACACCCGCTTGTGCTTCAGCGAGCCGGCGCTGTTGCTGCTGCAGGGCAAGCACGTGCTCATGTAGGCTACTGTTGTGTGACGTGGACGCCTCCTGTATGATTTTATGGGAATTGTATGGGGATTGTATGGGGATTGTACGGGGATTGTATGGGGATTGTATGGGGACTGTTGGAGCATGGGCTGCAGGGGGGCAATCCAAGTTGCAAACTCGTCCAAGGACAAAAACAAAAAAAAAGTGGGGAAAAGTGGAAAAAAGTGGGGAAAAAACATCCATCCACTCCTGTGTCGATCAACATTGTACTCACAAGTACAGGTCCACCCACATACCACCAACATACCAAGAGTTCCAGTTGCTGTTTTTGCAGTGCAGCCTCTGCTACTTGTGCCTGTTTCAATTTCTCAGCAGCACGTTGCTCTGCAGTATGTGCTCGAGCAGCAGCATCACGTGCCTCTTCCTGCTGTGCCTGCACTTGCTTCCTGTGTTGTGTGGATGGGATGGGAGAAGATAAACCACCCAGGGAATAGGGGGTTTTAGTATGGGCCCCACTTTTTATAGGGGCCCCCATTCATACCTCAAGCGCTGTACAGCATCTTCTCGTTCAGTCAGCTGCTTTTTGGCTTGATCCAGTGCACGCTGCTGCTCCTCTACACGCTGGGTTGCTGATGCAAGGGCATGACGCTCTGCTTGTAGGGTGGCCTCTTGTTCAGCTAAAGCACGCTGCGCTTCCCTGTGTTGTATATATTGGGCAACATGTGTGTGTTTACAAAACAATGTATTGCCTAGTGTATTGCCTAGTGAATTACCAAGTATATTATCTAGTGTATTGCCTGGTGTATTGCCTAGTGTGTTGCTTCGTGTTTTCTTGCACCGGTGTACAGCAATGTGTAGTACAAAGCAAACACCTTTGTAATTATATATCAACTGTCACTTACCGCACACGTCGCTGGGCAGTTGCAACAGATGCTTCCTGCTCTGCCAATGCTGATGCGTTGCGCTCCATAGCTTCGTGTACTGTCTTGTTCTGTGTGTGTGGTGTGTGTGTTTGTGTTTGTGTTCATAAAACACAAAACCATAGGGAACTTGGTCCTGCCCCTTGTATGCCACACAGATCATACAGCAACCATAATTCCAACACACGCATGGTGGTATGACCACCACACACCACCACACCTGTGCAAGCAGTTGCTGCCGCTGCTGCTCCAATATGTCAGTCTGCTGCTGTAGTGCTGTGCGCAGTGCAGCCAGCTCTGCCCGCTCTGTTGCAATGGATGCACGCTGTGCCTCCAACTGCTGCTGTGCCTGACCCTGTGTGAGGTGATGATGTATGATGCGTGGGGTGTATGCAATCCGTATCTCACTGGCATTTCCCTCACAGGCATCATCAATGTACTTCCACTCACCTCCACAGCTATGTTGGCCTCTGCACGATGGGTGTCCAATGCCTTACGTGCCTCTTGCAATGCCCCTTCTCGTGCCTGTGTGTATTGTTGGTTTGTTGTTGGTCGGTGCCCTACATAACACATGACAACACACATGACCACACACATGACAACACCCACACACACTCCGAAACACCCCCCCGCCTTTTTCTTCTTTTTTTCTTTTTTATTGTTTTCACCGCACACATACATCGAGATCTGCTATACGACGTGCTGCAGCTTGCTCTGCATCATGTACACGGGCCTGCAGGGTAGCCAGGGATACCTCTGCTGCCTGCAGCTGCTGTGCCCTGGCTTCCAGTTCTACACCTGCTCGTTCCAGTGCCCCACGTTCTGCTGCCAGGGTGACTGACTGGTGGTGTAGGTCGTGGGCGGTGCGTCGCAGCATGTCTCGCTCGGGTGCCTCCAGCTCCCATACTCTCTTGTCTGCTAGCAACTGTGTTTTGAGTGTTGCGTGGGGTTGGGAAGTGCATGATACTATGTTGAGCATGTGTAGAGAGCGATATCATACACCAGGGAAAACACCCTCTCCACAATACACACACTCCACACAACACCCACCCTCCACAACACCCTCCCCAAAACACACCTGTTTGCGTTGCACATCTAGATCATCCGATGCAGCCTCCAACTGGCGGGCCCGTGCCTCCAACCCTACCCTGGAGCGCTCCAGCCTCTCCTGTGCATCCCTCACCTGAGCTTCACTCGCTTCTAGAGCCATCCGTCGGGTGTGTAATGCAGCTGCTTCGTGTTTCAGGCCACGCTGCTGGGCCTCCAGCTCCTGCTGCTGTGCCTGCAGGGCCCCCTGTTGGGCAGCAAGCTGCCGGGCCTGGGCACCGAGTGATTTTTCAAGGGTTGCCAGCTCTGCAGCATGTTGTTCTAGGGTAGCAGTGCGTTTGGTTAAAGCTGCTTCTGCATCTTGAGCCTGACGCAATGCCTGTTTGTTTGTGTGTGTGTGTGTGTGTGAGAGAGAGAGAGAGAAAGAGAGAGAGAGAGAGATTGTGTGTGTATACACACCTTTTTTTGTATTATCAGTAGTGTACAACATCCATACACCCCATCCCATCACCACCACCCCATACCGCCGCGTGTTGTTCCTGCAGATGCTTGATCTTGTCTTCTCGCATCCTCAACGCAGTCTCCCTCTCCTCTAGTGCTGCTGCGAATTCATCCAGACGTGCCGCACGTTTGACATGCTGTGCTTTGGTGTCTGTCAGCACACGTTCCGCATGACTGACACGGGCCTCTCGGGCTTGTAGGGTTTTCTCTTTAGATTCTTGTGCATGTGCTAATGCTTGCTCCTGTGTTTTGTTTTTTTTTCAGATTTAAGAACCAGTGGTGGTGTGTACATGGTCATTGGTGTTCATGTACAATGGTAAGTACTGTGTACATCTATACCAACCACAAGGTATAGATGTATGTACACACACAACACAGCCTCCCCCACCCACCTTTTCAGCAAGGCGTGCATGTCTCTGTGCTACCTCCTCCCCCATAGCCTTTACACGTGCCTCTGCTTCACCCACCTGTCTCTGTCTCACCTCCACATCTACACCATCCTGCGCCACCTTGTGTCTTAGTGCCTCTGTCTCTTGCTCCACCTTTTTTCGCAATGCCTCTGTCTCTTCCTTCACCTTGAGTCGCATTGCCTCTGTCTCTTGCTGCATCTTCAATCTCACTACCTCAGCTTCATCCTTGAGCTTGACAACTGCTGCCTGCTGTGTCTCCAGCTGGCGAGCAGCTTCCTGTTGCTCTGTGGCGAGGGCTTGTTTTTCTGTGGCCAACGCTTGTTGGGCCTGTCGTAGGGTGGCTTGGTGTTGTTGGAGGGTGGCGTGTTGGAGGTCGAGTGTGGCTTGACGTTCGTTGATCTCATGCTCCCTGCGTTCCACCTGGGGAGTTTTTGTGGGTGGGTGGGTAGGTGGGTGTATGAGTGTATGGTGTAGCATGGTGTTGTGTGGGCATGTGGCGTTGCGTGGTATAGTGTGGTTGAGCAAGGAGGTGTGTGTACATCCAGTTGTTTATTTATGCTATATTTTGTGTGTGTTTTGTGCCACGTGGTCTCCCACCCCCCCGTATCATTCCCGTATCATACCCCCCTTGTACCTCGCCTTGTTGTGCAGCCAGGGTTGCTGCCTGCTGTGTAACCTCACCCATTCTACGTTCCACCACTAAACGTTGTTCCTGGAGTTGCTGTTTTTGGGACTCTATCAGCGCCTCTTGTTCCTGAAGGTGTGTTTTTCTACGTTGCACATCTTCCTCTACATCTGCGAGGGTAGCTGCTTGCATGGATACAGTACGCTCAGCACGCTGTGCCTCCTGTGTGTGAGTGGGTGGGGGGTGGGTGGGGGTGGGGGTTCACACACTCATCCCATGCATATTGCTCTGTGCTGCTGAAATATACACCTTTGTCTTAAACACACACATACACACACACACACACACTCAAAAACACACACACACCTGCAATTTTGACTCTGCTGCTGCTAGGGTAGCACGAACTTGTGCCTCAGCCTGCTGTGTCTTGCGAGCACTCCTTGCTGCATCTGCTTGGGTAGCTTCTCTCATTGCATCCAGTGCATTGCGGCCCCTGTGGGTGGGGGGGGGGGGGCGGGGTGCACATTATAGGGTGAAAGATGTGTATTTATGATAGGGTGAATGACCCATTACAGCATGCCGCAGGTCCAATACAACACCCATCCACACATACTTGGCTTCCTGTTCTTGCAAGCGCCGCTCAAGTGCCGTCGCAGCCTCCCTCAGCCTTTTCTGGTCATTTGTAAGCCTGCTCTGTTGCTCCTGTACCTTGTGCTGTGCCTCTGTGAGAGCGGTTTGCTGTTGTTCCAGTACACGGGCCTGTTCTTCAAGTGCTGCTTGACGGGATGTGAGGGTTGTTTCTTGTGTTGCGAGTGCTTGTTTTGCCTCCACAAGAGCATGTGCCTCCTTTGCCAGAGCAGCCTTGGTGGCATGTCGCTCCTGCTGTAGGGACCTGCGCTGCTCATTGAGCTCATGCTGTGCACGCTGTGTGGATTCTTCTAGTGATTGCAAGGAGGCTTCCCGCTGTGTGAGGCGCTGTGTGTGTGTGATGGGGGAGGATGGGGTTGCATAGTGCATCAGTGATTAGATTTTATGGGGGAGGAAGAGGGCTTATGCATACCAAAGCAATATGAATTCATATCACACAGCTTTGTATCACAAGTTGCAGAGGCACACATAGACACACACATGAAAAAAACCAAAAAAATGAACAACAACAACAGCAACAGCAAACCACACAAACACATTCCTCTTGCAACGCAGCACACTGCGCCTGTGCCTGATCAACTGCCGCAGCACGTGCCTGTGCCTGTGTAGACGCCTCCTGCACCTGCTTACTCCTTTCATCTAATGCCGCGGCACGTGCATCCAGTCCAGTCAGCCGAGCCAGCCCCTTTTCTATCTCCACACGCTGGGTGTGTATGTCAGCCTGCTGTGCCTCCAGGTCAGCGGCAGTATCATCTAACATACACTGTCTTTCATCCAGTGCACTTTGTCTGTCATCCAGTGCACACTGTCGTTGCTTGAGGGCATGGAGCTCCACATCTAAGTCGGAAGCTACCTGGGCAAGTTCCAGTTGCTTGGCGTGTAGGGTTGCCATTGCTGCTGCATGCTCTGTGTGGGGGTGGAGGGTGCTGAGGGGTTTGAGGGGATGGGGGGTGTTGGGGGGGGGGATTTGGGAAATGGGACAGTGGTCACAGAGAAGTGGGATGGCGGCACAGGGAAAACAGGGTATGGTGGGCACAGGGGAAAACAGGGTATGGTGGGCAGGAGAAAAAAATGGTGGGCCCGGCACACATAGTAACAACAAATACGACAGGGAAATATGGTGGGCTAGGGAATGGTGGGCGGGGGTACACCAACACTGGTGACCATTGCCCTACCTCTTTGTGTGTGGGTATGGATATGCATTGTGCTTGTTGGGTATGGATATACAGGCTTCACCGGTGCCCAGTACGCATATAAACGTACACAATACAGATGCATGCACAAGCAGCGATGACTCGGTGTACAAGGGGAGCATGATCATTCATTGTGCATTACAAAGAATACTACATGCATGTGCCCTTTTGAAAAATGCAGCTGAGAAACACACACACACACACACACACACACACACACACACACACAATCACACACACAATCACACAAACTGTTTTATACTAACCTTGCTGCGTGGTGCGCAGCAGTTCTTGTGCCTCATGTGTTGCTTGAGCTGCTTCTTGCTCCCTGTGTGTGTTGTTGTTTGTGTGTGTTGTTGTGTGTGTTACTGTGTGTGTGGTTGTTTGTGTTATTGAGGTGTTCGTGTGTAGCTATAGACACCACATGGACATAGCAACCATAGACACGAACACAGTACAAACACAATACACAGTACAAACACAATACACAGTACAAACACAATACACAGTACAAACACAACCCCACCACCATGTCGTTCTCACCCCATGTTCACCACCAAACAGTAGTACCGTTGTATAGCCTGTGTTTCCTTGAGCACAAGAGCCTCCTGTGCCTCAGTCACCATCACAGCCTGTGCCTCCACTTCCTTTGCCCTAGCTTCTTGCTCCTGCTGTTGCTGCTGCATAGTGGCATGTGCCTGCTGTATGTCAGACTCACGGGATGCTAAGGATGCCTCTGCAATCTGCACAGTCTGTGTCACAGAGGGGGGACTGTCCAATGTTGTTGCTTATTGAGGTGAAGGTGATTGAGATGTGGTTGTTCACCATACCAACCACATGGTCAATGCACTACAAGGGGATGATGACTGTTGATGCAACCCCTCCCACCAGTTACCACCAACAACACCAACCAAAACACCCCCAACTAAACACACACCCCACGTCAGAGACCAAAAACACCCCAACACACATACCTGCATGCGTTCGCATGCCTCCTCCAGCATCTTCCCAGCATCTGCCGCCCGTGCCTGCAGCTCCCGAGCCGCTTCCATGTCTGACGCAATCACCGCACGCTGTTCCTCTAGCACAGCCTGCTGTTCCTCCAGCCATACAGCGTCTTGCTCCAATGACGCGTGTTCCTCTGCAAGACGCTTGACCTGCTGGGCCAGGGTGGCTTCTCTGGTGGCCAGGGCAGTTGCCAGGGCAGCGTGCTCCTGAGTAGCCTGTGTCAGACATGCAGCCCATTGCTGCAGGGTGGTTTCCTGGTGCATGATGGCGGCACGCTTGGCGGTAAATGCAGCATGGGCATGCGGTGGGTTGGGGGGGGGGATGTCGGGGAGGGGGATGGCTGCGGAACGTGCTGCAGCGGCGGCCGCAACGTGTTGCTGTTGTTGGTTTTTTGTGTGAGAAGAGCGTGAAATGTTGGGTGGTATGCAGCATACAACGCACTGAAAACCCTCACACTGCAACAACCCACACAGGGCAAAAAACCACACATAGCAAAAACATCTCACATACCGCAGCATGCAGCGCCTCCAACACCGCCTCTGGCAGCACACCCTCCACAGCACCACCCCCACCCCCTCCCACATGCCCAGCAGCACCCCCCACAGCCTGTTCACGCACCACCAGCGCCTGCTCCAATGCCCGACACTCCTCTCTCAACCCCCTAACTGTGTTCTCAATCTCCTCCACTCGTGCCACCTCTTGTCGCACCCATGACTCCCGCTCCCCCAGTCGTTCCTCCCATGCCTGCAGCCGAGAAGCTTCCTGAGCATGTTCCTGCTGCTTTGACTCCACTGCCCGCTGTTTTTCCTCGACTGCCTGCTGCTTGGCATCCAGCGCAGCCTGGTCGGTCGCCAGCTGTGTGGCCAGGGCGGCCACGTCCTGTGCACGCCCCGCCAGGCGCCGTTTTTCCTCTTCTAATGTTCGCGCCAACTGCCTCGCCTCCTGTGCCCGGGAAAGGGCTTGTTCACGACAGGCATGGGCATCTTCAGTGGCAATCTGCGCGTCTCGCTGGGCCCGTGCACATGCTCTTTGTTCCTCTTCAAGGGCGGTTTCTTTGGCTTGTAATGCCTGGCAGTCTGCTTGGTGTTTGGTCATGGCCTCTTCCAGGGAGGTGTGTTTTGCCCGAAGGTCTTGCTCACGCAGGTCAACTGCCATTTCACGACGCTGTATTGCAGTTTCACGGTCGGTGAGGGCCTTGTTGTGTTGTGAGGGGAAGGGGGTGTGTGAAAAGGGGGGTGGGATATGAAAGGGGAAAGGGGAATGTGAAAAGAGGGGTAAGATATGAAAGGGTGAATTGGGGATGTGAAAAGGGGGGTGGGATCGTACCTTGTCTTGTTGTTGTTGTTGTGCAGCAGTTTGTTGCAATTCCTGTGCCTGTGTATCTAATGCTGCTTGACGTTGTGCTGCTGCTTGCTCTACCTGCTGTGCCTGCTCCTTCAAGGCCTATAGTGTGTGTTGGTATGTGTTGGTATGTGTTGGAATGTACACAGGTGTGTGTTGGTATGTATTTGTGTATAAAATACCACACCACATGTACAACCCACCTCCTCCTGCATGGCCACCCGACGCTCCCACTCCTGCAGCACCTGCTCCCTTGCACTCAACTGTGCCGCCGCCTGTGCCTTAAACTCCACCTTCCACGCCTCCAGCTGCTGCTCATGGGCCTCCACTGCCTGCACACGTTGCCTGAGTTTACTTCTCTGTACCTGCATCTCCTCCAGGGCCTGCTGACCCGCAGCAGCATCCCTCTGAACCTCCTGTCGCATGGTTTCTAGGCGAGCAGCCACCTCCTCGAGCTCCCTGGCACGGTCGTCGAGGGCTGTTTGGCGAGTGTCGAGGTCGTGGGCACGCTGTGCGTGCTGTGCTTGGGTGGCGTCGACGCTGCGGGTCCATGCTTCGGCGTGGGTGCGTTGGCGGGTGACGAGGGCTTCAAATTCCGCACGCATGGTTGCCTTGTTGTTGAGTGGTGGTGATGGTGGGGGGTTTGGGGTACATGTTGAATGCAGTATGCGCTATTACATACTGTTGATTACAGTACAGTCTGCAAACACATCGTACCATGCACCCACACGTGGTAAACAGAAACACACCACGAAGAAAATTAACCATAGAACACACAAACAAACAAACAACCCCATACTTGTTCTTCTTCCAAAGCCATTCGTTGTCCCTGCAACAGCGCTTCATGTGCCTCGCGCTCTGCTGCTTGCTCTTCCCTCTGCTGCTCCCACTCTTGCACAAACACAGCATGCTTTTCCTGTGCTGCGTGTAGTGCTTTACCTGCTGCTGCCTGTTGTTGCTGCAGGTCAGCCACCTCCTGCTGTGCACGCTGTGCTGCGGCAGTAGCTTGTTGTTGCGTGGCGTGCAATGCCTGGGTGTGCATTAGGGTGTATGTGATGATGAGTGTACACATGATTGTACACATGCTTGTGTGCACAAATCTACATGCGTCCACAAGCGTTGTTATAGGCAATCGTACATACACAACATCCACACACCCATCCACCCATCACCCATCCACCCACACCACCCAAATCACACCAACATACAGCTTGGGCATGTTGCTGCGCATCCTGTGCCTCCTGCGCCGCTTTCCGCGCACTTGCTATACACCCCTGCAACTCACCCAGCCGCCCCACCAACTCCGTCTCCTCCTCCCTCAACGCCCTCACCGTGTGCTGTGCAGCATCCACTGTTTTCTGTGCCTCACACAGCGCTGCTTCCCCGGCATGGATCTGCCGCTCCCGCTCTGCAAGTGCAGCTTGTCGCGTGTCGAATTCAGCTGCGAGCTGGGCTTGGGCGTCCTCCAACAGTTGCTGTCGTTGCTGCAGGCGTTGTGTTTCTTCTTGATGTGCCCTCCATAGGCCCTCGAGCTCTGCGTGCTGGAGTTCATGTTGTGCATGTGCCTTGCATACTACGGCTTCGCGTGCCTCTAGGGCGGCTCGGGTCTCCTCGAGGTGTTTTTGTTGTGCTTCGTACATTGCTGCTGCTTGTTCTGCTGCTGCAACACGTACCTCACGTGCCTCCAGCTCCTTGTTACGCTGTTGTGGGGGGTGTGGGGGGGGGGTGTAGGGGGGGGGGGTTGGGGTGTGTGGGTTTGTCGGGTGTGCGTGTGTATGTTGGACTGTCCATATATATGGATGGCGCTGGTTGCATGTTGGCATTTCCATACACATAGCATACACATCACCCTACAATACTTCATCACCCTACAACATCACCCCCTCCACACACACATCACCCCCCCACACACACATCACCCCCCCCATCCCCCCGCACCTGCACCACCATCTCCTCCACATCCTTTCTCATCTGCTGCAGCTCACGTGCCCTGTGTTCTAATCGACTTGCCTCTTGTTCTAATGCTGTCGCACGTGTTTGTACAGTAGCAAGTGCCTCTGCTGCTGCTGCTTGATCCCTCTTGGTGGCACTTCGCACTGCATGAAGGTCAGCCTGGTGTGTGTGTGGAATGGTGGGGTGTGTGGGGAATGTGGTTGTGTGTGGTGGAATGTGGTTGTGTGTGAAATGGAGGCGTGGTTGTGTGTGAATAAATTGTGGCGCGTGCAACATATGTGTATGTTGCAACTAGTATATATTGTCCACACCAACTTCCCTCCACACCAACCTCCTCCACACAAACCTCCAGTTGGGCCATGTGTGCCTCACGTTCCCGCTGCATAGTATCCACAGCAGCCTTATGCTCTCGTTCCCTTGCCGCTGATTCCAATGCACGTGCCTTGCGCAGTGTCTCCAGCTGCACTGCTGCCTTCTGTGCCTCTTCTGTGAGCTTTGTTGCCTGGGTGCTGGCTGCGTCACGGCGCTGTTGCAGCTCATGCAGTTGTTTCTGGGGGGAACCGATTGGGGATGGGATGGAGTTGGGGAGGGCAGATGTCATGTTGATACCATTGTATGTACACATTTGTATACACAAACACACACACACACACACACACACACACACACACACACACATCAAACCTGCACAGTGGATATTTCTGATTGATGCTTGCGTCGCAGATGCTCCAGCTGCTTGTCCATGACGCTGCTTGCTTCATGGAGCAGATCATCCACGCGTGGCAGGCGTGCAGATGGACTGGCATGGTCTGCGTTGTTCAGGTCGATTGGGAGCAGCGGTGTGCGTTGGGTGGTGGTGGTGGCAGGTGTGGCGCCTGTGTGATGGGAGGGACATTCGGGTTGATGCTCTTGTTCACGCTGTTGTTCGCAATAAATACCTGTTCTGGCAGCTACGTGTTTTTCTGCTTCTGTCCACTGCGATGGAGAAAGGTGTTGGGATGTGAATGATTTTGTATACATTGTGATGGTCGGTAGGTTACCAACTCCCCCGTCTGCACCTGGCTCTCCAGTGTCTGAAAACGCGCATACAAATCCATGGGCACGGGCATTTTTTTCTGGGCACGGAGAGCTGGTATAATCCCTGCTCTAATCCAATGCAGCTGTTATGCACATCAAAATGGTTGTGCTGCTGTGTATATGCAAATACATGATACAAAACCAAAACAATGATGATCCAAAATCATGTTACAACTGTGCACAGCGCAAACTACACAAGCACGCGCCTCAACGTGAACACCCAACGTCTCGACCCAAAAAACACAGTGTGCAACGTCGCAAAATACGCCTTCAATACATGCCCTGAGAAAAAGACACATGACAAAACAGACCCTCCGAATACTTGGTTGTGATTCTCGCACCATAGCAAACACCCGAGGTGTGCTACGTGGTCACTATAACATTGTGCAGACACTATAGGGCAGCCATGTGCACATGACCGAGGAGGGGGATGCATTTACATCAACAGGGATGCATTTACATCAACAGAGCGCTCTCCACAAGCAGCCTGGTGACCACATAGGGGTCGAGGTTGGATGCGGGGCGACGATCCTCGTAGTACCCACACTTGTCCACTGGTACGCTGCGGCCCACACGGATGGAGCAGCCACGGTTGGCCACACCCCAGCTGAAATCGTTCATGCTGGATGTCTCATGCTTGCCTGTGTGGTTAGGGTGTTGGTGGTGTTGGTGGTTGAGTGCGGTGTGTTGGTGGTTAATGGTGGTGGTATACATCACACCCAGTTTCACTGTCATTATACACAGAGGAAGTGCACTGCAACATGCAGATCAATACAAACAATATCAATACAAACAATACAAATAAAGACAAATAAAGACAAGCAAAGACAAGTTTAACCGCAAACAAATTTGTGCATTTTTCCGCAACAAATCCCCACACAACCCATCATCACACAGCAACACCACCACCACTACATACCAGTCAGACGACGCTCATTGCCCTCACCATAGGCAGCAATGTGCACAGCATGACGCTTGCCCAACTTTTCAATTTGGGCTTGGATGGCATCCCAACCAGTACCAGCTGCACGAGTGCTCTTGGTGGAGAAGTTCTGTTGGGGATGGGGTGACAATGGTGGGCAATGTGGAATATGATATTGCATGTATCAGATGTATTTAATGGTTGGTACACATTTCAAGGAGGTTTTATTTGTTTGGGGGGGGGGGTCCTCCAACAACAACTGCAGCAAAGACACATAATCATCCAACCACATAATCTCTCTCTCTCTCTCTCTCACACACACACAAACACACAAACACACTAAGCACGTACCGTGTGGCCACCAGCACCATTCCAGTCTGTGAGTCAAGGGGGAGAAAACAAACACATATGTGAGCATCATGTGAGTAAGGGGGAGAAAACAAACAAATACGTGAGCATTATATGTCAATAACAATTCGCGTGTATCCATAACTGGTCATCATCAACACCCCACCCACAAACCACCACCCATTAGACAAACAACATACCGCCAGGGATGGGCTTGGGGTCAAAGGTGGCATCAACATTGTACACCTCACACACACGGTAGAGAATATAACGGCTCATCCACAAGTCATCACCCATGGAGATACCCTCGCATGGCCCCACTTGGTACTCCCACTGGGAGGGCATGACCTCTCCATTGATACCAGAGATATTGAGGCCAGCATACATGCATGCCTTCAAATGGGCTTCGATCACATCACGACCAATACTGTTGCCGGAACCTGCCGAGCAGTAGTAGGGGCCTTGGGGACCTGGGTAGCCACCCTCGGGCCAGCCAAGGGGCCACTTGGTGTGGGTGTCGAGCAGGGTGTACTCTTGTTCAATACCTGGTGTGAAAGGGGGGAAAGTGGGGTTGGTGGGACACCAGGGGAGGGCAAGGGTTTGTAGTAGCACCCTACACCCACACGTACCAAACCAAGGCTCCTCCCCCTTGGCCTTGTCCATGGCCTCGTTACATGCGCAGCGGGTGTTGGTGGGCAGTGGCTTCATGGGAACCACGGTGCCATCGGGCTTGGTGCGAGGGGGCTCGTATGTGTCGCAGAGCACAAGCACATTGTCGCCACCGCGGAAGGGGTCCTTGTAGACGGCGCGTGCCACCAAAAACACCTCGGAATCGTCACCGGGTGCTTGGCCAGTGGATGAGCCATCATAATTCCACACAGGGTAGTCTTCAATCTTCTCTGGCAGCTTGGTCAAGATCTTTGTCTTGGAGCGCAAGTCGGAACCAGTGCCACCAATCCACACATCTGTGCGAGGGAGTAGGTAGTGGTAGGGCAGAGCAGAGAAACAGCAGGGAAAAGTGCATGCCAGCGATGGCTCCAAACCCCACGTACACTCGGCACAGATCTTGCCGTTTTGGGGCAAGTCCTTGAAGCGGTCCCAGAGCTTGGGATCCAGGAACGGCGCGATGGTTTTCTTAGGACCCTAAGATTCGTAGGGTTTCAGGTGAGATGGATGCACCTTTCACAAGCAGACAGCCACACACGCGTACGTACCCACACGAGCTGTGCCATGATTGTTTGATTGATTGAGCTGGTTGAGCTGCTGCTGCTTGGGTAGTGATGCTAGATTGTCTTGTCTAGGTCTGGTGGTCAATGGGGTTTTTTATGCTTTTACAAAACGTGATGCTGTATGTGTTTTTCGGTGTACTGCGTGTTCTGGTTGGGGATTTGGTACCCGAAACAGCATGATGTGCGATGGATAGCCCCTCGCCAGTCATCCGATCTGCGCGAGCCATCGACCATCACATCTGCTGCAGTGTGCAGTGCTATATTACGGAATACTATATATATCCCACAGTGTGATCCCAGCATGATTGCACAGGATAGGGCTGGCACAACATTGCCAAGCAGTGCCAAACATCAGCTCCATCTTAGCGAGTTGAGTGTACCCCGACAAAAACACTATCATCGGTAATGCTTGTGTGACTTGCGGGATGGTGAGCGGGACCGCCGTCGTCCAGGTGATGGCGACCGACGTCGATGCTTGTCCTTTTTGCTGCTATGTCGCTTGGGTGAACGGGAACGGCTTCTTGAGCGCCGCCGTCGTCTGTGCTCCTCTTCATGTTTGCTACGCTCACCCCGGCTGTGTCGATCATCGCGGCGCCGCTGCTGTTGATGGTGGTGGTGGTCATCATCATCACCCATAACCAGCCCGTACCCACCCCGCCCTGCGTGTTGGTTGCTGTACACGCCCCCCACACCCTCCTGTGTAGGTTTTGGCCACATTGGTGTGTTTCAGGCGAGAGAACACTATACCACCTATACCTAGACACTATACCACCTATACCTAGACACTATACCACCTATACCTAGACAACTCATACTAGACAAATCATATCTTGTTGGACACACACACCATTGTCCAGCAAGGTCTTACCACCACCACACACACCTTGAGTGTAAAACGTTCCCGTGGTCGTTCTTGCCGTATGTGTTGGTCTGCTGCTTGTTGACTGTCCTTGTTGCCCCGCCCCCCAAATTTTCGAAACTGCTTCCACAGGTGATACACACTCTGACTGAAATCAACCTAATGGTTGTTGTTGTTGATGATGGTCATTGTTGTTGTTGATGGTGGTGGTTATGGTTGGTGTGTACTATGCATGTCGACATCGCAGTGTAGGTTCAAACAATGCATGAATACATAGCATTGCCATAAACATTGGTATACACATTGATATACACACATTGATATACACACATTGATATACACACATTGATATACACACATTGATGTACACACATTGATATACACACATTGATATATACACACCAACAAGGTCACACATTGATATACACACATTGGTACACACATGGATGATATACACACCTATACACAAAAACCTCACACCAACATCACACCTTGATGCGTCGATCATCAATGACTGCATTATTCATCTTGAAGTATGCCTCCTCACATGCCAGATCACTGTCAAACCCAATGAATGCATAACACAAACTATCACCTGTAATGGTGGTGATGATGTGGGTTTTGTACATACATGGTACACACTGAACCCCACACATGCAGGCAATTGGGGGGGGAAAAAACACTCCCTACAACACCCAACAGCCATTGCCATCCCCCCCCCAGTAAACCACACAACCCCCCACCCCATAAACCATGCACCCCCACCTCATACAAAGATACAAAGATATATCCCACCTGTCTTCCAGTCTTTGATGACATCACAACTCGTCACATGCCCAAACCTGCTAAACACAATCTCCAAATCCTCATCTGTCGTCACCGGGTTTAATTTACACACAAACAACATATTACTTGGGGGCTTGACATCCGCATCTGGCAAATCCCCTATCATTTCCAACACAACGGCCCTATTTGCTGCTTCATTAGCCCTATTGGAGGCTTCTACTTCATCTGCATCCCTTGTTTCTTCAGGCGCCACCCAATCCTCCTCTAATCGACCGGGTTCAGCTGCAAACACAGGTTCTGGGGACTGTGGGGGGATGTGCTCAGCAAGTTCTGGTGGGTCGTCAAAGGGGTCTTCTAAAATAATGGTGTGTCGAATACTGTGGTAGGGAGGGGGGTGATTGGGGAGGAGATGGGGGTGGGGGGGATGCGGAGCTCCAATGCCTGCATGATGTGTGTAATACCACACACAACCAGCAAGTAAAACAGCCAGTATGTACATGCACAATCGGTATTATTTACACTACACAATCTGCATGCTATGCATTATAGAAAAGCACCCCCGTGGAACCTAATGGGATCCCCCTAAAAGTATATACACACCGTATGTTTTGGTATGGTCGCCCTGCATCATCACAATACGCGTCATTGATGGCATCCACCACCTCCATGCCCTCTGCCACTTGACCAAAAATGGTGTATTTTTCATCAAGGCTGTCCAAATCCTCCCCAGTGGTGATGTAAAATTGACTGGCATTGAGTTTGCCACCTGCCGCTGTGTGTAGATAATGGTGGGAGGGTGTGAAGAATGGTGGGATGGTCACGTGGGGAAGGACATGCACGTGCGCTCATCAGTTGATGTATAAGAGGAGGTGATCATGTGCTGATGTGTGTGCACACACATGCACACTGACACACATGCATGCTGCAACACATGCATGCTGCAATGTGTTGTTGTGTACATGCATGCCACACAATTGTACAAGCATGAAGCAATCCCATGTACACATACCAACCATGCCCACCATGCCCCTGTTTTTATGTCGCAAATGCGGCCGTATTTCATGCTCAAAAAAGCGTGCTTGCTCACCATAGAGCACCCTGTGTTTGTGTGGACATGGTTGCGGGTGTGTGTGGGTGTTGCCCAATATCACACCACACCACAACAAACACACCCGAATATGGAGTTGCCACCATTGCCATGTGGGTCCCCAGTCTGAATGATAAAGTTGGGCTGCACATTGTGAATCAGGCAGTTGTTGTAATACTTGATCCTGTGTGATTTGGCGATGGTTGTCCATCATCCCCAAGGACACCCTATTTTACCACAACCCACCACATACTTGCATAGCTTGAGAAAGTTTTTACAGGCAATAGGGCAGTCTTCATAAAACAAGTCAATGACTATATCGCCCTTGGATGTCTCGAAGATGACCGACATGCTTTGCTGTGTTGTATCACACAATAGCACACACAACAGCACAGTAATAACCCAGGTATTCTAGTCAATCATTGGTGGTACTAGCTCATCCATTGGGGGTGTGTTTGTGTGAGACAATAATGCCCAACAAAAACAATAAATAAATCACCAAATATCACCAATCACCACTTGTTCATTAACCAAAACACCACCTCCCTAACCAACAACTGCATCAGTGTACCAAGCAAGAGCAGATCATGGCTGATGGGGAAGCAGGTCCTTCCCAGCCTCAGTACGTGGAGCTGTGCGCAGAGTACACGATTGTTTCAACCATATGTTGCACGATGCCAATCACTCATCTACAGGGGCAAGGGCAAGGACTTTAGCACGGCCATCCTGGAGCGCAAGAAGTCTCCAAACAGGTTGATCGTGGATGAAGCAGTGAACGACGACAACTCGGTGGTTGCTCTCAACTTGAAGACCATGGAGAAGCTGCAGCTCTTTCGTGGCGATACAGTGCTGCTCAAGGTATAGTTGGGAGTGCAATTCTGGGGATTGTGGCATCACATGTCCCCCACCTAGAAACTTCTTATTGGTGATGATGTGGTGGTAGTGGGCATTGGTATTGTTGATGATGGTAGTGACTGTGTGCACAGCAAAGGTGGTCGTTGGTGGTACTGATGATGATGCATCACACTCCATGTGCACACCACCATCACAGGGGAAAAAGCGCAAGGACACGGTGTGCATTGTACTCGCAGACGAGACATGTGAAGAGGCCAAGATCCGCATCAACAAGGTTGTGCGCAAAAACCTGCGCGTGCGGTTGGGCGACATCGTGTCGGTGCATCAGGTATATGATGGTGGACACATGAAACAACACATACTGGGATTGTCTGTACCATCATGTGTACAAAATCACACCACCCTCAACCCCAGTGCACGGATGTCAAGTATGGCAAACGCATCCACGTACTGCCCATTGATGACACCATTGAGGGCATCACTGGCAATCTGTTTGACGCATTCTTGAAGCCCTACTTTGTGGAGGCATACCGACCCGTGCGCAAGGTATGTGAGTGTTGTGTAATGAGAAGAGTGGGCACTGCTGGTGCATTTGTCGCGCCACAAAGTGTGTCAATCACGCACATATCCACACTCCACACAGGATGACACATTCCTTGTGCGTGGTGGCATGCGCAGCGTAGAATTCAAGGTGGTGGAAACAGACCCCTCCCCCTACTGCATCGTCGCACCAGACACCGAAATCTACTGCGAAGGCGAACCCATCCGCCGAGAAGACGAGGAGAAACTCGACGATGTGGGTTATGATGACGTCGGTGGTGTACGCAAGCAGATGGCACAGATCCGTGAGCTCGTCGAGCTCCCTCTGCGTCACCCACAGCTCTTTAAGACCATTGGTGTAAAGCCCCCCAAGGGCATCTTGCTATATGGTCCCCCGGGGTCGGGCAAGACCCTCATCGCCCGTGCAGTGGCCAATGAAACGGGTGCCTTTTTCTTTTTGATCAATGGCCCTGAGATCATGTCCAAGCTGGCTGGTGAGAGCGAATCCAACCTGCGCAAGGCCTTTGAAGAGGCGGAGAAAAACGCCCCCGCCATCATCTTTATCGATGAAATCGACTCTATTGCACCCAAGCGTGAAAAGACCCAAGGGGAGGTGGAGCGCCGCATCGTGTCGCAGTTGCTCACGCTTATGGATGGCCTCAAGGCTCGGTCCCACGTGGTGGTCATGGGCGCCACCAACCGCCCCAATTCCATCGACCCTGCACTGCGTCGCTTTGGGCGCTTTGATCGCGAAATCGACATCGGCGTGCCTGATGAGACGGGACGTCTCGAGGTGCTGCGCATCCACACGAAAAACATGAAGCTGGACGAACATGTGGATTTGGAGGCAATTGCCCGGGATACGCATGGCTACGTGGGTGCAGATCTGGCAGCACTGTGTACAGAGGCGGCCCTGCAGTGTATTCGGGAAAAGATGGATATTATCGACTTGGAGGATGACAATATTGATGCGGAGATATTGAATAGCATGGCCGTGACGAATGATCATTTCAAGACTGCACTGGGTATTAGCAATCCCTCTGCCCTGCGTGAGACCGTGGTGGAGGTATATGATGGGGTGTTTTGGGGGGGGGGGTTGGGGCTGTATTGTTCTGTCTTGTGGGAATTGTGGGGTGTGCATTTTTAGTTTTGTGGGGTGGGGTGGGGGGTGGAAAAAAGATGTTTTGTTGTGAGTCTATATATATACACACAGGCATGTACACACATATGCACCTCATATATGTACCTCACACATACATATGTGTACCTCACGTACAACACACCAACAACACCCACACCACGCCCACACACCATCACACCCCACACAATACAGGTACCCAATGTTACGTGGGATGACATTGGTGGCTTGGGCACTGTCAAGCGTGAGCTGCAGGAGACAGTGCAGTACCCAGTGGAGCACCCTGAAAAGTTTGAAAAATTTGGCATGGCACCTTCCAAGGGGGTGCTGTTTTATGGTCCCCCAGGTATGTGCGTGTGGGGGGGTGTATTATTCAGGTTTATTAGACAGGGTGTTTTGTGGATGTGTCTGTACACAAAACTAATATGTGCACAACACCCACATTTCCCTTTTATTCACTAGTATGTGCACAATACCCACAATTTCAAACACGCTCTTCATGTACAATTCAACAACAACCTCACTCCCCCTCTCTTCCCCACCCAGGTTGTGGCAAAACCCTTCTCGCCAAGGCAATTGCAAATGAATGCCAAGCCAACTTCATCTCAGTCAAGGGCCCTGAGCTCCTCACCATGTGGTTTGGTGAATCTGAAGCAAACGTGCGTGAGATATTTGACAAGGCCCGCCAATCGGCCCCCTGTGTGTTGTTTTTCGATGAGCTGGATTCGATTGCAGTGCAGCGTGGTGGGTCGGTGGGTGATGCGGGGGGTGCGGGGGATAGGGTGCTGAATCAGCTGCTGACGGAGATGGATGGCATGAATAGTAAAAAGACTGTGTTTATCATTGGTGCAACCAATAGGTAGGGGTTGTAGGGGTTGGGTGGTGTGTGGTGTACATGTGTGTATACATTGTTGCTGGTGGGTGAATGCAGCATGGTGTGTGTGGCCGTTACATGGTGTGTGTGTGTTACTACTGCCATTCTCATGTACATACCTCATCAACCCATTACCACCATCATCACCGCTCCTCCCCCCACACACAACACCAGGCCCGACATTATCGACCCAGCCCTCCTTCGCCCTGGCCGCCTCGACCAGCTCATCTACATCCCACTCCCTGATGACGGCTCCCGCAAGCAAATCTTCAAAGCAGTGCTCCGCAAGTCCCCTGTGGCCCCCGATGTCGACATGGACCTGCTTGTCAAGTACACCCAGGGCTTTTCTGGTGCTGACATCACCGAAATCTGCCAGCGTGCATGCAAGTACGCCATCCGCGAGTCTATTGAAAAGGATATCGAACGGGAGCGTCGTAAGGCCGAAAACCCCGACATGATGGACGAGGACGAGGCGTCTGATCCAGTGCCATGCATCACTCGGGCCCATTTTGAGGAGAGCATGAAGTTTGCCCGTCGGTCAGTGAGTGATGCTGATATTCGCAAGTACCAGAGCTTTGCACAAACGCTGCAGCAGAGTCGTGGGATTGGGACTGAGTTTCGTTTTCAGGATGCACCTGCAGGGGGGGCTGCTGGGCAGGCTGCGGGGGGGGTGTCGGCTGCTGCAGATGATGATGATGACTTGTACAGCTGAGGGGGGGGTGTAAGGAGGTGGTGTGTAAGGTGGATGGTGTGTAAGGTGGATGGTGTGTAAGGTGGATGGTGTGTAAGGTGGATGGTGTTGGTTTCATAACGCGGTGTGTGTGTGTTTTGTTTTTTTCAAGTGGCATGCAATTGCATGCAGCAGGACGGGTAGCCGCTTCTGTGCATGTGTGTAACACAGTCACGTGTATGTTGCTTGTTATTTTGCACAGCAGCCCTACGTATTTGGTACACAGGAAACGCAGATGGGATGGTTTTTGGGGAAAAACACACACGCCCTGTTGTTGTTATCTTCATCATCATCACGCATGCAGCAGCAAAAAACAACAACACATCACGTTGTTCAGGCATTGTCAACATCACTGTGTTTTCTCCCAAAGGGGGGTTGCAATTCCTTTGTACTGTTTCTTCTCATTTCCTACATCATCTTCCACACCTCCTCCTCCCTCTCCCCTCTCCTTTTTTCCTTGACTGAGGCATGCTTGCCAGTGTATTTGTTTATCACACACTCACACACAACACACACAACACACACACAACACATCAGTCGACCGACTCCACGTCTGCCGACAGGGCGTGGTGTTATGACTTTGTTGTTGTGACTGGGTATTTTGTGGTGGACGATGTTGTTGTGACTGGGTATTTTGTTGTGAGTTGACTCAGCACAGGGAGTGTCATGTAGGAAATCATCTGAGGGTTGGCTTCCACCAGTCGTTGCCATTGGTCAGGGCTGATTTTGCCATTGGTCACACCCACCTCCTCAAATGTCTGTGTTGTGTGGTTTGTATGGGGTGTATGGGGTGTGGGATGTATGGGGTGTGGGGTATGGGGTGAGGCGGATTGAAGGGGGGGGAACGTAACGTGGGGGTCATGTCAACACAGCAGCAACACATGAAAATATATTCACATGCAAATACCACACATGCAAATACCACACATGAAAATATATTCACATGCAAATACCACACATGCAAATACCACACATGCAAATACCACACATGCAAGTACCATACATGCAAACACCACACATGTACAAACATCATCATACTTGGTCAATTATTTGGTCAAGAGCGGACTCATCCAGTGCAAGATCAGGATTGTCTTGAATGAGTGCTACAAGAAATTGCTTGATTTCACTACGATCAATGTTTCCTGTGTTGCCAATGTCATACACTCTAAACGAAACTGTGTGTGAGAGGGGGGGCAGAGGTGAGGAGGGGTAGAGGTGAGGAGGGGTGGTAAGAATGGTGTGGTCAATCATCAATCATCAAAACAAGAGCGCTGCAAGCATGAATAGGTGATGCATAGACATGGTGTACATAATATGGTTTGTTTTGCTACATGTCTTGTATTGCAGCAATTCCTCAACCCTTGCTCGTTGCTTTCCACCATTTCAACACCATACAACACTCTCCAGTCACATACAACCCCCATTTCTCACATTACAACCCCACATCAAACATCACGCTCAGGCCACCACATACAGTCGGCTTTTTGCTGCAGGGGGGCACTTGGGTGAAACACTGATAGGGAACGCACAAACTCTCCAAACTCAATAACAGAATTTTGTTTTGTGTCAAACATTTCAAATACCTGGGGTATATTGGGTTGTTGGGTGTGGGTATATTTGGCATGTTGGGTGTATGTGGGGGGAGGGGGGGGGAGGAGGGGCGTGGGAACATGTGCAATGGTGTGTGTACAGAGTCACAGAGTGTGTGTGCACAAGTACATACCAGTATGTGTGTGAGCAAATACACAATGCTGTATGTGGGCAACCATACACAACACAGAACACACATGGCAGATGTATTTCGTAGTGCACACACTTCATAACAACACCAACACCCTCAACCTACCCTCTCTGCAAAGTAGCTGTTGCGATTGTCTTTAAACAATGCCAACTGAAACTCATCCTTGTTTATCAAACCATCCTGTGTGTGGAGGGTGTGTATGCAAGGTGCTTGTGTGCATTTTGGGGGGAGAGGGCCATCGTCACCGATTGTGCATCATCAACACCACACATGATACATATGTTCCACACAAGGTCTGTATTGCAAATGCCTGGCACGCACACACAATATGCTGGCATTGCTGGCAAACACCCATTGGCAAGCATTGGATGATTCTCCACCTACCAGATGCAGAGCACTGCTGAGGCTACGGTACAGTTCCTTGAGTGACAACACCTCGTCCAGAGTGACTGTTATTGTGTGGTGGGAGGACAGGTAATACACAGTACATCATCTGCCTCCATTCACACCACCAGCACCACGCACAGTTGGTTTCTGCTGCGAGCTGCTCAGGGCGATCATCGTCGGACTGTGTGACAGTGATTCCTAAAGATGTTTTCTTTGGTAGTGATGGCTGCTTTGGTGGTGGTGATGTAGTTTTTCTTGATGGTACGTTGTCAAAAACGGGTGTGTCCACAGTTTCCACTGCTTTGGATGCTCCACACCCCATCTTGCAGTTACTAAGCTATCAACAAACGCGTTGGTGCTGTACGTGTATACATAGTGTACATAGTCGGTATTGATCGTGAGGCTGTTTTGGCCAAAAACCTTGCAGGATGATGGAATAATGAAGGGTTTACACAACCTCAACCAACGTATGTGTAGCTAAATGCGCAAGTAGCTATATGCAACAACAATAATCACACAGCGAAATAGTCGCGTCAAATGTATCACGAATGATCATACAAAAACACCACACACAACTCACGTACTCCCATCGGTCACCGGCAACAACCCTGCTGCAATCAACTGCGCATCCATCTTGCGCATCGCCACATAACTGTCATACATGGCCACCACCGCAGTGATAAACCGACCCGCGTGCTCGAGGCTGGGAAAGTGTCGAGAGCGCACGTGCACTGAGACCAGCTTTTCCAACATCATCTGTATATATACAGCGAGATCGATAAGGAGTGTCTTGTTGCTGTTTATCATCTCAAACACCATCTCAACACCCTCCTCACACACCTGGCATGATGCATCACACTTGCGCTCGAGCGCCTTGGACAGACGCAGCAGCAACCCAAAGCGATCTTCAGGCCCAGCATCAAACATTCGAAACTCTGGGTGGTAGAATGACCATCCTGGGTCTGTCATGCCATACCCTGCCTTCCACAGACATATACTAATGAATGCATCACCACCTGTGGGTATTGTAACCGGGTGTTGTGGGTAGGTGGTGACCGGAACAAACAGCATGGGGATGCATGTGCACAGGACAACAACACACACACATGAAATACTCAAACATGCACTGGAACCCTCCATACACCACCACCCCTACACACACGCACCTGTGCTTACATCACCCTGTATACACTTTTCCACAAACGACAAGTCCACCTTGCGCAGGAGCCCCACGGATATGATCGCCCCCGACCCACCATGCATGCTGTACGTGCGTTGTGGATGCCGAGGGATGTCACACCCACCGTGAAACACATCGGCAAATTCTGGCAGTGTGCATATGAGTTGGGGTGTGCATGGGCAGCCTTTGTTTGCCCTGTAGGGGGCTTTGGACACGTCAACACCTGCTTTTGTTTCATCAAAGTGGCATGGGAGACATCGTGGGGCATCGTTGCGGGGGTGTATGGGCATCTGGGGCTGAGGGCACCACCAATAGTGATCTGTAGGGTGTGTGTGTTGGGTATGTAATGAGGGGGGGGGGGGGGGTATGTTTTGGGTGTGTGTTGGGTTTGGTGATGCACAAGGGTTTGGGTGACGATAACAACAACAAAGACAACACTGTAACTTTTCATCATTCAACACAAATCACGCACCAGTGCCATCATACAACACAAATCACATACCACTGATAAAGTATGGTATTTCTGGGTCAAAATCTTGTAGCAGGTCAAGGATGCCATCTAAGAAAAACAACGTATCATCATCACCATACAGCATCCACTTGTATGTCGCACCAAGGTACTGTGCGGGTGGTTGGGTGCATGTTTGTGCAGTATCAACACCATATGTACTCAATTCATATGCGGTCGTACATCAACCGGCATCTTATCAACATATATGTACTGCATATGTACCATATTGTCCCATCAATCGTCACCCACACCCACACACCTTGTGTGCCAAGAATGGAACAACTGCAGCACGCACATCCCCTGGGTAGAGGGCCCTCAAAGGGGGCTTGTCGTCTGGGTAGTACACCCATGTCTCCCCATGCACCTCACCCTCGCGAACGAGTGCGTGGCTGGGTGTGGAGTTGGTTGCTATGATGGTGCGTATACCCTTGCGCCAGGCACGTCCAGCTTTGGCAACCACCGTGTGTGCGTCATCGATGGGCAGTGCCACGACAATATCGTCGCGGGTGAGTTTGCTACGTTGACAATCGACTGTAAATAACCAAGTTGATACTACAAGGATCACGTGGAATGAATGCATGATAGGTTACTTCAACTTGGCTGCTGTGGTGGGATGTTTGCTACACGATGCTTGGCAACTGTTGGTATTTTCCCGATGCACGCTGTCATCTGCGTGGTTTTGCTACTGATTGTGTATCTATATCTGCCTTGGTTGATGGTTTTTCATCAAGCAGCTATGTAAATGCCTTGTGTGCGGTGCAATCCGTTTGGAGAGAAGGTTGTACTGATGCGTACTGTGCAAGACCTATTGTGTAGGAATTGCTTGGTATGAGATGATGAGCATGTTTGACCGGGAATCCCGCACCGCAAGACGAAAAAAGGGTTTATTGCAACGCTGGCCACACCAGCAGCGCACATCACAAGCCAACCATCCGAGCATCTTGATTGGTGCATAGTACATTGCCACGTCAGATCTATACGTCTTGTGCGTGATTACTGGCTCATGCAGCACGAGTGGAAAGTGCATGATCAGCATCTCTCGAAAGAAGGCGCAGTAAGGAGCTTTTTCAACCCTGTGCTGCCGTTGCAATAAGGTGCGTTTGGCTGTGTGTGGATATGGATGGAGTGCACGCGCTTTTGTGATCGCCAACGACTGCATGTCAACTACACGCAACATTGAACTCGCGGGTTTGTTGTCAACCCGGTTTGGGCTGATGGATGGTGTGGGTGTAATGCACTGGACATACATGCGTTCGAAACCTGAAGATCATCCAAGGATCCACTCACAGTTGTTGATGGAGCGCACACCCTCACAACGTATCGCCAACAGGAAGCAAGGTAGTGCGTATGCGCAATTGCAGTGTGATTAGTACAGGATGTGCAGTCATACACGTGCTCACACAGATGCAAGGACCCCTGTGGCAGCCACAAAAACGCCACAGAATGGTGGGCGTTCAGGTGGAACACATGTGCAACAGTGCGCCAACGCTGCATGTGATACACAACAAGGTGATGGTTGATTGTGAGCATGTGAGCATTGGCTGACCAATGTTGGACACCGAAACACCATAGCTTTGTTCTGTACCATAGCTTGTTGTTGGTCAACAAAAACACCAACCCAAGTCACATCCCCACAACAGGCACACTCGCAGCAAGCATGCACAATGCGCAACACACATCACACGACAGACCCCTCTTGCACACACCTATGGGCCCCTCTCCGATGGACCCCTCTCCACGCGCACGAAGCCTCCGCAGCAATGGTCGGGCCACCAGTGATGATGCTGTGGAATGTACACCCCCTCATGAAACACAGCATGGGCACCAACAGCAGGCATCATCCACCCCAGCATCCACCCCGGCCAGACGGAGCAGGGGCAGTGGGGAGCGGGGTTCAACAACACCACACAAGCGACGCAGAGCAGCAGTGAATGTGCATGTATCGACCATGGCTGTGCGTGACAGGAGTGGGGGGCGCGATGGTGGTGGTAGGGATGAGATGGTGCATGATTGTCCCGGTATGTACATGTGTTTGCATTTGCTTGTATGATGATCATGGTGGTCGTGGCGGTCCAGGATGTGTATGTCCATCCACACTCCTATGCATCACGCACCCATCACCCATCCATACACCTGCACATCACTCACATCACCCATCCATACACCTATACATCACCCATCCATCTCTCACATCACACACAGGCCTGCCCACTGCAAGAGACGCTGCTGCTATACTACCACCAGCAAATGCAGCACCACAATCAGTAGACACAGCACCACAAGAAACAGATACAGCACCGCCACCACCCACCGCCACACCCCCCACCATCCCACCCTCCACCAACCCACACCAACACCCCAAAAACACCCCCTCACGCCCACCACCCACTCCCAGTCGCACAGCACAGTGTCTTGTGGCAGCAGCAGCTGTGTGTTGTCAGGCATCACTATCAGCTACACTACTGTTGAGTGCTGCTGATCAACAGCATGTGGCTGGGATGCTTGTGGGGGGAGGGGACCATGGTGGGAGTGGTGGGGTGGGAGTGGGGAGGATTGATCAGAGGGTGGGATCAGGGAAGGGGGTGGGTGGTACCGACAAACAAACCACCTCACAACACAAATGCCTCACACAACTACAAACCACAAGTGAGGGAGATACGACACACACACAATGTGCCACTGGTGATGGTGGACGCGTCGATGTTGCTGCTGGCAATGGTGATGATGCTCGACATGATGATGCGCAATATAATGATGCGCAAAATGCACCCACACCCACCCATGCTGATGTCACTGGTGTACCACACACACATGGTGGTGAGGTGCTACCCCCTGTAGGTGTAGCTGATGCGATACCACCAAGTACAGGTGTATTACCAAGTACAGGTGTATTGCCAAGTACAGCCCCACCCATGGCACCTACCAATGCAGCGACACAAGGGGTGGCGCATCAAGAGTTCTCCCTGTCAGACATAGCAACAGCAGCATGTGGGCAATTGGCAACGCTCCAGCACGCACTGGGTGACCTTGCACATGCACCGTTGACCACCATTGACCATGCTTTGACCAGTGGGCGGGGTGGCAAACGGTATGATCATGGTTGTCAAGTGGTGTTGTAGTGCTGTTGTGGTGGTGTTGTGTGTTGTAGCATGAAACAACAGGTTGATAACCTATGTGTGCATCGCATGGTGTATGACAGCAACATCACGCCACCATGCTGCTTCCACACCCCCACTATCACCACCACCACAGGCGTACCCCCACACCCACCATCCCCCCCCTCTCACTCGACCCAGCAATCACATCACCAGTACAAGGCCTCCCTCAAACAACCCACATAAAACACAGTCTCCAGCGACTTGCAACATTGGGTGATACCAGTCAATTGCTGCTACTACTGGGATTTCTGCTACAAGCACCAGCACCTCCCTATGGTGCATTGCATGGGTCGCAGATAGCGAGTGCTGTGCGACCATTGACCAAGGTGTGGGTGGTGGGTGGGGAGGAAGGGAAAACATGGAGTATGATGCACATGTCTGTGTGTGTTGGTACATGTGTACATGCACATATATGCATAGAGCCACAACAATTGATGTACACAACAATACACACAAATACACACACATGTGTATACCCGACACAACCCACACACATCACATACAACCACATGTATAAACACACACAACCCACCACACACAACCCACATCACATACACACACGTATATGCATGTATATGTATACCCGACAGTACCCTCATCACACACACACACACACACAGTTGCACAATGCTGATGTTTCTGATGCTGCACGACAGCTGCTACACAAGTGGAGAGGGTCTGCTGTGGATGATGCACTGCTGGTAGCCCATGATGCACGTGTGGGGGCTCCAGGTGGGGGGGCTCCAGGGTGTGAGCACCATGATGCAGGTAGAGGGGTTGCGTGTGAGCACCATACACACCATACTCCTCATGCAGACACAGCAATTACTACTGCAGCAACCGTAGCAGCAACAGCAGCACATGTGTCATCAACACCAGCAGCACCACCACCAGCAGCAGCACCACCTCCAGCAGCACCACCAGCAGCAGCAGCACCACCAGTAGCAACAAAATCAGGAAAAACAGTACCTAGAGGAAATAAAAGGGGAAAACACGCTGCAGCAACAAGGAAAAACACCCACCCACCAGCACCACCACACCCATTCCCAGCACCACCAGTGTTGTCTGACATACAAGCGGCGGCACGTGTGGCTGTGTCAGACAGGTTGGGTGTTGCTGTGGATGTGGCACATGAGGCAGGGCGTGTATTGGGGCGTGTGCATCCAGGCATGATACAGTGTGAGCTACCTGCACTAGATAGGTGTGTGTTGTGTGAATGGTGTGTTGTGTGTCTTGTGTGGTCATTGTGTTGTGTGGTCATTGTGTTGTACATGTTGTGTGGTCATTATGTTGTGTGTATGCACGCCCCTCTTTACCCCAACACACACATCCCAACACTCACATCCCAACACACACACACGCAATCAGTTATTTACCCCCCCCCCCCCCTCCCCCCCCCCAGTTGGCTACCTGAGTCTGACCCTGTTACTATTGCCCTTGCCCACAACACACTTCCCATGAGTTTTGCAAGTGCCACAGCACGTCATGTGAGTGCCACAGCACGTAATGTATTGAAAGTCTTTGACTGGCCAGAACCGGGGGCCCCTCTTTCCCTGGGGGGGGACCTTGCGTTTGCATCCCCTCCACGCGGCCATACGCATACCAACAAACACATTGACCAAGTTGACAATCATATTATTGTGAATGATAAGGAGCATACCAATGAGCATAATAATAATAATAATAATAATAATAATAATAATAATAATAATAATAATAATGACAATGGTGGTGCAAAGGCACAAATCATGCATGGTGTACACGTACATGGTATGCATGGTGCACACCTACATGGTACACATGTGCCTGGGGCAAAAGGTGTGACCAATCAACATGGTGTGACACTATCATCATCCACCACTTACCCTGCACCAGCAACACACCATGGAGGAGGCCCCTTGACAGACATACCCAGTGGAGGTGGGGGTGGTGCAGGTGGTAATGTGCATGGTGGTGCTGCTTATGGGGGTGGTGGTCATGGTGGTGGTGTGCATGGTGGTGTGAGGGTGAAGCAGGGTTGGAGTCACAGGGAGCATAGGGCATGGTTGGGCGTGTTGAGGGCGTATGGAAAGGATTGGGCTCGACTACAAGCTGCATTACCAAATAGGTGTGATTATTATTATTATTATTATTATTATTATTATTATTTTGTTTGTTTGTTTGTGTGTGTGTGTGTAAACCCACTTACACAGTGGGGTTATGTGTGTGAGTGTGTGTGTATGAGTGTGTGCATGTGTTGGGAGTGTGTATGGTGTATAATATGAGCACAATACAAACACATCTCCTGATCAACCACCACCACAACCACCACCACAACCACCACCACAGATCAATGGCAGCCATTAAAAACTACTGCAGCAACCACCGCACAGCTGTTGCAGCAGCATTGGATGAATATCACACCCGCCGTGCACTCGAAACTGCTACCGCTGCCACTACTACAACCACTGAGCACACCCCCACTGCTGGGCACCACTCTGGAGGGTTTCCCCAGGGTCGGGGGGTTTACACAGCACCAGGAGCAGCAGCAGGAGCAGGAGCTGCTGCTGCTGCTGGTGTTGCAGCCCCCCCCCCTGGTGTGGGTGTGGGTGTGGGTGTGGGTGGTGTTTCCCCCATGATTTCAGCGGCCCCCCTGGTTGTAGATATGGATGCCCAGGATTCCTTGTTGATTGAAAACAGAGCAGGCCTGGGTGATGGTCTGTTGGGCAGTTGGAGCTCTGCGTCTGGGCTGTTGAACACACCAGAGGGGGGGGGAGGTGGAGGTGTGGGGGAGGGTGGAGGAGGGGGGGATGTTGTGACGCCATACATGGGGGGGACGCCGTGTGTACCGAGGCAACTGGTATGGGATACTGTGAGGGGGTGATGCTATGTGACGATGATGTGTGGGATGGTGGTGCGTGTGTGCAACATGATTGTGTATGTTAAACATGAAACCACATACATGATATTCACCATGGTACCTATATACATGTATACCCTTTACTACCCACACAGGATCTCTGGACAACCCCAAACACCATACGCTACACACTGAGCCCATTGGAAGGTGCTGCTGCGGTTGATGGTGCTGCTGCTGATGGTGCTGATGGTGGTGCTGCTGACGTGGGCCATACCGTGCAGGAGTAACGGCCGCTTGGGGAATGTGGAAATAAAAGGGGAGAAAGGGGAAAGGAAATGAAAATTATGTTGACGAGTACATGTGCCTGTATGCGCATGTACCCACATACTCGTCTGTGTGCCTAGAGTCACGACCATGTTGCTGTTGTTGTTTTTCGTGAGAGTATGTCTAGGTTTATATCGTTGACGTGTATTAGGTTGAATGTTGTGTATATACGTATTTGCAAGTCGTAGAGTTTCATTGACAAATCACTTTGACTATCTTTACCGCACAACACAAAGAAGACAAGGAAAAAACAGGGGGGGGGTTCACCATGAGCATTCATCATGTGTACACAACTTTCACGTTTGCTCACTTCACTCACACACTACGCACTACCATGTCCACTCACACACCAAAAAAAGAGAATCCCCGGAAGAATCCCTCTCATCCCAAGTATGGTTTTTCCTTTTTAGGTCGGTCAACAACCCCTTTGACCGCCCCCACAGCCTCTTCCGCTGCATGCTGCAATGCACCCAATGCAGCAGCACCAGTGCACTGCAACGATGCCAGGGCGCCCTGGGCCCCCTGCTGAATACCTGTCAGGGGGCTCCCCTCTGTTTTCACCTCAGCAGTGGTCCCTGCAGCAACCTTGGTGGTGGCTGTGTTGTTGCCTGCGTTGTCTGCAACAGTCTTGCCAGCAGGCAGTGCTCGCTGTACCCTGGCTGTAACTGCACGCTGCAGCTGCCGCAGGATTTTCCCAATGTCCTCGGCATCCACGGCATCCCCATGTGCTTTCCCATCCTGCACACTCTTTTTCCCACTACCACCACCACCACGCAGCAGAACCTGCACACCGACCAACAACACAGCAACTTTAACCATGCCCTTGTGTTGTTCTGATAGTGACTCCCACCAGTTGTCCATGGCATCCTTCACAGGCTGCACACGCTCTGCAGTGGCATCCCGCAAGCGAAGTGCATGACTGTGCACTGCCCCACCTGCACGCTGAATCTGGTGCCCTGTTGCATGTGCTACAGGTCCCACTTTTTCACCCACCTTGGCGGCTGCATTGCCCACGTGATGGCGCACCACACCACTGGCATCCCCCACGGCATGACCCACCGCTTCGGCAACGTGTGACACAACATGCTGCACAGTGCCCACAGCCACCACTGCACCATCACGTGCTGCTGCTGCTGCATGACTACCGTGGTGTTTTACCACCGCAATGGCATTGCCTGCATGATGGACGGCAATGGACGCGGCATGCTGCACATGGTGCACGGCGTTGGCAGCATGGGGGCCCACGTGATGCTGCACGGCTGCTGCTGCATGCTGGACTGCGTCTGCAGTTGCTTTTGTGGCCTTGTGCACCGCATCCAACACAGCCCTGATGATGGGGATGAACGGTGATGTGGTGTATGTAACATGTTGGACGTCACGTGCCACAACCCCATACCTCAAAAACCCTTGTCGATGGCTGTCTGCCCGCTCTGACAAGCGTGACACCTGCTTTGCAAGCTCCCTCACCTGTGTGGTCATCTCATTCAACTTTGTTGTATCCCCACTTTGCTTGTTCGACAGGGCCTTGGAGAGCTTCTCTGCCGTGTCAAGGTGCTGGCTGAGGGTCTTGGTGACGGTGTCCAGTTGCTCAATCACCTCCTCCTGTGAATGCAGGTTTGTGTGGCAGGATAAACAAGCACAAGGTGCACCCCACCCCGTCTATATACCAAGTCGTCGTCTTCCTTCTTGGCGATTTCCGCAACAGGTGCCTCCACGACAGGTGCCTCCACAATTGGTTTTGTGACGGTGTCCACCTGCTCAATCACCTCCTCCTGTGCCGTGTATGCAGGTTTGTGTGACGACAAACAAGCACAAGACCACCACCCCTCACCCAATTATACCAAGTCGTTTTCTTCGTCTTCCTTCTTGGCGATTTCCGCAACAGGTGCCTCCACGATTGGTTCTGGTGCTGGGGGCTCGGGTGCAGGCGTGGATGGTGCTGCTGTTTCTGGATTTGCGGGCGCCTCTGGAGCGGCATCGTTTGTTTTAGGTGTTGTAGTAGCTGCAGCTGCTGCACGTTGTTGTTGCTGCCCACCTCCTCGTCCTCCTCCACCACTATTGTTCCTCCTTTTCTTCTTTCCTCCACCACCGCCTTGCCTCGGCGCTGAAGACATGCTGTGGTTCGATTGACCAAGCCCACGCGCTTTGCCGCTTTCCACAAGCGCAATGTTTTTTTGTCTGAGAATGTTACAATGAGTGTATTAGTGTCAGGGATGTATACAAAAACCAAAAAATTGCAATCATGATTTGCATTCATCATTTCGGGGGTTGGCTCTGAAACTCTGGGCTGTCAAAGTCGAGGCGTTGATCGAGCTTGTGCTCCACCAACCCCCCGTCTAGGTTGGGATCAAGCAACACATCCTGCACCTTGACACCTGAAGAGTGTGGGGCGTGTGTGGGTGGGCATGCGCATGGACACATGGGCGGGATGTGCATGTCCACCATCACTACTCAAGTGTGTGATGAGGGGTATCCCAAATAGCAGCACACAATCATCATCCTACCTGATGCGGGCAACCATTCTTGAAATGCTGTGCTAGGATCCTTGCGTTCCACCATGGACACTGCATGTGGCTGGGGCTCAATTGCATACATCTGTGGTGCGTTGTGCGGGTTGTATGTGTGCAGGTTGTATGTGTGCAGGTTGTATGTGCATTGTGCAGGTTGTGTGGGGTACACACACACAGTGCACACACATAAAGTACATACACATAGTGCACACACATAGCATACACCAAGCACAGTACACAAGCACACACCTGTTCGTTTGACTTGGGTGAGGGGCTGGGTTTGGGTGACGGGGACCACATTGCTTTGAATGCAAAATCTGTGATGGGCTCGTGTTCATTCCTGTGAGAAAAAGGGGTGTGTTTAATTGTGTATGCGTATGATGTGTGTGTTTTATTGTGTATGCGTATGATGGGTTGTGTGTGGCTTGCATTACTACAACAGCACCCATGCATCCCCCCCCAGCAACGACAACAAGCCCTATTGCACACACACCCAGCATCACCAAACAACAGCAGCTCACAATAACACAAAACGTACACGAGCTCATCCCCAGTGCCCTCATAGTCTGTGTACTGATACCCACGAGCACCACCACCACCACCACGAGCACCACCACCACCAACACCACCATGGTGTGCATGTTGAATCCGGGAGGCTAGTTGACCATAGTAGTGGGGGTGATCATGCTTTGTTGGAGTACCCACAGCACGCAATGCTGTGTGCGGGGGTGTACGTGGTGGTGTGGTCATGGTGTACGAGGTGGGTGTATGAGATTGGTGTATGAGGTTGGTGTGTATGTGTGTATGGTGCCCATACACATGCTGTTTGCAACAGACACATACACTTTTCATGCACAACAGTATGCACTTGACACTTCACCATGCACACCCCCCGCTCCCCCCAACCCCCAACCCCCAAAACAACACCACCACCACCACCCAACTACCACCCACCTGCATTGCTAGCATGTCCCCTCCCCACGTATGCCTCTCCTGTTGTATCATAATGATGCTCCACACCCTCTTGTGTGCAATCACGACCAAGCAGGTGTTCCACCACCACCACCAGCATGGAGTTGGCCCACTCAAACACAGGCCGAGTGCATTTGGTAAGGTCATGCACCAAAACACTCTCATGCATGAGACCATTGCCACACTGCATGCTGAGGAGCTGTGTGGTGGGGGTTGTGGGGCGTTGTGTGGGTGGGTGGGGTGGTTGTTGTTGTCAGGGGTGGTGGGGGGGGAATGAGAGGGACACTGTGCAATACGAGGGCCCGTCCAACAACACACACCCAAATGCAACTCAAACACCAATCAAACAACTCAAATACCAAACAACACACAAACCACACCAAACAAAAACAGAAACAGCACAGTCTTACCCCTCCCAAACACACCCACACACCCACATCCACACACCCACATCCACCCCACCACCAGGACAACCATACCGTGCGCACAATCTGCACCTGTCGTTCCACATCCCCCCCCCCCATAGTCAATGCCTCTGTCATCAACCCCAGTGGCCACACATACCCCGTTGGTGTGTGCTTTGACGCCAACCCACTCACATTCCCCTGCACCACAAAATAGTCATTCTCCTTGGAGAGTACAAGCGCCCGTGTTGCAGCATAGACAGTTGCATCATATGGGTACCCCAGCAGCGGTATCGCCAGCAGAGAAGGTACATTGGGGTCATCCGTCCCCACCAACACCCCACCCAACCCATCCACTTCATACGCATACACGCGTTGACCATTATGGTTGACCACACCATGCGTTTCAATGCCCTGTTGGATGGCTGCAGCCAGGCGAGCAGCATCGAGGGAGAGGGCGTGGTGGTTCCAGAGGGCGGTGTTGAGGTCGATGAGATGGCGTAGGGATGCCATGGCGAACATGTTGGCGGGAATGTTGTAGCCATAGGTTTGGGGGTCGTCGCTGGGACGGAAACCACCCCAGATCATACCTGTAGTGTAGTGTGGGGGGAAGATGAGGGTTAGAAAGGCCACACCCCCTCATCAACACACCCCCTCATCAACACACGCCCTCATCAACACACGCCCTCATCAACACACGCCCTCATCCCCCCTTTTTCACACAACACCCCACCACCACCACCACACACACCCCACACCCCTTTCACACATACCAGTGTACCCCACCGGCTTGCCCAACCCCTCTACGCCATGTAGCTCAGGATACCTATAGCTCTCACTACTGTTCCCATGATGCTGCTCTACCAGCCACGCCCCTACCTGTGCAAGTACTGCTGACAGCACCCCACTCTCCTTGAGTACACTGTGTGTAATGCTGTGTGATGCTGGGGCATAGTGGTAGTAATTGTACAGGGTGTTGAAAAAGTAGGCACCACTGTCCACCTCAAAATTGCGTGTACCTACCCACCCCGCTCGACCTGGGGGGGAGTTGGGGGGAGGGGTTGGTTGAGGGGATTTGGAAGAGGGGGGGAAGTGTACAGGGGTTGGTCCATTTGTGTGTGTGTTGACCAATTTCATGTGTTTGTTGACCAATTACATGTGTGTGTGTTGATCAATTACATGTGTGTGTTGACCATTTCCAGAATCATCCAACCACACATACACAACCACACACACACACATACCCCACAACTTGGAGTCCTTGTTCAACCCCTGTACATGTTTCCACTCAAGTGAAAATGCACATGCCCATGGGTCTTGTTGTATGTAGTATGCCATTTGTCGTATACCCCCTTCAACAATGCCCCTCAGGAAGGGTAGCTGCTCCTGTAAGTGATGGGAATTGTAAGTGTATGTACTTGATGGGTATGTACTTGATGTGGGTGTTATTGATGGGTATGTACTTGATGTGGGTGTTATTGATGGGTATGTGATTGATGGATACAGTAAATGTATGTACGTGATGGGTATGTAATTGATGGGTATGTAATTGATGTGATTGGTAATATATGCAGTACGTGTATGCCACACATTAAAAAAATACGAGCATGATTGATGATGATGCATCATGACCCAGGTATCATAATACCCAGCAACGTACCATGCGTGGCATCAACACAGCAAGCTGTACTGCTGCATCTCGAACCCACATTTCCTGGTGTGCATGGGTACGTGTCACTAGCTGGCCATGTGGTTATCATATGTTGATCATGCTTTCCAATACATGTGTACCCCCCCGGAGCAACGTACTGGCATGTCGCCGGTCTTGACAAACACCAGGTTGCCTGAATCACGAACCACGATAGACTCCAAGAGCGAGTGAAACACACACCTGGGTGTAGTATGGTGTGTTGGGTGAGTGTATGGTGTGTTGGGTGGTCGCGCGGGTGTTGAGGATGTCTGTGAAACCCACCCATCCCCTCCAATGTAGTACCTCCCACAAAGCTTCATGAGTGCATCCTGCTCCTCTGCGGACAATGCATTCCAGAGTGCGCTGGCGCTTGATGCATCACTTTGATGGACACCTGCTGCCCAAACATCCACCCTGTCCAGTGCCATCTTTTCCTTGTCCAAACCATCGTGTCGATGCTGTGTGGCACGATTCCAATGGCCATCGTGTTGTGGACGGAGTGGAGCAAACAACGGTGCTGCGCCAAATCTTGGTTGTTTGGGTACCAAAAGCAAGTAGGAAAACGCAACGAATGCAAACAAAAACAACACTATAATGAATGGAGGCACTCTTCTTGTTGTCTGTGACACGTGCTGACGCATCCACGCTGCGGGGGAGGCCCTTTGCATCGTAGAGTGATTGGTTGATTCGGGGGGTTTTGGATTACATGCTGATATGCTAGCAATACATCTTGCTGATCAATGATGAGATTATTTTTTTGTGCAAGATCGTAAGTCAAATTGCACGACAAATTACACGACTCACACGTGGCACTCGCACCCATCTTTTTTACATCTTTTGGATGAGCACCGCATTTGCCAAACCAGCACCCTCAACAGTCTCTGCATCATCAGCCATCTCCTTGGGAGGAAACGCCGTCGTCAACTTGTACGCAGCAGGCATGTCGGGGCGCGCAGCAGCAATAAAACTGTATGTGGAGGGGGGGAGGGTGACACGTGTGTGTTGTGTGCAAACCGACACGTACAGCAAGAAACATATCTACAGACACTCCTCCTATCAATACACACCACCACCATCCTCCTGCACCTGCGAACATCTCCAATGGTATGTGACAGATTAAACCGTGCAACCATCCTCGAGCCATCCGCCAATCGCAGCTGCAGGCTTGTTGTAGGCTGACCCTCATCCACCCCGCTCCATGTTGCCCCCCCCCCACCACTACTACCACCACTACCACCACCCGCAGTAGGTCTTGATGCCTCGGATGATGTCCCTGAGGGTGCGGTATCATCTGTCAGCTTGCGCCCTGCACCAGTAAATGCAGTGTATCGTGGCTTTTCAGGTTCTGCATAGTCTTCGTCTTTGCGCAGCATGTTGACTGTGACCTGCACGCTGCGATCTGCTGGTTCCAGCTCTTGGGGGCACTCGCCACGCTGGATGCTTTGCAAAAAGGGGGCATTGGCGGGATCATCAATGTGACGCGCAGGACCTGGTGATGTGTGTGTGGAGGTGGTGTGGGTAGGATTATATATGTACGGGCAACTGCATACAAGTACACCACCAGTACCATCATCAACAGTAAAGACGCCGTTGCGGTAGAATGCAATCACATGTGCCAATGGTCCCTGTGGTGCTGCTGGTGCTGCTGCAGGAGGTGCACCCACGCCACCCACATGGGATGACCCAGCGGGATCACCAATGTCGGCCAAAGTGCGTGCCCGTCCTGCAAATGCTGCAAAACCAGCCCCCTGTGATGCACCGTGATATCCAGGTACGCCCCGTAGGTCATCTGCAACACCATCCGTGGCGCCACGACGGCGGGCATTGTCAAACAGCTCTTCTATGCGTCCTTGGGGTGTGGCTCCGGGTGGTGGGGCGCCCTTGACCACCTGACCACTGTATAAGAATGGTGGTGGTTGTACCAGCACACACAGGGATAACAAGACGTGTGGTCTATTCCCAAACACCACTACCTTTTCTCGCCACCAGCATAGTATTCGTTGTGATCGTCATCATCGTCTTCCTCGCCCTCGTTTACGATATCAGCAAAACCCCGCACGTTGCGTGTTGCTGGTGGTTGTCTGGGTGCTGCAGGACGTGCAGAGGTGGATGATGGAGCAGCAGCAGAAACTTCTGCAGGTGCTGATGCTGATGGGGGTGGTCCTGCCTGCCCTCCCGATGCAAAAAAGCTGTCCACTGCAGCCTCGATGTTGTTGTTTGTGCTCTCAAGAAAGAATGCAGCCGTCTCTGGGCTTGCACCTGTCAATGCCACAAACTGAGCTACACTTGGATCATCCATTGTTGAATGTGCTGTTTTGATTGTGTGGGGTTGATTGTGTGTGGCAATTGTTGCATAAAGGTTACACACTGTTAATGGAAAAACTGTTATATATTGCATCAAGGCAACATAGTGGGTCATCGGAAACAACGGTGGAGGCACCCACCAACGACAAGAACTTGTACATCCAACACTGCCAGCAGCACACCAGCAGCATGATCCACCACCCTACTACAGATCATCTGGCTCCTGTACGCGTGTGGGCTTGATGGTCGGCATAAACTCATCACTCTCATCCTGCACAGTGTTCGCATCCATAGGCACTGGCTCTGCCATTGGCAACTTCTCTACTGCATATGCAAGCTCTTTTCTATCCTGGTCAAGGTCAATCACCACCCGGTTGTCATCAGTCAAATCTCCAGCGATCAACATCTCCGACAGTCGCGTCACCACATGCTGCTCCAGCCATCGCCGCAGTGGACGAGCACCAAACTTGATATCGTACGACTGCTGCACGACATAATCAAGGGCAGCATCTGTAAACTGCAGCTTGATGTTGCGATTGACCAGACGCTCCCCGATGAGATGGGCCTGGGATGGGGGTGCGTGTATGTTGTACAACCACAAATACACCCCTGTATTTTGACACCACCCTCACCCGCACCTGCAACCCAGCCACGTGTCGCAGCTGCGCCGGTGTCAAGGGATGAAACATGACACAATCATCAAGCCTGTTCAAAAACTCTGGTCGGAAATGTCGATGCACCACCCCCATCACCGCCTGGCGTGCAGCCGCCAGCTGCTGCGGGGTGGGCCCCTGGGACCCCTCTGCGGCCGCCAGCAGCAGCTCTGACCCCAAGTTGGACGTGAGGATGATGACTGTGTTGGCAAAGGACACCAGGCGACCCTTGCCATCAGTCAGACGCCCATCATCAAGCACACCCAGGAGCACATTAAACACCTCTTCATGTGCTTTTTCCACCTCGTCAAAGAGCACCACACTGTAGGGTTTGCGGCGTACAGCTTCTGTCAGTTGTCCACCTTGTTCGTGGCCCACATAGCCGGGGGGGGCGCCTATCAGACGACTGACACTGTGCGACTCAATGTACTCAGCTGTTTTTGTTATGGAAGGGGGTAGGTGTATGGGAATGTGTGGGTGTTTTGGTGTGAGAATGATGGGAACAGTGTGGTATGTGTCATCATGCATGGTACAAAATGATGGGTGCTATTGGTACGTTTCACAACACAAACATGTTGAATGCTTCAACACCATATCATCATCATCATTCCCCTTGCATCCATGACCACCCTCCAAAAAACACCCCCACCCACACCCCCAACAACATACCCATATCAATACGAATAATCTCTTTATCAGAGTCAAACAGCTGATACGCCAACGCCTTGGCGAGCTCCGTCTTGCCCACCCCAGTGGGCCCCAAAAACAAAAAACTGCTCGGCCGTTCCCGGCCACCCAACCCCGCCCGGGACCTCAACACAGCCTCTGCAACAGCCTCGACTGCCTGGTCTTGCCCTATCACACGTTGGTGCAGGTAGTCTGCTAGGTGTAGCAGCTTGTAGCCTTCTGCCTGTTGAAGTTTGGTGACGGGGATGCCAGTGGCTCGGGCGACGACGGTGGCGATGTCTTGCTCAGTGACGATGTCGTGGAGCATGCTGTTGTGTTGAACCTGTGTTGGGGGGGGGAGGGGGGATGTTGGGGGGGGCGTGTGGAGGGGTGCTGGGACATGTTGTGTTGGGTGTAGAGAGGCCCACAAACCCACAAACACCCCCAGACAAAGAATACCATAAAACACACACAAACACACACAAATATGCACCCATGCACACATACACCCACACACCAACATACACACAAACACACCCACCCACAGAAACACCCCCCCACACACACATACACGCACATACAAACACACCCTCACCCACAAATTCACCTCCACCCACAAACACCCCACAAACACCCACACCTGTCCCTGCTTGTATGCAATCTGTTCCTCTGTCTCAGCCAATGACCCATACTTGATATCAGCCACCATTGCCAGGTCCATGCGTGCCTGTGCTTGTTCCAGTCTGACCAGCAGCTCATCACGTTTTCTCTGTAAAGCACGTAATTCATCCAACACTGCTTTTTCTCTGGGTGTGGTGGGTGTGGTGGTGGTGGGTGGTGTGGGGGGGTGGGGGTAGTTGTGCTGGTGATGTGGTGATGATAATAATGTGCTGGGGGTGCAATGAATAGCAAACACACACACACATGCACTTTCTACAAGCACCCCAAACACACACACACAAACACAAAATCTTTCTCTTATTATAAGCACCCAAACACCCACAACCACAACCACCCACATACTTATTATAAGCAGCCAGCAGGGGTGTCAACTTGTCCTGTATACCCCCCAACTCCTTCCTGACCTCCTCCAGACGCTGCTGTGACAGTGTATCTTTTTCCTTTTTCAATGCTGCTTCTTCCACCTGCAGGTTTATGGCATTGCGCTCCAGCATGTCTATCTCTTCGGGTTTGCTGTCCAGCTGTACTTGCAGGGATGCACATGCTTCATCTACAAGATCAATTGCCTGTGGGTGGGGGTCGGGTATGGTGGAGGTGCGGGGGATGCAGGGAGGGTGTGTGGTAAGGGAGAATGGGGAGAGAAGGTTGGGGTGGAGGGATAGGGGGGGGGGTGAGAGTTACATTATGTAGTCCGGTGTGTGACAGAAATGCACCACATCACACCACACATCCTCAAATACAACCCATGTACAACCCATGTACAACCCACATACAACCCACATACATACAGCCCACACACATACAACCCCTTGGTATTTTACAACCTATGAAAACCCACATACAACCCACATACACACCTTGTCTGGTAAAAAGCGGTTGGTTATGTACCTATCACTCAACTGTGCAGCAGCCACAAGTGCTCTGTCTGCTATTTGTACACCATGATACAGTGAATACCGTTCCTTCAAACCACGCAATATGTTGATGGTATCTGCCACTGAGGGTTCCCCAACCATCACCTTTGTGTTTTTGAGGGTGTACACAGGTTGTTAATGTTGTTGTTGTATTGTTGTATGTTCATGTGTGGGTGTATGATGCAATGCAGGGTATATGCCACACTTGTATCACCCAATGCTACTTCCTACACACATACACAGAGACACCAACATACTCCCACACACTCCCCCACACACTCTCCCCCACATCCCCACCCACCCACCCACTCCCACAATCACATACCGGCTGAAAGCGTCTCTCCAGTGCCGAATCCTTCTCTATGTGCTCTCTATACTCATTCAATGTGGTCGCCCCGATCATGTGCAGCACACCACGTGCAAGAAGAGGCTTGAGCAGGTTGGCAGCATCCATGGAACCTTCCGCCTTGCCCGCCCCCATTACCAGGTGGAGTTCGTCTACAAATAGGATGATGCGGCCTTTTGCCTGTGAGGGTATGTGGGTGTGAGGGTATGTGGGTGTGGTGAGAGGAGGGATGGTGTGGGTATGAGGGAAAAGTGGAGGGATACCTGTTGTATATGCAACATGTTACACAAACCAACCCCAAAACACCCACACCCACCCGCACCCACCAACATGCCCACACCAACACCCACAAAACACAACCTGTTGCACCTCCTGCAGCACAGCTTTCAATCGTTCCTCAAACTCCCCCCGGAACTTGGCCCCCGCAACCAAACTCCCCATATCCAACGATATCAACCGTGTGCCTGTCAAACTATTTGGCACGTCCCCCTTGCTAATGCGCTGTGCCAGTCCCTCCACGATAGCCGTCTTGCCCACACCAGGCTCACCCAGTAATACCGGGTTGTTCTTGGTGCGGCGGCACAGCACGCGTATCGTGCGTCGAATCTCCTCATCCCGGCCAATCACAGGGTCTAGTTGGGCAGCGGCTGCGGTGAGGTCGGATCCGTATTTGAGCAACACCTCATAATTTTGATCACCCGTCTGTGAATGTATGTTGCCTGTGGTGTTTCGGAGATCCCCTATTGATGCTACCAGTGCTGCTTTTTGTATGCCGGCTTCTGAGAGCGCTGAGGACACGTCCTTGGCATCGAGAAGGGCGCTGAGGACGACGTCCACCCCCAAGTACGCATCGCCCTTGTGGCGGGAGAGCTTGCCTGCTTCTTGGAGGGCCTTGCGGAAATCGGGGGTCGGGCTTGCTTCCGTGGGGGGTGGGGATATCTGTGGTGGGGTGGGTGTTGGTGTGAGGGTGTGAGATACTGTTGCACCCTCCATACTTGCCACCCACCTTGGGGATTTTGCCCAGTGCTTTTCGTAAGACCCTGCAGAGCGACTTGTATGCTTGCTCTCCAAATGTTCGAATGACACACGACTTGCCAATGCCCTCTGCATCTTCAAACAAGACGATAGCTGTAGATGATTGTAGAATGGTGATGAAACTCCGAAACTTTCGTGGGGGTGGGGTGCTATACAACCTCAGCAACGCGCACATGACACATGTGTCGGGTAACTGCATATGTACCTAAATGGAGTGCCGTGAGCTGCTGTTGGTCGTGATCAATGGCAAGCGAATGTGCACGACTGATGGCCTTGCTCAACGCTTCAGTAAATGTGGATGGATCCATCGCGTTGTGTTTTTGTGTGGTACTAATATGGCTACTAAATAGTGCGTGGTGCAGTACAGTATCAAAAATGTTATCAAAAATGTATCTCTAGAATCATCACAGTCATGCCCATCAGTCATCATTTTCCCAAACCTTTCCCACTTGCGTTGCCATACACAATCAGATTGGGCACCACTCGCCGCACCAGATCCGATGGCAGCGCAAAGTTGACCCCACTACTTCTTCCCTGTGTTGGTGTTGCACATACATCCCTGTTGTGCGGTATGTACTGTGTCATCACACACCATCATCCCATCATCCCGTACCGAGCCAGCACGCGTAAATGTGGCCACATTGATGCCCACCACCTGTCCCAATGAGTTTAATAACGGCCCCCCACTATTCCCTGCTGATATGGCTGCATCTGTTTGAATCACACCCGGGATCCGCTGCCCCGTGGGGCTGGGTATGGCGCGATTCAACCCCGACACCACGCCTGACGTCAAGGTCTTGTTCAACCCAGATGGATTGCCTATAGCGTAGACATACTGCCCCACACGAAGGGCAGAGGAGGAGGCAATGGTGGCGGGGGCGAGCATCTCGGGGGGGGCGTCAATTCGCAGCACTGCCAGGTCTGTGGGGGCGTCGGTGCCCACGAGGCTTGCATCAAATTGAGTGGCAGTACCCATGTTGTCGATCAACTCCACACGTGTGACCTGTGTTGAGTGGGGATTCAAGTGGTGGGTAGGCATGCATGGACATGGTCACAAAGCACACATGGACATGGTCAACACTCAATGACCTGTTTCCCAGTGGTATCCTTTGCCAGTCTTGATATACAATGATAATTTGTCACAATGTGCCTGTTGACAAAAATACGATCAATATATGGGAAATATGGGAAATATGTGTATGTCGTGCCCCCCATTTACACCTACATACCCGTACTTATCCCACACCAGCCCACTGCCCACTCCCTCAAGCACCTCCTCACCACTGCGCTCCACCTTGAGGTCGATGATACCCACCACGCTCGGCGCAGCACTTGTAAAGACGGACGAGGCATTGTCCTCATCGATGATGTATGCATGTGCTGGCAAATGTGTGGATGGCAGCAGGGGCGTCGCTGCCAGTGACAGACCAGCAGTGAGGAGTATCCTGCGCTGTAGATGCTGCTGCTGCTGGTGGGGGGGGGGGTGTAGATGCTGCTGCTGTTGGTGTTTTGCAGAGGCTATGCACATGGAGTGGGCACGATGGGATCTTTGGAGATCACACCCATGTTGTTGATGTGCAGAGTGCTGTCGTGCAAAGTGATACGTACGAGGTAGAAGCATTGTGCGTTGAGGTGTTGAGATTATAAGATGTGGCAATGGGATGTGCAGCTCTCCAGATGTGGCAATAATGTGCAACAATAAAAATAACAAACACAACACTAAACAAGAGTTTTCCTTATCAGGCATGCCCTCAGCACACATACACATTGAGGCACATTGAGACCTCCCCACAACCTGCCATCAAATGTCGTCGTCTACCAACAACACGCAGCCTGAAACGTGGCTGGACGCCAAGGGCTTTCTGGATGCTGTATTCAATGAGCTCCAGCCCGGGCAGATGGTGCACGATCAGCATTTCAACCTGGTGGAGGCCATGAGCGCTATCGAGATTGGCGATCCCAAGATGGATCAAGGTGCTCGCCTGGCCAACAGCCCTGATGCAGCCCTGACATTCCCACAGCTTCTGGATAAGTATGCACCAGTGGCAGTGGACCCGAGCAAGCTCCTGCCCGTGTGTGATGCCATGATGGCTGCAGAGGTTACGTGGCACAACTCTGCAACACTGCCACAGAGCTTGTTTTCTGCACTCTACTTGCATGACATCGACAGGTAGGTGTATGGATCTGATGGGGTCGATGTGCATGTGTGTTGCGGCCATTTGGTCAACATCTGCATGTGTGTTGCGGCCATTTGGTCAACATCAACACGGTCAACATGTGGTCAAACCATGGTCAACACACAGGGTACAGGCATCGCAGCCCCTCTTATATGCCTATTGTGTGGCTACCCTTGCAACATCAAAGGTAGTTCGTGACTTGCATCAACAAAAGAGCACCGTCACAGAGGTATGTGCATGTGTGTGGGTGGTGTACCATAGACATGTGGGTGGTATATTCTGTACCTGCAAAACGTTGCAGATTAGTATCAGTTTCCAGCATCACAACACCTCACCCAATCCCATGCGTCCAAGACAGTACACCATCAACACCCCCACCAAAAACAACACCAACACAGGATGAAGATTTCATAGCTGTTGGCTTTGGTCTCCCCCTGGAGCCCCCTGGCCTACCACTGGACCTGCAGTCAGTGTGCACCCTCATAGACAGCACGCTCACACATGCACTGGGACGCAATGGTTTGGCAAAAAAACACGGGGATGTGGCCAAGGGGATGGGGGCACGGTTGCGGTTTCGGAAAACGTTATTGCAGGTGTGTGTGTGTGTGTTGATGATGGGTGTGTATGTGTGATGTGTGTGTGTTTATGGTGGGTGGGTGTGGATGGATGGGTGTAGATGATAGGGTGGGGTGGTGGGAGGGTATGCATGTGTGTGAGGGTATGCATGTGTTGCTCCATAGTTCATTGCAAGTTCGTGACAGTACATTCACACACACAAACACACATACTCACACACATACCCACCCTCCCACCCAATCACACACAGGCACTCCATCTCTTGTCCAACCTACACAACCCCTCTGACTTACAAGCCGCACACAAGGCAGTACAAGATGCAGGTGCACATCTGGCTGCTATTGCCCAATCGTGTGCAGCCCTGGGTGGGAAGCAGTACAACCCCAAGGAGGGTATACATGCTGATGTGGCGGCACACCTAGCCATACCTGCACCACCGAGACCGATACAGGTATGTGTGGGTCCTGTGTGTGTGGTTGGTGTATGTGGTGGTGTGTTTGTGGGTATGAGGTGTGTGTAGCGTATGATGTGTTTGTGGTGTGTATTGTGGTGGTGCGTGGTTTTGGTATATGTAGTGCATAAATTGCAAGCAACGCTGTTCAGTATATTGTATGCTTTATGGTCCTTCTCATGATACAATACACCCTACCCAACTCACACCCCTATACTTCTACACACACACCTTGTACTACTACACACGCCCCTTGCAATGCACACCACCACCACCACCACCACCAATACACACCACCACCACCACCACCACCACCAACACACATCACCACCACACAGCATTACACGGTCCCGGACGCCCTAGCCTACTTTGACCACCTGTTGGAAGACCTTGCCTTTATTTCCCAACTGCACACCGTCCACACATGGCACTCCCTCAAGGACCGCATGGTGACCTTTTCACACAGGGACACCTCACCCCTCTCTCGTGCACTGTGTCTATACGTCGTTGCCGATGCACACAAATCAAAACATCAGCCGATGGAAAACGCCAACAACGCGAGTGGGAAATTGAATGCAGGGAATAGTGGTGGGGGTGGTGGAGGGGGTGCCAGGGGTGCCCATGGTGTGCACAATGGTCGTACTGGGAAGAAAGGAGAGGGGAGGCAGCAGGTGTGGACGGCATTTTCATGGAGCCCCTCACCACTGATGGTGTGTGAGGCTGCTGGGTTGCCTGAGTATGAAGCACTGCAGGCTCAGGAGGCTCAGGAAATGGTGACCCAGATTGTTATTGGGGTATGAGATTGGTACAGGTTGGGGAGGAGGGGGTAAGGTTGTGAGGGGGGTGGGTTGTTGGACTGGGGTATCCTGGTGACCCAGATTGTTGTTATACTGATTATTGCTGTTGTTGATTGTTATTGTTATTGTGTGTGTCAAGCTATACATATGCATTACACACACACAATATTCACCCGAGCATACACACACACACACACACGCACAACACACACTAACAAACAACAGATGGAGAACTGGTGTAGAGTGCATTGTCTCAACCCAGCGCGTCATCATAGGCGCCTCAAGCATCTCCTCACTGATTGGTGCAACCTGTATACACATGCTGAAAACTGTGACATGCATCCAGTGGTAGGTGTGATGAGGGTAGGGTTGCCGTAGGTGTGGGGGGCAGGGTTGCTGTGTTGTTGTGTTTGATCACAGGCTTCCCTCTGCTCCACACATTCCACCCCCCCCCCCAAAATCGTTCCCTATTCCCACCTCCTCCCCCCAATCACCCCACCACCCACCACACGCACAAAAGGTTGTGGAGCAGATGCAGCAGTATGGGTGGAAATGGCAAGACCCCACCCCCATCGTCCAACACCAAGATGACGTCATCGGCCCCCTCACATGTTGGGTGGAATACGAAACAGCAGGCATCATGTGGAAGCGCCTGCACACTGGGTTTCGACTAGGGCTGTACGCACCACATGAATACGCAATGATATATTGGTACTGCGAGTACTTGCTGGTGGTGATGATGCGAGACATTCAACAGCTGTGGCGGTGTAGGCCAGCATTGGTTGATCCAAGCAACACAACACCGGGAAAAAACACCACCACAACGGGTAAAAACACCACATCTGGTGCTGCAGCTGGTGGGAGGTCAAGTGGGGCCAAGGGTGGTGGGGGAAAGAGTGGTGGTAAAAGTGGGAAGAAAAAGGACAAGCAGGGAGGGGGAAAGAGTGCAGTGGGGGGAGGGGCAGGTGGGGGGTCCACACCAGCGGCAGAGCTTGTGCGTGTTCGCTTGGAGGTGTGTGTGTATATGTGTGTGTGCTGGTGTGTTGATGTTGGGAGAGATGGGAGGGGTTGTCTTTGTATGCATTGCAAGTGTCATGTGTATGTCATATGTCGTGGTTTACTTGATATGAATGATATGTGTACCTCACACTAAATACCCACTATATAAACATACCCATTCTCACACAGCACACGCTGCTCGATGCGGAGCGCAACGTAGCAGGTGGCATGATGCGTGCTGTGCTCGTTATGGCCAAGTGCAAACACCTCCCTCCACCCGACACCCCATACAACACTGAGCAGCAACGCTTTGAGCAGCGATTTGGGTGCTTTGCAGGGGTGGCGCGTCCCCAGCCACGTGTGTTTAGCCAGTGGGAGGCTGCGAACCGTATTGCACGTATGAGGGAGGGTTGAAAAGAGGGGGGGGGGTGAAAAGAGAGGGGAAGGGTACACTATTTACATGGTGTTGTATGTCATTATTGAACTGTGTATGTGTGTTACATGTGTATAATGCATGTTTTGTGTTTCATACAACTTCAACAACAGTACTACACACCCCACCTCCGCACCCCACCCCCACGCAACAGACATCCCCCCCCACATGATCTACCAAAGTGCCGCTGAATGCTTTCTACGTGCCCGCAACTGTGTGCAACAAACCGCCCACATGATGGCCACCATGCAAGGAGGGTCCCCCGGGAATGCCGCCATGATGGGGCCCTCTTCCCCTGCGGCCTCGTTGGTGGGGACCATTTCGAAAAACCTAGTGGGGTTGCAGTTGCTTGCTGAGGATGTGTACAAGGCAGCAGGAGGGGAGGTGCATGTACATGGACCTGGGTGCAATCACGATCATCATGGTCAACATCATCATCATGGTCATCATCATCATCATGGTCATCATCATCATGAGCATGTACACGGACCTGGGTGCAATCATGATCATGACGACCATCATCACCATCATGATGAGCATGAAAAGGGACATGTACATGGACCTGGGTGCAATCACGATCATAGTGAACACGACGACCATCATGATCACCATCATGATGACCATCAACATGTACACGGACCTGGGTGTAATCATGATCACGGGGACCACCATGAGGAGGGCCCCCTCACAGATGAAGAGGAGGGAGAGGAACACCAGGCAGCAGTGGAGGTGGAGTGGGATTTGCCTGTGGAGTTGGGTGCTTCATGGTCGGCATCCCCACACCCTTCCTTACCGCTGATGAGAGTGACTAGACGTACACAGTAGTGCTACTACATGATGTACACAGTAGTACAACCACATGATGGTGACAATGATGATGGTTGATGACAGTGGTGAATTGCTGGAATTGTTTGTGATGGAAATGAAAAATGGTAATCTGTGGCTTCATGCAGATTGTTGCTGCAAATTGTTGCAAATTGTTGCAAAGGAAAGCACTGAATCATGGTCAATCATGGTCGGTTATAATCAATGAATCATCAATCACCACTATGAAAATACAATGGGAAATGGGTTTCAAAACAGGAAAAGTACACGTACACAAAGCAGCATCACTGTGCTCACAACCCACCACCATCACCGCCCCCCTTTTGTTTCATGGTCAACAATGAATTCCGCATGGTCAACACCTGGGCCTCCACACTCGGCTGCCTGTATGGTTGCATTTTCCAAAACATGATGTATGCCTGCAGGTGTTCCAATGGGGTGTCCATGCCTACTGCTGACAGTATTCGATGCTGTGTGTTTTTTGAGTAGGAGGTGATGCTGTGGGGTGATGCTGTTGGTGATGGACACGTGGTGATGGACACGTGCACACAAAATAACACAAATATGAGTATGAAACAACAAACAACAAGTATCACAGGCACAATATGCACCCAGCATGCTCACACAAACACACACCACACACCTTGAGCTCCACCTCGAGTTGCAAGGCATCCACAGCACACATTATGTACAACGCGAGCTCACATACAAGTGCATCACAACTCGTGGTGGAAGTGGTGTGTTGTATATTTGTGCACAGTTGCTGCAGTGATTGTTTGTACGAGGTGATGTTGAGGTTGGCAAGTGCAGCAAGGGCGGTGGAGAGCTGGTGTGGGATGGAGGATGGGACTGCAGCAAGTTGGTGCAGCACCTCGTCTGGGGCAATGCCTGCCTGTGATGTGATATAGTAACCATGTGATGATGTATAGTTCCTACCTGCTTCCCCCTCTTGGATATCACCTGTTTGATGCTTGCTACTGCAGCATCGCCCAGTGTTGTCAAAGGAGACAGCAGATTTGCCAGGGATCGTTGTATGTGGTGTAGCAATGCCAGGCCATGTGTGTGGTCTGCATCCCAGCGCTGCGGGTGTGGAGGGAAACCAGCATGATCAATCCAACCAAAAACAACCACGCGCACACGCTACCAAAGAACACCCAACATACCGCAAGTATGTCGAAAAACTCCTCCACGCACAACAGCTCTTGCTCCATATTGTGGCAGCTCTTTGCGAAAAACGCCTCGTTGAAATACCCAACACACACACATAGTTTTCCACCTCAACTCCCCTGCGTCGTACGACATCATGCAGACACGCAACACGGGTAAACGTAGCACGGGCAAGCGTTTAGTGACGGCACCACCACCACCAATGCAAACAATCCCCGATTTGCCGTTGCCAGAAGAGGTGGTTAAAGACGAGGAGCCCGACATAGCTGACACTGCAGGACCAGCAGCAGCAACGGAACCAGCTGGAAAGGAGGTGGTGTGGCCATACACCGAGTTTACACGCAATGAGTACACCCCGCCCAACAAACTCCACTGCCGCCACTGTGGCAAACGCATCTCTTCACAAAACACCACACGGCTCAAATACCATCTACTCAACCGCGCACTGTGTCCCACATACCTGGACTATGCCAGACAAAGCGGGGAAGGCAACAAATACGTGCTCGAGGTACTTGTTGTTGCGACTGTGTTGGTATCGGAACACATTCTGAAGAAAAAATGCACAAAGAAAAAACTCACAACAATTCCCACAACAACAACAGGCACTGCACAATGAGAGCATACAACTTGGACAGACAATAATACCCCCCCAACCACCAGCACTGGGGGCGGCACCTGTACAGGGTGACCCCTCCTCCCGCAAGCGCCGTGCCACTGCCAGCAGCAAGGCAGACACGACTCGTCAACAGACACTTGTGCAGCAACTGCACACCATGGTGACAGCCACCAACGTGGGCTTTCAGTGGGTGGAACACCCTTCAGTCGTTTCGTTTTTCCAATCCGCCCTCCCCGAATTTCAAATGCCCACTGCTGCTCAGCTGGCGGCCCTGGGTGGAGGAGGTGGAGGGATGGTTGGAGGTGGAGGTGGTGGTGGTGGTGGTGGTGGTGCAGGTGGTGGTGGAGGAGGAGGATTCGTACAGCAGCAGCAACAGCACCATGTTGCACTCCAGCAGCAGCATATGTCACCTACAGGTGCTTCCCCACCAGGTAACACCCTCTCTGCTGATCAGTCAGGCAGCCACCAACAGCAGCAACAGCAACATGTGGTGCTCATCCACCAGGGCCCTCATGAGTCATACACAACCACCTCGGGAGTGTCCCCCCCAGCAGGCACCCTTCCCTCAAACACGGTCATACCCACCACCATGATGACCACCACCATGCCCGCCATGCACGTGATGCCCACAACAGCCGCTGCAGGGGGGGGCCCTGCGGGCCCCCCCCTGCAGTCGGACATGATGGCAACCACGATGGTACCGCATGGGGGTGGGGGTGGGCCGACAATGGTGCATGCTGGTGGGCAGGGGGTGGTGATGACGTCTGCTGTGCCGATGACCATGACTGCAGGTGGTGGTGGTACATTGGGAATGATGGGGGCAGAAGGTGGTGTGATGGTGGAGCCCATGGTGCAGGTGGGTGGTTACGTGACACAGCAAGCAGTGCCGCATGTGATCACACCACCACAGCAGCAACAGCATCTGTCACCTACACAACTCGCTGCCATGCATGCTGCTGCCACACAACAACAACAGCAGCAGCAGCAGCAGCAGCAAATGATATCTGTGACCATGCCAACATATGCAACAACAATGATGACAGCTGGAGGACAACTTGAGGGCATGATGCTCACTGGAGTCCACCCACAACAACAACAACAACAAACACAGCAGGGGTATGTGACAGCAGCAGCAGCACCAACCACAGCCATGCCTATTGTGACCACCGCACAACCCCCCACCGTGGCCCCACAACAATCCATGCAGTCTACAGTGGACGTGTCGACACAGCAGCAACATGTACAGCAGCTTGCACCTTTGCAACCACCCATACAAGCACCCATACAAGCACCCATGCAACAATTCACACCACCAGTGGCGACACCCATGCAGCCCCAGGTGGGTGCAACAACCCTCCCAACCACCACCACCACCGTACAGCAGCAGCAGCAGGCCCCACCCCAACAGCCTCCACCCCAACAACAGCAGATCATGGCACAACAGGCAGCAGCTGCGATGCAAGCAGCACAAGCCACATTGCAGGCTGTACAGCAGGCCAACGCACAAAGTGCTTCCCTGTTGTCAACGTCAGCCATGACCCACACAACACCTCCTGTGGCTGTATCATCAGAAGCAGCACAAGGGGGACAAACTGGGCAAGCAGGGCACACAGTACAAATGGTACAACAAGGGAGACACATGGAAGCGGTACAACCAGTACAAGGGGGACAAATGGATGCAGTACAAGCAATGCAAGTACAACAACCAGTACAACAAGTAGAGCCTGCTGCTACAGCATCTTCAGGAGGGGATGTGTTTTGCCCAGATAATGGTGATGGTCAGGTGGGGGATGGGTCAGTGGGTGACGGGGGCATGATGATGATGATGATGATGATGGCTCCTGGAGTGCACACAGAGGCAACTGCTGCATCAGGTGCACCACCTGTTGTACCAGGAGGTGTAGTGACAAATCCAAGTGTGGTACCAGGTGCAGGTGTAGTGATCGATGCAGCATCAGCAGCAGGGCAGCTGCCACAGAAGATGTCGGTTGCTGGGAGCACAGCACATGAGTTTGGGGGTGTGGTTGCAGCCGCACCCCCCATGTGAATGTGTTGATGGGGTTGTACGGGTGATCAAGTTGATGTGGTTGTATGGGTGGGCCTGTTGATGTGATGGGTGGTCCTCTTGAAATATGGAGGACAGGTGACACCAAAATGTATCGATGTACAAATGTGATCTTTTTTTTTCCTGTGTGTGTGTTTGTAGAAATTGTGTTGTGCTTGTAGATATTGTGTATGCACTCTCTGTGTATGCGCTCTCTGTGTATATATGTAGAACAACAGCCTAGTCAATAAACGTGGCAGACAGCCGTGATATGGTCCGGTTACCCACTATTTGTGCAGTAGCGCAGTTCACCTACACACAATGTGTGCAGTGTAGTAATGTTACCACCCATTCTTGCATGCAAGACACACTGCGTTGTGATGCATGCGCTGTTTTTTTTGTCCCATTATATTTTTGTCGCATTCTTTTTTGTGATTGCACATGGTTTGTGCCTATTGGCGCATCCCCGTGATATACCCCGTGATATTGCTTTTTGTATGTGTACGTCAAGTTTTTTGTATGTGCGTTGCTTTTTGTGCGTCATTTATATGCTGCAGAAAACGCAGCACTACTTTTTGTGACAAGGAATGTATCTGCATTGAATATGTGTGTGCACAGCATGCACAGCATGCACAGCATGACGTCAACTCGTTACCTCGTCAGTACTCGTAATCACAAAGCAGCTATCATCACGCTCTTCAATCAATGATTTCCCATGCACGCCACTCCTCCTCACGCACACCCCAAATATCCTCAACAACTACAACATAGCTGTAGTAAAAAGATAGCAACTCCTGTGGGGCAGCTCTATAATCCCTTTTCTTCCAGGCACTTTCCATGAGGCAGCTGCCACTGTACATGTACTATCCTAGGCAGCTCTATAATCCCATGTTCTTCTCCTGGGCAGCTCCTAGTACACATCCTATCATAGGCAGCACGTGGCAACTTCGCCACTTTCCCCTAGGCAGCTCTATAATCCCTATTTTTTCTCCCTAGGCAGCTCTATAATCCCTATTCTCCCTAGGCAGCACGTAGCAACTTCTCCACTTCTTCCTGTGCCTCAGCCTGCAACTGCCACTGCTCCTGCAACTCCTCCACCTCTTCCAACCTCATAATCTGCTGCTCTATACCCAGCATTTCCTCATCCGGGACTTGTGTGTCCAGTTCCACCTCAATTTCAATCATGTTGAGAACTCTTGCGTATCCGTCTATGAGCTCCAGGCGTTTTGTGAGGCGCTGTTCCAAGCCTGCACATGCCTTGGTGACACGCTCGGCTCGCACCTGGTATTGGGTGGTGGGTTGGGTGGGTGGTGGGTTGGGTGGTGGTGTTGTGGTGTGTTGGTTGTGGTTGTGTGGTGTGTAGGTGTATCGGTATGTTGTTGGTTGTAATTTCCTTAGACCACACATGTATACATACCACACATGTATACATACCACACATGTATACATACCACACATGTATAATTTCTCTATCTCTTTATTCATCTCTCTATCTACAACACATACCTGATAAGGTGCACCAGCTTTGCCCATTTTCGTCTGCAGCTGCCACAATCTTGCCAATGTAGTCACATCTTCTCCGGCAGCTTCCGTTAGTTCTTCTAGCCGCCTGTACAGGGATGTATGCTGCTCCAATAACCTACAACGTATTGTCTCAGCAGCTACGGATGCTGCTGGAAGGCGCCTTGCTTCCGGAAGAACAAAGGTTGTGCCTGTGGAGTGTTTGTTTGTGGGGGGGTGTGGGTGGGGGGGTGGGGGTGTGTGGGGGGGGTGGGGGTGTGAAGTGGTGTATGGTTGGGTAGGGAACAATGGGTAGCATTGTAACTGGGTACCATGTACCTTGGGTGTATGTAGATGTGTGTATGTAGATGTGTGTATGCACATTGTGTGTATGTAGATGTGTGTATGCACATTGCGTGTATGTAGATGTGTGTATGCACATTGCGTGTATGTAGATGTGTGTATGTAGATGTGTATTATGGAGCGGGTATCAAGGAGCGTGTGTATAACGATGGTATGTTTTGTACACATTGTATTGTATTGTATATTGTATTGTATTATACACTGTAAACACTTTTGTACACGCTTTGTACACACTTTCAAGCCACCCACCACAACACCTACCAACAACACTCGTCCCCACCAACGCCGCTGCTGTGCTCGCTGCAATCAATGGTAACGCAGGGTCTATCAAATACGAAGCAGCATCACCACCAGCCAACAACACGGCAACAGGGAGCACCCAACCAGGCAGTCTATCCCCTGCTGCGTTGGGGGGGCGTTGTACGGGGGTGTCTATGCCCGTGGTGTGGTTGCTGGTGTACAGGGGCTCGCCTGCCTTGTAGCCGGGGGGGGTTGAGGGGAGCAACCCACGCCTGGGTGTGGGGGGGGGGGGAGTGTGCATGTGTGTAAAGTATGTGTAGAGTGTGTGTGTGTGACATGGAGTGTGTGTGTGTAGAGTATGTGTTGGTGTGCATTGTGTGACCACAACACAGCCCCACACACACTCTTCCCCCCCCCTCACACACATACTCTACCCCCCCCAACACACTCTACTCCACACCAACACGTACTTGCGAGCATTGCCAGGTGCAGGACAGCAAATCATAGTCACCCTGTCCCCTTCCTTTGCTGGCACGTCAGCAGTTGCTGTCGCCACCCGGAACGTTCTCGTCAACCCCCCTGGTGTTGCTACAATCATCTCATGTATGGCCCCTGTGGGGGGTCTTCGCCACAACCCCACCCCTCGAGCGATGGCGAGGAGCCAGCCTTGTGTGCTGACGGTTGCTTCACTGGAAACCTTGGTGACCGTGCCTGAGGGTGCGGGGGGTAGGGGGGGTGTCTTGGTGAGGGTATGGGTACGCATGTGTGGGTATATAAGTATGCACGTGTATGTATGGTATGCATGTGTGTGTATGGGTACGCATGTGTGTGTGTATTGGTACACACCCATCATTCAACAACACACACACACACACACCAACCTTCCCCCCCCCAACCTCCCCATACCTGAAAACAATTCAAATTCGTATCGGCTTGTTGCACATGCCACCACCTTGACCCCCTCCAATGGTTGCACAACAGACAAGGGTGTGGAAACAGCAAGGGGGGAGGGCACCACATGTCCAAATCGAACTTCATCCGCTTGTGGCATGCCACGATGCCGCAGGTCACCGATGATGCGGAGTGCGTCTTTGATAGCCAAGCTGCGTGTGAGGGAGACAACAAGTGCAGCTGCAGTGTCGAGGGATGCTGTGGGCCATGCAAGGCCCGAAGATGGTGTGTCTGCTGATGTCGATGATGAAGATGCGGACGGTGACGATGGTGTCGCGCTGGGCAAGCTGGCAGCCTTCATAGCTTCAAACAAGACAACAGCAAGTTGTGTGTTGGAGCGTTCTATGGCAGCAAGCATGATGGCACGGCATTGCTCATCGGTTGGGGCGGTCAACATGGTGTCATCGTGTAGCAACAGGTCGACAAGCTCATTGACAGACTGCACCCCCGCAGCACGACGGAGCAGGTTGGGGTTGACTGATGGTGGGGGTTCTGCTGCTGCCTGTGAGGGTGTTGGTACCAAGCCGGGTAATGTGGATCATCAAATACACTGCATTGCCAACCTCTAGCAATACATCATTGTCTGCAGTGTTGGTGTCATCTTGTTTCAGTGCTCTCGTGCCACGATATCTTGACGAGTGACAACACTGCTTTCGAGCTGGTGGATAAACCAAACGCTGCACTTGGGACGTGCTGGGTGCATAAGACGCCCTGCTGTGCACCTGATTGGCTGCCAAGCCAGCCTTGCGGTGCAGATCGCACAGCATCGTGACTAGCTAGTGTGGTGAACAGGCGATGGTAATCTTGTTGGGTATCAACTGTATTTCATGCTGTGTTTCATGTATGGATTGAGTCTGAGGTGCTATTGGACATACTACTATAGGAGGAAACCCTGTTGGGGCTGTGACGAGAGTTGTTGGTTTTCAAAGCTGTTTTTGGCAGCATGTTTGTTGTGCACTTGCTGCATGACAACCAGATTGTATGACAACAAAACACGCTCAACAATACAACAACAATACAGGCGCACAATACAGCAGCCATACAGCGCGTTTTCCTACTTTCTTGACATTCACATTCACAATCAACGGCGGTCAACGCTTTTGTGCGGACGTTGAACACCATAATTGCTTGACAACAAAACACAGCGCAACCCAACACATAGTAACAACAACGTAACCAACCATACATCATGGGTGGTTCACTACGACGCTCCAAGCGCCACCGCCCCAAGCTCACAAAGAAAAAGCCACGGCAGCCCCAACGCAAGGCCAAAACGCCTGTTGCACTCACCAGCCAGGAGCCAGCACTGTCTGTCAAGCTGCAGACACAGCCTGAATGGGATACGTTGGTGACGTACCCACAAAACTACAAGCACACGGGCTTGGTGGACGATCCCAACAAGGCTGTGGGTGTGCGCTTTGTGGAGCATGTAAAACCACTGGTATGTTTGTGAGTGGGTGGGTAGGTGGGTGGCATCTGTGTGTGTGGGTGACTGATCACGGATGACTTTTCAAAGAGTGTGTAGAGCATATGTACAATGCACCACCATCACAGTTTGACCCAGAACAGCCAGTGGAGGAAAAGGAGGAAGAAGATGATGGTGTGGTGGTGATTGTCATCAAAGATCATGCATGCATACACATACACACACATACACATGTACAAATGCACACACATATGCACACGAACAACACACATACACACAAACACCACAAATACCCACACACAAAACCAATGCACACAAAAATAAACCATACAAATACCCACACAATACCCAATGCACACAAAAATAAATCATACAAATACCCACACACAACCAATGCACACAAAAATAAACCATACAAATACCCACACAATACCCAATGCACACAAAAATAAATCATACAAATACCCACACACAACCAATGCACACAAAAATAAACCATACAAATACCCACACAATACCCAATGCACACAAAAAAACCACAATAAAAACACAGATTTCAGGGTGTTGCTCAACAAGGAGCGCAGGTCAGGCAAGGCCCCCCATCCCAAGCTCACTGCACATCAACAGCAAGTGATGCAGCAACTGGTGGAGGCACATGGCAATGATGTAGAGGTGCGTGTATGTATTGTGGTGGATGCACATGATGTGGAGGTGTGTATTTGTGTTGTGGTGGGATAAGGAGGGGGTGTTTGTGAGTACAAGTGACTGGTTGGAGGACTGCTGGATACCATGCAAATCAACAACAATTACAAATTACAACAAAACAGCAACAAGTAGCATATACCAGTGTGGCTCCTCCACAACCACATGTCTTCCTCCCATACATTCACACATGTCTTCCTCCCATACATTCACACATGTCTTCCTCCCACACATACAATACACACAACGGCTGTGTCTCCATAACTACCCTCGATACCCCTCAAAACCCCTCACATATCCCCTCAAACCCCTCGAAACACAGGCAATGGCAAAGGACACCAAGCTCAATAAGATGTTGCTGCCAGTCTCCAAATTACGCAAACTCTTGCTCTCCTATACACATGGTACTGCCCATCGTTTCAGAGCCCCACACAAACACAACCGCTTCAAGAGTCACTAAGGAGGGCGGGATTGGACAGTACGGGGTGCAGACGCACTGCTGCCCTTCGCCATGTGTGGGAGAGCATGGTGTACTGTATGTTGTGGGCGAGCAGCGGTCAACAATGTTTTTTGTAAACATGTTCTGTATTCTTTCCCTGAAAAATTCTCTTTAAAATAACATTCTCATCACCTTCCTCCAAGCCATCATCATTATGGCGCAAACAAACGAACAACGTGCAGCAACACATGCCAAGGCAACTCCATCACCGTATTGTGCACTGCCACTACGAGTACCTGAACGCTTCAATGCTGTATTCTATCTGTATATTAAACCCATGCTTGTTGCTACGGACGCAGAGCAAGTTCAGGGCGGCGAGGGTGTTGCAATCAACGGTCAAACTCAAACAACGCTGTTTTTCACTGGCTTGCCGACGGGCATGGATCAGCAAAACGTAGCAAGTTTGTTTGAGCAATTTGGCAACGTTTCTAGCGTGGTGCTGCATCACAACAAGGTTGGTCGGTGCCATCACAAAAAGGGGGGGCTCGATGGGTGTGTACCAACCTCCTTGGTCACCTCCTTGTACATACACACACAGCTGTCTGGCGTGGTAGAGTTTGACAATGCGTCCTACATCAAGGATGTGCTCACTGCTGCGAGAGCTGGCGAGGAATGTGTGGTCTCCCTTGCAGATGATGGGGGTACAGCATCCCGGGGCATCAAGGCACTGGTGGAGGCACACAAGCACTGCTACAGACCCAAGGGCGGTAATGAAGCACTTGCAACACATCTCAACGAGTATGTGGTGTGGTTGTGGTGCTTGTTGTGCAATTCCCCTGCCACACATTGTGCATCACTCGTTATCCCCCCCCACACTGTGCATCACTGGTACCCCCCTCCCTCCCCCCCCACTCACAGGCACATCATAAAGTTGGAAGCAGAGGCAAAGCAAAGGGAGCAAGAGGCACTGAGGGCCCAAGCTGATGATGGCTGGACAGTGGTGGTTCGTGGCAAGGTATGCACCCTGTGAGGGGGTGTGCCTATGTTTGAGGGGGTGTGCCTATGTTTGAGGGGGTGTGCCT